>LNFM01002684.1_pt1 | contig 83638 bp, 66 predicted proteins | sample 596031 | NCBI WGS metagenome assembly LNFM01 (sample SAMN04254537, study PRJNA301005) | activated carbon metagenome | isolation source: dual media filters at the Ann Arbor, Michigan drinking water treatment plant | place: USA: Ann Arbor | reverse complement strand
GGCACGTTCAACATCGACGCGTCTGGCGTCTGGACCTACACGCTTAACAACACCGACCCCGCCGTGCAGGCCCTCGGCGCTGGCCAGTCGCTGCCCAACGAGACTTTCACCGTCACCTCGATCGACGGCACCTCGCAGGTCGTCACCGTGACCATCACCGGCACCAACGACGCTCCGGTCGCGCAAGCGGCCAGTGCTGCGGTCAATGAGGATGCGCCGCTGTTCAGTGGCACCGTCACCGCCACCGATCTCGACGCGAATGCAGTGCTCAGCTTCAGCCTGAATGCCGCCCCACCGCCCGGGCTGACTTTCAATCCAAATGGCAGCTACACCTTCGATGCGTCGAATCCTGCCTACCAGTCGCTGGCCGCCGGCCAGCAACAGGTGCTGACCATCCCCTACACCGTCACCGACGACCAGGGCGCCACCTCCATCGCCAATCTGGTCATCACCGTCACCGGGACCAACGATGCACCGATCGCTGTGAACGACACTGCGTCGACACCGATCAACACATCACTCACCAGCATCGATGTGCTGGGCAACGACAGCGACCTCGATGGCGGAACCTTGACCGTCACGGGTGCCAATCTCGTCAATCCGGCACTGGGCAGCATCTCGATCAACCCGAACGGCACGCTGGCCTTCACGCCTGCGAGCAACGTCAGTGGCCCGGTGGTGGTGAATTACACCGTCAGCGACGGCCAGGGCGGGTTCTCGAACGCCACCCTCACCATCACTGTTGGCACGAACACGCCGCCTGCGGGCACCGACACCACCGTCGCTCTCACGGAGGACACCTCACGTACCTTCAGCGCAGCGGACTTCGGCTACTCGGATGCCGATGCCGGCCAGAGCTTCGCCCAGGTGCGCATCGACACGCTGCCAACGGCAGGCGCGCTGACCTTGAATGGTGTCGCCGTCGCGGCAGGCCAGATCGTTGCGGTCGCTGACCTCGGCAACCTGTTATTCACACCGGCACCCAACGCGAATGGCAGCGCGTACGCAGGCTTCGACTTCAGCGTGCAGGACAGCGCCGGCGTGTTCGATCCCGCACCGAAGCGGCTGTCGATCGCGGTCAGCGAGGTCAACGACGCGCCAGTCGCCAGCGGGACTGCCACCCTGGCCGCCATCAACGAGGACAGCACCAACCCACCGGGAGCCAGCGTTGGCAGCCTCTTCGCGGACCGCTTCAGCGATGCCACCGACCAGGTCAGTGGCGGCTCCAGCGCCAACGCCCTGGCAGGCATTGCGATCAGCAGCCACACCATCGACTCCAGCAAGGGAGCTTGGCAGTTCTCGACCGACGGCGGCACGAGCTGGTCGGCCCTGCCCGCCAGCAGCACCGGCTCGGCCATCACCCTGGTGACTAGCGACTTGCTGCGCTTCTTGCCGGCGGCGAATTACAACGGCTCTGCCACGCCACTCGCCGCCCACCTGATCGAGTCGGGTGGAGCGCCCATCGTCAGTGGTGCCGCGGTCGATCTGAGCGCCGGCACTGGCGGCAGCACCGTGTACTCGGCGGCGACAGTGGCCGTCAACGAAACCATCACTCCGATCAACGACGCTCCCCTAGCGCGCAACGACGAAGGTAACGTGACGGCGGCACAGACGCTGACCGTGACAGCAGCCGAGGGCGTGATCCAGTCGACATCGGTGTCCGCTGGCCGCGACACCGATGTCGATGGCGATGCGCTGACCGTGACCCGCGTCTCGGCCGGCACCGACGCCCCCACGACGCTCGTGCCTGCCGGAGGCGTGGCCATCGCCGGCACCTACGGCGATCTGCTGCTGCGCAACGACGGCAGCTACAGCTACACCGCGAGCCGGGCCGATGCGGTGGCCTCCGGTGCGCAGGTCAACGATGTATTCACGTATCAGGTGTCGGACGGCAACGGTGGCTTTGCCACTGCGTCGCTGACCTTGCAGGTGGGCGGCGCCGCCGATACCTTGAATGCCGCACCGCCGACGACGACAGCCTTGACCTCCACACTCGGCCTCAACGGCGAGTACTACGGGTACAACGACTTCAATCCGGGCCCGACCAGCCCGAACCGACGGCACGCCGATGACGGTGTGTATGGCAACCTTGATCGTGCTGCCGATGTCACTTCGATCGTCAATGGCCGAAACGCAGCCTTCACGGCCCCCGGCACACCCGGCATCGTGGGCACCTCAACAGCCGCAGCCGCAGACGCCGCCGATGCGCGCTTCGTCGCGCGGGCCATCGACTACGGCACCTCGCCCACGGTCACCGGCACCTTGGGCACGAACCTGAACATCGCCGCAGGCGGCTCGACCGCCGGACTCACCAACGACAACAGCCAGTTGTTCAAGTTCCTCAATCGCAGCGGTGGCGGCGATGCGAGCACCATCACGGTCGGACAGGGCACGGGCGACAACGACCAGATCGGCGGCGGCCCGACCAGCGGGCTCGGCCGCACCAGCGATGCGGCGATACGCCTGTCCGGCCAGGCGTATCTGGCCGCTGGCCTGTATGACATCCGCGTCTATGCCGATGACGGATTCCGGCTGCGGCTGGACGACCAGACCGTGGCGGCATTTGACAACATCCAGTCGCCCACCACGCGGGTCTATACCGGTGTGCCGATTGAAGGAGGGCTGACCCCGCTGGAACTGCTTTACTGGGAGCAAGGCGGCAATGCGGTGCTGCGCGTCGAGTTCAAGCTGAGCGGCACTGCCGACTCTGCTTATCAGGTGCTCGGGTCGCAAAACCTGCCTCTCTTCAGTGATGCCAATGCGCCGGTGCTCTCGGACCTGCAGGATCTCGTGGCCGGACCCACGCCGGGCAGCTACCTGGTGCGCACCGGCTCGTTGCTCGACGGCGGCAACGGCGACGACACGCTCACCGGCAGCGCCGGCCGCGACATCCTCATCGGTGGTCAGGGCAAGGACACGCTGACTGGCGGCGCTGGTGACGACTTGATCCGCGGCGGCGCGGGCCATGACCAGCTGACTGGCGGGGCAGGCCATGACGTCTTCCGCTGGTCGCTGGGTGACGCGGGGACGGTTGGCGCGCCAGCTCGCGACGTCATCACCGACTTCGACAACACCCCGCACGCTGGCGATGTGCTGGACCTGCGCGACCTGCTGGTGGGCGAGTCTCATGCGGCCAACACGGTGGCATTGCCCGCGTCCATCGGATTGAACAACGCGCTGACGATCACCGCGAACGAAGGCAACCTGGCCAACTATCTGCACTTCTCCACGGTCGGTGGCAACACCGTCGTCGAGATCAGTTCCACCGGAGGCTTCGCGAGCAGCTACACGCCGACGGCGGTTGATCAAGTGATCACGCTGACAGGGCTGAACCTGGTCGGCAGTTTCAGCAACGACCAGCAGGTCATCAACGACCTGCTGCAACGAGGCAAGCTGGTCACGGACTGAGAACGCTGCACCTCACGGCGCGACCTCAAGCGCGCTGATCCAGGGCCCCGTGGCGCCGTCGATGCCACAGTCCCACAGGCGGGCCGCATCGATGGCGTCGGACACACCCTCCGCGTAGACCTGGATGCCCAGGCCATGAAGCAGGCCCACCGTGCTGCGCACGAACAGCGCGCGGTGTTCGTCGCGACCCACCCCGGCAATCACGGCAGCATCGAGCTTCAGGTAGTCCAGGCCGGCCTCGAACAGCCGGGGGATCTGGCCCAGACGCTCTCCGGCATGCTCGATGCCGAAGCGGGCACCCGTCGGCCGCAGTTGCCGGCCCAGTTCGCGCAGCAGTTCGAAGTGCTCTACCGCCGCAATCTCGCTCACCTCGAGCGAGATCAAGCGCGCGGCCTGCGGCTTCGCCCACAACAGGGCTCGCACACGGGCAGCGAAGGCGCTGTCGAGCAACGAGGCTGGCGACAGGTTGACGCAGCGCGGGCGACCATCGTGTTCAGCAGCATGAAGCGCCAGCGTCAACGCGCGCTCATCGATGGCACCGGTGAGCCTGCTGCGCACCGCCAGCGGCAGCCAGCGCGCGGCAGGTTCGAAAACACCCTGGGCTTCGAGTTGAAGTCGCAGCGGGCATTCCAGATGCAGCAACTGGCGTTGGGTGTTGAGCACCGGAAATTCCATCAGTCGCACGCGCTCGCTCTGACCCAAGGCCTGCTCGATGCGCTGTCGCCAGGCGCCCTCACCCAGAACGGCCAGCGCACCCGGCGGATGTGGCCCGAACTCCACGGCAAATGGGCCGCAGTTCTCGGCACGCGCCAAGGCAGCGTCGGCCGAGCTCATCACCTCGCTGGCCTGCATCCCGCGGTGCACCTCAACGGCACCGATGCACACCGCAGCGCCGCTGCCGAGCGTCGGCAACACCAATTGCAGCGCCTGGGCCAGCGTTTGAGCAGTCTCGTGGACCACACCGGGCGCCGGCAGGCACAACGCAAAGTCAGAGCCATTCAATCGGCCGAGGAAACAACCCTTTACCTCGTCGGCATAGGGCTGCAACGATTGCGCAATCGTCGTCAGCATCCGGTCCGTCGCGGCATGGCCGAACTGCCTGTTCAGCGCGGCGAGTTCCATCACCCTCAGCAACACCAGCCCGCCTTCAGCCGGCCCGTCCTCCCGCTGCAATGAAGCGGCGAGTTGGAACATGAAGTGGCTGCGGTTGGACAATCCCGTGAGCACGTCGCCATTGACCTGGCGGTGCAGGGTATCGAGTTGCGCGGCCTGCGCCCTGGACGTCATGCGCAGCCTATCGACCAGCGAATTCATCGCACGTGCCAGGCGCCGTAACTCCGGCACCCGCGGTTCGGACGCCGTGATGAACTCACCCTGTTCAAGCGATTGCGCCTGCGCCACGGCCATGTCCAGTGGCCGGCTGATGCGGCGTACCACCACCCAAGCAAGGCCAGCGGCCATCACCCCGACCAGCGCCATCGTAAGGGCCGTGCGCAGCGTGCTCGACCACAACGCATCGTGGGCATACGACACCTGGCTTTCCACCAGCACCTGTCCCAGCGCGCGCCAGCCGTCGGACACCTGAGCGGTGCCAGGCTGAGAGGCGATCGGCACGGCTGCCACAAACCATTGCGGCACCGCGCCCGACGGTACGGCGGCCTCCCGGTCGAACACCAGCTTGCCGTCAGCCGAACGAAGCTGTACGCGCCGGTAGTAACCGGTGTCGAACTGCGCCGTCATCAGCAGCGACATCAATTCCGAATCGCCCTTCTGCTGCGACAGCGCAAGCGCCAGAGAAGCGGCGTTGTCGCTGTTCTTCTGCCTCAGCTGGGTTTGCAGCAGGTCACGTGCCGACGTGGTGGCCACACCAATGCTGCCGATGAAGGCCAGCAACACGGTGGCCAGCAGCAGCAGCCAGACTTGACGGATCAGCGACATGATCGCTCCTTGTAATCGATGAATTGGCGATGCGCGCTCATGGCGGAAACCCTTCCGCCCTGGCCTTGGCCAGTGCGTCGCGCCAGCGCGACAGCCGCGCCAGCGGATCACCGGCCGATTGCGCGCCCGTTCCTTGCCACAGGCCGTCGGCATTGAAGCTGAACACAGGCGTCAGATCGGGTCGGCGCGAGGCGGGACGGAGCTCTGAGATCAGGTTGTCAAGGATCAGCGGCTCGGCGTCTGGCTGCGCGTAGTACGCCAGCACCATGTGCGCTTGCACCGGTCCACCGGGCCCACCCATCTGGGCGCGCACGTACACCAGCCTGAGCTTGCTAGCAGCGACGCCCACCGCGCGCAGGCTGAAGTACTTGGCGAGCGCGAAATCCTCGCAGTCGCCCTCACCCCTGCCCAACATCTCGAACGGGCTGGACCAGTAATCGACCTGACCCCAGACCTGCACGTCGTCGTGAAAAACAATCCGGCGGTTGAAGAAGTCATTGATGGCGTGCAGCCGAGCCACATCCGCCTGACCCAGCGCGGTCATCAGCACCGGGCGCAGCGCCTGCCAGCCAGAGACCGCCTTGGGGCCATGGGCCTGAGCAGCCAGGGCCATGCGATCGGAATCTCCCGACGTTTCCGCCCACACCACCGCCTGCAGACCGGCCACCAGCACACCGCACCCGATCCAGCATGGCCAGCGGCGGGTGCATGCGATCAGAAGCTCACGGCGATTCACGGGCGTGGGGCGCGCGCTCGTACGGGGACGGGCGACTGTTGATGAGTGCGGCGAGCCTTCACGGAAGATGAAGGCGCAGGAGTGATGCCTCGTTGTCGTCCACCGGCACCCCAACTTGAGCGGCCATCCTCGGGCATCGTCTACCCACGGCGTGGAGATGCCTCGCCGGGATGCGTCAAGGCGGGGCCTTGTTGCAATTGAGTCACTCTGGCGCCCGGGTCGTGCTCGTCGAGACCTAAACTCCGCTGCGTTCGCCTCCGCCTGGCCGTTCTGTGCTCCTGAACGGCCGGCCCGAATGCCAACCGTCACCACACCCGCCCATGCGCCCTACTCGCTCCCTGATCGCTGTTGCCATTGTCTTGCTGTGCCAGGGTCAGCCCCTGCAAGCCCAAGTGACAGGCGTTGCTGCTGACCCGTTGCGTCATGCCGTCGAGAAGGCGCTGAAGACGAACCCGGAAGTCACCTCGCGCTTCAACGCCTACCGCGCCAGCAGTGATGCGGTCGACGCGGCACGCGGCGGACTGCTGCCCCGGCTGGACCTGAACGCCAGCGTCGGTGTCGACCGCGACCGGATCACCTCCCGGCTGCCTCAGAACGAGACGCTGAACCGCCGCGGCGCAGCCCTGACCTTGACGCAACTGCTGTGGGATGGACTGGGAACGCAGCGCGAGATCGATCGCTTCAGTCACGATCGATTGGCCCGCTACTTTGATCTGCTTGAGGCAACGGAGCAAACCTCGCTGGAAGCAGCACGCGCGCTCTACGACGTGCAGCGTTTTCAGCGCCTGGTGGCATTGGCAGAGGACAACTACATTCAGCACCGTTACGCCTCGCAGCAGATCCAGTCGCGCTTCAGTGCGGGCGTCGGACGCGGGGTCGATCTGGAACAGGCGAACGCACGGCTGGCACTGGCCGAATCGAACCTGACCACTGAAACCGCCAACCTGCACGACGTGATGGCGCGCTATGCGCGCATCGTGGGCGAACTTCCACCACAGCGCACCGACGTGGTCCCGCCGCTCACCGTGCTCAGCGCTGAGTTGCCGACCAACAGCACCGAAGTGCTGAACCGAGCAGTGGTCCAAAGCCCAGCGGTGAGTGCCAGCATCGAGGCGGTTCGCGCCGCGCGGCTCTCGGTGCAAGTGCGTGATTCGGCATTTCACCCGCGCCTCGAGGCCCGGGTGCGCAGCGGGATCGGCAACAACTTCGACGGGGTGCGCGACCAGAAGCGGGACAGCTCGGCAGAACTGGTCTTGAACTGGAACTTGTTCAATGGCGGCACTGATCAGGCCCGGGTGCGCCAGCAGGTCAACCTGCTCACCCAGACCGAAGACCTGCGCGACAAAGCCTGCCAGGACGTGCGTCAGACCGCGGCCATCGCCTTCAACGACACCCGCAAGTTGACCGAGCAACTGGTTCTGCTGGACCGCAACACGCTGGCCATCGAGAAGGCCCGTGACGCCTATCGCCAGCAATTCGATATTGGGCAGCGCAGCTTGCTCGATCTGTTGAATGCCGAGAACGAGCTTTACACCGCCCGCCGTGCTTTTGCCAACGCCGAGTACGACCGTGCGCTGGCATTCGCTCGCACGCATGCCGGCATGAGCCAGCTCACCGCAAAGCTGGGCTTGGCCCGCCCCGCCAGCCTGAACGACGAAGCGAATGGCTGGAACGCGGGTGAAGACGGCCCCGCCCGCTGCCCGGAAACGGCCATCGTGCTGCCCCCGATCGACATCGAGGCACTGGCGCGTCGGGTCCCCGCGCTGGCCGCGCCTGGGAAACCGGCACGCTGAATCGCACATGCAGGGCGCCGCGGCGACAGCGCTTGCGCCGCGTGCCGACCCCCGCATCTGCGGGGGGTCGCACGGTACTTTCACACGCCGTGTGGAGCTCCTGCTTGCCCCTTTGGGCACGGTACCCAGCCGCATGGCTACGATGCCGGATATTTCTGCTTGGCATCCGAATGAATCGCAAGCTCACGACCCTGTTCTTGTCACTGCTGTTGGCCGCCGCTCCGGCGAGCCACGCCGCACCCGACACCAAGGCGGCCCGCTATTACGAAGACGCGTTGAGCCGCTATGACAAGAAGGATGTCGCCGGAGCGATCATCCAGCTGAAGAACGCCCTGCAGATCGACAAGAACATGCTGCCGGTGCATGTGCTGCTGGGGAAATCGCTGCTCGCGACCAGCGAAGTGATCGGCGCTGAAGTCGCCTTCAACGAGGCGCTTCGGCTCGGGGTCAACCGCGCGGAGGTGGTGATTCCACTGGCGCGTGCGGTGATGGCCCAGGGCCGGCTGCAGGAACTGGTCGACAAGCCCGTGTTCTCTCCGGTCGGACTGCCAACTTCTACCCAGGCCCAATTGCTGTTGCTGCGCGCATCGGCTGCGGCCGACATCGGCGGTGCACCTGCTGCGATGAGGTCCATCGAAGAGGCGCGTGCCATCGAGCCCGGTAGTCCCGACTCCTGGCTGGCAGAGGTGCCCCTGCGCATTCGTGCCGCTCAGTACCGCGAAGCGGAGGCCGCAGCCGATCGTGCGCTGTTGATCCGCCCGACATCGGCCGAGGCGCATTACCTCCGCGGCAGCATCGCCCACGTTCAAGGCAGCGCCGAAAGCGCTCTGGCAAGCTACGCCAAGGCTCTGAAGCTCGAGCCCACGCACACCGAAGCACTGGTGTCGCGCGCTGGGTTGCTGATGGATCAGAAGCGCGTGGCGGACGCCAGCGCCGACATCGCGGAGTTGCTGCGCTCATCGCCCAATGATCCACGCGGCTTTTATCTCAGCGCGCTGACCTCTGAACAAGCCGGCAACACAACCGCCGCGAAGGCTGCGCTGAGCAAGATCACGGTGCTGCTCGACCCCGTGCCGATCGACGCACTGCGCTACCGGCCGCAGGCGCTGATGCTCGGAGGGCTGGCGCACTACGGGCTGAACCAGTTTGAAAAGGCCAAGACCTACCTCGAAGCGGTGCAACGCGCGCAGCCGGGGAGCAGTGTCGCCAAGCTGCTGGCGCAGATTTATTTCCTCGACAAGAACACCGACCGCGCCATCGCGGCGCTCGAGCCCTACCTGAAGGCCCACCCCAACGACTCGCAGGCGCTGTTGCTGCTGTCGTCGGCGCAGATGGCGCAAGGACGGTACGGGCGAGCCAGCCAGTTGATGCAAGACGCACTGCAGGGTGACGATCGCCCCGAGTACCGGACCATGCTCGGCATGAGCCTGGTCGGCAGCGGGAAGTTCAGCGACGCTGTGGGTGCACTCGAAGCTGCGTTCCAGAAAGATCCACGCCAGCTGCAGGCTGGCGTTGCGCTGGCCAACCTCTACATCAAGGGTGGGCAGGCCGCACGCGGGGTGAAGATCGCTGACAGCCTGGCCAAGTCGAACCCCGGCAACCCAGGCATCCAGAACCTGCTCGGTCAGGCGCGCGCCGGGACTGGCGACCGCACAGGGGCTCGACAAGCCTACGAAGCAGCGGTGAAGCTCGATGCCGGTTTCGCGCAACCGCAGGTGCACTTGGCAGAACTCGACATCGATGACCGGGCTTACGACGCAGCATCCAACCGTCTCACCGCCTTGCTGGCAAAAGACGCCAAGAACCTCGACGCGATGGAGGTTTTCGGCCGTCTGCATGAGCGGCGCGGCGAGTTTCCTGAAGCGCAGCGCTGGCTGACAAAGGCCGTGGAGACCAGCGGGCCCGACAACGTGCAACCCGCCTTGAAGCTGGTCGAGTTTCAGCTGAGGAACAACCAGCCCGCTGCGGCCAAAGAGTCCACCAAATTCCTGACCGCCAAAGCGCCTGATTCACTGCCCGTACTGTTCATGTTGGCACGCGTGAATCTGGCCAACAGCGAGATCGTTCCTGCGCGCGCCAATCTGAGCCGTGCAGCCACGCTCGCTAATCAGCATCCCGCGCTGCTGCTGAAAATCGCTCTCCTGCAATCTGCTGCAGGGCATTTTCCCGGTGCCGCATACAGCCTGAGCAAAGCCCTGGCAGAGCGCCCCGACTTTCTGCCGGCGCAAGCATTGCTCGCTGAGGTCGAAATGCGCCAGGGTGAGCTCGACAAGGCCGACCAGCGTGTGCGGCAGATCATTGCCAAACACCCGAAATCGAGCATCGGCTACGGACTGCAGGGCGATTTGGCAAAGCTGCGCGGGCAGAGTGCTTCAGCGCTTGAGGCCTATCGCCGCGCTCATCAGTTGGAGCAATCGACCGCCAGCCTCCTGCGCCTGTATGGCACGCTCGCAAACAGCGATCCCGCGGCGGCGCTGCAATTGGCCGACCAATGGGTCAAGTCAAAACCGCAGGACACGGCCGTGCGTCGTGCGCTGGCCGACGCCTACGCGCGAGCCGGTAACTTCAAAGCGGCACGAGCCAGCTACGAAGCCCTGTTGAAAGTGACTCCAGGCGATGCCGAGTCACTGAACAACCTTGCCAATGTGATGCTGCTGACAAACGATCCCGGCGCATTGAAACTCGCCGAACAAGCTTTTGCTTTGAATCCGACCGCACCGCACATCATCGGCACTGTAGGCTGGGCGGCGTTCAAGGCCGGGCAGTCAGACCGCGCCCTCCAATTTTTGCGCGACGCCCGGCTGCGCGACCCAGCCAATCGCGACACCCGTTATTTCCTCGGTGCAGTGCTGGCCAGCAGCGGTCGCACCACCGAGGCACGCACCGAACTGGAAGCCGCACTCAGTGGCGGCCGTCTTTTCGCCAACGCCAAAGAGGCCGAACAGTTGCTCAGCACCCTTAAGTGAGGGGTTCAACATACTGTCGCAAATCTTTACACTTGGCGTGTTCGACATACGAATAAAAACCTAACTCTTTGATTTCATTTGAGTTTTATAGCTGGCTCGCAAATTGCAAATTCACAGCCAAAGTTGACGTCCGGCTACACCGAATGTTCGAAGCACAGGAAACACCATGAACCGACTTCATCAAATCATCGTTTCAAGCTCAGCTGTGGCCGCAGCCATGTGCCTGCCGGGGGAGGTGTTGGCACAGTCCACCTGGAACTTGTTCGCCGGTAGTTATGGCGGTTCGGGCTGCACCCAAAACACCCTGAACTCGGGCACCTACAACAACAGTTTCAATTGCGATGGTGCGAACCCATCACCTGCTGCGGCGCCCACCGATTTGACAGCATCGGCGTGGTCAAACCAGCGAGGCACCGGCTATAGCAGCTCACTCGCGGCACCTACAACCGGCACTTATTTCGCGAGTTCGTACTTGAGTCCGCAAACGGTAACAACATCGAACGGAACAACAACCGGCGGAACGGGTTTCGGCGCGGAGAATCGCACAGAGAGAATCGGTGTGGCAGCTCCAAATCACGCTTTCGACTCGCTGACTCAATCCAATTCACAGGATCTCTTGCTCCTCGACTTCCAGGGAACGAACGTCGTCCTGAACTCAATTGGCATCGGGTGGCGGGGGAACACAGGGTCAGGCTACGCTGGGGGCTATCAGTATGACTCCGACATCACCTTGTTGCGCTGGGTGGGCGACGGTGCACCTGATCGCAAGACCACTCAGTCCGGGAGCTATGTTGACGGCACGGAAAACTTGACAGCGGTCAAGTACGACCCATCGAACGGCGTGAACTCAGGTTGGCAACTAGTCGGGAGCTATGCCGACTTGACGCCCGACAGCACGACTCCGTTCGGCGGAGCTGCACGGCAAACGGGTGCTACGGAGGCGGAGGCGTCAAGCTGGTGGCTGATCAGCACATTCAATACCGGATGGAACGGCAACGGCACTGGTTGCACGAAGCCAGTGACTACCACGGTTAACGGCAAACAAGTTACCGAAACCAAGAGTACGACGTGTGACAGCGGGAACGACGCCTTCAAGCTGAATTTCATTTCGGCCACGGTGGTACCACCTCCCCCACCTGGCAAGGTGCCAGAGCCTGGCTCGCTCGCCTTGGCGGGTTTGGCGCTGGCCGGCCTGTTCGTTGTTCGCCGGGGATCGAAGAAGCAAAGCTGAAGCATTGAACCGACAGCCGTCCTTGGTGGCGGTTGTTCAGTTCAGAAGCATCAGGGGCACGCGGTCACGCTGCCCCTTTTTTCATGCTCATTCCCGCTGCCAGACTTGGACGATCCGCCGAGGATCGGCATTTGTTATATCGAAAACGCATAGGTGCCGTCCAAAAATTTGGTTTTCTTATCTGAAGTGCATCGCTACAGTGTTGGTTTGAGTTTTTGAGGCCCGGCTTGTCGCTGTGCCCCCAGCCCCGAGCAGCTGATGGATCTTCTGGCAATAGTGAGTGGCTTCGGCATCGGTGCGATCGTGGGCATGACCGGCGTAGGTGGCGGCTCGCTGATGACGCCGCTGCTGCTCTCGGTGTTCAAACTGAGCCCCGCAGTGGCCATCGGCACCGACCTCTGGTTCGCCGCCATCACCAAGATCGCCGGGTCGGCATCTCACCACCGGGCGGGCCACGTCGAATGGCGCATCACCCGACTGCTCCTGGCGGGCAGCATCCCAGCCACACTGGTCATGATTGCGCTGATGCACTTGACCGGGCTGACCAAGGGCTGGGCCAGCGCGCTGACTTTCTCGCTGGGCATTGCGTTGCTGCTGACGGCAGTGACGGTGGCCTTCAAGCAGGTCTGGATCAGGGCTGCCCACTGGCTGGAACGCTGGATCAACGACGGCAACCGGTCGGCACTGACAGTATTGTCGGGAGCGATCCTGGGCGTGCTGGTGTCGCTCAGTTCGATCGGTGCCGGTGCCATAGGCGCCACATTGATCTTGTTGTTGTACCCCCGGCTGCCCTCGCACCGTATCGTGGGCACCGACATCGCACACGCTGTACCGTTGACGCTGGTAGCCGGCATCGGCTATGCGACGCTGGGCCATGTCGATTGGACCTTGCTCGGTTCCTTGCTGATCGGCTCAATTCCTGGCATCTGGATCGGATCTCAGCTCACCCGCAAGATGCCCGAGCGGCTTGTGCGCACGCTGTTGTGCTTGTCGCTGGTGGCAGCGGGTCTGAAGGTCATTCACTAATCACGGGTTCCTGTTTGCGATGTATACCTACACCGAATTCGACAAGCACTTCGTGCGACAACGTGCCGCACAGTACCGCGACCAACTCGATCGCCACCTGGCGGGGCGGCTGCCCGACGACGAGTTCCGCGCGCTGCGGCTGCAGAACGGCTGGTACGTGCAACGCCACGCGCCGATGCTGCGGGTGGCCGTGCCTTATGGCGAGCTGAGCTCGACCCAGCTGCGTGGCCTCGCACGCATCGCCCGCGACTACGACCGCGGCTATGCCCACTTCACCACGCGGCAGAACCTGCAATACAACTGGATCCCGCTCGACAAGAGTGCCGAGGTGATGGACCAGCTGGCGGCGGTGCACATGCACGGCATCCAGACCAGCGGCAACTGCATCCGCAACATCACCAGCGACTGCTTTGCCGGCATCGCGCCCGACGAATCGGTCGACCCACGCCCCTACGGTGAAATCATGCGGCAATGGAGCACGCTGCACCCCGAGTTCGCCTTCCTGCCGCGCAAGTTCAAGATCGCCGTCACTGGCGCCAGCGAAGACCGCGCGGCAATCGGATGGCATGACATCGGCTTGCACCTGGTCAAGAACGCGGCCGGCGAAGTCGGCTTCAAGGTGCTGGTGGGCGGCGGGATGGGTCGCACGCCGGTCATCGGCACGGTGTTCCGAGAGTTCCTGCCGTGGCAGCAGATCCTTGTCTTCATCGAGGCGGTGGTGCGCGTCTACAACCGGTACGGTCGGCGGGACAACATCTACAAGGCACGCATCAAGATCCTGGTGAAGGCCGAAGGCCAGCGCTTTGTCGACGACGTGAATGCCGAGTTCAAGGACATCCTGGAGCGCGATGTCGACGGCACGGCGCACATCATTCCGCAGCCGGAATTCGACCGCGTGAATGCCAGCTTCGTGATCCCAGCCGGCGTCGCGGCGCGCCCTTCGACCGGCATCCCGATGCCTGCCGATCTGCCGGCCAGCTACAACCGCTGGGTTCAGCGCAACGTGCACGCCCACAAGCTCAGCGGCTACCGCGCGGTGACCCTGTCGCTCAAGCGCACAGGCCAGGCGCCGGGCGACATCACCGACGCGCAGATGGAGTTGGCTGCCGATCTCGCCGACCGCTACAGCCACGGCGAATTGCGGGTCTCGCACGACCAGAATCTGGTGCTGCCCTGGGTGCTCGAAAGTGATCTGCCAGCACTGTGGGAAGCGGCGCGGAGTGCGAGCTTCGCGACCCCGAACATCGGGTTGCTGACCGACATGATCGCCTGCCCCGGCGGCGATTTCTGCGCGCTGGCCAACGCGCGCTCGATCCCGCTGGCGGCCGAGATCACCGAGCGGTATCAAGACCTCGACGAGCTTTGGGACATCGGCGACATCGACCTGCACATCAGCGGCTGCATCAACTCCTGCGGACACCACCACAGCGGCCACATCGGCATCCTCGGCGTCGACAAGGACGGCGCCGAGTGGTACCAGATCACGCTCGGCGGCTCCGACGGCTCGGCGATCAGCGGCGGCCCGATCGCGGGCAAGGTGATCGGCCCGTCGTTCGCCGCCGATGAAGCAGCCGACGCAGTGGAAGCCGTCATCGACACCTACCTGACTCAGCGTCAGAGCGACGAACGGTTCATCGACACCGTCAAGCGCGTCGGGCTCGATCCGTTCAAGGCCGCGACCAATGCCGTACGACGCACCACGGCGCGCGAGCCATCGGCTGACACCGCCCGCGCGGACTGAACAGCACAGCACCATGAAATTCATACACACCCCGCAAGACCCCTGGCGAACCGTCCACGGCGACGACGGCCCGATGGTCACCATCACCCCGAAGCCGAACCTGCTGCTGACCTGGCTGCAATGGCACAGCGTGTGCCACCACTGGCCCGCCGGCCTGCCGGTGGGCGTCATCCTCGAGAACGATCAGGACGTCCGCGATGTGGAGGCCGATCTGCCGCGGCTGGGCCTGATCGCGCTGCGCTTTCCAAAGTGGGTGGACGGTCGCGCCTACAGCCAGGCGCACCTGCTGCGCTCGCGCTACCGTTTCCAGGGCGAGATTCGTGCGCTTGGCGAAGTGCTGGTCGACATGCTGCCGCTGCTGCAACGAACCGGCTTCGATGCGGTGGTGTTGCGCGCCGACCAGTCGCGCGAGGCAGCCGAGCGCGCGCTGACCTTCTTCCCTGGCTTCTACCAAGGCGATGTGCAGGAGCACCGGCCGCGCTTCGCACGCCCGGCTGCCGAACTGGAATCGACTGACAGCTTCGTCGACGTGGGAGCCTCGATATGAGCGCGATCGATCTGTATGCCCGCAAGACGCCCGGCTTTGAAGATCGACTGGCCCACACCGTCGCGGTCCTGAAAGAAGCGGCCGCAGCGCACGGTGGCCGCATCGTGCAATCGACCAGCCTCGGTGTCGAGGACATGGTGCTGACCGACCTGATCGCGCGCCACGGTCTGGGCGGCGACAAAGGCATCGCAATCGCGACGCTCGACACCGGCATGCTGCATGCCGAAACCTTGGCGCTGATCCCGCGCATCGAGCAGCGCTATGGCCTGGCTGTCGAAGTGTTCAAGCCGGTGCAGGAATCGGTCATTCATTTCGTGGCGACGAATGGCAAGGACGCGATGTACCAGAGCCTGGAACTGCGCAAGGCCTGCTGCGGCCTCCGCAAGATGGAGCCGCTGGCGCGGATGATGGCTGGCCGCAGCGCCTGGGTCACCGGCTTGCGCCGCGAGCAGTCGAACACCCGCGCGGTGGTGCCGTTCAGCGAGGACGATGGCCAGGGCCGCATCAAGTTCAACCCGCTGGCCGACTGGAGCTGGAACGACGTCTGGCACCACGTCGCCACCAACGACGTGCCCTACAACCCGCTGCACGACGAGTTCATGCCCAGCATCGGTTGCGCCCCGTGCACCCGTGCCATCGCGGTGGGCGAGGACTTCCGCGCCGGCCGCTGGTGGTGGGAAGACGAGAAGGCCAAGGAGTGCGGCCTGCACGTCAAGGAAGACGCGCCCGAGGGCGCCGTATCGATGATCGGAGAAAAACGATGAACGCCGCCACGACCGTGCAGCAATTGCTGCCCGAACTGGATCAGACCCACCTCGACTGGCTCGAAGAAGAAGCCATCTTCATCCTGCGCGAAACCGTCGCGGCGTTTGAGCGCCCTGCTCTGCTGTTCTCAGGCGGCAAGGACTCGTGCGTGGTGCTGCGGCTGGCTGAGAAGGCCTTCAAGACCAAGGTCACTCCCGACAACCCGAACGAGTTCAAGGGCCGCCTGCCCTTCCCGCTGCTGCATGTCGACACCGGCCACAACTTCCCCGAAGTGATCGAGTTCCGCGACCAGCGCGTGGCCGAGATGGGCGAGCGGCTGGTGGTGGGGCACCTGGAAGACTCGATCAAGCGCGGCACGGTGCGCTTGGCGCATCCGCTCGAATCGCGCAACGGCCACCAGACGGTCGCGCTGCTGGAAGCCATCGAGGAACACCGCTTCGATGTGCTGATGGGCGGCGCCCGTCGCGACGAGGAAAAGGCGCGCGCGAAGGAACGCATCTTCAGCCACCGCGACAGCTTCGGCCAGTGGCAGCCGAAGGAGCAGCGGCCCGAGCTGTGGACGCTGTTCAACACCCGCATCAAGCCCGGCGAGCACATGCGCGCCTTCCCGATCAGCAACTGGACCGAGCTCGATGTGTGGCTGTACCTGGCGCGTGAAAACATCCCGCTGCCCAGCCTGTACTTCGCACACGACCGCCAGGTGATCCGCCGCAAGGGACTGCTGGTGCCGCTGACCGAAGTGACGCCACCCGAAGCCGGCGAGACGGTTGAAACCGCTCAGGTGCGCTTTCGCACCGTCGGCGACATGACCTGCACCTGCCCGGTCGAAAGCCCGGCCGCCAACGCCACCGAGATCGTCGCCGAGACGCTGCAGGTGACCGTCAGCGAGCGCGGCGCGACCCGCATGGACGACCGCACCTCCGACGCGTCGATGGAGCGGCGCAAGAAAGAAGGCTATTTCTAAAGCCTCTCAAGCCGCCGAAAGAACACGATGACAACCCCACAAGTTCAAGATCACCGCGCGCTGCGCTTCCTCACCGCCGGCAGCGTCGACGACGGCAAGAGCACGCTGATCGGCCGGCTGCTGTTCGACAGCCGCGCGATCCTGGCCGACCAGCTGGACACACTCGAGAAGAAGGCCGCCGGTGCCCCGATCGATTTGTCGCTGCTGACCGACGGCCTCGAAGCCGAGCGCGAACAAGGCATCACGATCGACGTCGCCTATCGCTATTTCGCGACCAAGCACCGCAAGTTCATCATCGCCGACGCGCCGGGCCACGAGCAGTACACCCGCAACATGGTGACCGCCGCCGCCGGCAGCGATGCGGCCGTGGTGCTGGTCGACATCACCAAGCTCGACACCCACCAGGTGCCGCTCGCGCTGCTGCCGCAGACCCGCCGCCACTCGCTGCTGGCGCACCTGCTGCGTGTGCCGAGCATCGTGTTTGCGGTCAACAAGCTCGACGCGGTGGCCGATCCGCAGCAGGCCTTCGATGCGGTCGGTGTCGCGCTTCGCTCGTTTGCTGAAGCAGCGGGCATCACCGTGGCCGGCATCGTGCCGGTGTCGGCCTTGCGCGGCGACAACGTCACGCAGACCGTCGTCACCGACGGCACCGACTGGAGCACCTGGTACAGCGGCCCGACGCTGCTCCAGCTGCTCGAATCGCTGCCAGTCGCCCAGGAGCGCACCGAAGGCGATTTGCTGATTCCGGTGCAGTACGTCGCACGCGACGAAGGTGACGGCAGCACAGGCGTCGGCCACCAGCCACGCAGTCTCTTCGGTCGCATCGCGCACGGCAGCGTCAAGGCCGGCGACGAAGTGCAGATCTTCCCGAGCGGTGAACGCGCCGTGGTCGCGGAAGTGCGGCTGGCAGGCAGCGTGGTGGGCCACGTCGAGGCCGGCTGGTCGGCTGGAGTGGTGCTCGACCGGCAGCTCGATGTGTCGCGGGGCGACTGGATCGCCACGCCGAACAGCGTCACCGGACAACAAAGCTTTGCGGCGACGCTGGCCTGGCTGGACACCGAGCCCGCGGTCATCGGCCGCAAGTACTGGGTGCGCCACGGCAACCGCTGGGTGCAGGCGCGCATCGCCGGCATCGAGAACCGGCTCGACATCCACACGCTCGATGTCGTCGATGCGAACCAGCTCGGTGTCAACGAAATCGGCCGCGTGATCGTGGAGACGCAGCAACCGCTGCCGGTGGAAGCCTATGCATCCAACCGCAGCGGTGGCGCACTCATCGTGGTCGACCCGACGACCAACCGCACCAGCGGCGCACTGCTGGTGCAGGCCACTGCTGCCTGATCAAAAGCGCCATGCCGGCCGTCACCGCAGCTCCCGTTGGTCGCGTCGCATTTGTGGGCGCGGGGCCAGGCCAGGCGGATCTGATCACGCTGCGCGGCGCGCAGCGCCTGGCGCAGGCGGCCGTGGTGCTGAGCGATGCATTGGCGGATCCGGCGCTGCGCGAGCTGGCCCCACAGGCGCGCTGGTTGCACGTGGGCAAGCGTGGCTATGCCGACAGCACGGGCCAGGAAGCCATCAACGCGCTGTTGATCAAATGTGGCCGCGACGTGGGCCCCGCTGGCCTGGTGGTGCGACTGAAGGGTGGCGACCCGAGCATATTCGGGCGCCTTGAAGAAGAGCTGCAGGCCATGGCCGCGGCTGGCATCGCCTGCGAGGTGGTCCCCGGCGTGACTGCGGCACTGGCCGCCGCAGCATCGGCGCAACGGCCACTGACGCGGCGCGGCGCAGGCCGCAGCGTCAGCTTTGCCACGGCGATGACCGCGACTGGCACCCCAGACGCCGGCGCATGCCGCCACGCAGACACCGAGGTGTTCTACATGGCGGGCAAGCAACTTGGTGCCCTGTCACGCAAGCTGGTACGGACGGGTTGGTCTGGCGAGACAGCGGTGAGCGTGGTCTCTCGAGCGGGCTGGCCCGATGAACTCAGCAGCGACCACACCATCGCCAGCCTGGGCCAGGCGACCATGCTGCACACCGGTCGGCCCACCGTGGTCGTGGTTGGCGCCGGGGCGCGGGCGCTGAACCCGGTCGAATCGACAGCCGTCGAGAAGGACTGCGCACCTTGGACCGCCGCACTGAACACGTAAAATCTCGGACGGATGCGGTTGGCATCCTCCTGTCTTTTCAACCCTGCTTTCGCAGTTTCACCGAGCCTCAGTCATGACCCACGTCGTCACCGAATCCTGCATCCGCTGCAAATACACCGACTGCGTGGATGTGTGTCCCGTCGACTGCTTCCGCGAAGGTCCGAACTTCCTGACGATCGACCCGGACGAATGCATCGATTGCGCGGTCTGCATTCCTGAGTGCCCGGTCAACGCGATCATGCCGGAGGAAGACGTGCCCGGCGATCAGCAACACATGATCAAGCTGAACGCAGAACTCTCACGCATCGGCTGGCCCAGCATCACCAAACGCAAGATGCCGCTGCCGGACGCCGAAGAGTGGAAAGACAAGACCGGCAAGCTGTCGGAACTGATCCGCTGAACACCGACAACGCACCGATCCACACCGACGCGCTGGTCATCGGTGCGGGACCGGTCGGGCTGTTCCAGGTGTTTCAGCTCGGTCTGCTTGAGATCAGCTGCCAAGTCGTCGACAGCCTGCCTGCGCCAGGCGGTCAGTGTCTGGCGCTGTACCCCGACAAACCGGTCTACGACATCCCTGCAGTGCCCGTGTGCACAGGCCGAGAACTCGTCGACCGTCTGCTGACGCAGATACGCCCCATGGCGCCCCTGTTTCATCTGGGCCAGCAGGTGAGCACGCTCGAACGGTGGGCTGATGGCCGCTTTGACGCCGTCACAACCGCTGGCGTGCGGTTCGTGGCCCGTACGATCGTCATCGCGGGCGGCGTCGGGGCCTTCGTGCCGCGGCATTTGAAGCTCGATGGCATCCACAGATTCATCGGTCGCCAGGTCTTGCACAGCGGTGACGCCATCCCGCCAGCGGGTGGTCAGCACGTGGTGGTGCTGGGCGAAGACGATGCGGCACTGGAAGCCGCATTGACGCTGTGCGCCGAGTCATCTGCAAGGCCCGCAAGCATCACCCTGATCCATCGGCGAGATGCCTTCAAGGCCTCACCCGGCGTGGTTGATCGCATGCGCGCGGCGTGCGATGCCGGTCGCATGCGCTTTGTGGCGGGCCAAGTCATCGGCTTCGATGCCCCGGGCGACACCTTGACGCAGCTGAGCGTCAGTGGCGCCGATGGCCAAACAACGACCCTGCCCGCAGACCTGTTGCTGGCGCTGCTGGGCCTGAGCCCGAAGCTGGGACCGATCGCCGACTGGGGCCTGCAGCTCGAACGCAAGCAGGTCGTGGTCGACACCGAGAAATTCGAGACCAACGTGCCAGGCATCTTTGCGGTCGGCGACGTGAACACCTATCCGGGCAAGAAGAAGCTGATCGTCTGCGGCTTCCACGAGGCGACGATGGCCGCCTACGCGGCCGCCGCTACCGTGTTCCCTGACAGACCCGTGCAGGTTCAGTACACGACCACCAGCACCCGGCTGCACCGGGTACTCGGGGTATCGACCGCACCCTGACCTCTGCGACGCGTCGCCGCCAAGCGGCGAGACGCCTCGATCAAGGGGAAGCACCGATGACGCGAGAGGCGCCCCGCGACGAGCATGGACCAGCGCGCATCCATGCGCCGTTTCACATGACCGAGGGCACTGTCATGGACATGAACAAGACCGGGACGCCACACTGCGAGATGTGGGGTTCCGTGCTGTGTATCGAGGATGACCCGATCAGCCGCGAACTCGTCGAAGCGCTGCTCACGGCCTTTCCTCAGGTTGACTTGCGGCTGGCCGCCGACGGGCGCTCCGGGATCCGCGCCGCGCTCGCCTCGATGCCCGATGTGATCCTGCTGGACATGCACCTCCCTGACATCAGCGGGCTCGAAGTGGTGCGAGCCCTCAGTCAGCACATGGCCGAAGGCCGCTGCCAAGTCATCTTGCTGACCGTCGACAAACTGACGATCGACATCGTGAAGGCGATGAGCCTGGGCGCTCGCGAGTACTGGATCAAGCCGCTCTCACTGGATCGACTGCAAGGTGACCTGCCCCGGGTGTTGCGGACACGGCGTGCAGAGCAGCATGACGCTGCCGAAAGCTCGCTGCGGCCGGGCTCTCGCTGGATCTCTGTGTCACCCGGCGCGCCTCACTGATCTACCGCCGCCGTTCGCGATCGCGAGCCGGTCTTGCTCTTTTCCCGGCGCCTCGCCGCCCGGTCGGCCTCCTTCACCACTGCGTCGGCCTGCCACTGAACCCACTCCTGCGGCGTCTCCAGCGTGATGCGTCCCAGGCTGCCCGCGCGGAAATCGTGCAGCACGATCTCGGCGGCTTTCTGCAGGCTGATGCGACCACCAGGCAGCACGGCGCCGCGCTGGCGACCGATGGCGGTGAGGCGTTCGTCTTCGGTCAGTGTGACCTCCGCATCAAGCCGGTATCGCTGCTCCACCACGCCCGGGTAGTCGCGATGCAAGGCCTCCAGCAGCACCAGCGCGACCTCCTCGTCGTCGTAGGCATTGCGTCCCACCGCACCGCTGGCGGCCAGGTGGTAGCCACTTTGCTCCACCACGATGCGCGGCCACAGCATGCCGGGCGTGTCGTACAGGTAGAAGTCATTGGCGATGACGATCTTCTGCTCGAGCTTGGTGATGCCGGGCTCGTCGCCCGTCTTCGCGGCGACGCGACCGGCCAGCGAATTGATCACCGTCGATTTGCCCACATTGGGAATGCCGCAGATCAGCACACGCAGGGGTTTGACCATGCCTCCGCGCAGCGGCGCCAGTTGGCGGCAGGCATCCACCACGCGGTGCACCGCGGCGCCTGCCCGGCCGTCCAGAGCCACCGCCTGGGTGGTCGCTTGCTCATTGAAGTGCGCTGTCCACTGTTCGGTACGCTGCGGATCGGCCAGATCCTGCTTGTTCAGCACCTTCAGCGCGGGCTTTCCTCGTGTCAGCTCGGCCAGCAGCGGGTTCCCGCTCGAACCGGGCAAGCGTGCATCGAGCATCTCGATGACGACGTCGATCGCCTTGACCCGCTCGATGATCGCCTTTTTGGTGGCGTTCATGTGACCCGGGAACCATTGAACAGGCATCGTCAGCTTTCTTCGGCCAGAAGCGACCGCTCACCGCATTTTGATCTGGTCGCTCACACGGATGAGGTGAGGTCGCAACGATCGATCAAGACGGCGAGTTGCGCCCTCGCAAGCGCTTGGTCTGCACAAACCAGGCGTCATGCTGAATGGCATCGGGGGCTGTCACCGGCATGCGCTGCGCCAGCCAGCAGCGGGTGGGCAGCATCGAGTCGCCCGCACTCATCCGCAGCGCGACGGCATCGGCAGGCAACCGGGCCAACGCTGCGTGGATCGCCTCCATCTGCGCCTCATCGAGGCCACGTGCGATGAAGACCAGCCGGCTACAGCCATCGCGAAACGGGCCCTCTGCAGGCCATGCCGATAACGTCACCGACGGATAGGCGACAGCTTGCACACACTGAATCACCTGCGGGCGGACGGTGCCGGCGACGTTGATCAGGCCCTTGATGCGCAGCAGTTGCCTGCCATGCTGCGACAGGATCTGCCCCAGTGCCACCGTAAAGCCGACCCACGGCACCGGCTGAGTGAACATGACCACGAAGCTGGTGACGCCGGGCGTGTGCGGCGCCGCCGAGCGGGGGTTTTCAACCACCTGGGCATCGCGTCGCTCACGCCAGCGTTTGGCCAGCGGACGGCCGGATGAGTCGCCACCTTCAACGGCATCACCGGCCGACTCAGCGGCGGCAAGCCATCCAGGCTTCGCTCCCTCGCGATCCTGTGCAGCAGCCTGATGCAGCGCTTCCTCACCCAGCCATTGCGCCAGGCTCGGCAACTTGTTCGCTGTGCTGTAGAGCCCGCACGAGAGCAACGCCGTCGCATCGTCCTTGCCATCACGAACCTGCCGCTGCGGCGCACCTGGATTGAGTTGGCTCAGTGCCTGTTGCAGTGCCGCCAGCATCGAGGGCGTAGCGCGATCGCACTTGGTGATGAAAAGCAGATCGGCCGCAACGACCTGCCGGGTCGCTTCGGAAAAGTCGCGCAGTTGGTCCAGCCCATGGGTCGCCGACACCACCGTGGCGACACCGTCGCAGGCATAGCGTGCTGCAACGAAGCTGTCTTCCATCAGGGTGTAGAGCACCGGCACCGGATCGACCAGGCCGGTGGTTTCGATGATGACGCGAGTGACGGGCGCAATCTCGCGTCGCGAAGCGCGCAGCGCCAGACTCTTCAGCGCGCCGATCAGATCGCCCTGCATCGCGCAGCAGAGGCAACCGGAATCGAGCAGCACCATTTGCTCGTCAACCTTACCGACCAGGTGGTGATCGATGCCGACCTCGCCGAACTCGTTGACCAGCACGGCCACGCCAGCCATCGCCGGCAGGTGTACCCAGTGGTTCAGCAGCGTGGTCTTGCCCGAACCTAGAAAGCCGGTGAGCAGGTTGACCGGAATCCGGTCCACCGGCGCACGCGCCGACTCAGCCACCACGCAACCGGGCCACGGTCTCGAGCACTGTTTCTGGGCGCGAGCCTGGATCGATCTCGGCGAAGTAAAACTGCCGGCCGCTCAGCGGCGCGATGGTGCCACCGGTGGCAAATGCCGCGCTGATGTCGCGGCCCAGCGCCGCCGTGCCAGCCGACTCGACCGCAGGCGAGATCACCGCATCGAAGTCCGCCAAGGCCTCAGACGGCGGCACCGCGTCATTCGGCAGACGCAAGGCCAGCGACCAACGGTAGTGGCGCACGACATTGACGATCGAGGTGTAGCGCGTCAGGTCTTCCGCATCGAAGTTGGCGGCGTCACGCGCTTCTTCCAGCAGCGCGCCCGACACCGGGAACGCCGACACGCTGCGGATCAGGTCGGTCAGGTACATCGACGCGTCTTCGGCATCGTCAGCCGTCACCTCGATGTCGGTGCTGCCAGTCAAATGGTTCGCATGATTCGTCCAGCACCTCGGAGACGGCACCGACAACACCAATGGCGTCTGCCCACGCAAATTGGCCAGCACCGCTTCAACCACTTCGGCCAACACCTTGCGCGGCGCCTCGGCTTCGAGCAGCTTGCGCAGCGCAGTCGCTGGCTTGCGCCGCTTGCCAAGTGACTCCGTCAGCTCGCCGCGGTGGGAGGCGTTCCACGAGTCGTAAAGCTCACCGACTTCCAGCACCGCCACATCAGGCTTCAGCAAGCCATGGGCCTGAGAGAAATACGCTAGGTAATGTGCACCCGACACCCACGGGTCACCCGCTTCGCCCAACAGCAGGCGACGGGTGTACGCCGATGATTTGAGCCAGACACGAATGGATCCCTTGCCCGCCGCATCGGGCAGGCGTTCAGCGAACGCACCACTCACTGCTTTTCTTCCTTCAAGGCCCCCAGCGCAGCGAGCCGTGCTTCCAGTTCCTCGATGCGCACGTCTTTCGGATGGCGCATGTAGTTCGGCTTCGGCTTGTTGGCGTCACGGGTGATGTCCGGACTGCCCAGGTACAGCGTGCCCACATCATCGCCCCAGCAGCCGAAGAACTGGAACAGCGACGGTGGCTTCGGCTTGTTCCAGGTCTTGACAAAGTCCTTGAACGGCACACCCCGCGCGATGCGGGCCTTGCGTTCGCCGGCGCGCAAGGCGTTGGTGGCCTCATGGTCGATGGCCAAGGTGACTGGATCGAACTGCACCTTGTACAGGCGCGCGGCAACGCCTTGCGACATCAGGCCCTCCTCGATATCGCGGACCACGGCCGCCGGGTCGCGCTCCAGCAGGTCGCCATAGCCAGCACCGGCGCCTTGCGAAATCATGAACAGCTCGCCGCGCTTGGAGATCTCGAACCCCATGCCCATGTGGTGGGTGGTGTAGGTCGCGTTCTCGAACGGCCGCTCGTTCATGATCTCGGCGATCGAGTGCTTGAAACGATCAGGCTGATCCAGCAACACCTTGTAGACGTCGACGCCCTTCACTTTCGACAGTGGATACGTCCCGCAGGCGTAGCCCCCGAACAGACCTTGGATCGGTGGAATCTTGGCGCCTTGTGTCGTGGTCATGAAGCCCCACTGTTCGCTGTCCTTGGTCGCCACGATCATCGTGTAGCCCTGCCCGCCGCGGTACTTGCCCGGGGCAATGGCGTCCATCGTCATTTTCTTGGACACCAGTTGCAAGAAGGGCACGTCCTCTTCGTTCAGTTCTTGCTCGCCGATGTCAGCCATGTTGGCAAAGATCGGTGCCAGCGCGTGTTCGCCGTCCATATCGGAGCGCGCACCGCCACCCATGCCGTTCAGGTCCGCGCACAGGTTGCCGAGAATTTCGCCGTGTTGGCTGACGCCGCCCCAGATGAAGGTGTTGATCATGTTGAAGGTGGGGGCGTGAACCTTCGTGTACTTTTCTGGGCAGCTGTACAGGAACTTCGCTACCGCGTGCTGGCCAGCCGTGAAGCCGGTGAAGATCGACATCAGGCTTTGCGAGTTCGGTGCGTCGTAGGAGCTGTTGACGATCGAATGCGGGTCGGTGACAACCTCGATCGGCGCAAACGTCGCCTGGCTGCGCGGCAGATCGGGCCACACGTAATTCAGGAACACCTGCGACAGCATCCCCTTCAGGCCGGCGAGGATGGTGTTGGTGGCGCGATTCGTGAATTCCGGGCTGGAGCCGCGGAAGTCGAAGATCAACCGATCACCGGTCTTGGTGAGCTGGCAGTTGATCTTCACCACGCAGTTCTCGCGCAAGGTCGAGTCCTGGATGATGTAAGTGCGAACCGTCATGTCGGGCCACTCGCTGATGCGGCGCTTGACTTCGGTGCGTACGTTTTCCATCGACAGTCGCAGCGTCGAGATCAGCGATTCGGGGCCATCGGTGCGTATGGTTTCCTCGATGCGCTGCTTGATGCGCAGGCAGGCGAACAGCTTGACCTTCATGTCCTCGTACTGCAGCTTCGGTTCGCGCACCGAGTTCTGCAGAAAGGTCAGGATGTCGCGCTTGATCTGGTAGTTCTCGACGACACGGAACGGGCACATCTTCAGGCCTTCGTCCGATGGGCTTTCGGCCATCGACGGCATGCCACCCGGCTCGATGGCCCCGTTCTCGCCCTCGTGCACCGTGCAAGCCACCCAGCAGATGATCTTGCCCTGGTGGAACATCGGCACGATCATGCTTTGATCGGTGTTGTGGATGTTGCCGTAGCGCGAGTCGTTGTGGATGAAGCCGTCGCCCTCTCGCACGCCCACCGTCGGATCGTTGACCCAGTTCTTGATGATGAACTTGATCGGGTGGTGCACCAGCGCCGAGAACACCAGCACGCCGCCGGAACTGGCGATGGCCAGATCGCCCGCGGCCGAATAGACGCCGGTGATCAGGTCGCCCCACTTGGCACCGGGGGCGGCGCCCATCTGCTCGACCATCTCGAAACCTTCGTCGCAACCAGCCTGGATGCGATCGCGGATCTTGGCGATGGTGCGCGCGTCGCTGACTTTCGCGATGGCGGCGTCTTCGACCGCACTGCGCGGCATCAGGTCATGGTTGGTCATGATCTCGGGGTCGGGCCCGAGGAACAGGGTGGTGTCGTTGAGGAATTTCTTGATCAGCGCGATCTCTTCCGCGCTGGGCACCTTGGGCGCATAGGACTTGACGGTTTCGCTCATTTCAACCTCTTCATTGGTGATGGTCGTAACGTTCCGATGCGCGCTCAGGCGCGCAGAAACCATGACGCGCCTTGGCGCGCCGCCACGAAGGTCCATCCGGGATCGACCAGGAACGTCGTCACTTCCGAGGCGATGATGGCCGGTCCGGAAATCTGCACGCCAGGGTCGATGGCAGCGCGGTTCCACACCGGTGTTTCGATGGCGCCTTCATGGCCCACGAAATGGCATTGACGCACCGTCTCCGGTTTCGGTGGCCCTTTGCGCAATTCGGCGGCCACCGGCTTGATGTCCTCGAACGTGACCGTCTCGTGCCGCACAAAGGCCGCCACGCGGATCGTGTTGATCCGGATGCCGGCCTCGGGCGCCTGACTGCCTTCGCCGAAGCGCTTGCCGTAGTCGTTCGAGAACTGCGAAATGATCGCCAGCACATCGGCCACGCCATGCACCTCGTGCTGTGGGATCACGGCCGTGGTCGTCACCAGCTGGTTGCCGTAGCGCATGTCCAACTCCAGGCTGTACTGGATCTGGCTGCGCTCGATGCCTTGGCGCAAGAGGTCCTGCGTCCCCAGTTCCTTCAGCTCGGCCACGATGCTGTTGAACCGCGGGTAGTCATCGAAGACGTGGCGCGTGTTCGAGTCGTACAGCACCATATACAGCGACTGCTCGTGGATGTGCAGCTGGTGCATGTTGCCGGCGCCGACCGCCGAGAACACCGAGCTCAGCGGCGGGGCCAGGATCTTGTCGATGCCCAGGTTGCGTGCGATGCCGCAGCAGTGCAGCGGGCCATTGCCGCCGTAGGCCAGCATCGTGAACGCCTTCGGGTCATACCCGCGGGCCCGCAACTCGGTGAACAGGCCATTGGCCATGTTGTCGTCGACCTTCTCGCGGATGGCCAGGGCCGCTTCGATGACCGAGCAATCGAGGTCATCGCACAGCGTGTCTTCAATGGCCGCGATCGCGCGGCGCGGGTTCAGTGGAATCGACCCGCCTGCATAGTTCTTGGCATCGAGGTAGCCCAGGACCAGGTCGGCATCGGTCACGGTCGGGTTCATGCCCCCGCGGTCATAGCAGGCCGGTCCCGGATCGGAGCCGGCGCTTTGCGGGCCGCATTTCACCGTGTTGTACATCCGGTCGTAAGCGGCGATCGAGCCACCACCAGCGCCGAGCGTCACCAAATGCACCATCGGTACCGAGACCAGCCAGCGGTCGATCACCGGGTTGAAGTCGTAGTGCTTGACGCCCCCTTCGACGACGATCCCGATGTCGTAGCTGGTACCACCCATGTCGGTCGCGACCACATTGCCCAGACCCGCCTGCATGGCCAGGTGTTCGGAGGCCGCGATGCCTGAGACGGGACCGGAGTGGATGGTCTGCAGCGCGTCGGTGGAATTCAATTGCGCCATGCCGCCGGAGTTGTGGATCACCAGCATCGGCTTGTTGTACTTGTGCGCCCGCAGGTTCTGCTCGAGTGCCGACAGCGCGTGGTACATCGTCGAGTGCAAGTAACCATCGACGACCGCCGAGGTGGCACGCACGTACTCGCCCTTGCGGCCGGCCACCTGGTGCGACAGGATGACGGGAATAGCGCCCAGCAGGTGCGACGGGTACTCTTCAAACAGAATTTCTTCGATGCGCTGCTCGTGCAAGGGGTTGACCACGCTGTTGACCAACGCCACGACGATGATCTGTGCGCCGCGGTTCACCAGCGAACGGATCTGTCGGCGCACGTCTTCTTCGTCGAGCGGCATCACCAGCTTGCCCTGGAAATCCATGCGCTCGCGCACGCCATAGATCATGTGCGCCGCCACCAGCGGCGCCGGGCGCTGCGCATTGGGCATGTCTTGCTGCGCCAGTGAGTCCAGGCCGTCACCGTAGCCGCGCGCTCGGCTCAGTGGCACCGTCGCTTCGAAGCCGGCCGTGACCAACATGCCGATCTTCGGGCCCTTGTGCTCGATGAGCGCGTTGGTGCCCAGCGTGGTCGCATAGCGCACCGAATCGACTTCCGACAGGATGGTCTCGAGTTCGAGGCCGAGAACCTTGTTGGCCTTCTCCAGCGCCTCGTTGAAGCCGAGCGCGAGGTTGTGGTGGGTGGTCAGCGCCTTGGCTTCGATGTACTGGCCGTCCCAGACCACAAAGCAGTCGGTGAACGTGCCGCCGATGTCTACGGATATGCGTCGCATTTTTTCTCCTTGCCTGGATGGCGGCTGGTGCTCAATCACATCGCAAGGACAGGCGCCGACAGCGCCACCCCGCGGTGGATCGGTCAGTGTGAGTGGCCGCCTGGGCCGGAGGTCACCGCAGGTCCGACCACGGCTTCTTTCAGCTCTTCACGCCTCGCCCACTGCGCACGCAGTGCGGGCAGGTCAGGCTGCATGTCGTACAGCGGTGGATGCCCAGGGATCGCGTATTCGGTCTCGACTTGCGTGCCACAACTCGGGCAGTAGTACTCGAGAATGCGCACCCATTCCGGGTCGGGGCTGAAGGTGAACTTGTAGCGTTCGGGATCGATGATCGGCGGGTGGATCTCTCGCGGATCACGGTCGTAGACCAGCATGCCTTCCTTGTAGCTTTTGGTGGCCGTGCCGATCACATGGTCGCAGACCCGGCATTCCCATTGCTCCGCATCGAGATCGACGCGCAAGTATTCGGTCATCAGAACTTTCATGGTCTTCAAGCCTTTCTGTTCAACAGGATGTCGCCAGCGTCGCTGATGACGAAGGTCCAGCCTTCGAGCACGCGGCAGGTGAAGTAATCTTCTTCGACGATCGCCGGACCCACTGCGTGATCACCCGGTTTCAGCGCCGCGAGCCGATAGACAGGCACATCGATGCGCCCACGGCCGCGCGCCAGGATGTTGCGCACACCGCCTGCTGTGGCCGCCGCACCCATGCTCACCCTTGTGGTGGTGCCGGTATCCGCTCGCAACCGCTTGATGGCTGCCAGCTCCAGCTCGACAGTGGCGGCACCGGTCATGCCGACTGGAAACACCGGCGTGGTGGTCAGTGGCTGACTGGTTTCGTTGCCTTGGGCATCGGTGGCCACCAGCCGAGCTTCGATCTCGTACTGCCCCTTGTCGAAGCCTTCGGCATACATGTCACGGCCGGCCTTGGCTTGCAGCACGGCGAGCGCGTCTTCCAGTCCACTTTGATCGTGCCGGGCCAGCGCTTCGGTGTAGCGCTGTGAGATGTCACAGGTGCCGATGCCATAGGCACTGAACACCGCCGCCATGCGTGGCACGGCCACCTGCGTGATGCCAGCCACCTCGGCCACGCCGCAGGCATTGAGGGGTCCGGCACCGCCGAATGCCAACAACACACTGTCCTTGGAGATCTTGGTGGCACGGTGCAGTTCGGCCGCGACCTTCGCCTCAAAGGCCAGCTCCATCTGCTGCAGCGCCTCCTCGAGCTTCAGGCCCAGCGGTTCGGCCACGTTGACCGCAATCGCCGTTGCGGCGCGATCGAGGTCCAGGCCCATGCCGCCGCCGAAGTACGACTTTGGATCGAACAAGCCCATCAGCAGGCTCGCATCGGTGATGGTGGCGAACTGGCCGCCGCGCCCAAAACAGGCCGGGCCGGGGACCGCGCCGACGCTTTCCGGGCCGATAACGATCTTGCCGCTAACCACCTTGATGATCGAGCTGCCACCGGCGCCTGCGCTGACGATCTCGCACAGCGGCAATGACACGCTGATGCCCTCGACGTGCCCGCGGCGCACTTCGGCCACGCCACCGGCGAGGTACTGGCACACATCGGTGGTGGTCCCGCCGACATCGATCCCGACCACGTCCGCATAGCCGTAGGCCCTGGCAAACGCCTTTACGCCTTCGACACCGCCGCGCGGGCCGGAGCTGTAGGTCTTGATCGCGATGGTCTTGGCCACACGGGAAGCGTCGCCGTCGTTCCGGAAAATCAACAGCGGATTTTTGGTGCGGAACTGGCGCAGCCGGTTTTCCGCGTTGTACAGAAACGCTTCCATCCCGGGGTGCAGGAAGGAGTTGATCAGCGCGGTCCAGGTGCGGCGCACCGGGTCCTTGTCGACGCTGAGATCACTGCCGTAGAGCATCGGCACGGCGCCCAGCAGATGTCGCGGGTACTTGCGCAGCGCCACCTTGCGGAATGCGTTTTCCACCGCGATGAAATCGGCTCCGCCAAAGCTGACGACGATGCGGCTGGCCCCCGCAGCCGTCAGTTTGTTGATCGAACCGACGACCTGCATCTGCGCGTTGTCGCCCATCACCAGGGCGGAATCGAGCAACACCACCCGGTCACCGACCAGGGCCTCATAGACATCCGGGTCGTGGGCGGCCAGTTCTTCGATCAGGCGCGAACCCTTCGCGTCCGCAACCAGGCCCAAGCGAGGGCCTTTGCGTTCGCAAATGGCATTCGTACCCTGTGTGGTCGAGTAGCGGATCAGGTCCACCTCCTCCAGCAATCGCCTCACATCCGGCTTGCCGTAGACGACACCGGAGGCTTTTTCCAGCCCTTCGAAGAAACATTTGCTGAGGTCGTACGGCGTCGTCAGCACCTTGGTCTTCTCGACCCGGGGGCCATCGATGATGCAGATGTCGGTCAGCGTTCCGCCGTTGTCGATGTTGATCTGTAGGCCCATGAATGATTCCCAGGTTGATGAGTGACAGGCCATCTACGCCGTCACATGCCTTCCGCCCTGCCAGCTCATGACTGACCGCATTCAGGCTGGAGGATGCACGTGGGCAAGCGTAGGGACGCAGCGCCGCGGGATCACCTCCCAGACGGGTAGAAAGCACTACAACATACGGGTGGAAGCAGCGGGTAGATGGGGAAACCCGCGCTGGTTTACCCCCGGGATTTCTGGCCCAGCGTCACCGGTAGCTGGGCATGCCAGTGATTCAGGTCATCGACGCTGCAGCGTCGCACACGCAGTGGGGATGTTGAAGTCCGGTGCGCAGCTGCTCCACCGTGCAGCGAAGCCCTGCCGAAAAGCAACTACGGCAAGGTGCTAGAGACGACACTGCGCGAATGGAACGCGAAAATCTCCAGCTCAAGCACCTCAACCGCCTCGACAAGGAACGCCGTAGCGTGACCCGCAACCCGATGCGAGCCGACCGGCCGCGCCTGATAGCGACCAAGTTCCGTGCACCCTCCGGAGACAGCGCGCTCGTGGCGCGCGATCGGCTGCTAGCGCGGTTGGACGCTCAGCGGCATCGCCGCCTGATGCTGATCCATGGTCCGGCCGGCTTTGGCAAGACGACGCTCTCGGTGCAGTGGCGTGAGCGCCTGCAAGCCACCGGCGCCGCGGTCGCTTGGCTCAGCCTGTCGAGCGAAGACAACGCGCTCGACCGCTTCCTCACCTACCTTGTCGAGGCGGTGCGGGTGGGCGACTCCACCCTGGCGTTGGATGTGGTGGCGCAATTCGAGGCCAGGCCCGAGCATGCGGCGCCCATCGTCGTGACCGAACTGGTCAATGCGTTCGAGCATGCGCAACGCGACTTCTATCTCGTCATGGACGACTGGCATCTGATCGTCGATCGGCAAGTGCATGACACCGTGAAGTCACTGCTGGAGTTCGCGCCGCCTCGCTTTCACATCGTCATCATGAGCCGCGAGCGACCGAACCTGCCGCTGGCACGTCTGCGCGTGGCAGGCGAGCTGTGCGAGATCGGCGCCTCGGACTTGCGCTTCACAGTCGACGAGTCGCACGCCTTTCTATGCGACGTCAACGCCCTGCCGCTGGACGCCGCCACCGTCGAATTGCTGTGGTCCAGCACCGAGGGATGGGTGGCGGCATTGCAGCTGGCCTCGCTGTCGTTGCGCAATGCGGCCGACGACCTGGGTTCGGCAGATCGGCCCTACGGACAGCTGCTCGACGGCGTCGCGGCGACCTTCGGTGGAGACCACCATGCGCTGGGTGAATACTTGGCCGAGAACGTTCTCGACCTGCTCCCTGTCGACGTTTTGGCGTTTCTGCTGGACACCTCGATCCTGGATCGCCTGTGCGCGGGCCTGTGCGCAGCCGTCAGCGGTCGAGACGACAGCCAGGCGATGCTGGAGCGGCTGGACAAACTGGACCTGTTCATCCAGCCGCTCGACGAACACCGTGAGTGGTACCGCTATCACCACCTCTTCGCGGCCCATCTGCAGCGTCGGCTTGAACGCCAGTCGCCGTGCCGCAAGGCAGAACTGCACCGCGCGGCCTCGGCTTGGTTCAGCGCCCACGCGCACCTCGACGAGGCCGTCAGCCATGCGCTGACAGCCGGTGACACCGAGCGCGCCATCGAACTGGTGGAGCGCGATGCGATGTGGCTGGTGCAGCAAAGCGCGATGAGCACGCTGCGCGTGTTGGTGCAGCGACTGCCGCCCGAAAAACTGTGGGGCCGGCCGGCACTGCAACTGGCGATTGCCTGGGCGCAATGCCTGACGCACCGAGCCGCGCAGGCGCGCGGCTCCCTGACCCTGGCCGTCTCGGAACTACAGCGCCGCCTCGCCGGCGGTGCGACAACGGACGACACCGACGACGTGATCGAGGCGCTGGCTGAAGCGCGCGTGGTGGAAGCCTGCATGAATATCTACAGGGACGAGGTCGACGGCGTCGAGGACTTGGTGCGCGCATGTATCGCGCCGGACGCCAGCTACCGACCATGGCTCGTGTCCGTCGCCTCCAACGTTTACACCTATGTCCTGCTGCAGCGGCATGCGTACGAGCAAGCGATCACACTGCAGGTGCTTGCCAAGCCATTCCACGAGCGCACCGAAGGGCCATTCAGTGGCGTCTACGGGCGTTGCTTCGCGGGCATTGCAGCGCGTGAACTGGGGCGGTTCACCGAGGCAACCGGACACTTCCGCGGCGCGCACGAACTGGCCGTCACCGGTATCGGGCGGCAGTCGCATGCCGCACGCTTGGCCGAGGCGCTGCTGGGCGAATTGCTGGTCGAGATGAACGAGCTCGACGAGGCCGGTCGCCTGCTAGAGGACAGCCGTGCGCTGGGCGTGGAAGGCGGCGTCGCCGATTTCTTCATTGCGACCTATGTGGGATCGAGCCGGTTGCTGGTGCAGCGTGGCAACACCGACGCCGCTCGCGATGTGCTCGACGAGGGCGAGCGCACCGTCAAGCACCTCGGCTTTGCCCGGCTGCGGGCCGCCGTGCTCGGCGAGCGCATACGCCACGCGCTCGAACAAGGCGACCTCGATGCCGCACAGCGCTGGCTGACGCAGGCTCAGGACGAGCTGTCCCTGGACAGCGCGCCGTCCATCACACGAGGCGCCACGCCGCCTCGGGGCTGGGAGTGCGTGGCGCTCGCCCACAGCCGCGTTTTGATGGCACAGGGCCAGGCGGCGAAGGCGGAACAGGTACTGCAGCCGGTGTTGAACAGCGCCATCGCGCGGCGGGGGCTGTGGCTCGAAATCCGGGTGCGTATCCTCATGGCGCTCGCGCTAGACGGCATCGGACGGCTCGACCAAGCGCTCGAGATGGCTGCGGGGGCGCTACGCGTCGGGATCGGGATCGGCGTGTGCCGCAGCTTTCTCCACGAAGGCGAGCGCTTCATCGAGCTCACGAGCCTAGTGCACACGCGCGTGTCGACCGACCAGATGCTGCGCGCGCCATGGGGTGCCTCGCTGGTCAAGCTGGCCGAGTTGGCCGGGTCGGGCCCTGAGACCGACGGGCCAGCCCGCAGCGTTTCAGGCAGCCTTATCGCCGTGGCCGACACCAGTACCGCCAACGTCAACGCGCTAAAGCGCCGCGAAGCTGACGTGCTGCAACTGCTGGCGCGCGGGCTATCGAACAAGGAAATTGCGCGCGCACTGGGCATCGGTGTCGACACGGTCAAGTGGTACCTGAAGTCGATCTACAGCAAGCTCGGTGTGACAGGCCGAGTCAACGCCGTGCTCGCAGCACGGCGCGACGGCGTGTTGCACTGACAAGCACCTGAAATTCAAGGGCGTGCTAATCCGTGTCGGCGGCGGCGTGGCCAGCCAGAAAGGCGTCGCCACTCAAAATCGTTCGACAGGCACCTTCTAGCGGTGAGGAGCAACGTTGACGTTCGGACAAAACAAAAACCGCTGCCACCGAACCTGATGCAGGCTCGGTAGCAGCGGTTTCGTCAGCGCGGCGATCACCGCCGCGCCGTCGAGTCAGGTGCAGATCAGGCGGCTTCGCCCACCACCACGACCTTGACTTCAACCACAACATCGGTGTGCGGAGACACAGACACCAGATGCTCGCCCACGGTCTTCAACGGACCAGTCGGCAGACGAACCTGCGACTTCGCGACCTTGAAGTCGATGCGTGTCAGCGCCTCGGCGATGTCGTTGTTGGTGACGGAGCCGAAAAGACGGCCGTCGACACCAGACTTCTGGGTGATGTGAACGGTGCGGCCGCTCATCTTCTCGCCCAGCGCTTGCGCCGCAGCCAGCTTCTCGGCAGCGGCCTTCTCGAGCTCAGCACGCTTGTCCTCGAATTCCTTGATCGCAGACGCCGTCGCACGGCGTGCGGCACGGCTCGGGATCAGGAAGTTACGCGCATAGCCGTCCTTGACCTTGACCACGTCGCCGAGGTCGCCCAGGTTCGCCACTTTTTCCAGCAGGATGATTTGCATGATGTGGGTGTCCTCAGACGCGGTGCTGGTCGCTGTACGGCAGCATCGCCAGGAAACGCGCCCGCTTGATGCAGGTGGTCAACTGGCGTTGGAAGAAAGCGCGTGTTCCGGTCAGGCGGGCCGGCGTGATCTTGCCGTTCTCGCCGATGAAATCGCGCAGTGTTTCGACATCCTTGTAGTCGATCTCGGTCACACCGGTGACGGTGAAACGGCAGAAACGCTTGCGGCGGAACAGCAGCGATTGCTGGTTGCGCTTGGGCTTGCGATCCTTGGAAAACTTACCTTTACCGCGTGGTGGTGGCATATCAAACCTCTGTCAAATTCTGTTCAGATCGGAACCGTTCGGACGTTCAATCCAATTCGGTCACATGGAAAACGACGCCTTTGCCATTGCGCTGGGACCCCAGGAAGCCGGCAAAGCCGTGCGTGCTTCCGAGTTCCAGGCCGTTCACTGCGCTGGTGATGTCGCCCACCGCGCGCGCCTTGATGTCCATCGACACCTGACGCGGCGTGCCGTTTTGCGTGACCTGCGATTCATGCCGAAGGCTGAAATCGAGTGCCGGCAAGCCGGCGGGGGTGTAGCGCAAAACGTGCTTTTCAACCAGTCGCGCTGTCAGAACCAGTCTGTTCATCAAGCGCCATCGGCCAACGCGACATCACTCAGACAGTTCAGGCAGCCGACTCCTGCGGAGCACGGCGGTCGTCCCGGTCGGATGACTTCATCATCACCGACGGGGTCGTCTCGGCCTTGCTCTTGAGCACCGTCAGGTGGCGCAGCACAGCGTCGTTGAAACGGAAACCGGTTTCCAGTTCGGCCAGCACTTCCTTGCTGCATTCGATGTTGATGCAGAGGTAGTGAGCCTTGGCCAGCTTCTGGATCAGGTACGCCATCTGGCGACGACCCCAGTCCTCGACCCGGTGAACCTTGCCGCCGCCGGCGGTGATCACACCCTTGTAGCGTTCCAGCATCGCGGGAACTTGTTCTAATGACGCATTGAATCTCCTTGTGAATTCCGACATGGAAGCCACCCCGAGCGTCGACCTGGGTGTGGCAAGGCAAGCCCGCGAGTATATCGCGCCCGGGCCATGGCGCCTACTGCTCGCCGGGTTGGCCCGGCGAATCACGACGCGGAACGCGCAACTCGCGGGTGAAACGGTCAGAGTCAGCGCCTGGTGCCGCCGTCAGCAGACTGACCAACACAATCACCGCCGTGCCGATCGCCATGCCGAACACGCCCGCGGCAATCGGCGAGATGCCGAACCACAGCGCTGGCGGATCCGTCACCCCGAACAGGCTACGCAGCCAGGGCTCGTTCTGCACCAGGTAGTACAGCGTAACCGCCAATCCCGAGAGCATGCCGGCCACAACCCCCGGTCGGTTCGCCCGCGCCCAGAACACGCCTGCCACCAGTGCAGGGAAGAATGCGGCAGCGGCCAACGAAAACGCAGCAGAGACCAGAAACACGATGTCCGTCGGCCGCTGCGCGGCCACTGCCGCCGCGCCCAGCGCCACGGCGAGCAGTGTCACCTTTGACAGCGCCACCCGCCGTGCGGCCGACGCCTGCGGATTGATCATCTTGAAGTAGCTGTCGTGTGACAGCGCATTGGCAATGGTCAGGAGCAAGCCATCCGCCGTGGACAGCGCCGCAGCGAGCCCACCCGCGGCCACCATCCCGGACACCACATATGGCAGCCCGGCGATTTCGGGGGTTGCCAGCACCACGATGTCGCCACCGATGCGCATCTCGCCGAGCTGCAGGATCCCGTCCTTGTTGATGTCGACGACCGACAGCAGTGATGAATCCACCTTCGACCAGGTCGATATCCACGCTGGCAACTGATCGAAGCGGGTGCCGACCAGCACGTTGAAGACCTCGTACTTGACCATGACGGCGAGCGCTGGCGCCGTCATGTACAAGAGAAAGATGAACAACAAGGCCCAGGTGACCGAGCGGCGCGCCTCCTTGACCGATGGCGTGGTGTAGCAACGCACCAGGATGTGCGGCAGTCCCGCGGTGCCAACCACCAGGCACAGCACCAGCGCCAGAAAATTCAGCCGCGACAGCTCAAATCGCTCGCGTTCCTGCTCGCTGCCTTGCGGATCCCCCGCGAACTGCTGCGCATGCGGCGGCATGCCAGCCAGGGGTCGCGCCCGGGCCTCGTTGATGGCCACTTCACGCGTCCACTCCTCGCGTGCGGCGGCCTCGTTCTTGGGGATGCGCAGCAGGGCTTTTTCGGCGGCCTGGATCTCAGCCAGCGATGCGTTCTCGGCCTTGAGCGTCTCCACCATGCGGAGACCGGTCTGGCGTTCGTGGGCAAGCGACGCCTTCACATCGACGAGGCGCGCGGCGTAGTCCTGCGCACGGGCCTTGAACGCCGCAATGACCTCCTGCTCCTTCGGGTCGTTGAGCAGTTGCCGCTCGCGCTCGGTCACCTTGGCCAGCTGTGCGCCATAAACCAGTTGCGGAATAGGTACGCCCGTCTGCTTGATGGACAACCACATCACTGGCACCAGGAAGGCGCAGATCAGGATGATGTACTGGGCCACCTGGGTCCAGGTCACTGCCCGCATACCGCCCAGGAATGAGCACACCAGTACGCCGCCCAGACCGAGAAAGATGCCGATCACGAAATCAACGCCCGTCAAGCGCGCCGTGATCAACCCGACACCGTAGATCTGCGCGACCAGGTAAACGAAGGAACACAGCACCGCCGCGAGGACGCCAACTGCACGCGGTAGCTTGCCGCCGAAACGCGCACCCAGGAAGTCAGGGATCGTGAACTGACCGAACTTGCGCAGATACGGGGCCAGCAGCAGCGCCACGAGGCAGTAACCACCGGTCCAGCCCAGCACGAATGCCAGTCCGCCGTAGCCCTGCAGGTACAGCGTGCCGGCCAGGCCGATGAACGACGCCGCCGACATCCAGTCGGCCGCTGTGGCCATGCCGTTGTAGAACGCCGGAACCCGGCGGCCGGCCACGTAATACTCGGCGGGATCGGTGGTACGGCTGAAGACGCCGATGCCTGCGTACAGCAACACCGTAGACAACAGAAAAATGACGCCGATCCAGTGCTTGGGCAGCCCCATCTGCTCCAGCGCGGCCAGCCCGAGCACGAACCCGATGAAGCCCACGGTGTAGGCCAGGTAAATGCGATCGAGTCGGCGCCTGAACGGCGAGCTGTCGGACGTTTGAACCACGCCGAAGTCAGGCCGCCTCAGCAGCCCCGCGGTTGGCCAGTGCGTCGGCGCGCTCGTTGCCTGGATCGCCGGAATGGCCCTTGACCCACCGCCAGCTGACATCGTGCAGCGCGCACAGTGCATCCAGCCGCTGCCAGAGTTCGGCGTTCTTCACCGGCTTTCGGTCGGCCGTTGTCCAGCCACGCCGCTTCCAGCCGTGGATCCATTCGGTGATGCCCTTGCGGACGTACTCGCTGTCCGTGTAGATCACCACCGTGCAGGTGCGCTTGAGCGAGGCCAGAGACTCGATCACCGCCGTCAACTCCATGCGATTGTTGGTGGTCAGCAGCTCACCACCGAACAGTTCCTTCTCGTGCCCCTCGGTGCTCAGCCACGCGCCCCAGCCCCCGCGCCCTGGATTGCCTTTGCAGGCGCCATCGGTGTAAACGGTGACCCGCGGACGCTGTATCGACAAGGTGTCGTTCATGGTTTCGTGCACACGCTCAGATCACTCATGCTCGGCCAGTTCATGCACGAGCCCTTGGGCCTCGCGATGACGCACCTGCCGCGACACCACGGCCGATGACGCCCTCACCTGAGAGCGCTGATCACGCACCAGCCCCACCAGTCGCATGCCGCGCACCCGCTTCACCGCCGTCAGCGCGTAGACCGCGCCAAGTACCGGCCACCAGCGCTCGCCCGCGTTTTCCATCCAGCCGAACCGTGCCAGCCAGTGCTCCGAATGCATAGGCGGTCGATAGCAGCCAAAGCGTCCGGTCTCTACCTCGAAACTGAGTAGCCGCAACCAGTCTCGCAGACGGCGGTAAGCGATGAAGTCGCCTTCGCGCGGCAGGTACAGCGCGGTGCTGGCGCCCAGACCCAGGCGGCGTCGCGCACGACCCGTCTGCTGGCGCATGCCCCACAGGCTGGTCGGGTTGAAGCCAATGATGACCACCCGTCCTTCGGGCATCAGCACCCGCTCGACTTCACGCAGGGTCTGGTGCGGATCGCGCGCGAGTTCGAGCGTGTGCGGCAAGACCACGAGATCGAGGCTCTGGCTGTCGAACGGCAGCGCGTCGAAGTCGCAATTCAACGCGGCCACACGGTCCGCCGAGCATTGATTCGTCGCGCTGTTGCCCAGCCGGTGCGCGATATCCACCGCCAGCCAGCGGTGCGGCATGCGGTTGTTGCGCAGTGCATCGAGTACCGGTAGACCGAGTTGCACGGCGTGAAAGCCAAACACGTCGGCCACAGCCGCATCAAGGTGTCGCTGTTCCCAGGACAGCAAATAGGCACCAGGCGGGGTCGCCAGCCATGCACCCAAACCTATACTCGGCACCGATTCACCTATCGCGGTTTCCGTCATGAATTTAATCGCACTGCCCGCGTTCACCGACAACTACATCTGGGTGCTTCACAACGGCGTCGACGCCATCGTGATCGACCCGGGAGACAGCGCGCCAGTGCTGGCCGCACTCGATCGCCTGCAACTCAGGCTTGCGGCGATTCTATTGACGCACCACCACAACGATCACATCGGCGGTGTGCCAGCCCTGCTGCCACGCCTGACTGGTCCCGTTTACGGACCCGCCTTGGAAGTCATCCCTGACCCGTGCGTCCGGGTACGCGGTGGTGACTCGGTGCAGGTGCTGGGGATGGATTTCAGCGTCATCGATGTGCCAGGACACACCGCGGGTCACATCGCTTACTTCCATCGTCCTCGACCCGGCGCCGCGGACGGCACCGACACCCAAGAGCCCGTGCTGTTTTGCGGTGACACCTTGTTCTCAGGCGGATGCGGTCGCCTGTTCGAGGGCACACCGCCGCAGATGTACCAGTCGTTGCAAGCATTGGCGGTGCTGCCGACCGACACGCTCGTGTGCTGCGCGCATGAGTACACGTTGTCCAACCTGAAATTTGCCCGCGCTGTCGAACCCGACAATGCCGAACTCGCGCGCTACACGCTGCACTGCGAACAGCAACGTGCTGCTGGCTTGTTCACTGTCCCCAGTCGGCTCAAGACCGAGCTGGACATCAACCCATTTCTGCGCTGCGGCTCGACTGCAGTGATAGCCGCTGCACGTCATCAGGGCGCGCAGAGCGATCAGCCAGTTGACGTGTTCACTGCACTGCGCCAATGGAAGAACGATTTCCGATGACCGATCAACCGACACACCCGTGGCGCAGGGCGGCGCTGATCGCCCTGCTGGTGTGCACCACCGCGTGGATCGGCAGCGGATGCGCCAGCCGCGGGGACACCGCCTCGTCAGCCGGCGGTGGCGCAACGCCGATGTCTGCCATGGCCGATTCGGCCCCGGTCGATGGCGCCGGCAGGCAAGGCGCGAATGTTTCCAAAGCGCAATCCGCCGTTGCAGCGCCCGTCGATCCAGTCCGACCCGAGGTGAGCGTGAACCTCAACGATGCCGAAGCACAGGCCGACTTGTGGGTCCGCGTGCGCCGAGGTTTCAAGATGCCGGATCTCGACACCGACCTCGTCCGCCAGCGCGAGCGCTGGTACGCCAGCCGCCCGGAGTACGTCGAGCGAATGACGACCCGCGGCAGTCGCTACCTGTTCCATATCGTCGAGGAATTGGAGGCCCGTGGCATGCCCACCGAACTGGCCCTGCTGCCGTTCATCGAAAGCGCCTTCAACCCGCAGGCGATTTCATCGGCCAAGGCCTCGGGCATGTGGCAGTTCATGCCGGCCACCGGACGCGACTTTGCGTTGAAGCAGAACATCTTCCGAGACGACCGCCGCGATGTGCTGGCATCGACCCGCGCCGCACTCGATTACCTGCAGCGCCTGCATTCGATGTTCGGTGACTGGCACCTGGCGCTGGCAGCCTACAACTGGGGCGAAGGCAGCGTGCAGCGCGCCATGTCACGCAACCAGAAAGCCGGGCTCCCCACGGACTACCTCAGCCTCAGAATGCCTGATGAGACCCGCCACTATGTGCCCAAGCTGCAGGCGGTCAAGAACATCGTCAGCTCGCCGGAGTCTTTTGCGCTGACCCTGCCCTCGATCGCCAACCACCCGTACTTTCTGGGCGTGCCGATCCAGCGCGATATCGACGTGGACCTGGCTGCGCGGCTGGCCGGGGTGACACTGGACGAGTTCAAGACGCTGAACCCGCAGATGAACAAGCCCGTGATCCTGGCTGCGGGCACGCCACAAGTGCTGCTGCCCTACGACAACGCCAGTGCCTTCATCCGAAGGCTCTCGGAGCATCGCGCACCGCTCGCCAGCTGGACGGCATGGGTCGCGCCGAAAACGATGCGGCCCGCCGAGGCCGCACGCCTCGTCGGCATGAGTGAGACCGCGTTGCGCGACGTCAACCGCATTCCACCGCGCATGCTGGTCAAGGCCGGCTCGACCCTGCTGGTGCCGCGCAGTGAGCATCGAACCACCGATGTGGCCGAGCACCTGGCCGAAAACGCCATGATGCAACTGTCACCCGACCTGCCCGCGCGGCGGCGCGTGGTCATCAAGGCCGGCAAGGCGGACACCGTGGCTCGCATCGCGCGCCGCTACCGTGTCACCACGGCTCAAGTGGCGGAGTGGAATTCGGTCACGACGATCGCCCGCTTCAAGCCGGGTTCTGCCATCGTGATCTACAAGCCGGCACGCAGGGCGAGCACCACCCGTGTCGCATCGACACGAGCAAAAGCAACGGCGCGTGTCGCAACCGCAGGCCATCGCACCTCGGTCAAAGGCAAGGCACCGAAACGCGTGACGAAGACGCTGCCCGCCAGCACCCGAAAAACGGTGGAGCTGGCGGCCAAATAGGCCGCACAGCGGGTCACTTTGTGGTCAGCCGCCGGAAAACAGCAACGCGATGTTGACGGCAAGCGCCGCCACCCACACCAGGCTGCGCAGGCCGGCTCGGTCGGCCAGATACAGCGCGACATAGACGCTGCGTAGCAGGATGAAGCCGACCGCCAGCACATCGACACGGTGTTGCGGCGCCCCCATCTGCTGCGCCAGCAGCAGCGCGCCGATGAAGAACGGCAGCGCCTCGAAGCAGTTGGCCTGCGCCGCGTTGGCACGCAGACGCCAGCCTTGCTGGCGAGACAACCACTCTCGTGGGTGGTTGTTGTCGTAGCCGCCGTCGGACGCGGGCTTGGAGAAGGCGCCCCACTTGGCGATGCCAGCACAGGCGATAGGCATCACGGCCGCGATCAAGATGCACCAGGTGCTGACGTTTGTCATGGGAATAGCGTCCTAGGAAATACCTTCAGCGGCGATCAACCAGCGCATGTGCGATGGTGCCCAGATCGACGTATTCAAGTTCGCTGCCCACCGGCACGCCGCGCGACAGCCGCGTCACCCGGAGACCGCACGCTTTCAAGGCCTCACCAACCGCATGCGCGGTCGCTTCGCCCTCGGCGGTGAAGTTGGTCGCGACGATGACCTCCTCGACGCCGTCTTCGGAAGCACGGCTGAGCAGCGCCTGCAGCCCGATGTCGTGCACCCCGATGCCGTCGAGCGGGCTCAGCCGCCCCATCAACACGAAGTAGTAGCCCACGTAGCTGCCGGTGCGCTCCATGGCCGACTGATCGGCCGGCGTCTCGACCACGCACAGCAGCCGCGCATCGCGCTGGTTGTCGGCGCAAATGCTGCAGACCTCGCTCTCGGTGAAGGTGTGGCAGCGCGCGCAATGCCGCACGTTGGCCACTGCCGCTTGCAGCGTCAGCGCCAACCGCTGCGCGCCGCTGCGGTCGTGCTGCAGCAGGTGCAACGCCATGCGCCGCGCCGACTTCTCGCCGACACCGGGCAGCCGACGCAAGGCGTCCACCAGCGCGTCTAAGGCAGGTTCAGCCACGCGGATGTGAGGTCAGTGGCAAGCCACTCAAAACGGGAACTTCATGCCCGGCGGCAACGGCATGCCAGCGGTCAGCCGACCCATCTTCTCCTGCGACACCTCTTCGGCGCGGCGCAGGCCGTCATTGAAGGCCGCAGCGACCAGGTCTTCGAGCATGTCCTTGTCGTCAGCGAGCAGGCTGGGGTCGATGACGATGCGCTTGACGTCGTGCTTGCAAGTCATCGTGACCTTGACCAAGCCGGCACCGGACTGGCCTTCGACCTCGATCGAGCCCAACTCATCCTGCGCCTTCTTCAGGTTGTCCTGCATCGCCTGAGCCTGCTTCATCAAGCCGGCCAACTGGTTCTTCATCATGGCGTCGTCTCCTTCATGGACATCAAGGGTTTGGCTGTTTTCTGTGCGTTGATTTCACTGGTACTTGACTGAGCCCGGCACGATGCGCGCGCTGCTGAATTGCGCCATCAGTGTGCGCACCACCGGGTCATCGGCAAGGATCTGCTCGGCCTCCTGCTGTCGGCGCAAGCGCTCGGCGCTGGCGCGAATGGCAGGGGTGTCCTGCACCGGCCCAGCCAGGACATCGAGTTTCACCGGTCCGCCCAAATGCAGCGCCAGTGCGGCTTCCAGCTTGTCGCGCTGTGCGGGTGCGCGCAGCGTCTCGCGTTCGACCTGAAGCACCCACAGTGGTGGTGAAACCGCATCTTCCATCCGCACGCACTGCGACTGGAGGGCCAGCTCGCGCACCATCGCAGAAATGCTGCCGGCCTCTATCAATGTCTGCACGATCTCGTTCCAGCGCTCCCCAAGCGGTTTAGCGATGGCTTCAGGCATCTCCGCTGAGGCGGCCACCACACCCGCCACCGCTGAAACGGCTGGGCTCACCTCGTCGTGCCATGGCGCATCGACCCACGGGGGTGGCGTCGACTCGGACACCTGGGGCGTGGTCACGGGCAGCACGGGCGGGGCTACCGCGCGGGCGAGTGCCGGAGCACGTGCCAAGGCGGCCGACGCCGTGGGCTTGGCCGTGGGCTGAACCTTGACAGCTGCCGGCTCAACCGTCCGCGCGCCAGCCGGTGGGCCGAACGCCAGCATGCGCAACAGCACCATCACGAGGCCACTGTGCTCGTCGGGTGCCAGCGCCAACTCAGCGCGGCCATGCAGCGCCATGCTGTAGAACAGTTGCGTCTGGTCGGCTGCCAACAGCGACGCCAGCCGCACGGCCGCTGCCGATTCGGCATCACTGGCGTCGAGTGCATCGGGCACGGCCTGCGCCACCGCCATCTGCTGCAGCAGCTCAGCCATCTCTTCCAGCGTGCCGCGTGCGGAGAGGCCCAGCGCCCGCAGCGCATCGGCCTCGGCCAGCAGCGCGGCCCCGTCGCCCACGACCAACGCGTCAATCAGGCGAATGGCATGACTGCGATCGACCGCACCGAGCATGTCGCGTACACCGGCCTCAAGCAACGCACCGCCGCCGAAGGCCACCGCCTGGTCAGCGATCGACAGCGCATCACGCATCGAACCCCGTGCCGCCCGCGCGAGCAGTCGCAGCGCACCGGGCTCGGTGGCGATGCCCTCATCGGCCAGCACGCGAGCCAGATGCTCCTGCAGGGTGTGCAGCCCCATCGGCCGCAGATTGAACTGCAGGCAGCGCGAAAGCACCGTCGGCAGCATCTTGTCGGGCTCGGTGGTGGCGAGCACGAACTTCAGGTAGTCGGGCGGCTCTTCCAGCGTTTTCAGCAACGCATTGAACGAGTCACGCGTGAGCTGGTGTGCCTCGTCGATCATGAAGACCTTGAAGCGCCCCACGGTCGGTTTGTAGGCGGCACGCTCGATCAGGTCACGGATCTCGTCGATGCCCCGGTTGCTGGCAGCGTCGAGCTCCATGTAGTCGATGAAGCGGTCGGCATCGATGTCGCGGCAGGCATTGCAGACGCCGCACGGGTGCGCGGTGACGCCCCCCTGGCCGTCGGCACCAGTGCAGTTCAGGGCCTTGGCCAGGATGCGCGAGACCGTCGTCTTGCCGACGCCGCGCGTGCCAGTGAACAGGTAGGCATGGTGCAAGCGCCCCTGGGTCAGCGCATTCGACAGCGCCTGCACCACATGTTCCTGCCCCACCAGCGTGTCGAAATTGCGCGGTCGGTATTTGCGGGCCAGCACCAAGTAACTCATCAATCGATTCTAGAAGCCCAGCCGCCAACCTCTCGGCCTCGCACAGGGCTGCCGGATAATCCAAGGGCATTCACCGCTGCGGCACTGCGCCGCGACCTCTGCGGCCCACCCGCCCTGCCCCATGACCTCCACACCCCCCTCCTCGCCCGACCATGGCACGCTGAGTTACGAGCAATCGGGCGTCAATTACGACCTGATCGACCCGCTGAAGGTTGCTGCTCAGCGCGCCGCTGCGGCCACGGGCGCTCACCTTGCTGCGCATGGCTTCAGCGAGGTGCCCGCATCACGCGGCGAGTCGGCCTATGTGGTCGATGTCGGACCGTTCTACCTGGCCAGCATCGTCGAGTGCCTGGGTTCGAAGTCGCTGGTGGCCGACGAGATGCAGCGGCTCACGGGCCGCAGCTACTACGACGCGATCGCGCAGGACACCATCGCGATGGCCATCAACGACCTGATCACCGTGGGCGCCACGCCGCTGGTGGTGCAGGCCTACTGGGCGGCGGGCGGTTCCGACTGGTTCGGCGATGGGCAACGCGCACAGGCGCTGGTCAACGGCTGGAAAGCCGCCTGCGACCGCTGCGGCGTGGCCTGGGGCGGCGGTGAAACGCCCGCACTGGCGGGCATTGTCGAGGCAGGCCGCATCGACCTGGCCGCTTCGTGCACCGGACTGATCAACCCGAAGACTCGGTTGTCGGTCGGCGACAAGCTCGCGCCGGGCGATGCCATCGTGCTGCTGGCCTCCAGCGGCATTCACGCCAACGGGCTGAGCCTGGCACGCAAGCTGGTCGAGCGCCTGCCCGAGGGCTATCTGACCCCGGTCGAACCTGGCGTGTCCACCGTGACCTACGGCGATGCCCTGCTGGCACCGACCGTGCTGTATTCACCGGTCACCGAAGCGCTGTACCAGGCCGGGATCACGACGCACTACTGCGCCAACATCACCGGCCACGGCTGGCGCAAGCTGCTGCGCCACCCGGCCACGCACACCTACCGCATACACACCGTGCCCGACGTGCCGCCGGTATTGAAGTTCATCCAGCAACATGCTCAGCAGGACGACTTAGAGGCCTACAGCACGCTGAACATGGGCGCAGGCTTCGCGCTGTTCGTGCCGGCAGATCAGGCCGCGCGCACCGTTGCCGTGGCCGAAGCCCAGGGCGTGCGTGCCTGGGTGGCAGGGCACATTGAAGCCGGACCGAAGCGCCTGCTGATCGAGCCGCTGGGGCTGGCGTTCGGCGACGACGCGCTGCAGCTGCGCTGACCTTGCCGCCAGGGGCCTCCCCGCATGGAAGCGCGGCCAACCGGGTCAGGTCGGGAACGAAGCAGCCCCAACCGTTGTGACCAGTGCCGGGGTCAGGCTCGTCACCTTCATGGCCTCTGAGCGTGAGCGCATGCTGAATCCGGCGGCGATGTCCGCATCGATCGGCGTCTATGACTCAGGCGTTGGAGGCCTCTCTGTCTTGCGCGCGCTGAGGGCGAAGCTGCCGGGCGAATCTTTTACCTATGTGGCCGATTCCGGGAATGCGCCTTACGGTGATCGATCGGATTCATTCGTTGAAGGCCGTGCCCAAAAAATTGCCCAGTTCCTGTGGGGGCAAGGCGCCAAGGCGCTGGTGATCGCCTGCAACACGGCCAGTGTTGTCGCGGCGCGGAGCCTGCGCGAGCAGTATTCGGTACCCATCGTCGCGATGGAGCCGGCCATCAAGCCGGCCGTCCAGATCAGCCACTCCAAGGTCGTACTCGTGCTGGCGACCAGCAACACGATCCGCAGCCCATCCGTCGCGCGCCTGTGCAGCACCTACGGCGCGGACACGCAGGTCATGCTGCAAGCCTGCCCGGGGCTGGCCGATCAGGTCGAGCGCGGGCGATTTCACGATGACTTGACGCAGCGGCTTCTGGAAACCTACCTCCGCCCAGGCCTCGACGCAGGCGCAGACACGATCGTGTTGGGCTGCACGCACTATGCGTTCCTCGTTGACGCCATCGCGAGGATGGCAGGCGACGCAGTGACGATCGTCGAGCCCTCGGAGGCCATCGCCAGCCAGCTGTCGCGCGTGCTGTCAGCGTCAACAACGATTTCGCAGGGTGTAGCGCCCGTGACGACGTTCTACACCACCGGTCCACCAAGCGAGCTGGCCGCGTTCCTTGACTCCATCGGAGAGCCTTACACGCAGGTGCATGCGCTGCCGGCAAGCGGCGATTGATCGCGCGCTAGTTCGACTGCTTGAACGCCATCACCGCCTGGTTGCGCAGGGTGCGCAGCAGCGACAGCTCCTTCTCGTCGAGCTCGATGCCGCCGGCCTCGGCCTGGTCGGCATAGATCATCGCGAACGGCGCGCCCTTCATCAGCAAGGGCAGCAGCAGGAACGATGGTGCATTCACCGTCTTTCGGTACCAGGCCGGTAACCGCGCCGCCATCGCAGGCGTGCCGGCATCGCGGATCAATGTGTCGGCACCTTTCAAGCAGACCGCGGCGAACAGATCGGTGCCGCCCTTCAGCGGCACCTTGAACAGCGCGGCTGCCGCTTCAGCACTGTCGCCCAGGCCGAAGCGGCCGGTCAGTGTGTCGGTCTTCGGGTCGCGCAGGCAGAACAGCACGCGGCGAAAGCCCAGGGCGCGGTACATGGTCTCAAGGATCATGCGCAACACCTCGTTGAGCTTGAAGTCCTCGACCATCGAATTGGTGATGTCCTGGATGCCGGCGGCCAGGATGTCGGCGGCCTGCCCTGCTGCAGGCGGTGGCACGGCGACGGTCGGGTCGAAGGCCTGGGTCGGCGTCAAGCTCATCGCCTGAAGCTCGTGCGGCGACAGCGAATCGGTGCCGATGATCTGCACCTCACCCGCGGTCAGGGTGCTGCCTTGCGTTGGCGCCGGGGCGGCCACCGGCGCCAGCAGTCGCGCAGCACGCGAGGTGCTGCTGACCGACAAACTCATCGCGCGCGCCGAATCCGCGAGCTTGACGCGGGCCTGCGCAGTCACCTCGGAGATGTGTTTCGCGCTCAAACCCAGCACGCGCGCATAGCGCTCGGCGGTTTGGCCCACGGCCGCGGCGGCCGTGGCCGGGTCGGCCCGCAGCAGTGTGTCGGTCAGGTCATTGGCGGCCATCGCCAGCCAGCGCAGCCGTTCGGCGGACGCATCGGGCGCGCGGGTGGGCGGATCGCCCGCGGGCTTGCGCATGCAGCGCTGCAGGCTGTCGGGCAGGCCCCAGGACTTCGCCACGCCGATGCCCAGTGCCTCGTAGCTCAGCCCCAGCACCTGGACCGAGGCCGACTCTTCGGCACTCGGCTTCGGTGCATCGCCCGGCGCCGAGCCGCGGCCCAGCAGGCTCCGAATCTGGCGAGCTTCGTCAGGGAAATAGAACTCGCTGAGCAGACGGCCCAGGTTCTGGAACATCGAGCCGATGAAAGCTTCTTCGCTCTCGCGCCCCGAGGCGCACAGCTCGCTGGCCAGCATGCCGGCCAGCAGCGAGCGCAGGAACTCCTCCTTCAGCAGGTTGGCATGCGCCTTGTCCTGCATGTGCTCCAGCAGCACGAGGCTGAGCGCCATGTTGCGGATGCCGGCAAAGCCGACCAGCGCCGCCGCGCGCGAGATGGTGCTGATGCTGCCGCCGCCTGCATGCCGGTAGCTCGCGGTATTGACCACGCGCAGCAGCTTGTTGGTGAGCGCCACATCCTTCAGAATTTCGTTGGCCAGGCTGTTGAGGCTCTCGGTCTCCGAGGTGGCCACGCGCTGGATGCGCGAGACCGCGTCCGACAGCGCCGGGAAGTCGCTCTTGTGGCGCATGCGGCGCAACAGGAAATCGAGCGTGCCATTGCTGGCCGCGGCGCTGCCCACTGAGGCACCCCCGGCCACAGTGGGTTGCGCCCAGGACTGCAAGGCCTCGCGGAACGCCGCTGCACTCGGATAGCGCCGGGCCGTGTCGCGGGCCATCGCCCGCAGCACGATCGCGCGCAGCTTGTCGTCGACTTCGGGGCCGGTGCACTCAGGCAAGGCCAGGTCTTCGTTGATGGCGCGGTGTACCGCACGGTTCGCATCGCTCTCGACCATCACACGTCGGCCAGCCAACAACTCGGCCAGCAGCAGCCCGGCGGCGAACACATCCATCGCAGGCGTGGGCGACAGCCCGAGCGCCGCTTCGGGCGACAGGTAGCCCGGTGTGCCGACCACGCGGTTGGCATGCGACGCATCATTGGCTTTCACCGCGATGCCGAAGTCCATCACCCGCGCGCGGCCAGCCGGGTCGATCAGCACATTCGACGGCTTCAGGTCACGGTGCACCAGGCCAGCTTCGTGCGCCGCCTGCAAAGCACTGAGGATCTCGACGGCGATCGCCACCGCTTTCTGCGGCTCATAGGCGCCCTGGGCCTTCAGCACCTCGGTCAGCGTGTGGCCGGCCACGTACTCGAAGACCAGGAAGGGTTGGCCGTCGTGGACATCGGCTTCGAACACCGGAACGATGTTCGGATGGGTCAACCGGCTGACGCTGCGCGCCTCGTGCAGCCATTGCGTGTCGTCACCGGCCGCGCTGACGCCGTTGCGCCGCATGATCTTGACGGCGACCTCGCGCTCCAGGTGCGGGTCGAAGGCCAGCCAGACACTGGCCTGCGCGCCCTGACCCAACACCCGGCGCAGTTCGAATCGGCTCAGTCGCTGTGGCGCGGTGGCATCGAACGTCATCTGCCCCATGTCAATTTGCTGCGGTCACAGGGCTTTCGGCGACCGGCGGCATGTCCTCGCGCGGCGCGGCGGTCTGAACCGGCTCACCGGTGCGCAGCGCATCGCGCGCGGCGACCAGGGCCTCTTGCACGAGCTTGGGTGTCAGGTTGAGGCTGCGCGCATAGCGCACCGCGACAGACTGGCGCGCCGCACTGCCGCGCACCGCTTTATTGACGGCAGCATCCGCCGGTTCGGCGGACGGGTTCGAAGCGGCGTCGACCGCTTCGTTGGCCGCACTCGCGGTGAGGCGCAGCACGTCGATGTCGGTGTCCGGTGTGCGCACCGGCAGGTCGGTTGGCAGGCGGCGGATCATGTGCAACATCTCGTCGCCCAATCCCCAGTGACGAGCCACCGCGGCGCCCAGCGCCTCAATGTCGATGCCCAGCACGGCGAACGACGCGTCCGCTTCGCTCCAGCCTGGAGCGGGCGCAGTGCCTTTCGGTGCATCTGGCGGCGGGGGCAGGCTGCGCATCAACACGCGAATCTGTTCGTATTCATCGGGGAAGTGGTATTGCGCCAGCAGCCGCCCCAGGTTCTGGAACACCGTCACCAGGTACACGACCTCGGCGTCGTAGCCTGCCGGCCGCAAAGCCTGCGCGGTGTAGCCGGCGAGGCGCACCCGGTCCATCAGGGCCCGCAACGCCTGTGCACCAGCTTCCGACAATGGGCCGGGCCATTGGCGCAGTCCATTGGCAGCCAGCCTGACGCCATTCAAGCCGATGAGTGCAATCGCACGGCGGATCGTCAGCACGGGCGCCGATCCCGAGGCCTGCGTGCCCTGGACCTGCGCCGAGTTGACCTCGCGCAGCAGTTCGAAGGTCAAGGCCATGTCGCGCAGGATGTGGCGCGAGATTTCCTCGGTGTGGTGGCCGTCCATCGCCGCCAGTCGCTCGACACGACCGCTCATGCCCGCCAACGCCGGCAACGCACCCACGGTGCGCAGCCGGTCCAACATCAGTTCGAGAGGCCCATCGCGCCCGAGCGCCTCGGCTTCAAGCCAGCCTTGCAAGGCCCGCAGGAAAGTTCGCGCGCTGAGATAGCGCTGTCGCGGTTGTCCGGCCGTGCTTCGGTTGGCAATGGCGCGCAGCGCCTCGGGGATGGGATGCACCGTGTTCCATGGCAGGCGCACCAGCTCGCGGCCAAACGGTGGCAGACGGCGCAAGGCTTTGGAGAGGTCGGGTTCATCGAGCACTGCCGTGCCGCTGAGCAGTTGATGCAGCAGCAGTCCACAGGCCAGCACATCACGCTCAGCCGCCTCGCGCTGTGCGCGCAAGGCGTCGGCTTCGACCAGTGTCGCGTGATCGAGCCCGCGCTTGGCAGGCTCGGCCGCAGGCGTTCCCTGTCCGCTGGCGGTGCCCAGGGCCATCACCTGCACATGGCCCGACTCGCCGATCTGCAAGCTGTGCAGTTGCAGATCATGGTGGGCCACGCCGGACTCATGCGCAAAGGCCAAGCCCTCCAGCACTTCGCAGACCCAGCGGACCGCTTCGATCGGTGCCGGATTCGGGTGCTCGATCAGCCACTCACCCAAGGTGACACCGCGTGTGCGATCTGCCGCCAGGTAAGGCCATTGCTCCTGGACGCCGACCTCGACACCCGACACGAGGTTGGGGTGATCGAGGCGAGCGGCTTGCCGCACCTGTGTCGACCAGCGCTCCATGGCAGCCGCGTCGATGGGTTGCACGCGCGGTAGCGTCAGCACCAGCTGCTGCTCAATCTGTGGATCGAGCACCAGCCAGACCATGCTGCCGTCGCTCTTACCCAGCAGCTTCAATAACTCGAAGCGGCCGAAATTGCGGCCGAGAGAGTTCGGTCGCGTATTGGCCGGGGAGGATGCCGCGTCGGTCATGTTCAGAGATATCAGATGTTCCCTATTTGAAACGCCCGCGGATGGAGGCCAAGCCGTGAAATCGTGGGCGTTTGCCGTGCTTTTGCCCGCAAATGGCGAGGCGAACCGCGCTCAGCGCGGCTCTGCGGTGCTCAGTCCGTCTCGATCACCGCACCGCTGCCGGTGATGAATGCGCTGCGGACCACAGCCCCCGGCTGCCAACGCGAGACCACCTGCCGATAGCGCGAAAGCTGTTGACGGTAGGCGCCCAGTTGATCGGGTGCATGGCTGAGCTTGTAGTCGAGCACCCACCAGGACTCAGGCTCGCCGTCAATGGCCCGGCAGTGCACGAGGCGGTCGATGCGCAGCGATTCGCCGGCGTCGACCACGCTGACCTCGTTGGCCGCCCAGATCAGCTGCCGAGTGTCGAAGAAGCGCTGGCAAGACGCACTGCCCAGGATCGCGCGGGTCACTTGCAGGCAGGCTTGCACCTCCGCGCCGAATTCACGGGCTGCAGCGCTGCAAAGCGTCTCGAGTGACCACACCGCCTTCTGTTGGTGCTCCTGTCGGACTGCCCATTCGAGCACCCGATGCACCGCCTGCCCGAGCCGGCTGGCGGCGCTGTCGCGACTCGCTGCATCGCGCTCGGCAACGGTCGCCGATGAGGCCGATGGCCGGGCCTGCCAAGGCGGCAGCACCAGCAGCCGCGCGGGGGGCAGCGCGGCATCGAGCGCGGCCGCCTGGGCGGGATGGGGTGACCAGTCAACGGCATGCGGCTCCAGCCGGTGCCACCACGAGGGCAGCGCCGAGGCGTGGTGCGGGGCGGTGCCGCTGAACACGATGCGGTGCTTGGCGCGGGTCATCGCGACGTACAGGCCGTTGAGTTCCTCGCGGCGCCGAGCCGACTGCTCTTCGGCAAACAGCGGCGCCAGCGACGGCGGACACCGGGACTCGGCGTAGACGAACGCGCAGGTCAGTGGATGCCCAGACTGCACAGGCCAGTGCACCAGCAGGGACGCGTTCTCGGCTTTCGGCGACTCGGGCTGGGTGTCCATGACGAACACGACTTCCGCTTCAAGCCCCTTGGCGCCGTGGATCGTCAGCAGCTGCACCGCGTCGGACGACACAGGCACGGTGATCGGCAGCCGCCGGCGGCGCAATGCGCGCACGAAGTTGTACGGCGTCGCGCCGCGCGCGCCATCCAGGGTCAACGATTGCGCCAGCACGGCCTCGATCGCGGCCTGCGCCGCCGCGCGGCGGGTGGGCGGCACTGCAGCCAGCGTGCGCGCCATCACGTCGCCATCGGACACGATGCGGTCAAGCAGGTCGTGCGGCGGCAGCTCGCGGGCCGCTTGCTGCCAATCAGCCAGCAACTGTCGGGCGCGCTGCAGGGCGGCACTCGGCTCCGGCAGGCGGTGCAATGCATGCCACCAGGCCAGCGGATTCATGGGCTCGCTGGCCGCCTTGACGGCAGTCGCCAAGCGGACCAGATCATCGTCGCTGCACGCAAAGATCGGGCTCTTCAAGACCTGCGCCAGCGACAAGGCATGGCCCGGCGAGGCGAGCGCGTCCAGCACGGCGATCAGGTCACGCGCCTCAGGCGCGTCAATCAACAAGGCTTCCTCGACCGCCGCGCACGGTACGCCGAGGGCTGCCAGCGACGACGACACCAGCCGCAGTGATTCACGCTTGCGGCACAGCACCTGAATCTCGCTCGCTTCCACTCCGCCGGCCAGCACAGTGTGCACGGCAGAGGCAACCCGATCGGCTTCTTGCTGTCGCAGCCGCTGCTCGGGCTCGATGCGGGGCAGGGTCAAGGTGTCTCGCCATGGGACATCACCCGCTTGCAGTGCGCGACCCTGGGGCTCGCGCAACACCAGAGGCAGTCGACTGGCGCCGGCGCCCGAGACAGAGCCCAGCGCCGTCGAATGGATGCGGAAGCCCGCGAACTGCCCTTCGTCTTGCGCTTGTCCGAACACCGCGTTCAGCACCGCGAGCACCTCCGGCGCATTGCGCCGCGTGTGATCGCAGCTGAGCACGCTGCCTTGCAGGCCCTGCTGAACAAAATCGCGGGCCGCCTCGAACACCTTGGGCTCGGCGCGGCGGAAGCGGTAGATGCTCTGCTTCGGATCGCCCACGATGAACACGCTGGGCGGCCGCTGTCCGCTCGCGCCGCCACCCGCACCGGCATAACCCGACAGCCAGGCCGCGAGCGCGTGCCACTGCAAGGGACTGGTGTCCTGGAACTCGTCGATCAGCAGATGTCGAACGCGCGCATCCAGCCGCTCCTGAACCCAGCCCGACAGCGCCGAATCGCCCAGCAGCACGACCGCACAGCGCTCCAGGTCCGCCATTTCGACCAAGCCACGTGTCCGCTTGTAGGCGGCGAGCTCGGCGAACAAGGCACGCGAGAGCCGCACCATGCGCAGGTGCTCGTCACGCGCATCGAGCTGCGACAGCGCCACGCGTACGGCGGTCAACCCGTCGAGTGCGGCCTGTTGTTCAGCGCTGTCACCCAGCCCTTTGCGCGGGGTGTCCGTCTTCGTGAACAGCGCGGACCACAGCGCCTCGAACAGCGCATCCGCGACGGCGAACTCGTTGCTCAGCGCGGCTTCGATCGCGCGCGCCGCATCAGCGGCTTTCTTGCCGCTCGACGCACCCAGGGTGGAAGCACAGCGTTGCAGCGTTCGTCTGAATCCGGGTGACTGCACCCACTGGGTCGGGTGTGCCGTCGCGTCGGCCTCGGGCCAGGGCGGTGTCGGTGGGACCACGCTGGATTCCAGCGTGTTTGCGGCGTCGGCCAGTTCGATCTCGACACGCTTGGCCCAGGCGGCATCCAGCCATTTGCGCAACTGTGAGCGGCCGCGCCGCTGGACCAGGTGGTGGTAGTCCGCAAGCAGCGCCTCATCGGCGACCACTGCCGCGTGAAATCGCCGGTACACCTCGGCTTCGTGGTCAGCCAGGTCCTCGATGATCTGTGCGTCACGCTGTACGCCGAGCTCGATCAACAGGTCCAGCGGGGCCGCCTTCAGCAACTGCGAAAACCAGGCGTGGAAGGTGCGGATCTCGACCGATCGGCCAGCCTGCTGCAGCCGCTGTTGCAGGCCGGCGAGCGTGGACAGCAGCGCCTGCGCTGTGGCGGCGTCGAGCCCCCGCTGCTGCAATGCCAGGGCGCGATCCGCATCTTTGCCGACATCGGTCGAAAAGGCGGTCAGCCATTCGTTCAGGCGCTCTCGCATCTCTCCAGCCGCCTTGCGGGTGAAGGTGATGGCGAGGATGTCCTGGGGAACGGCACCGTCGAGCAGCGCGCGCAGGATGCGGGAGACCAGCATCCAGGTCTTGCCCGCCCCGGCACAGGCCTCGACCACGACGTGCCGCCGCGGGTCACAGGCGACGGCATAGAACGCATCGGAGCTGACCAGAGCCCCATCGATGCGGTAGGCGGGTAGGGCCTCAGCGTCGAGCGGGCTCATGGCGACGCTCCTGGGTTTGCCAGCCCGGCCCACTGATCACGTCGGCACAGTCCGCGCGCCTCGCAGTGGTCGCAGGCCGCACCCTCACCCAATGCAGGCAGCGCGAAGCCGCCCCGCAAGCGAGCCAGATCGCGGCCCAAACCTTGCACCAACGCGACTGCGCTGTCCGCCACCTCGGGGTGAGGCACCTCGACGATCTGTTTCGGATCGTCAAGCGAGAGATAGATCGCATCCAGCGGGCCGATCTCACCGACGGCCCGACCTTGCTCGATCGCCAGGGCCGCGTAGAACGGCAGCTGGGTGTCCTCTTGTGGCTGCGCAACCTTGTCGCGCAGGGCCTGGGTCGAGCCCGTTTTGTAGTCGATCAACTGCGTCACCGCTCCACCGCCATCCCCCGAAACGCTGTCGATCCGGTCGATCACGCCGTGCATCGCGATGCCACCCCATGCATCGGGCTGCACTGTCCACTCCCGTTCGCCATCCAGCCACTGTGCACCATGGCGGTCGCGCTCCTGCAGCCAGGCGATGTAGCGCGGGGCGAAGCGCTCGAAGGTGGCACTGAATGGCAGGAAATCGCCATCGTCGAGCGCCAGCTCGGCCTGAGCTTCCAGCGCGGCCTTTGACAACGCGTTCGCGTCGTCGTTGACGGCACGCGGCTCGGGGCGCGCCTGGTGAAAGCGGTACAGCACCGCATGCAGCCACGTGCCGTAGTCGCGCTTTTCAAGTTCACCATCGAGCTCTTCGGCGGGTTTCAAGCCCAGCATGCGCAGCGCGAAGAAGCGATAAGGACACGCGCGCAGGGCCTCGCAGGCGCTGGCACTCAGTCGGTCGGGCAGCAGCGCTGGGGCTGCGGGCAGTGGGCGGGCGATCGGATGGGCGGGCACCCATTGCTCAAGCCGCGCGTCGAGCACCGGGCCGGCAGAGGCACGACCCGCAGCACGCTGGGCCGCCAGGAGGCGTTCGAGCCAAGGGCTGGCCGACAAGGGCTCGCCCTCGTCATCGGTGCGCCGCAACAGGGTCACGGGCGTGCGGCGCAGGACATGCACAAAGTCCAGAAGCTCGCGGTCTCGGCGCTGCGCTGCGGTCAAGACGCCGAGCGTTGTCGCCTCAGCCTGGTGCAGCAAGGGATGTGGCAAGGGGAGCGACCCGAGTCGCTTCTGGTCGGCGCCAGGCCAGACGATGGCGGCAAACGGCCGCAACATGGCGCGCGCCGCCGGGATCAGCACGACGGCCGCCGACTCAGGCGCAGACGGCAGATAGCTCGAATGCTCCAATGCCGCATCGACCCAGCGCGCGTACTCAGCCAAGGTCAGCGCTTCCGGGTCTGCGGCCCACACCTGCGCGTCTGTCAGGTGCAAGGCAGACAGCACCTGCTGCCCGGCCTCATCGTCGGCGAGCGCGGCCGCCAATCCAGAGGCACGCAGCACCGTCGCCAGTCGCTGGCCCCAGGCTGCGATCGACTGCGCCCCTGCGCGCAGGGGCTCGATGGTCTGCGCAGCACGCTCCCACAGCGCAGCGGCTGGCGCTGGCAGCGCTTGCGAATTCACCGACATGGGTCGCGCCCTTGGCTGACGCCGCAGCGCAGCCTCGAGCACACCCACCGCCCCCGCATCCAACGTGCCCATGGGCTCCACCGGCCAGGTCTTCAGGGCGTCGAGCACGTCGTCCACGGTGGCGGTCGGCGACGCCGCACGCAACAGGGCCATCACGGAGGCTGCCGCGCGGGTGGTGGACAGCGTCCAACCGGTTTCGTCGCGCAAGGGCACACCCTGTCGTGCCAGCAGCGCGCGCACGCGGCGCGCCAGCAGCCTGTCTTGGGCGATCAATGCCACCGGCGTGCCATGCTGCATCACGTCAGCGAGCAATTGCGCCGCTGCGCGCTGGGCTTCGTCTTCGAACCCGCTGCACACCTGGCATTGGACGATCGCGTGAGGCGCCACCGCTCGAATCGCATCCTCGCTAGGGGGGTCTGCATCGAGCCACAGGGTGGGGACACTCGCTTCGTCGACCAGCCGCTGCGTCAGGGCATCGACACCACCCGCTTGCACCACGATCCATGCCGAGGGGCGCTGTGAGAAAAGCACATCAGTGGCTGCTGCAGGCGCTGCAATCGCCCACTCGAGCGCGATGCGCGCGAGATGCCGTTCGGACCCACCGAGACCACCGACAACACTCAGGGCAGCGCGGGCCTCGACGCAATAGCGATCGCGCTGTGATGGCGGCACAGCGGCTTGTGCGCGGTAGATAGCCTGTGCCGTTTGCACCAGTGCCTGGGCTGCCTGATCGAAAGCGCGAGGGTCACGACGATGCCACGCAGCCCAGGTGGACTGGCTGCGCAACAGGCGTCGCGCCGTCAAACCGTCCAGCGCCGCATCAAGGCGGAGGTCGTTGCCTGATGCCGACTCAGCAGGCGCGATGCTGCACGCCAGCGTCTGGGTGGTTTCGACGCGTGGCATCCACCGATCGGTCTGCGCCCACGCTGCGCGCGCCAGCGGCAGGTGTTGAGCAAATGGCACGATGAATACCGCGTCGCGCAAGGACACCCCGTGCGCCTCAGCCCATGAAGCCGCCGCCGCCACCGCAGCAGGCCAAGGGTCGCCGCGCTCATCCCAGAGAAAGATTTTCATGATCGTGGCGATAGGAAAACACTCTCGCCCGGCCGGCTTGTGCCGCGGGGTCATGTGCCCAATGTGTCAAAATCATTGTGCCCTGCCGCCCTACTTTGGGCTCGCTCGTACCGAGGATTCATCATGAGCAGCGAACTGATCACACACACCACCGACGCGTCTTTCCAGAGCGATGTCATCCAATCAAGCAAGCCCGTATTGGTGGACTACTGGGCCGAATGGTGCGGCCCTTGCAAGGCCATCGCACCCATCCTCGATGAGGTCTCGAAGGCCTATGACGGCCGGCTGCAGATCACGAAGATGAACGTCGACGAGAACCGCGATGTGCCGGCCAAATACGGCATCCGCGGCATCCCGACGCTGATGCTCTTCAAGGATGGCGCGCTGGCAGCGACGAAGGTCGGTGCCCTCACCAAGGCCCAGTTGACAGCGTTCATCGACGGCAACCTATAATGCAGCGGTTCGGGTGAGGTTCTCCGCCTCGCCCTATCAGCCGCCGTCAGCTTGATCCTCAGGCGACGGCGCAACAGCGATACCGCCATTCGAAGTTGGCGGGTCCACCACAAGCTCCCGGCTTCTTGGCGCACAACGCGCTTTGCACTGGCCCCTCGACCGAGAGCGCCACAGCACCCACCCAGATTTCGCCCTTCTTCCTGGTTATGCCTCCATGCACCTGTCTGAACTGAAAGCGCTCCACGTCTCCGAACTCATCACGATGGGCGAGGCGCTGGAGATCGAGAACGTCACGCGCCTGCGCAAGCAGGAGCTGATGTTTGCGATCATGAAAAAGCGCGCCAAGGGCGGCGAACAGGTCTTCGGTGATGGTGTGCTGGAAGTGCTGCCCGATGGCTTCGGCTTTTTGCGCGCACCTGACGCCAGCTACATGGCATCGACCGACGACATCTACCTGAGCCCCAGCCAGATCCGTCGCTTCAATCTGCACACCGGCGACGATGTCGAAGGAGAGGTTCGGGTACCTAAGGACGGAGAACGTTACTTCGCACTGGTCAAGGTGGACAAGGTCAACGGCCTGACCCCGGAGCAAAGCAAGAACAAGATCATGTTCGAGAACTTGACGCCGCTCTTCCCGAAAGAGCAGTTCAAGCTGGAACGAGACATCAAGTCTGACGAGAACATCACCGCCCGCATCGTCGATCTGATCGCGCCGATCGGCAAGGGACAACGCGCGCTGCTGGTGTCGGCGCCGAAGAGCGGCAAGACGGTGATGATGCAGCAGCTCGCGCACGCCATCGTTGCCAACTACCCCGAAGCACACCTGATCGTGCTGCTGGTCGATGAGCGGCCGGAAGAAGTGACCGAAATGCAGCGCACCGTGCGCGGCGAGGTCATCAGCTCCACCTTCGACGAGCCGGCACAGCGACACGTGCAGGTTGCCGAAATGGTGATCGAGCGCGCCAAGCGACTGGTCGAGATGAAGAAGGACGTCGTGATCCTGCTCGACTCGATCACACGCCTTGCCCGCGCCTACAACAATGTGCTGCCTTCGTCCGGAAAGGTGTTGACCGGTGGCGTCGATGCGAATGCGCTGCAACGTCCGAAGCGCTTCTTCGGCGCGGCGCGCAACATCGAGGAAGGTGGCTCGCTGACCATCATCGGCACCGCGCTGGTCGATACCGGTAGCCGGATGGACGAGGTGATCTACGAAGAATTCAAGGGCACCGGCAATTGCGAAATCCACCTGGATCGCCGCATGGCCGAGAAGCGCGTCTACCCGTCGATCCTGCTGAACAAGTCAGGCACCCGGCGAGAAGAACTGCTGCTCAAGCCCGAGATCCTGCAAAAGACCTGGATCCTTCGCAAGCTGCTCTACCCGATGGACGAGATCGAGGCGATGGAATTCATCCTCGACAAGATGAAATCCACCAAGACCAATCATGACTTCTTCGACATGATGCGTCGTGGTGGGTGAGTCTGGCCGCCAGACAGCCCCTGCGTGCTGTTTGGCGCCAGGCGAACGCCGATCCGCTTGCAAGCGGATCGGCCGGAGAGATCTACCCCGAGCTATAATTTGAGGCTTTCCTGCAGCGGCAAGTGCGTCGAGTCGTTCGACGTGGCTCCCGCAACACAGCACTGAGGTTTCCATGAAAGACGGCATCCACCCGAATTACCGCGACGTCTGTTTCGTCGATCTGTCCAACGGTTTCAAGTTCGTCACGCGCTCGTGCGCCACGGCGAAGGAAACGATCAAGCTGGACGATGGCCGCGAAGTGCCGCTGTTCAAGCTTGAAACCACGAGCGAGTCGCACCCGTTTTACACTGGCACGCAAAAGAGCGTCGACTCGCTGGGTGGTCGTGTCGAGAAGTTCCGCAACAAGTTTGCGCACCTGAAGAAGTAAGCCGGATCGCACACCCGCACGTTCAGAAAGGCAGCCTTGGCTGCCTTTTTTTACATGGTCCACTCCTCACTGAACCCCGCCCTGGTTTCGCAGCGTGCCGTGCAACGGCTGCCACGCTGGGCCTTGTTGTTGTTCTGCGCAGCGTACGTACTGCCGGGGCTGTTTGGGCGGGATCCTTGGCGTAACGCCGATGTCACGGCGTTCGGCTACATGGTTGGCATCGCGGACGGCCGTACCTCGTGGTGGATGCCGACCGTCGGTGGCGTTGCCGCCGACCCTGCCCCCGTGCCCTATTGGTTGGGAGCGATCTTCATTCGATTGCTCGACCCTTGGATCGACCCCGCGCTCGCTGCGCGGCTGCCGTTTGCGATGTTGTTGGTGGCGGTACTGGCGCTCACCTGGTACGCGGCCTATCACCTGGCACGCACCGAAGCAGCTCAACCGCTGCCCTTCGCCTTCGGAGGTGAGGCCGACCCCGTCGACTACGCCCGCGCCATGGCCGACGGCGCGCTGCTGGCGCTGATTGCGACCCTGGGCCTGCTGCAGCTGGGACACGAGACGACGCCCGAGCTGACGCAGCTGGCGTGCGTGGCGCTGTACATCTATGCGATGGCAGCCAGCCCTGCTCGCGGAATGAGCCCCAAGCTCGCCGTCATGATCGGCCTGCCTGCACTGGCCGGCAGCGGTGCACCGAGCATCGCTCTCGCACTCGGTCTGGCGGGTAGCCTGGTGTGTGTGCGATCTGACTATCCGATCGTGCGGCGGTTCACACCATGGGTTGCAGGTGCCACGGCACTGACAGCCGTGATAGCCACCGCATTGGATCTGTGGTCATTGAAGATCGGCAGCTATGACGCGCTGGACAGCGTCACCGCCGTGGCCCGGCAATGGCTGTGGTTTCTGTGGCCTGCATGGCCCTTGGCGCTGTGGACACTCTGGCGGTGGCGTCGTCACATCCTCAACCGCCACATCGCGGTGCCCCTGAGCTGCGCGGCCGTGACCGCTGCCGCCAGCGTGGTGATGGGCGGGCTGGATCGCGTGCTGATGTTGTCGCTCCCGGCCTTTGCGCTGCTGGCGGCTTTTGCGTTGCCGACCCTCAAGCGCAGCACCTCGGCGGCGATTGACTGGTTCTCTGTGTTTTTCTTCAGCCTCTGTGCGATTGCGTTCTGGGTGATCTACGCCTCGTTACAAATCGGCTTCCCAGCGCGCCCAGCGCAGAACGTCGTGAAGCTGGCGCCCGGCTTTGTCTCCGAGTTCTCGTCGCTCGCACTGCTGCTGGCAGCGGCTGGCAGCCTCGCATGGGTGTGGCTGGTGCGCTGGCGAACCGGCCGCAACCAGCACGCACTGTGGAAGAGCCTGGTGCTGCCAGCCAGCGGCGTTGCACTGTGCTGGCTGTTGCTGATGACGCTGATGCTGCCGGTGCTGGACTATGCGCGCAGCCTTCGCCCACTGGTCACTCGCGTGGCCCAGCATGTGCCGCCTGATTCATGCATCGCGGCCCCTCGGTTGCCCCGCAGCGCGTGGGCGTCGCTGGAGTATTTCGGCGGATATCGGGTCGATGGTATGGCGGGCGCGGCCGACACCCGCTGCAGCTACCTGTTGCAACCGGAGGCCAAGGCAGAAAAGCACCTTACACCACCAGGCTGGAAACTGGTCGCTCGCGTCAAACGGCCCACCGATCGCACCGAGTGGGTGGCGATCTACCAGCGTGTCCCGAGCAGTGCCATTCGACCGAACGCACGCCGATCGACCACCCGCTGACCCGCTCAGCCGACCAGCCCAACAGCCGCTTCAGCACCCGGCTGCCCGACACTCGCGTCAGGCTCCGAGACCACACTCGCAACACGCACGCGCGCGGCTGGAAATACGAGCTTGAAGCTGGATCCTTTGCCAAGCTCACTGCGAATCTCGAGCTCGCCGCCGTGACGCTGCACCACGTGCTTCACGATGGACAGCCCCAACCCCGTCCCGCCAGTGTCCCGAGATCGGCTGCCGTCGACACGATAAAAGCGTTCGGTGAGTCGCGGCAGATGCTCCTTCTCGATGCCGATGCCCGTATCCCGCACCTCGAGCTCACCCACCCCATCCGCGCGCACCACCCAGGACACATGAACCGCACCGCCAGTGGGCGTGTACCGGATGGCGTTGTTGACGAGGTTCGCGATCGCGCTGTGCAGCTCCTGCTCTGCACCGGCGATCAGATCAGCACCACTGTCTGAGTTCGTGATGCTGCCGCAGACCAGCGTATGCCGTCCGGCCGACAGGGCCTCGGCGGCCGCACGCACCTGCGTCAGCAATTGCTGAACCGGAACCCAGCGATCGGCCGGCGGTCTTGGGCTGCCTTCGAGCTGCGCCAGCGTCAGCAGATCGCCGACCAGCACTTGCATGCGCTGCGCCTGCTGAGCCATCAGCTCGATGACGCGACGCCGCTCCACCTCGGTCAACTGCAGGCTGGACATTGTCTCGATGAAGCCCGAGAGCACTGTCAATGGTGTGCGTATCTCATGCGACACATTGGCGACGAAACCTCGCCGCATGCTGTCATTGCGCTCGCGCTCGGTGATGTCTTGCGACAGCACCAGCTTCATCGACTCGCCATACGGTTTGATCAGCACCGACACCGTGCCTCTGGAACCCGGCCCCGGGAAGACCACCGTCCCTTCGAACTGCCCCGCCTGCAGGTAGGCCACGAAGATCGGGGCTCGAATCAGATTGGTGATGGGCTGCAGGCGATCGCGTTGCGGATCGATGCCGAAGTGATCGGCTGCGACCGAATTGCACCACTCGATCTGGTCATTGACGTCCAACAGCATGACGCCATTGGGCGAGGCTTCGATCGCAGACAGAAACTGCTCGAGGCGAACCTTCTCGCGCTCGGTCTGCTGTTCAAGCAACCGCGTGGAACGCTCGACGCGGTAGCCGACTTCACCCCAGAAGCCCGAATCGCGCGGCGCCGGGGCGCCATCTCTGGACTGCAGCCACCGCAGGAACCGTTGTCCACGCAGCGCATCGACCAGTGCATAGACGAGCGCACCCAGCGACGCACCCAGCAACACACCGAGCACGGGGAGCTGGTACACGCGACCTATCAGCCACCCTGCGATACCGGAAACCAGCACGCTCAGAGAAATGGCCAGCAGGCGCGTGAAAAGCCAGCCCATGACGATACGGGTTAGCCGGCCAGTGCCTGCACCTGTTGCGTGAGCCGATACCCGGCGCCACGAACCGTCTCGATCATCCGCGCGCAGCCCACTGGATCCAACGCTTCGCGCAAGCGCTTCACATGCACATCGACCGTGCGTTCTTCGATGAACACATGGTCACCCCAGACCCGGTCAAGCAACTGGGCGCGGCTGTGCACTCGCTCAGGATGCGTCATGAAGAAATGCAGCAGGCGGAATTCGGTGGGTCCGATGCGCACCTCACGGTCGTCGCGCGACACCCGGCGAGTCGCGGGGTCCAGCTTCAGCCCGGCCACGTCGACCAGCGTGTCAAGTGCCTCAGGCGCCTTGCGTCGCAGTACCGCTCGGATCCGAGCCAGCAACTCGTTGGTCGAGAACGGCTTTGTCAGGTAATCGTCGGCACCGGCGTCGAGCCCGGAAATCAGGTCGCCTTCTTCGGCACGCGCGGTCAGCATGATGATCGGCAACTCGCGGGTGCGTGCCTGACCCCGCCAGCGCTTGGCCAGCACCAGCCCGGACTGCCCAGGCAACATCCAGTCCAGCACCACCAGATCGGGCAGCACACCGTCGACTTCGACTTGTGCCTGATCGGCATCGCAGGCGATCGTCACGTTGTAACCAGCATGACGCAGGTTGATGGAGATCAACTCGGCAATTGCCGATTCGTCTTCCACGACCAAAACACGGCTCATTTTGTGCTCCTCGATCGGTGGCTCATCGCACCATGGTCTCGACTTCCTCGACGGTGTTGTGCCTCACATCCGTCCCCTTGACGATGTAGATGATCTGCTCCGCGAGGTTCTTGGCATGGTCGCCGACCCGCTCGATCGCCTTGGCCACGAACACCAGATCGATGCTCGATGAAATCGTGCGCGGGTCTTCCATCATGAAGGTGATCAGCTTGCGCATCAGACCTTCGAACTCTTGATCGATCTGATCGTCCTGCTTGAGCACTTCCAGCGCTTTTTCGACATCGAGTCGTGCAAAGGCGTCCAGTGCCTTGCGAAGCTGCGCCACCGCAAGTTCGGATTCGAACTTCAGGTCAGCCACCGGCAGGCGCAAGCGGCTGGACACACCGGTATTGATCAGCCTTTGCACCGTCCGCGCCACGCGCGCGGCTTCGTCGCCCACGCGCTCCAGGTTCGCGATGGTCTTGCTGATGGCGATCAGCAGCCGCAGATCGCGGGCGGTTGGTTGGCGGCGTGCAATGATGCTCGACAGATCGCGGTCGATCTCGACTTCCATCGTGTTGACGGTCTCTTCCAGCACCAGCACCTGGGACGCGGTTTCTGCGCTGAAATGGGTCAGCGCATAAACCGCCTGCGCAACCTGCGACTCGACCAGACCGCCCATCTCCAGCACTCGCGTCGAAATGCCGCTGAGTTCGGTGTCGAACTGGGTGGAGAGGTGTTTTTCACTCATGGCTGACTCCCTGTGTAGGCCTTTTGCTGCATCAACCGAAACGGCCGGTGATGTAGTCCTCGGTGTCCTTCTTCTTCGGCTTCATGAAAATCTCTGAGGTCGGTCCGAACTCGATGAGGTCACCCAGGTACATGTAGGCGGTGTAGTCCGAGCTGCGCGCGGCCTGCTGCATGTTGTGGGTAACGATCAGTACCGTGTAGTCCGACTTCAGTTCGTGGATCAGCTCCTCGATCTTGCCGGTGGAGATCGGGTCGAGCGCCGAGCACGGCTCGTCGAGCAGCAGCACTTCAGGCTTGATGGCAATGCCTCTTGCTATGCAAAGCCGTTGCTGCTGACCACCGGACAGGCCGGAGCCGCTCTGGTTGATCTTGTCCTTGACCTCGTTCCACAAGGCGGCTTTCTTCAACGCCCATTCGACACGTTCGTCCATCTCGGCGCGCGGCAAGGTCTCGAACAGCCGAACACCGAAGGCGATGTTGTCGTAGATCGACATTGGGAACGGCGTTGGCTTCTGAAAGACCATGCCTACATTGGCACGCATCAGCGACACGTCTTTCTTCGACGTGAGGATGTTTTCACCGTCAAGCAGGATCTCGCCCTCGGCGCGCTGCTCGGGGTACAGCTCGAACATGCGGTTGAAGGTGCGCAGCAGCGTCGATTTTCCGCAGCCCGACGGGCCAATGAATGCGGTGACCTTTTTCTCTGGCAGGTCGAGGTTGATATTTTTCAGTGCGTGGAATTTCCCGTAATAGAAATTCAGGTTGCGCACCGAAATCTTGATTTTCTCGTTCACCGGAACGTCGACTTTTTTGTCCATGGATCAGGACTCCGTTCGTCAGCTCTTGTTGCGGAAAAGTACACGCGCCAGGATGTTCAATGCCAGCACCCCCAGCGTGATGAGGAACACACCGGCCCAGGCCAGCTTCTGCCAGTTCTCGTAGGGGCTGAGTGCGAATTTGAAGATCGTGACCGGCAGACTCGACATTGGCTGATTCAAGCTGGAGGTCCAGAACTGGTTCGACAGCGCCGTGAACAGCAGCGGTGCCGTTTCACCCGCAATGCGCGCCACCGCCAGCAATACGCCCGTGATGACGCCGGCGCGTGCCGACTTCAACGTGATACTGAGAATGACCTTCCACTTTGGCGTTCCCAGGGCGTACGCAGCTTCGCGAAGCGCGCCGGGGATCAGCGTCAGCATGTTTTCCGTCGTGCGAATCACCACCGGAATCACGATCAGCGCCAGAGCCAACACCCCAGCCCAGCCCGAAAAACCCTTCATCGGCGCCACCACCACGGTGTAAATGAACAGGCCGATGACGATCGACGGCGCCGACAGCAGGATGTCGTTGATGAACCGGGTGGCCGTGCCCAGCCAGGTTTTTTGTCCGTACTCGGCGAGGTAGACGCCGGCCATCACACCGATCGGCGTGCCGATCAGTGTGGCGAGTCCCACCATCACCAGCGACCCGAAGATTGCGTTCAGCAAGCCCCCTGACTCCGCCTGTGGTGGCGGGGTCATTTCAGTGAACAAGGACAACGACAGACCACCCAGGCCGAGGCGAATTGTCTCGATCAGGATCCAAGCCAGCCAGAAGAGGCCGAAAGCCATGGCGCCCATGCACAGCACCATCGCGACCGCGTTGACGATCTTTCGGCTCTTGTGCTTCGCCAGACGCGACGCATACAGCGCGGACGAGGCACTCATGAGCGGCTCCCTTCGTTCTTCTGAAGTCGTGCCAGCAGCAGTTTGGACAGCGAGAGGACGACGAATGTGATGAAGAACAACACCAGACCGAGGTAGATGAGCGATGCCTGGTGCAGACCCGGCGCCGCCTCGGCGAACTCATTGGCGAGAGCCGAAGTGATGCTGTTCGCGGCCTCGAACAGCGAAAGGCTGTCCAGCTGATTGAAGTTGCCGATGACGAAGGTCACCGCCATGGTCTCACCGATGGCCCGGCCCAGGCCGAGCATGATGCCTCCGATGACGCCTGTCTTCGTGTATGGCAGCACGACCTTGTAGACAACCTCCCAGGTCGTGGAACCGAGCGCGTAGGCAGACTCCTTCAACATCGCCGGCGTGACCTCAAACACGTCACGCATGACCGATGCGATGAACGGGATGATCATGATCGCCAAGATGATGCCGGCCGACAGGATGCCGATGCCGACCGGCGCGCCAGACACCAGGTCGCGCAGCACGGGTACATCGACGAGCACCTTTTGCAGGGGCTGCTGCACATATTCCGACAACACCGGGCTGAACACCAACAAGCCCCACATGCCGTAAACGATGGACGGCACCGCGGCCAGCAGTTCCACCGCCACGCCCAGTGGGCGCCGTAACCAGTTCGGCGAAAGCTCGGTCAGAAACAGCGCGATGCCAAAGCTGACGGGCACCGCAATCAGCAGCGCGATGAACGACGTCATCAGCGTGCCGTAGATCATGACCAGTCCGCCGTAGCTGTTCTCGACCGGATCCCACTCGCTACGCCAAAGGAAGCTCAGTCCGTACTCAGAAATCGCCGGCCAAGCGCCGACGACCAGCGAACCGATGATCCCGACCAGCAGCGCCAACGTCAGCAGTGCCGCGCCGTGGGCCAATCCGGAAAACATCTTGTCGATCCACGGAGACGAACGCCTCGGCTCCGGCGGATTACCCATCGGATCGGACCGTTCCATGTTGTTCTTGTCGAATGGAGAGGCTGGAAGTGTAGCGGCCACAATGTCTCCGATGGGCAGATGAAAGGGTGGCGCCGCAGCGCTCACCCCCTCGGTGCAAGGACAGGGACGACAGCCGATTTACTTGTACGCGACAGGCTTGCCGGCAGCGTCCTTGATCTCGCCCCACTGTTTGCGGATCAACCCCTTGACCGAATCGGGCAGCGAGACGTATTCGAGATCGGCAGCCATCTGATCACCGCCTGCAAATGCCCATTCAAAGAACTTCAGCGAGTTGGTCGCTTGCTGCGGCTTGTCCTGCGCCTTGTGCATCATGATGAAGGTGGCGCCGGTGATGGGCCATGAGTCCTTGCCCGGCTGCTCGGTCAGGATTTGGTAGAAGCTCTTGGCCCAGTCCGCACCTGCCGCCGCTGCCTTGAAGTTGTCCGCATCGGGGCTGACAAATGCACCCGCCTGGTTCTTCAACTGGGTGTAGGTCATCTTGTTCTGCTTGACGTATGCGTACTCGACATAGCCAATGGAATTGGGCAACCGGGTCACAAAAGCGGCCACACCCTCATTGCCTTTGCCGCCAGCGCCCGTCGGCCACTTCACAGCGGTGCCTTCACCGACGCTGGCCTTCCAGTCGGCATTGACCTTGGACAGGTAGTTCGTGAACACGAAAGTGGTGCCCGAGCCATCGGCGCGACGCACCACCGAGATGGCAGCGTCGGGCAGCGGAACGCCAGGATTCAACGCTGTCAGCGCAGCGTCGTTCCACTTGGTGATCTTCCCAAGGTAGATGTCCCCCAGCACCTGCCCAGTCAGCTTCATCTGGCCGGGCGCAATGCCCTTGATGTTGACGACCGGGACCACACCGCCAATGACGGTTGGGAACTGCATCAGACCGTCTTTGGCAAGCACCTCATCGGTCAGCGGCATGTCCGAGGCACCGAAGTCAACCGTCTTGCCGCGGATCTGTGTCAGGCCGGCGCCCGAACCGACCGATTGGTAGTTGATCTTCGCACCGGTCGCCTTGTTGTAGGCGTCTGCCCATTTGGCATACAGCGGCGCCGGGAACGTGGCACCAGCGCCAACAGCGTCTTGCGCCACCGCAGTGGTGGAGCCTGCGACGAGCGCGAAGGAAATGCAAGCCAATCGGGTCAAAGTCAGAGTCATGTTCAAGCCTTTCTGCGCCCACTCGGGGCCGTTTACGGGTTGATTTCGACTTTAGAGGCCCTCTGTGACAAAGAAGTGACACCAGATGTCTGAGCGCATCGCCGCGATCGATTGTCCCGAGCCAAATTGGCGCCTGGATCGTTGTCACGCTCTATTCATCCCGCTGTCACGCAGGGCTCATAACGTCGCACGGCTCGCCAATCGGGCGGTGCGCTCTCTGGCGCCGCCCTGCCATGACCCCCCACAGGAGTGAATCGATGCAGATGAACAAGAAGATGCTGGCCGCTGTGCTGAGCGTACTCGCCATGAGCGCGTGTGCCACGCCCCCGACACCGATGACCATCAGCGACACGGCCGCTGCAACTCCGCAGCTGTCGACGCTCACCAAGTTGCTCAACGACGCTGGCCTGACCGACACGCTGAAGCAGGCTGGTCCCTACACGGTGTTCGCGCCGACAGATGATGCGTTCAAAGCGGTGCCTGCCAAGACGCTGGATGCACTGTCCAAGGACAAAGCATTGCTGATGTCGGTACTGACCTACCACGTGACGCCAGGGAAACTGGCCTCAGGTGACATGAAGAACGGGCCCGTCACGACGTTACAAGGCGCGCCGGCATCTCTGTACCGCTCCGGCACGTTTGTCACGGTTGAAAGTGCCGTCGTGACCACCGCTGACGTCGAAGCGTCGAATGGCGTGGTTCACATCGTCGATCAGGTGCTGATCCCGCCGGTCAAAAAATGACGGCGCAGGCTTGCTCAGACCTCCAGGGTCTGGGCAAGGCGTTGTGCGCAACGCGAGGCAACCTGTGAATCGCGGGCTTCGACCATCACCCGCAGCAGTGGCTCGGTACCCGACGGGCGAATCAAAATTCGCCCCGAAGCACCCAATTCAGACTCGATCTCACGCTGGGCTCGGTGCAGAGGGTCGTGCGACCGCCAGTCCAGGCCCTCGCGCAAGCGCACGTTGATCATCACCTGCGGCAGCAACGTGACTGAGCGCAGCTGATCGGCCAGCGTCACCCCGCTTCGGCACACCGCCTGCAGCACCTGAAGTGCACTGATGATTCCGTCGCCAGTCGTGTGCCGGTCCAGTGCCAGCAAGTGCCCCGAGCCTTCTCCCCCAAGGTTCCAGCCTCGGGCCAGCAGACCTTCCAGGACATAGCGATCACCGACGCGCGCACGGACGAGCTCGACTCCGCGCTGTCGCAGCGCCGACTCCACCGCCAGGTTGGTCATCAAGGTCCCCACGACGCCGGGTACCGACTGCCCTTGCGCGAGTCGATCGGCGACCATGACATACAGAAGCTCATCGCCGTTGTAAAGACGCCCTGCGGCATCGACCAGTTGCAAGCGGTCGGCATCGCCGTCGAGCGCGATGCCGTAGTCGGCGCGGTGATCCTTGACCGCTTGGACCAGGGCTGCTGGCGCGGTGGCACCGAAGCCGGCATTGATGTTCGTGCCGTCGGGGCTGCAGCCGATGGCAACGACTTCGGCACCCAGTTCATGGAACACCTCCGGCGCCACGTGATAGGCCGCACCGTGGGCCGCGTCGACAACGATCTTCAAGCCCTTGAGTGAGAGCTCGCTGCCAAAGGTGCTCTTGCAGAATTCAATGTACCTGCCGCGCGCATCTTCCAACTTGCGCGCCTTGCCCAGACCGGGCGAAGCAACCCATTGCGGAGGATGGTCGAGCGAGGCCTCGACAAGAGCCTCCCATTCATCGGGCAGCTTTTCGCCGCGTGCGGAAAAGAACTTGATGCCGTTGTCCGGAAACGGGTTGTGAGATGCGCTGATGACGACGCCCAGGCTCAGCCGCAGAGCACGCGTCAGGTAGGCGATGCCGGGCGTGGGCAGAGGCCCGGTGAGCAGCACATCCACCCCCGCCGATGCGAAGCCGGCCTCCAGCGCCGACTCGATCATGTAACCGGAAATGCGTGTGTCCTTGCCGATCAGAACCGTCGGCTTGGGATCGGACGCTTTCAGTACCCGCCCGACCGAGTGGCCAAGACGCAACATGAAGTCCGGCGTGATCGGGGACTGACCGACCGTGCCGCGAATGCCATCGGTGCCGAAATGAACTCTGGTCATGGTTGCTGAGCTCTCATTGCAATGGATCAAGGGATGACGTGGTTATCGGCAACCCCGCCGCGCGCCAAACCTTTAATGCATCAACCGTGGCGGCCACATCGTGCACGCGGAGGATGCTGGCCCCCTGCACCAGAGCAGCCAGGGCGGCAGCCAGGCTGGCCGCCAGTCGATCACCCACGACGCGCCCGGTCAGTGCCCCGAGCGTCGATTTGCGAGACCAGCCCACCAGCAACGGACGACCCAGGGCGAGCAATTCTCGCTGGCGCCGCAGCAGTTCGACGTTGTGTTCCACGGTCTTGCCGAATCCGATCCCGGGATCCAGCACGATGCGATCGGCGGTCACGCCGCGAGTGGTCAGTGCCGTCAGGCGATCCTGAAGCAAGGCGCTGACTTCGGTGAGCACGTCGGCGTAGCGCGCCTGAGCCTGCATCGACGCCGGATCGCCCTGCATGTGCATCAAGCAAACACCGCAGGTGGGATGGGCCGCGATCACATCGAGCGCACCGGGCAACCGCAGGGCGTTGATGTCATTGACGATGTCGACGCCAAGCGCCAAGGCTTCAGCCATCAAGGCAGGCTTGGTGGTATCGATCGACACCGGGTGCCCCATGGCGAGCACCGCGTCCAGAACCGGCAGCACCCGCCGACGCTCTTCGTCCAGAGAGACTGCGACAGCCCCAGGCCTACTCGACTCGCCACCGATGTCCAGGATGTCGGCACCCGCATCGATGAGCCGTTTGCAGTGATCGATGGCCGCCGCAGCATCAGCAAACTGACCGCCGTCCGAGAAAGAGTCCGGCGTCGTGTTCACGATGCCCATGACCTGGGGCGCGGTCAGGTCGATTCGATGATGGGTGGTTTGCCAGCGCATGTCATGTCGAGATCGACACCTTCAGTCGTCTAAAGAGCCCGGACCAGTGAAAACGGGGCCGAAGCCCCGTGAAACGGTGATCTGTGACACTCAGGCGAGTCAGGCGGCCGCAGGTGCACTGTCCGATGCCACCGGGGCCTGGGGGCCACCGTTGGGACGGTTGGACGAAGGCGTCCAATCCTTCGGCGCCCGGGGCGGCTTGCCGTTCATGATGTCGTCGATCTGGTCGCTGTCGATGGTTTCCCACTCCAGCAGCGCCTTGGCCATCGCATGCATCTTGTCCTTGTTGTCCTCGATGTGCTTGCGCGCGATCAGGTATTGCTCATCGATGATCCGGCGAATCACACCATCGACCTTGCGCATGGTCTCTTCGGACATCGTGGTGGTCTTGGTCACCGAACGGCCCAGGAACACTTCACCCTCGTTCTCGGCGTAGACCATCGGGCCCAGTTCATCGGTCATGCCGTAGCGGGTGACCATGTCGCGAGCAATCGCGGTCGCGCGCTCGAAGTCGTTGCTGGCGCCGGTGGTCATCTGGTTCATGAACACCTCTTCGGCAATGCGCCCGCCGAACAGCACCGAGATCGTCGACAACATCCGTTCCTTGTCGAGGCTGTAACGGTCGCCTTCTGGCAGTTGCATGGTCACACCGAGCGCACGCCCGCGCGGGATCACCGTCACCTTGTGCACCGGGTCGGTCTTCGGCATCAGCCGAGCGACCAGCGCGTGCCCCGCCTCGTGGTACGCCGTGTTCCTGCGCTCTTCCTCCGGCATGATCATGGACTTGCGCTCAGGGCCCATCATGATCTTGTCTTTGGCCTTCTCGAAATCCATCATTTCGACGACCCGACCCGCGCGCCGCGCTGCGAACAATGCCGCCTCGTTGACCAAGTTGGCCAAATCAGCGCCCGAGAAGCCAGGCGTCCCGCGTGCCAGGATGTCGGCACGGATGTCCTGCCCCACCGGCACCTTGCGCATGTGCACGTTCAGGATCTGCTCGCGACCGCGTACATCCGGCAGCGTCACGTAAACCTGCCGGTCGAAGCGGCCCGGTCGCAGCAGCGCCGGGTCGAGGATGTCGGGCCGGTTGGTCGCGGCCATCACGATCACGCCGAGGTTGGTCTCGAAGCCGTCCATCTCGACCAGCATCTGATTCAGCGTCTGCTCGCGTTCGTCGTTGCCGCCACCGAGGCCTGCACCACGATGCCGACCCACCGCGTCGATTTCGTCCACGAAGATGATGCAAGGCGCGCTCTTCTTGGCTTGCTCGAACATGTCGCGCACACGAGCGGCACCGACACCGACGAACATTTCGACGAAATCAGAACCCGAGATGCTGAAGAACGGCACCTTTGCTTCGCCGGCGATCGCCTTGGCCAGCAGCGTCTTGCCGGTTCCGGGAGGGCCCACCAGCAACACGCCACGTGGGATGCGTCCGCCGAGTTTCTGGAAGCGTTGCGGATCCTTCAGGAAGTCCACCAGTTCCTTGACTTCTTCCTTTGCTTCATCGCAGCCCGCGACGTCAGCGAAGGTGGTGGTGTTGTTGGCCTCGTCCAGCATGCGCGCCTTGGACTTGCCGAAGCTGAACGCGCCGCCCTTGCCGCCGCCCTGCATCTGACGCATGAAATAGATCCAGACGCCGATCAACAACAGCATCGGGCCCCAGGAGACCAGGATGTTCATCAACAGCGAAGGTTCTTCGCGTGGCTTGACGTCGAACTTGACGTTGCTGTTGATCAGGTCGCCGACCAGGCCACGATCCAGGTAGGTCGCCGTGCTGCGCAGGCGCTTGTCATCGGTCGTCGTTGCAATGATCTCGGTACCCGCAGGCCCCTCTTGCAGCGTCACGGCCTTGATCCGCTTGTTACGAACCTCTTCCAGGAAATCGGAGTAGCCGATCTGGCCGCCAGCGGTTGCGCTGCGATCGAACTGCTTGAACACGGTGAACAGCACGAGGGCGATCACCAGCCACACGGCAACTTTCGAGAACCATTGATTGTTCACTGCCACTCCAATTCTTCAACTGCGGGGTCGGCGTGCACAGCGGGCGCGACGTCTAGCATAGATAGTGCCGAGTTTATGCGACTCAAGTGCCCTGCGCGTAAAGAGGTCACTGGGAGCGCCTGGCTTTCAGCTCTTCGGCGTGTTTTCGACCACCTTGTGCGCCGTCTTGAGCCCCATGCCCACCAGGAAAGTCTCCGACGACCGATCTCGCGAGGCCTTGGGCTTGATCGCTTTCACAGTGCGAAAGTTCGATTTCAGCAAAGCAACCAGTTCGTTGTAGTTGCTGCCATGGAACACCTTGCACACCAAAGCGCCTCCGGCCACCAGGTGCCGCGCGGCGAAATCCACCGCCAGCTCGACCAGGTGTGAAATGCGGGCGTCGTCGGAGCTGGTGATGCCCGTGAGGTTCGGTGCCAGGTCGGAGATGACCACATCGACGGGCCGGCCGCCGACGGCAGCCTCCAGTTGCTGCAGCACAGGCTCGTCCCGAAAGTCGCCCTGGATGAACACCACACCGTCGATCGGTTCGAAGTCCAGAATGTCCAGCGCAATGATGGTGCCGTTCAGCGGGCCAAGGCCAGCACCGATGGCGTCGGGCACCTTGTTCGACAACTTGCGCCGCACATACTGGCTCCAGGCGCCCGGCGCAGCGCCTAGATCGACCACCACCTGTCCTGGCTTCAGCAGACCGAGCGTCTCGTCGATTTCTTTCAGCTTGTACGCCGCGCGCGCCCGGTAACCCTCCTTTTTCGACAACTTGACATAGGTGTCGTTGAGGTGGTCCAGCAACCAAGCTTTATCGATCTTCTTGCTTTTGGATTTGACCTTCATGCGGCATCGATAATAGGCGCATGCCAGCCATCAACCTCACCACCCATCAGCGCCGGGAAAAACGCGCCGACGCCCATCATCTGACCCCAGTGGTATTGATCGGCGGCGATGGTCTGACGCCTGCCGTCATCAAGGAAACCGACGCCGCTCTGACTGCGCACGGACTGATCAAAGTACGTGTCTTTTCCGATGAGCGCGCATCCCGCGAAAGCATGTTGGCAACCTTGACCGACCAGCTCAATGCGGCTCCGGTCCAGCACATCGGCAAACTGCTGGTTCTGTGGCGGCCCATTCCGCTCAAGGAAAAAGAAGAGCGCGAGGACAGGATGCCCGGTCCGCGGGTGGTCAAGCTGCTGAAATTCTCCAAGAGTGGCAACCACCGACCGCAGGTGAAGAAGATCAAGGTGCTGGGCAACGAGCGAATCGCCGCCGGTGGCGAAATCAAGCGCGCTCGCAAGCGCGTCACCAGCATCAAGCGCAAGGTTGTCGAGTGACCTGAGCGCGCTGCGCCTTCAGCGCAGCCGTGGCCTGATCAACGTGCGGTGAGCCGCCAGGCCAGCGCGAACACGAGCAAACCCTTCACAGCGAAGAATCCTGCAGACAGCCCGTGCAGGGCGCCGAACGACAGGCTGCCCTCGCCAGCACGCGCCGCCACCATCATCGGCTGCAGCACGAAGTAACCCACGATCGTGCAGAACAGCGTGCCCAGCAAGAGCAACACATTGGTGTTCAACGCCGGCGCTGGCGGCTGATCGGGATCGGTCGGGATGGCCTTGCGGGTCAATAGCAGCAGAAGCACCGCCACCGCCAGGCTGACATGGGCTTCGATCGCAAACATACGCCCGGCTGTGCGGCCGGCAATCTCAGCCGTTGTGACAGCAAACCCCGCCGGTGCACCGATGGCCCCGAGGCCCAGCAGCAACCCGGCCCACAGGCCAGCCAACAGCCCAGCGAGGCGTCGCAGCACGTCGCGGCGCTCGATCACTCGTAGCGCACCGCCATGACTTCATAGCTCTTCACGCCCCCAGGCGCCTGCACCTCGGCGATGTCACCCACCTCCTTGCCGATCAGCGCTCGGGCGATCGGTGAACTGATCGAAATCAGGCCGAGCTTCAGATCAGCCTCGTCGTCACCGACGATCTGATAAGTCACCGCGCTGCCACTGGCCTCGTCTTCGAGGTCGACGGTGGAACCGAAAACAATTCGGCCCTCGGCATCGAGCGACGATGGGTCAATGATCTTGGCAGCCGCGAGCTTGCCTTCGATGTCCAGGATGCGGCCTTCGATGAATCCCTGCTTGTCCTTCGCCGCCTCGTACTCGGCGTTCTCGGACAGGTCGCCCTGCGCCCTGGCCTCGGCGATCGCCTGGATCACCGCATGGCGCTCGACGGTCTTCAGGCGTTGCAGTTCGTCCTTCAGCTTGTCAGCACCGCGTTGGGTGAGGGGAATGGTCTGCATGTGGTCGATCTCGAGAAAAAATGAAGCCGCCGCCAGAAAATCCAGCGGCGGCCGAGGGAAAAGTCGAACTCGTGTTTTGAGTCTAGTGCAACTCGGCGTGCAGTTCCTGTAGGGAGAGCACCACCAGATCGTCAAGGTGCTTCATGCCTTCAACGGCCGCTTCGCACCCTGCCATGCTGGTGTAGTAAGTGATGCGGTTGGCGAGTGCCGCCTGCCGGATATGGCGCGAGTCGGCGATGGCAGTGCGCGTTTCATCGACCGTGGTGAAGACCAGTTGAATCTCACCGGCCTTGACCATGTCGACGATGTGCGGCCGACCATCCTTGACCTTGTTGACGAGCTTCACCGGCACGCCGCCGCCGGCGATCGCCGCTGCGGTGCCTTTGGTCGCAACGATGGCGAAGCCGAGCGCAACCAGATCGCGGGCAACAACAACCGCACGCGCCTTGTCGCCGTCCTTCACCGTGATGCAGACCGTGCCCTTGGTCGGCAGGCGCGAGCCCGCGCCCAACTGGCTCTTCAGCATGGCCTCGCCGAACGTGCGTCCCACGCCCATCACCTCACCAGTCGACCGCATCTCTGGCCCGAGCACCGGATCGACGCCAGGGAACTTGTTGAACGGGAACACTGCTTCCTTGACGCTGAAATACGGCGGAATCACTTCGGCCGGCACCTGGCCGTTCTTCTGCTTCTGCGCCGACAGCTTCATGCCGACCATGCAGCGGGCAGCGATCTTCGCCAGTTGCAGACCGGTGGCCTTCGAGACGAACGGCACGGTTCGAGACGCACGCGGATTGACTTCGAGCACGTAGACCACCGCGTCGGCACCTTCACCTTGAATGGCGAACTGCACATTCATCAGGCCCTTGACCTTCAGCGCGCGTGCCATCAAGGTGGTCTGACGCCGCATCTCGTTTTGCAGCGCCACGGGCAGCGAGTACGGCGGCAGAGAACAGGCCGAGTCGCCGGAATGGATGCCGGCCTGCTCGACGTGTTCCATGATGCCGCCGATCATCACACCGTCATCGCCATCGCTGCCGTCGGCGATGCAATCGACATCGACCTCGATCGCGTCGTCAAGGAACCGGTCCAGCAGCACCGGCGACTTCTCGCTGACCTTGACCGCCTCGCGCATGTAGCGCTCGAGGTCCTTGTCACCGTGCACGATTTCCATCGCACGACCGCCCAGCACATAGCTCGGGCGCACGACCAGCGGGTAGCCGATCTCCTGCGCCAGGGCCATCGCCTGTTCTTCGGTGCGCGCGGTGCGGTTTGGTGGCTGCTTGAGGCCGAGCTCATGCAGCAACTTCTGGAAGCGCTCGCGGTCTTCGGCGACGTCGATGCTGTCAGGCGAGGTGCCCACGATGGGCACGCCAGCGCGTTCGAGGTCGAGCGCCAGCTTCAACGGCGTCTGGCCGCCGTACTGAACGATCACACCGACCGGCTTCTCCTTCGCGACGATCTCGAGCACGTCTTCGAGTGTCACCGGTTCGAAATAGAGGCGGTCCGAGGTGTCGTAGTCGGTCGACACGGTCTCGGGATTGCAGTTGACCATGATGGTCTCGTAGCCGTCCTCGCGCATGGCGAGTGCGGCATGCACGCAGCAGTAGTCGAACTCGATGCCCTGGCCGATGCGGTTGGGCCCGCCGCCCAGCACCATGATCTTCTTGCGGCCGGTCGGCTCGGCTTCGCACTCTTCGTCGTAGGTCGAATACAGGTACGCCGTCTGCGTGGCGAATTCGGCGGCGCAGGTGTCGACCCGCTTGAACACCGGGCGCACGTTCGCCGCCCAGCGCGCTTCGCGCACCAGATGCTGGTTCGTGCCCAGCAGCTTCGCGAGTCGGCGGTCTGAGAAGCCCTTTTGCTTCAGGTAACGCAGTTCTTCCTTCGACAAGCCTTCGAGCGCGCGGCCGGAGAGCGCCTTCTCGGTCTGAATCAGCTGCTCGATCTGCGCCAGGAACCACGGATCGATCGCGGTTTCCTCGAAAACCTCCTGCAGGCTCAAGCCGATACGGAACGCATCGCCGACGTACAGGATGCGCTCCGGCCCGGCCTCACCGATCTCCTCGATGATCTCGTCGCGGTCGGTGCTTCGTTCACTCAAGCCATCGATGCCGGTTTCCAGTCCGCGCAACGCCTTCTGGAAGCTTTCCTGGAAGGTGCGGCCCATCGCCATCACCTCGCCCACCGACTTCATCTGCGTCGTCAAGTGCGAATCGGCCGCCGGGAACTTCTCGAACGCGAAACGCGGGATCTTCGTCACCACGTAATCGATGCTGGGCTCAAAGCTGGCCGGCGTCGCCCCGCCAGTGATGTCGTTACGCAGTTCATCGAGCGTGTAGCCCACCGCCAGTTTCGCCGCCACCTTGGCGATCGGGAATCCCGTGGCTTTAGAGGCGAGCGCCGACGAGCGCGACACACGCGGATTCATCTCGATGACGACCATGCGGCCGTCCTTCGGGTTGATGGCGAACTGCACGTTCGACCCGCCCGTGTCGACGCCGATCTCGCGCAGGATGGCGATGCTGGCGTTGCGCAGCAATTGGTATTCCTTGTCGCTGAGGGTCTGCGCCGGGGCCACGGTGATCGAGTCGCCGGTGTGGATGCCCATGGGATCCAGGTTCTCGATCGCGCAGACGATGATGCAGTTGTCCGCCTTGTCGCGAACCACCTCCATCTCGAACTCTTTCCAACCGATCAGGCTTTCCTCGATCAGCAATTCCTTGGTCGGCGAGAGGTCCAGCCCGCGCTTGCAGATCTCTTCGAACTCGTCCGGGTTGTAGGCAATACCACCGCCGGTGCCGCCCAGCGTGAAGCTGGGCCGGATCACCATCGGGAAGCCGCTGCTGCCGGTGAGCAACATGATCTCGTTTTGCACCGCCAGCGCTTCTTCCATCGAGTGCGCGATGCCACTGCGCGCCGACCCCAAGCCAATGCCGGTCATCGCATCCTTGAACTTCAAGCGGTCTTCGGCTTTCTCGATCGCTTTCTCGTTCGCGCCGATCATCTCGACGCCGTACTTGTCGAGCACGCCGTGCTTGTGCAGGTCGAGCGCGCAGTTCAGTGCCGTCTGCCCGCCCATGGTCGGCAGCACCGCCATCTTCTCACCGGGGAAGCGCAGTCGCTCTTTGGCGATGATCTTCTCGACGACCTGCCAGGTGATGGGCTCGATATAAGTGGCATCGGCCATTTCCGGGTCGGTCATGATCGTCGCCGGGTTGCTGTTGACGAGGATGACGCGGTAGCCCTCCTCGCGCAGCGCCTTGCAGGCCTGGGCGCCGGAGTAGTCGAACTCGCAGGCCTGGCCGATGATGATCGGACCCGCGCCGATGATCAGGATCGATTGGAGGTCGGCGCGCTTAGGCATGCTGACCTCCCATCAAACTTGTGAAACGGTCGAATAAGTAGCCGATGTCGTGGGGACCGGGGGACGCTTCCGGGTGACCTTGGAAGCAAAAAGCCGGCCGGTCGGTGCGCGCCAGGCCTTGCAAGGTGCCATCGAACAGGCTGATGTGGGTCGGTCTCAGATTTTTCGGCAAGGTGGTCTCGTCGACGGCAAAGCCGTGGTTCTGGCTGGTGATGCTCACGCGCCCGCTGTCCAGGTCTTTCACCGGGTGGTTCGCGCCATGGTGGCCGAATTTCATCTTGAAGGTCTTGGCGCCGGAGGCCAGCGCGAGGATCTGGTGACCGAGGCAGATGCCGAAGGTCGGGATGCCCGTTTCGATCAGTGCCCGGGTGGCCTCGATCGCGTAGTCACAGGGCTGCGGGTCGCCAGGGCCGTTGCTGAGGAAGATGCCATCGGGCTTCAGAGCCAGCACATCGGTGGCTGCCGTTTTTGCTGGCACGATCGTCACCTTGCAGCCGCGGCTGACCAGCATGCGCAGGATGTTGCGCTTGACGCCGAAGTCCAACGCAACGACGTGATGGCGCGGTTCGGCAAGTTGGCCATAACCGGTCCCCAGCGCCCATTCGGATTCGCTCCACACGCTGCGCTCGGTACTGCTGACGACCTGGGCCAGATCCAGACCCGCCATGCTGGGGGCCGCTCTCGCCGCGGCGAGAGCCTGTGTGAAATGGTCTTCGGTCAACTCCGAGCCGACCTCCAAGGTGAGGATGCAGCCGTTTTGCGCACCGGTGGTGCGCAACAACCGGGTCAGGCGGCGGGTGTCGATGTTGGCAATGGCCACCGTGCCTTCGCGCTGCAGATACTGAGGCAGCGTCTCTGTCATTCGGAAATTAGATGGCAGGATCGGCAAGTCCTTGATGATCAGACCAGCGGCATGAACGCGGTCGGACTCGACGTCTTCGGCATTGACGCCGTAGCTGCCAATGTGTGGATAGGTCAGCGTGACGATCTGACGGCAGTAACTCGGGTCGGTCAGGATTTCCTGATAGCCGGTGAGCGCGGTGTTGAACACCACCTCACCGCAGGTCTGTCCGGGGGAGCCGATCGATATGCCGATGAACCGGGAGCCGTCTGCGAGAACAAGGATTGCGGGGGGCAGGACGGGCAGCAAGGAAATCTCCGTTGATGCACCCAGCTCTGCCCCGCAGCGCGGGCTGCGAGTCGGAATCCGGTGGGAAACTGTGAGGGTTTCGCTGGGGGCGGGTGTGTTCGGGTAAACCTTCGCATTGTAAATCGAGCTCGATCTCAGACCAGAAGCGGGCCCAGGGCCGAGGCCATCGCATCACGTGTGAGGGTCAAGGCCTCCACCGACTCTGCCACCAGAAACCCGGTGATCATGCTGCGGCCCTGGCTCTCTGGGGTCGCTTCCCACAGGCGACATGGGACGAACCTGCCTGAACGCCCCAGCGGCTCGATGGCGGCGAGTGCGGGCGCCAGCGGACCCTGCGTGATGCGATGCCAGGACTCGGTCACACGAGCACCGATGCGCTCCACGGCACTCTGGTGCAGCAGCAACTGCGCCGTGCTCGACACCATCCTGAAATTCAGATCGAAGATGAACGGGCGCGCCTGCGCGGTCAGCCCCAGATCAAAGCCGGCCAGACCGCGGTAGCCCATCTGCTGCGCCTTGCGCGCGATGCGCATCACCTCCTCGACCGCCGATGCGGGCGGCGTCTGGCTGGGATCGATCCGGCTGCCGCATTGCTGACCCGGGCTTGCGAACAACTGGATGGCGGCACCCAGATACTCGATGTGGTCGCGCTGGATGGACAGGTTCAGACACCAGCAGATCGGGATCTCCAGCGCGAGTTCGACACGCACGCCGGAGAAAGCCTGGGCATGTCCGGCCAGCCATTCGAGCGCCTGCTGCCGCGCCTTGACATCCGGGGCGTAGCGCACGTCGATGCCGGCGCCAGACGCACCCGCCACGCAGGCCTTGATGTATATCGGCTCGCCGACAAAGGCGGTCAGAAGATCCTGCGCTGCATCTGGCATCAGCATGACAGCTGGTGGCAGCCAGTCGGCGTCCACCAGTTCGTCCAGGTTCGACTTGTCATTCAGCCAACGGTACAGCGCGTCAGGCACCAACAAAGCGTGCGGCTCACACGACTCGGCAGGCAATGGGTAGGGGCACACGATCTGGCGACCCTCTGCCGACCAGCGGCGAGTCTGCTCGAACGCCTGCTCCGCGGTCTGGTAAGTCACCCGATGCGCCGACGGTGCAGCACCACAAGCCTCGAAAAAGGCCAAGATCTCTGGTGTGACCGTGTTCTGATGGCACAACAGCGGCACCGAACCCGTGACCAGCAGGGTCAGCCCGGTCAGGGTGTCCAGACGATAGGCCTCACTGAGCACCCAGCCCACGTGTTCAATCGTGGTTCGGGGCGCATAGACCACGCCCGGCGGGAGCAGCTGATCGAATGTCCGTGAAGGCCGCAGTGCAGCTTTTGCGTTCATGCTGCACCCTTCGCCACGAAACCCGACAGGCCCTTCGCCAAGCGCAGCAAGTTGGGCGTGCGCGAGGTGCCGGCGATTGTTGGCGTCTTGTTCGCATCGAGAAGGATGGCCTGGCCGTCAACCATCACGTAGTCGAATTTTCCGAAGTCGAAACCCAGTGCGCGCCTGGTTTCGCGGAGGCTGTCGGGCACCTCGTGCAGGTACTCGTGGCGATAGATGTTGGCGACCTTGACAACAGGGTGGCGGCTGAACAGCTTCACCGAGTACTCCTGCTCTCCGAAGAACAGCCAGCAGCGCAAGACGTAATCATCGCCATCGCGCTCTGGCACGAATCGCTCGACGATCAGGTCGGACCGCTTCCAAACCCAGTGTGGCACCTGTGAGATGTCATCGAGTATCGGGTAGTCCTTTTTTGGAAGGCACCCCACCCAACGCCAAGGGAGAACATTGCTCAGTCGACGCCGAATGTGAGCGCCACTCCAGCGGCCCAGCGCACGGAACTCCTTGCTCCCGAACGCATTGAAGTTGCTCTTGACGATGACCGGCCCGGCATGGGCATCACCTTGCAGCACGCGCTGCCGGGAAATGCGCACCTTCGAAATGTCGAGGACGCAGCCATTGATCATCGGGCGGTGGTCTGGGTTGTCCGGCACGTGGTCGTTCTGCATCACGGTCAGGTCGACATGCATGATCGCAAGATCGGCCTCCAACGTGCTCGTGAGGCCCACCGAGACTGTGTGACCGTCTTCCCGCCACAGATCCGCCAGGCGGTACATCAGGTATTTCGGTGCGAAGGGCTTGTCGTCTCCGGTGATGATCCGAATGCGCAGGGGCCGCATGTCGAGCGACCCGGCATGCTCCGGATCAGTTCGCATGCGCCGCGATCCCCGCCTTCGCAATCTGCGCATCCTCGGCGCTCTTGACGCCGCTGACGCCTACCGCGCCAATGCAGTGGCCATCAGCAAACAGTGGAACACCACCTTCAAGCATGCCATCCAGCGCCGGTGCGCTCAGAAACGACATCCGTCCTCCGTTGATCATTTCCTCGAAGAGACGGCTCTCTCTGCGGCCCAATGCCGCGGTGCGTGCCTTGGCGGGTGCAATGTAGGCGGAGCTGGGGGCGGCCCCATCGAGTCGCTGGAACCACAACAAGTGCCCGCCGTCGTCGACGATGGCGATAGCCACCGCCCACTGATGGGCCCGGGCCTCCTGCTCGGCCGCCGCCGCGATGCGTTTCACGTCGCTCAAGGTCAAAGACGGTTTTGAGATCATGACGGGTATCCGGTAGTTTTCAGAGTCCGCACTGTACGGTGCGGAACTAGAATCGAAACCGTCGGTCCTACAAGGGCTGTTTCATTTCTCGGAGGTTCCATGAGTCAAGTCCTTTACAACGGCTACGCCCCATCCAGCACGTCGGTCGAGCAGCGCAACCGCGTGCTGCGCAACACCTATTGGCTGCTGGCGCTGTCGATGGTGCCTACCGTGCTGGGCGCCTGGATCGG
>LNFM01001306.1_pt1 | contig 83782 bp, 82 predicted proteins | sample 596031 | NCBI WGS metagenome assembly LNFM01 (sample SAMN04254537, study PRJNA301005) | activated carbon metagenome | isolation source: dual media filters at the Ann Arbor, Michigan drinking water treatment plant | place: USA: Ann Arbor | reverse complement strand
TGATTAATACCAAGACATTAATCGTCAAAGTCGGCTCTAGCCTTGTCACCAACAATGGTGAGGGCTTGGATAGGGCGGCAATTGCGGCATGGGCTGCGCAAATTAGTGAGCTGGTGAAGCTTGGCAAGCAAGTGGTGCTTGTGTCGTCAGGCGCAGTGGCAGAAGGCATGCAAAGACTTGGCTGGAAAAAGCGCCCTGTAGAAATAAATGAGTTGCAAGCCGCCGCGGCTGTTGGGCAAATGGGTTTAGTGCAAATGTATGAAAGTTGCTTTGCGCAACATGGCCTGCACACCGCACAGTTGCTACTGACACATGAAGATTTAGCCGACAGAAAGCGCTATTTAAACGCGCGTAGCACCTTAAAAACCTTGCTCGATTTAAACGTGATTCCCATCATCAACGAAAATGATACGGTGGTGACAGAAGAGATTCGCTTTGGCGATAACGATACTTTAGCGGCTTTAGTCGCCAATTTAATCGAGGCTGATACTTTAGTGATATTGACCGATCAGCAAGGTTTATACTCGGCTGATCCGCGCAAAGATAAAACAGCACAATTTATTAATTTTGAAACCGCTGGCAATCTTGAGTTAGAAAAAATGGCAGGCGGCGCTGGTAGCAATGTAGGCACTGGCGGCATGTTAACCAAAATATTAGCCGCCAAACGTGCCGCCAAAAGTGGCGCACATACCATTATTGCCTCTGGACGTGAGCCAGATGTGTTGCTACGTTTAAGCAAAGGCGAAGCAATAGGTACGCATTTAAAAGCCACGCAAATGAAAACGTTGGCCAAAAAACAATGGTTGGCTGATCATTTACGATTAGGCGGCAAGCTGGTGCTGGATGCAGGCGCCGTAAAAGTGCTTAAAACAGATGGTAAAAGTTTACTGCCAATTGGCGTGATTGATGTACAGGGCAGTTTTGAGCGCGGTGATGTGGTGGCTTGCGTGAATGAATCCGGCATTGAAGTGGCGCGTGGTATTGTGAACTATAATTCAAATGACGCCAGCCGCATTAAGCGCAAGTCCAGCAGTGAAATTGAACAAATTTTGGGTTTTGTAGAGGAATCCGAGTTAATCCATAGAGACAACCTAATTATTCTTGAGTGAGAATGTTGAAAATGAGTAAACCTTTAGTAGCTATCATCATGGGCTCAGACAGTGATTGGCCTGTGATGAAAAACGCCGCGCAAATGCTGGCAGATTTTGGTGTGAGCTATGAAGCCAAAGTGGTTTCTGCACATCGTACGCCCGATTTAATGTTTACATTTGCAGAAAATGCGCAAAAGCAAGGCTACCAAATCATTATCGCTGGCGCTGGTGGCGCGGCACATTTGCCAGGCATGGTTGCTGCCAAAACCACTTTACCTGTATTGGGCGTGCCTGTGCCTTCTAAGCATTTACAAGGTCAAGATTCATTATTATCGATTGTACAAATGCCAAAAGGCATTCCTGTTGCTACCTTTGCGATTGGTGATGCAGGCGCTGCGAATGCAGGCTTGTTTGCGGTTTCTATTTTGGCCAATCAAGATGAGGCATTAGCTAAAAAACTAGCAGAATTCAGAGCCAAGCAATCTGAAAAAGTGCATGCAATGGAGTTAAGTGAGAAACCATGACAGCCAGCAATATCATTAACCCGCCAGCAATGCTGGGCATGTTAGGCGGCGGCCAGTTGGGTCGCTTTTTTGTGACTGCCGCGCATGAGTTGGGCTATAAAGTCACGGTTTTGGATCCAGATGCGAATAGCCCGGCGGGTAAAATTGCCGATGTGCATTTGTGCGCCAATTATGACGATGCAAATGCATTGAAACAAATGGCAGAGTCCTGCCAAGCGGTAACCACTGAGTTTGAGAATGTTCCCGCCGCTACGTTGGAAAAATTAGCCGAAACCGTAACCGTTCGCCCTAGTGCCGCTTGTGTGGCTATTGCGCAGAATCGTGTATTAGAAAAAAACTTTATTAAGCAAGCTGGCTTGCCAGTAGCGCCTTTTGTTGTTATTAATACAATTGATGATTTGCCCGAAGATAGCAGCGATTTATACCCAGCTATTTTGAAAGTCGCGCGTTTTGGTTACGATGGAAAAGGTCAAGCGCGGGTTAAAAACAGACAAGAAGCACAAAATGCTTTTGCCGAATTTAAGCAAGAGGTTTGTGTGTTAGAGCAAATGTTGCCGCTAGATTTAGAAGTTTCTGTGGTGTTGGCTCGTGATGCACAAGGCCATATTGGCGCTTTTCCAACCGCTGAAAATAGCCATCTGAATGGCATACTGGATATCAGCATTGTGCCTGCGCGCTGCAGTGAAGTGATGAAGGCCAATGCACAAGAGCTTGCTAAAAAGCTGGCTGAAAATTTGGATTATGTTGGTGTGTTAGCAGTGGAATTTTTTGTGGTGGGTAAAAAGTTATTGGTGAACGAAATCGCGCCGCGTCCGCATAACTCTGGCCATTACACTATTGATGCTTGCGTCACAAATCAATTTGAACAACAAGTGCGCGCATTGACTGGTTTGCCACTGGGCGATGTTAGTTTGCACAGTAATGCGGTAATGGTGAATATTTTGGGCGACAGCTGGGTGAATAACGTTGAGCCAGCTTGGGATAAAGCTTTGGCACACAACAATCTAAAATTACATTTATACAGCAAAGAGCAGCCACGCAAAGCGAGGAAAATGGGACACTTTACAGTGATTGGTCGCTTAAAAGCGCAAGATAAACAAGCGTTATTAAATACAGCTTTAATAGCACGTAGCCAATTAAATATTGGCTAAGCTTAATTAAGTGATGCTATTTAAATAGTATAGACAATAAAAAAGCCTCGCATGCGAGGCTTTTTTATTTGTTAATTAAACCGAAAGTGACTTAATTAAACAGTTTTTGCTTTTGGCGCTGCTTTAGGTTTTGCTGCCGCTTTAGCAGGTGCGGCTGCTTTTGCTTTTGGTGCTGCCTTAGCTTTTGCAGGAGCTGCTTTTTTAGTTAACATTACTGGACCATCAGTTGATAGCGCTTTGATAGCAGCAGTTAAACGGCTTTTATGACGTGCTGCTTTGTTTTTGTGAATAATGTTTTTATCAGCAATGCGATCAATAACACTTACGTTTTCTTGGTAAGTAGCCATTGGTACGTAAAGTTGAACGTAATGCAGAGTTATGTGCATTTACTTTTACAGATTGACGTGCGCGTTTGCGTGCTTGTGCGGTATTTGCCATTTGTTCATTATCCCAATGCTTTGTTCAAAGTAAGAATACTTTGACTAATGTAAGTTAGTGTTAATACGAAACCGTGCATAATAGTGTTTTTTAAGTTATTTGGCAAGAACTAATCACTAAAAAGCATGTAATTAAAGCCATGCCGCCATGTTAAAATATGCGCTATTAAAAATAAGCCTATATTCAAGTCATCCATTCTAATTAAAAATGAATTTACTCAAAGCCTTAGCTAAAGTTGGCAGCATGACGTTTATCTCGCGCATATTGGGTTTTGTGCGCGATACGCTCATCGCTCGTGTGTTTGGTGCGGGCATGATTACCGATGCTTTTATTGTCGCGTTCAAAATTCCTAATCTGTTGCGCCGTATATCGGCTGAAGGCGCTTTTAGCCAGGCGTTCGTGCCAATTTTGGCGGAATATAAAAGCCAGCGCACTTTTGATGAAACGCAAAGCTTGGTTAACCGCGTAGCCACTTGGTTGGGTATTATTTTAGTTGGTGTGACTTTGCTAGGCATGCTGGCCGCGCCTTGGATTGTGGCTTTAATCGCGCCTGGCTTTAAGGCAGAGCCCGATAAAATGCAGCTCACTATTGAGTTGTTGCGCATCACATTCCCTTATATTTTCTTTATCTCGCTGGTTTCTATGGCGGGCGGTGTACTCAATACCTATAACAAATTTGGTATTCCCGCGTTTACGCCCGTGTGGCTGAATGTCGCCATGATTGCCGCGGTATTGTTTTTTGCGGAGCATTTTGCAGAACCCATCAAAGTATTGGCTTGGGCAGTATTTGTGGGTGGCTTTTTACAATTAATCTTTCAAATCCCGTTTTTAAAGCAAATTGGGTTATTGCCTAAATTTGAAATGAAGCGTGATGATGAGGGTGTGTGGCGCATTTTAAAGTTAATGGGCCCTGCCGTTTTAGGCGTTTCGGTTGCACAGATTTCGCTGATTATTAATACTATTTTTGCGTCATTTTTAGCCACTGGCAGTGTTAGCTGGCTTTATTACGCTGATCGCTTGATGGAATTTCCAACAGGTGTGCTGGGTGTGGCCTTAGGTACAATATTGCTGCCAAGCCTATCTAAGGCGTACGCAGGAAGCGATGATAGTGAATACTCACAGTTGCTGGATTGGGGCTTGCGCTTAACCTTTATTTTAGCGGCGCCCGCAGCAGTGGCGTTGGCGGTTTTGGCAACACCTTTGGTGGCTACTTTGTTTCACTACGGAAAATTTACTGCGATTGATGTAGCCATGACTCAACAGGCGCTAATCGCTTACAGCATCGGTTTGCTTGGTTTGATTTTGGTAAAGATTCTAGCGCCCGGTTTTTATGCGCGCCAAAATATCAAAACGCCAGTCAAAATTGCCATATTCACTTTAGTGGCAACGCAGTTAATGAACCTAATTTTTATCTTTGGCCTACATTTAAATCATGCGGCCTTGGCGTTAGCTATTGGTTTGGGTGCTTGCATCAACGCCGCTTTGCTGTTTTATCATTTGCGCAAAGCACAGATTTTTAAACCGCAGGCGGGTTGGCTGATTTTCTTGATGAAATTATTGCTGGCATTGGGTGTGATGACCGTTGTGCTGTATTTTGCAATGGGCGATGCAAGTGCATGGCTCAATTTTAACCTAATGAAACGCTTAATCTATCTAAGCGCTTTGGTTGTGTTGGGTGGATTAAGTTATTTTGCCACCTTGTTTGTATTAGGTTTTAGGCCTAAAGACTATATGCGCAGGGTTAAACATTGATGCAAGTTTTTAGACATATTCCAGCAACGAATGATGGTGCGATTGCATTGGCGATTGGCAATTTTGATGGCATGCACTTGGGTCATCAGACTTTGTTAAAGCGCTTGATTGAAGTTGCTAATGCTAAAAACATCATACCTGCGGTGATGACGTTTGAGCCGCACCCGCGTGAATTTTTTACGCCGTTAAACGCGCCAAGCCGCTTATGTAATTTGCGCGAAAAGTTAGAGTATTTTATTGAAGCGGGTGTGCAAAAAACCTTTGTATGTGCCTTTAATCAGCGCTTTTCAGCCATCAGCGCGCAGGCGTTTATGGATGAAATGCTGCGCAAAAAAATGCAGGTGAATACGATTTTGGTGGGTGAGGACTTTAGATTTGGCGCCAAGCGCACTGGCACAGTAGCCGACTTTAAAGTCAATGGTTTTGACTTAATTGATTTTGCGCCAGTCAATTTTGCTAATGAGCGCATATCTAGCACGCGTGTGCGCGATGCTTTGTCGTATGGCAATTTGCAGCTTGCGTCTGAGTTGCTGGGCCGCGCTTACAGCATCAGCGGTAAAGTGGTGCATGGTGCAAAGCGTGGTCGCGAACTGGGTTTCCCAACGGCTAATATTCATATTAAGCATGAACGGCCTGCCTTAACAGGGGTATATGCAGTAAAATTGAGCGCAGCTCAATTTCAAGGTAGGCAATTAGGCGGTTTAAATGCGGTGGCCAATTTAGGCGTGCGTCCCACTATTGCAGGCGTACCAAAGTTATCGTTAGAAGTGCATATACTTGATTTTAATGAGGATTTATACGGCAGACATGTGCATGTGGAATTTCTGCACAAAATACGCGATGAAATGAAATTTAGCGGATTGGACGCTTTAAAAGCGCAAATTGCGCAAGATATTGTTGTAGCAAGAGACTATTTTAATAAACAAGATGTTAAGAATTAAAACCTAAGAATCAAACCATGACCCAAGATACTAAAAATCTAGACACCAAAGATTTAAAATACAAAATCAATCAGCCTGAAACGCCTTTCCCTATGCGTGGCGATTTAGCTAAGCGCGAACCAGCTTGGTTAAAACAATGGACAGACAAAAAGCTGTATGAGCGCATTCGTGCGTCACGCAAAGGCGCCAAAAAATTTATTCTGCATGATGGCCCGCCCTATGCCAATGGCGATATTCATATCGGCCATGCGGTAAATAAAATCTTAAAAGACATCATTGTTAAATCTAAAACCTTGAGTGGCTATGATGCACCGTATGTGCCAGGATGGGATTGTCACGGCTTGCCGATTGAGCTGGTGGTGGAAAAGAATCATGGCAAGAATATTGACCCTGCCAAGTTTCGCGAGTTGTGTCGCGCCTATGCAGCCGAGCAAGTAGAAAAGCAAAAGAAAGACTTTATTCGTTTAGGTGTGCTTGGCGATTGGGATAATCCATACTTAACGATGGATTTCAAAACCGAAGCCGATATCATGCGCGCTTTGGGCGATATTTATAAAAACGGCTATTTGTACCAAGGCTCGAAACCTGTGCATTGGTGTGTGGATTGCGGATCTGCCTTGGCAGAGGCTGAGGTGGAATACGAAGATGTGAATTCGCCTGCGATTGATGTGGGTTTTAAAGTGGTGGATAGCGCGGCATTAGGCAAAGCGTTTGGCGTAAAAGTGACGGGTGATGCTTATGCGGTGATTTGGACTACTACGCCTTGGACATTGCCTGCCAACCAAGCTGTGAGCGTAAATGCTGAGCTGGATTATGATTTGATTCAAACCAGCAAAGGCTTATTAATCTTAGTGCATGAGCTTGCGGCGAGCACATTAGTGCGTTACGGAGAAGAGGGTTATACAGTTATTGCTTCATGCAAAGGTCAAGCATTAAAAAGTTTGCAGCTTGACCATCCTTTCGATAATCGCCAAGTGCCGATTATCTGCGGTGACCACGTAACTACCGATGCGGGTACTGGCTTGGTACATACCGCCGCTGCGCATGGTAATGACGACTGGCTGGTGATGAAAGCCAATTTCCCTAATGAAAAGCCGCGCATTTTAATGGGTGGTGATGGCAAATTCTTCAACAGCGATTTGGTCGAGTTTGAGGCGATTCGTGGTTTAAGCCGCCAAGATGCCAATAAAGTGATTTTGGCTAAAATGCTAGAAAGTGGCAATTTGCTGGCCAGCGCACGCTTAAATCACAGCTTTCCACATTGTTGGCGCCACAAAACGCCGTTAATGCAGTTGGCTACGCATCAATGGTTTATTGGTATGAATTCGCAAGATGCCGCTGGTGCAAGTTTACGTGAACATGCCAATAGCGCAGTAGATGCAACCGAGTTTTTCCCCAGCTGGGGCCGCGCACGTTTAGAGGCGATGATTAAAAATCGCCCCGATTGGTGTGTGTCGCGCCAGCGTAACTGGGGCGTGCCGATGCCGTTTTTTGTGCATAAAGAAACGGGTGAGCCGCATCCAAAAACGGCAGAACTGTTAGAACAAGCTTGTTTGCTGGTTGAAAAAGCAGGCGTTGAAGCTTGGTTTAGTTTGGATAGTGAAGCTTTTTTAAGTAAACACGCGCCTGAAAATATGGCGGAATATAAAAAAGTCACTTACACCTTAGACGTTTGGTTTGATTCTGGCGCAACGCATGCGGCGGTATTAAAACGCCGCCCTGAGTTGAATTTCCCTGCGGATTTATATTTAGAAGGTTCTGACCAACATCGCGGCTGGTTCCAATCTAGCTTGCTAACAGGCTGCGCCATTGATGGCCGCGCGCCTTACAACGCCTTACTAACGCATGGTTTTGTGGTGGATGGCGCAGGCCATAAAATGAGTAAATCTAAAGGCAACGTGGTTGCGCCGCAAAAAGTAATGGATACCTATGGCGCGGATATTTTGCGCTTATGGACGGCATCAACAGACTATTCTGGTGAGCTGACGATTTCTGACGAAATTTTAAAGCGTGTCGCAGAAAGCTATCGCCGTATTCGTAATACCATGAAGTTTTTACTGGCGAATTTGGCAGATTTTGATGCAAGCAAAGATTTATTGCCATTAGAACAATGGTTAGAAATTGACCGTTACGCTTTGCACTTAACCGAAAAACTGCAAGCAGAAGTTTTGGCCGATTATGACCGCTATGAATTCCATTTAGCGGTGCAAAAAATCGTGAGTTTCTGTTCAGAAGATTTGGGCGGTTTTTACTTAGATATTTTAAAAGATAGGCTGTATACCGCAGGTGAAAACTCGCATGCACGCCGCGCCGCGCAAAGCGCTTTGCATCATATCACCCATGCCTTTATGCGATTAATCGCGCCAATTTTAAGCTTTACGGCAGATGAAATTTGGCAGCTTTTAGAAGTGAATAATCAAAAATCCGTGTTTGAAGATGTTTGGTATGAGCTACCTAAACATGCGCTGACTGAGAAAGAAGTTTTAGCTTGGGAAGAAGTTATTAATGTACGCGGACTTGTTAATAAGGCGATTGAAGAAAAACGCGCGCAAAGTTTGGTTGGTTCGTCCTTGCAATCAGAGATTGATATTTATGCCGATGGCCAATTGTTTGAATCATTAGAAAGTTTAAAAGATGATTTGCGTTTTGTGATGATTACATCGCGTGCCAACGTTTACAGAAAAGTAGATTCTGGCGTGCAAATAGAAGTGACACCAAGTGCGCATGTTAAATGTGACCGTTGCTGGCATTACCGCGCAGATGTTGGCTCGCATGCAGAGCATCCAAGTATTTGTGGACGTTGCGTAAGCAATCTATTTGGTGCGGGCGAGGTGCGCAAATATGCGTAAATGGCTTTCTATTAGCGCAGTTGTGGTTGCGCTAGACTTATACACCAAGCATTTAATTCAGCGCGCTTTTGAATATGGTGAACATTTAACCATCACCAGTTTTTTTGATTTGGTGCGCTATCACAATGAAGGCGCGGCCTTTAGCTTTTTGGCAGATGCGGGCGGCTGGCAAAAGTGGTTTTTTAGTGGCATTTCAGTTGTCGCCGTGCTGGTGATTACTTATTTGCTTAAAAAACATCAACATCAAAAACTTTTTTGCCTAGGCTTGGCCTTAATATTAGGCGGCGCGATTGGTAATTTGTATGACAGGCTTACATTGGGTTATGTGGTGGATTTTCTGTCATTTCATGTAAATGGTTGGTTTTGGCCAGCCTTTAATGTAGCTGATAGTGCGATTTGTGTTGGGGTTGCGCTTTTATTGATTGATAGTTTTAAAAAGCCTGCCGCATAAAAAGTTAAAAACGCAGTGCCTTAAGCGCGAGGAGATTGCAGTGCCAGATTGGAAAAAGCTGATTGCAGGCAAGATTGCTATTGCCAAAAAGGGCAGCGCACCTGGCAAAGTGAATCAAGATATCCGCGTGCCTGCAGGTCAAACCGAAGTCAAAAATTTTCCAATCTTAAATATAGGTGCTCTGCCTGATATTAATAAACAAAACTGGCAACTGCGCATTTATGGTTTGGTGGCTAATGAGATCATTTTAGATTGGGAGGCTTTTCAGGCCTTGCCGCAAACAACTGATGTATCCGATTTCCACTGCGTAACGCGCTGGACGCGTTTAGATATGGATTGGGTAGGTGTTAAGGCGCAAGAGTTGTTGATGATGGCAGAGCCTCTTGAAAATGCGCGTTATGTAACTTTGCATGGCTACGATGGCTACACCACCAATTTACCGCTAGAAGCCTTGCTGGATGATGATGTAATCGTTGCGCATTCGGTATTAGGTTATCCGCTTACCACCGCACACGGCGGCCCAGTGCGCATGATTGTGCCAAAGCGCTATGCTTGGAAAGGCGCCAAGTGGCTAAAAGCCATAGAACTGCATGAGCATGATAGGCGCGGTTTTTGGGAGGTACGTGGATATCATAATGAGGCGGATCCGTTTAAAGAACAGCGTTTTTCGGATGACGAATAGCGGCTTGAGCGATAAAAATTATTTGTGACAGTTTAGATTTAAAAGCCTAGTCTTATTGGCGCATAGCTAGAATATGTTTGCCAGCTTAATATTTGTTTAACTTAAATAAGGTTAGCAAATATGCGCTCAACAATCATAAAAACATTTATTGCAATTAGTGTTTCAGTTGCCTTATTTCCTCAGTTGGCATCAGCCACAACCCCTAGCTTTAGTTGCAGCTCAAACTTAGTTGTTTCACTTGATAACGGCTACAGCGCTAGTTGTGACGGCGATTTTTCGTTTAAGGATGGTGTGCTGCAAAACGATACATCGATTAGTTTAACGGCGGGTGGCTTTTTGAATATTGGCGCGAATGCTAGTTTAATTGCGCCAAAAATTAGTTTAATCAGTGAAAATATTATTTTTAATGGCAATGCTGACATACGTGTAGCAAAATCAGTCATTCCAAGTGGTAATACTCAGCTTAACATTCTAGATGTCGGCAGTATTAAAACTTCGCTAAAAGAAGTGATTAACTGGGAACAGTTTGAAATACAAGATGGAGCAAGTGTCAGTTTTAGTTCAGGCTCAAGCCCATCAGCTACAGTTCTTAATAGCGTAGGCGGTTCTATTTTAATTAGACCTGGTGTGACAGGAAACTTAATTTCGAATGCGGCTGCCATCATTATTAATAATAGTAACGGCATTATTGTGAGTTCAGTGCCAGAGCCTTCAGCTTATATCATGATGGTGCTTGGCTTAATTCCGCTGGGTTTTATGAGCAAACGTAAAGCCAGTTAACAAATTACTTAACCTACTTTTGCGCCCCAAATAATCACAGCTGCACCCATCATGCAAATACTTGCCCCCAGCCAATCTGTCATGGTTGGTCTAATAGAATCTACTAGCCACAACCATACAATTGCCACGCTAATATAAACGCCACCATAAGCGGCATAAACTCGCCCAGCGGCGGTGGGGTGTAATGAAAGCAGCCACACAAACAAGCCTAAGCAGAAAGCAGCAGGTAATAATAACCAAGCTGAGCCATTTTGTTTGAGGTAAAGATAAGGCAAATAGCAACCTGCAATTTCTGCAATTGCAGTTAACACAAAAAGTGCTAATAATTTGCTTGTTTCCAAGTTTGTATTAATGTCAGCTTGATTTAAAAAGTTAATGTTTTTTAAGCATTAACTTTTTAACTAATTCAAACACAGCCACACAAATTGCACCCACAATTAAGCCAATAATTGCATCCACTAAAATCGGCGAAATAAAGGCTAACGTGCTGCCAACTACTGGTAAATTCTGTAAATATGCTGCAACGCTCTCGCTGAAGTGATGCAGTGCTGGCACGCCGTGCCCAATAATACTGCCACCTACCATAAACATAGCAGCTGTACCTACCACTGATAAAGTGCGCATTAAAATTGGTGCAAAGGCTAATAGTTTTTCGCCGATTTTGCGTTGCAATTGCTTGAAAAAACTTTGGCCTTTTTTAAGCATTAAATGTAAGCCAAAGTCATCTAGCTTAACAATGCCCGCTACCAAGCCATAAACCCCAACCGTCATAATTAACGCAATGGCGGAAACAACGGCAATTTGCTTGCTAAAAATTTCGGTTGAAACGGTACCCAGCGCAATGACAATAATTTCGGCTGATAAAATAAAGTCTGTTCTGATGGCGCCTTTGATTTTATCTTTTTCTAAAGCCACTAAATCAATTTTAGGGTCAGCGACTGCCTGTTCCAGCTCTTTCTTGTGCGATGCATCATCTTCGCTGTGCAAAAATTTGTGTGCAATTTTCTCAAAACCTTCAAAGCACAAATAAGCACCACCAATCATTAAAAGTGGCGTAATTGCCCAAGGTGCAAAATAACTAATGGCCAAAGCCGCAGGCACTAAAATTAGCTTATTGATAAACGAACCTTTAGCCACCGCCCACACCACAGGCAATTCGCGTTCTGAAGCCACGCCAGAAACTTGCTGTGCATTGAGCGCTAAATCATCACCCAATACGCCAGCCGTTTTTTTGGCGGCCACTTTGGTCATTACGGAAACATCATCCAAAATGGTTGCAATGTCGTCTAATAGTGCAAGTAAGCTACCAGCTGCCATGTTATTTAAGCCTTAAAGTTAAGTATTGTCGAATTTTAACCTAATTTATACTTTGTCTGACTTTTGCATTAATGGCTTATAAACCTATTACATAAGCTACATCAGAAAAATGTAATTTGCCTTGTGTTAGTTGTAAAAGTACAATGCGCAACATGTTGTTCAAAACACTATTTCGTTTCATGCATCGTATTGCGTTATTCGCAATTATTTTTGCGTCTGTTGCGCCTAGCATTTCGCATGCTTTGGCCGCGCAAAGTAATAGCAATAGCTTCGCGCAAGAAGTCTGCACCAGCACAGGTGAAAAAGTCATCATTCAAGTAGTAACAACAAAAGGCAAGCAATTAACGACTGAGTTTGTAGTGACTAAATCGGCACCTAAAACCATGCCTATGCATTTAGAGCATTGCCCGTTTTGCGGTAGTGCGGCAACGGCAGCTAGCTTGCCAGCCACCAATGCGCTGATTATCGCCTTGTTAGAACAAGTGGCGCAGCAGCTTGCAGAGTATAGCAGCCCAATCGTTGTATTCCACTCTTACGCTTTACCTCCTTCACAAGCTCCACCTTTCACGCTCTAAAAACCAGTTTCCTTATCGCAATTTATTAGCGATAAATTCTATTTTTTGGAGTTTTAAATGATTAAAAATATACATTTATGCGTGTTGAGTGCATTGACATTCAGCATTTCGCATACGGCATTGGCAGAACACAATGAAAATGTGCAGCTAGATGAGATTAATGTCAGCGCGCCTGCCGTTGATAGCCGCATTATTAACCACCCAGCAGCAGTAGAAACCTATACCAAGCAGCAGATTCAAGACACCATTAACGCCACCACTTCGCAACAAACGCTGAAATATTTGCCCAGCTTTCAAGTGCGCGAGCGTTATATTGGTGACCGCAATGGGCCAATTGCTACGCGCACCACGGGCACGTTATCTAGCGCACAAACTATTTTATATGCCGATGGCGTATTGCTTTCTAATTTTTTAGGCAACAATTTTGGCTTTGCGCCGCGCTGGGGTTTGGTTTCGCCAGAAGAAATTGAAAGTGTGAATATTTTATATGGTCCATTTTCGGCTTTGTATCCAGGCAACTCATTTGGCGGTGTGGTTAACTTAAACACGCGCATGCCAACCAAGTTTGAGGCGCATGCCAGCGTGCAGGCGTTTGCGCAAAACTTTGAACAATATGGCACAGATAAAACGTTTGATGGTAATCACGAGACTTTTTCAGCAGGCAATAAATTCAATGATTTAAGCATACTATTTACGGCCGATAGGCTAGAAAATACTAGCCAACCTATGCAGTTTGCCAATGCAGTTACTACTAGCGCTGGCGGTACACGCACGGCTGTAACAGGTGCTTTTTTAGATAAAGATCCAAATGGTAGAAACCGTGTAACCTTTGGTGCAACGGGCATAGACCACACTGAACAGCTTAATTTGAAATTTAAAGCCGCTTACGATATTACGCCAACGATTAAAGCCGCTTACACCATTGGTGTGTGGGATTTAGAAAGCCGTAATGACGTAGATAGTTACATTAAAGATGCAGCAGGCAACCCTGTTTATAACGGCCGTGTGTCATTTAATGGGCAAAATTACAATATTACGGGTTTTAATAATCCTGCTGAAACTGAAGCGTTGCATATCATGCAAGCAATTGATTTAAAATCGAATACTAAGGGTTTGTTTGATTGGCAATTAACGCTGTCAGATTATGATTATCAAAAAGATAGAAGCAGTGCATCTAATGTGGGCACTAATGTGGCAACTAGCGGTGCAAACGGCGGTAACCCTTATGAAAACCGCATAGGGCGCGTGACTGATTTAGAAGGCACTGGCTGGACCGTGTTTGATGCGCGAGGTACCTTACGCCCTAAAGACGGCCATAACGACCAGCACACCATTGAGTTTGGCTATCACATTGATGACTACAATTTGCGTAGCAAAGTGAATGATACGGCTGACTGGTCTGTTGGTAATAAGGGAGTATTAAACGCTTCATCATCTGGCAATACCACCACGCAAGCTGTTTACTTTCAAGATAAATGGCAACTTAACCCATTTTGGGCATTCACTTTTGGTGCGCGGCAAGAGTATTGGCAGGCAACTGATGGACAAAACCAAATTACATCTGGCGGGCTTTTAACCAATAATTATAAAGACCGCTCAGATACTAAATTTTCACCCAAGTTGTCTTTAAGTTTTGAGCCAGAGCCCGCATGGGGCTTTAGAGCTTCTGCTGGTCAGGCGTTTCGCTTTCCTACCGTGAGTGAGTTATTTCAAGTGTTGCGTAACGACACACGGTTTGTACAAAGCAATCCTGATTTAAAAACTGAAGAAGTGATTTCTGCCGAATTAACGGCAGAGCGACGATTTGCCAATGGCTTAGTACGCGCTAGCTTTTTTCATGAGAGCAAATATGATGCATTAGTATCGCAAACTCTGGCTTTAGGTAGCGCGATTCCTTATGACAGCGGTATTTGCGAAAGCGCGGCAGGTTGTGGCTTTATTCAAAATGTGGGCCATGTACGTACGCGCGGAATTGAAATTTCAACTGAGTGGCAAGATGTGTTTATTCATGGTTTAGATTTGCTGGGCAGTATTACCCTGACAGATGCAGAAATTTTACGCAACGATGCTAACACAAACATAGAGGGCAATAAGCCCCTGCGCATACCAAAAAGTATGATGAAAGCAGTGGCAACTTACCATCAAGGCAACAATCTCACTTACTCAATTGCAGCGCGTTATAGCGGCCGCCAATACAATTCGTTAGATAACTCGGATAGCAATCCAGATACATTTGGCGGTGCTAGCAAGTTCTTTTTTGTGGACGTAAAAGCGAATTACAAGTTTGCCAATAAATTTACGGCAAGTGTGGGTGTAGACAATATTAATAATGATAAAGCCTATATTTTTCACCCGTATCCACAGCGAACTGGCTACTTACAGCTAAAGTATGATTATTAAGTGAGTGCTTTCCCGCAAAAGCGGGAAGCTATTTTTCGGGAAGCTATTTTAGGAAAAAGAAATGCGCTATTTTTTTGCAATTTTAAGTTTAATATTTTCGCTTAATATGTTCGCACACGAAGCACATACAGAAAAAGCCGCCAGCAAATTAGCAATTTCTGTGGCACTTGATACTGCAGGAAAGCTGTGGCGTGCCAGCGTGCAAGATGGTTTTGTGCAAATAGATGCGAGTACTGATTTAGGCAAAACATTTAATAAGCCTGTTAAAGTAAATCAAACGGCCATGAAAATTGGTGCAGATGGCGAAGCACGGCCAAAAATTGCGATCGCGCCAGATGGCAATATTTATGTCACTTGGACACAAATGTTAAGCAAGCCGTTTACAGGATATGTATGGTTTGCACGCTCTGTAAACGGTGGTAAAAGTTTTGAAAAGCCAATTATCGTGCATCAAGATCGCGCTGAAATCACTCATCGGTTTGATGCGCTTAACGTTTCTGGCAACGGTAATATTACGGTTACTTGGGTGGATAAGCGCGATTTAATTGCCGCGCAAGCATTAGGTAAAAAATATGATGGCGCAGCAATTTATTATGCGGTTTCAGCGGACAAAGGAGTGTCGTTTCAGCCGGAAAAAAAGTTAGCCGATAGTAGCTGCGAATGCTGCCGTATTGTGACCACTAATAAGCCAGATGGAACAGTAGTTGCCATGTGGCGCCATGTGTTTGAAGGTAGTGAGCGCGATCATAACATCGCCGAAATTCCCAAAGCGGATGCAAAACCAGAGCTACATCGCGCTACGTTTGGACATTGGAAAATTGATGGTTGTCCGCATCATGGTGCCGCACTGGCAGCAGGCGCCGAGGGTAAAGATTGGTGGGGCTATCATATGGCCTATTTTGACGGAAATGACGCTAACCCAGGTTTGTACTACAGCCGTATGGATGGTGAGGCATGGGTGGCATCGCCAGCTAAGAAATTCGGTAATAATAAAAATCAGGCAGGTCATCCTGCACTGTTGAGTTTGTCTGGCCCAAAAGATGAAGAGCAAGTATGGCTAGTGTGGCGCGAGGTAGAAGCCAAAAACACCAAAATTATGGGCATGTTTTCAGATAATGGCGGTAGAAATTGGAATGACGCAAAAGTGTTGGCTAGCACCAGCGAAAAAGCCGATTACCCCGCTTTAATCAGCCAAGGTAAGCAGGCCTATTTGTCTTGGAATACATTAGCGGGTTACAAATTAATCCCACTTAATTAGCAACAGGACCAAGACTGCCAATATTGAATCTATATTGAAAAGCGCAAAATTCGCCCCACCTTAACAGTAACCAGACTTTTAAGGAGGCGATAATGCGTTTCGATAAATTAACGACTAAATTTCAACAAGCATTAAGCGATGCGCAAAGCATTGCGGTGGGTGCTGACAATACGGCGATTGAGCCGCAGCACTTGTTGCTGGCTTTGCTGCAAGAAGAAAATGGCGGCGCGTCGTCATTATTGGCGCGCGCTGGCGTAAATCTTACGCCGCTTAAAAATAGCTTACTTTCATCCGTTAATAATTTATCAAAATCTGCTTCATCCAATGGCGAAATTGCCATTTCACGCGATTTGAATAATTTGCTAAATGTGACAGATAAGCTGGCCCAAAAACGTAACGATACTTACATTGCTAGTGAGTTGTTTTTGCTGGCGCTGGCAGATGATAAAGGTGAAACAGGCAAGCTACTTAAAGCCAATGGTTTAAGTAAGCCAGCATTAGAAAGCGCTGTAAATGCTGTGCGCGGAAGCGATAATGTGCATCACCAAGATGCTGAATCTAACCGCGAAGCCTTAAAAAAATATACATTGGATTTAACTGAGCGGGCTAGCTTGGGCAAGCTAGATCCAGTGATTGGGCGTGATGATGAGATTAGGCGCGTCATTCAAATTCTTGGGCGGCGTACTAAAAACAATCCAGTATTAATTGGCGAGCCTGGCGTGGGTAAAACCGCGATTATTGAGGGCTTAGCACAGCGCATTGTGAATAATGAGGTGCCAGATTCACTTAAAAATAAAAAGGTGTTAAGCCTTGATATGGCTGCACTGCTGGCTGGCGCTAAATATCGCGGCGATTTTGAAGAGCGGCTAAAAAGCGTACTAAAAGAACTAGCACAAGATGAAGGTCAGACCATTGTTTTTATTGATGAAATTCATACCATGGTTGGCGCTGGCAAAGCAGAAGGTGCGATGGATGCCGGCAATATGCTTAAACCTGCGCTTGCGCGCGGTGAACTGCATTGTGTTGGCGCGACCACATTAGATGAATACCGCAAATATATTGAAAAAGATGCGGCGCTAGAACGACGCTTTCAAAAAGTGCTGGTAGATGAGCCAACAGTTGAAGCGACCATTGCGATTTTGCGTGGCCTGCAAGAAAAATACGAATTGCATCATGGTGTTGAGATTACCGACCCTGCGATTGTTGCCGCGGCAGAACTTTCACACCGATATATTACAGACCGTTTTTTGCCTGATAAAGCCATCGATTTGATTGATGAGGCAGCATCTAGAATCAAAATGGAAATCGATTCAAAACCAGAAGTGCTGGATAAGCTGGAACGCAGAACTATTCAACTCAAAATTGAACGTGAAGCCGTGCGCCGCGAAAAAGACGAAGGTAGTCGTAAACGTTTTGCTTTGATTGAAGATGAAATTGAAAAACTTGAAAAAGAATATGCCGATTTAGAAGATATTTGGACCTCTGAAAAAGCGCAGGTGCAAGGTACCAGCCATATTAAAGAAGCCATTGATAAGGTGAAGTTTGATATAGAGGAATCAACACGAAAAGGTGAGCTAGAAAAAGCTGCTGAGCTGCAATACGGCAAATTACCTGCTTTAGAAGCGCAATTAAAAGAAGCGTCAAACTCGGAAGCGAATGCAACGCCAAGCAAAAATAGAATGCTACGCACTGAAGTTGGCGCAGACGAAATTGCCGAAGTGGTAAGCCGCGCGACTGGTATACCTGTTAGCAAAATGCTCACAGGCGAGCGTGAAAAATTACTGACCATGGAAACCAAGTTGCATGAAAGAGTGGTTGGCCAAGATGAAGCGGTGCGCTTGGTTTCAGATGCGATTCGCAGGTCACGTTCAGGCTTAAGTGACCCCAATCGCCCTTATGGCAGCTTCTTGTTTTTAGGCCCAACTGGCGTTGGTAAAACAGAGCTGTGCAAAGCATTGGCTGGATTCTTGTTTGATTCCGAAGAGCATTTAATTCGTATCGACATGAGTGAATTTATGGAAAAACACAGTGTGGCACGTATGATTGGTGCGCCACCAGGCTATGTGGGCTACGAAGAAGGCGGCACGCTGACAGAGGCTGTGCGCCGTAAACCGTACAGCGTAGTTTTACTGGATGAAGTGGAAAAAGCGCACCCTGATGTCTTCAACGTATTGCTGCAAGTGCTGGATGATGGCCGCTTAACTGATGGTCAAGGCCGCACGGTGGACTTTAAAAATACGGTGATTATCATGACTTCTAACTTGGGTAGCCAGATGATTCAAAGCATGGCGGACCAAGATTACCAAGTGGTAAAACTGGCGGTAATGGGTGAAGTGAAAACGCATTTTAGGCCAGAATTCGTCAACCGTATTGATGAAGTAGTCGTTTTTCATAGTCTGGGTGAAGCGCAGGTGAAATCGATTGCGCAGATTCAAATACAACTGTTGGCTAAGCGTTTAGCGGCTATGGAGTTGACGTTAAATATCAGCGATGCAGCAATTGCGGAAATTGCTAATGCGGGTTTTGACCCTGTATATGGGGCAAGACCGCTGAAACGTGCGATTCAAAGTGAAATTGAAAACCCGCTGGCGCGTGAGATTTTGGCAGGCAGTTTTGTGGCGAAAGATACCATTTTGGTAGACAACAAAGGCGGTAAGATGGCGTTTACAAAAGGCTAATTAGCGTGCAAGCTAACATTGATGAAGACACTGATTACGACTTTTATAGTGATAACTTTAAACCTAGTAATCGGTGTTGGCATTAGTGTGGCTTACACATCTAGCGAATTAAAGCCTAGTGAGTTAGAAATTTTCGATAATGAGCCGCCTATTATCAAAGATTTGCTAGAACGCGCCAGCGTATTATTGACTGATGCAGACAGTATGGATTCAGCATGGAAAGCGGCTAATTTGTATTGCGAATCAGCACGATATGGCAGCGCAGAAGGTATTTATCGCTTAGGTATGTTGTATGCATTTGGGCGTGGCGTGCCAGCAAACCGCGATTATGCGGCTAATTTATTTGGTATTGCTTCAACACATGGGCATTTTGAAGCGCAGAAAATGCTGGAAACCACTGAGATTAAATTCAGCGAGATTAAAACCAACGATACGCCTATTTGCGTATTAGAAGCAGTTGCCCCAGAAAAAGCATCTGCCCAAGATTATGCTAATGCGCAATCACCCAAAATTGATACTTATATTGCCAGCTTACCCAAAAATAAACGCTGGGTAGTGGATTTGGTTAGCACCATCGCAGATTGGTACAAAGTGGATGAAAAATTAGTGTTATCTATTATTACGGCTGAATCTAACTTTAAGGTGTCAGCCAAGTCCAACAAAGAAGCACAAGGTTTAATGCAATTAATACCAGCCACGGCTGACCGATTTAATGTTAAAAATGCTTACAACGCCAGCCAAAATATTAAAGGCGGCGTCAAATATTTACGTTGGTTATTGTCTTATTTTAGAGGCGATGTAACGCTAGCAGTTGCTGCGTATAACGCGGGTGAGGGCGCAGTGGATAAATACAAAGGGGTGCCACCATACAAAGAAACGCGTGCTTATGTAAAAAAAGTATTGGGGTTATATCAATCTAAACGCCACGATTTTGATGCAAGTATTACGCAGGCATCGCCTGCTTTAAAGAAAGTGAGTACACAATGAAAAACATATTGGCATTGTTAATAAGCTTAGTATTGGTGACTGGTTGTGCCAGCACTGGCGCGCCGCCAGCGCAAGTAAAACGTATTACACCGGAAGAATTGGCCTTACTATTGCCACCGCCTGTTGCCACCGTGAGTTTAGATGAGATTATTAATGACTCTAAACAAAGCAAAACGCCTGATGAAATTATTGCCAAAATTAAAGCCAGCAATTCGCGCTATGAGTTAACGCCTGCGCAAACTTTGGATTTAAGCAGACAGGGTGTTGATACCAAAGTGTTAGATTATATTCACCAAAGCAATGAGTTAGCCAAACAAAATGCCATTGCCGATGAAATCAACAAGCGCGAAAAAGAGCGTGCAACTGCTGAAAAATTATTGAAGCGTGAGCGCGATGCAGCACGTAATCGCTACTATGATCCATTTTGGGGGCCTAGGTTTGGCGGTGGTTTTTATGGCGGCCCTTTTGGTTATTACGGCAGAGGATTCGGTAGTCGCTTTGGTTGGGGTGGAGGCTTTGGATACCCTTATTATTGGTAAGCTGTTGCTTTTGAGTTTGACTGAAATCGATGATAATGTCAGCAATAAACAGTATTTTAGGCAAAGTTCATGCAGCAATTCACTCAGCAAATTAGCGTTAAAGCGCAGGGCCGCAGGTTGTATGACATTACCCCGCAAGTGTTGGATTGGGTTAATCAGCTAGGTTTTTCCACTGGTTTGCTTACCTTATATATTCAACATACATCAGCCAGCATATTAATTAACGAAAATTATGATGCTGACGTGCTAGTGGATATGGAAGCATTTTTTAATCGCCTAGTGCCTGATGGTGATGATTTATTTATTCATACTGTAGAAGGCCCAGACGATATGCCAGCGCATGTGCGTAGTGCATTGACGCAAACCAGCATGTCTATTCCCATTTTAGATAGCAAGCTTGCACTTGGACAGTGGCAGGGCATTTTTCTGTTTGAACACAGACACATGCCAGCTACACGGCGTATTATTTTGCATGCTTTGGGCGATTAAATTAAGGTGAATCATCTGCAAAAAGGCCGACCGCTAAGTCAACAAGAGCGCGCTTTGTTTAACCCTTATTTTGCGCAGATTGTTATTAACGAAGCGCGTATTATCGATGGCAGTTTTGGCGGCAAAGTACCATTTTGGTTGCGAAGCAGTATGTGCGCGGTTGTGCTGGGCCAAACTATTTATTTTCGTGCAGGATATTATCAGCCCAATACAAAGCGCGGCATAGAGCTGTTAGGCCACGAATTGACGCATGTTTCACAGTTTTTACATGGTATGAGTTTGATAAAATATGTGTGGTCTTGCCGCTATGGTTATTTTAAAAGCCCTTACGAAGTAGAGGCCTATGCCAAAGGGCGCTTAATCGCTGCTAATTTCGCAACAAATAGTTAAGATTTATCACATTAAAACAACACAATTAGGCTGGATGTATGACATTAGTACTAGTTTTGTTATGATTGCGGATGTAGGTTAAATTTAACCTTTTTTAGAACAACTCAGGGGTATAAGATGAAATTAAATGCAATTTTAGTAGTTCCAGCTTTATTAGGCGCTTTATTGTTAACTGCTTGTGGTGAAAAAGCAGAAGAAACAGCAGCACCAGCAGAAGCACCAGCAACAACAGAAGCGGCACCAGCTCCAGCAGCTGAAGCAGCACCTGCACCAGCAGCATCTACAGCAGGCGGCTATGAGCCAACAGCTGAAGAGCGCGTACCAGGCATTACAGTTGATCCAGCAGCCGCACCTGCAGAAGCTGCACCAGCTGAAGCGCCAATGGAAGCAGCACCTGCTGAAGCAGCTCCAGCAGCAGCACAATAATAATTTCTTTATCGCTTATGCATTAGTATCGCTAGTGCATTAAAAGTGACCAAATAAAAAAGCGTGCTGATGCACGCTTTTTTATTGCCAACCATACTTTTTTATTGCTAATAAAATAAGTGTTTAATTTTTACATCATCCAAAATTAAAACAGTGAAATTAGCGAATCACACTCCAGCTTAATGGGTCAAACGGTTTACTCGCACGCCGCAATTCATAATATAGTCCGCTGCTTTCATTGCCGCCGCTGTTGCCAACCGCTGCTATATTATCACCTGCGCTAACCTCATCGCCCACCTGTTTTAATACGGCTTGGTTATTGCCGTACAAGCTCATATAGCCACTACCGTGGTCCACAATAATCAAATTGCCAAAGCCGCGCATCCAGTCGGCAAACACCACGCGCCCACTGGCAACAGATTTAACATGGCTGCCTTCGTTGGCGCGAATAAATAAGCCTTTCCATGAAACGCCAGTGTCTGAACGACTACTGCCAAAACGGTTGGTAACATCGCCGCGTACGGGTAAATTAAGCTTACCTTTTAGTGCAGAGAAATTGCTGCCAGCGTAAGCGTCGGTAGGCGTCTCTTCATTTTTAGCAATGGTTTGATTGCTCGGTTTTTCGCTAGAATTAACAGATTCACTGGGTTTATCCAATGGGTCGGATTTAACGGATTTTTTAGCGATTACTTTAGGCTTAGCGACTTTTTTGGGCGGCTTTTTAGCAACAATTTTAGCCAAGCGCTCTACCAAGTTTGATAAGCTTTGCTCATCACGTTTTAGCTTTTTAATCTCATTGCGTTGTGCTGCAATTTGGTGAGATAACGATTTAACGACTTTAGATTTTTCTTGTTTTTGTTTAACCAAAGCTTGGCGCTCAGCCATTTGTTTTGCTTTTAAATCGGCAACCGCTTGCAAGGTGGCGGCAGTTTCGTTGTTTAAAGCCTTCACTTTTACAAGGTTACCTTGCATTTCATCAATTAATTTTGCATGCGCTTTTGCAATGTAAGAATAATATTGAATATCGCGCGAAATTTGGCTTGGATTTTTGTTTTGTAATAGCAGCTTGGCATAGCTTTGATTGCCTTGTACGTATTGCTGTTTCACCAAACTGCTCAATTTTTTTTGTTGCTCAGCTAGCTTTTCATTCAAAGTGAGCGATTCTTTTTTTAATGAAACTAGGGCGCTTTTGTTTTGTTGTTGTTTTTGATTAATTTCAAATAGTTTTTTATTGGCTAGGCTAATCGCGGTTTCAGAGTCTTTTAACGCATCCGCCGCATCTTTGTGCGCCGCTTGTTTGTTATCTAACTCTTGCTTTAAGGCCTGAATTTTTTGCTGTAAATCGCCTAAGTCTTCTTTGGCGGCATCTATTTTTTTTGCGGCGAAAGCGCTGCCAACAAAGGCGCAATTAAGCAGCAAAACTGCAAACGTAATATATAAAGCGCGATGTAAATTAAGCATGCAATTTAATAGGCTTAAAAGTGGATTAAACTTTTACCTGTCATTTCAATTGGCTGAGGCAACCCCATCATGGTTAATAGTGTGGGCGCCAAGTCAGAAAGTGCGCCTGAATCGGCTAATTTGGCCTTGCGCCCCACATAAATCATGGGCACCAAATTAGTGGTGTGCTGTGTGTGCGCTTGGTTATTCATGCCATCAAACATCATTTCTGCGTTGCCATGGTCAGCGGTAATAATCACCTCTGCACCGTTCTTTCTAGCGGCTTCTACCACGCGTCCTACGCAGGTGTCTAAAGTTTCTACCGCCTTAATTGCGGCGGCTAAATTGCCCGTATGTCCAACCATATCACCATTCGCATAATTGCAAATAATCGCGCTGTATTGCTGGCTATCAATGGCAGCAACCAATTTATCGGTTAGTTCAGGCGCGCTCATTTCTGGCTGTAAATCGTAAGTAGCCACTTTGGGTGAGGGCACTAAGATGCGGTCTTCACCAGAAAACACTGCTTCATCCCCACCATTAAAAAAGAAAGTCACATGCGGATATTTTTCGGTTTCGGCAATGCGCAATTGTTTTAAACCTAAGCTTGATACATATTCACCAAAGGTATTGGGCACAGAAGTCGCTGCAAAAATCGGCGTGGCCTTTTTCTGATTTTGGTCGTATTGCGTTAAGGTGAAATAGCCAGAAAGTTTTGGCACACGATGGCGTACAAAGCCAGCAAAATCATCATTCAATAAAGCATCGGTTAATTGGCGCGCGCGGTCGCTTCTAAAATTCATATACACCACGCAATCACCGTCTTCTAGGCGAATCGCTGGCTCATTGGTTTGGCGAATAGCGGTGCATTTCACAAATTCATCTTGCTCGCCTCTGGCATAAGCATTATGCAAAGTCTCACTGGCTGTCGCCTCTGTAAATTCGCCAATTCCATCTACAATCATGTTGTAGGCAGGCGTCACGCGCTCCCAGCGCTTGTCTCTATCCATGCTATAAAAGCGGCCAGAAACCGACACAATTTTGCCTACACCTAGCGTTTTAATTTTATCTTCCAGTATGGCGATATAGGGTACAGCGCTAATCGGTGGCGTATCGCGGCCATCTAAAAATGCATGTACATAGACCTTTTGCAAACCTTGCTGGGCAGCCATTTCTAGCATGGTTAAAATATGATTAATGTGGCTGTGCACGCCACCATCTGATAATAATCCGAATATATGCAAAGCTTTATTGCTGGTCTTTAAGTTTTGCAGGGCCTTAACCAATTCATCATGCTTGAAAAACTCACCATTGGCGATGCTATTGTTAATGCGCTCAAAATCTTGAAACACAATGCGGCCTGCACCGATATTGAGATGGCCCACTTCAGAGTTGCCCATTTGCCCATCAGGCAAGCCTACATAATGTTCAGAAGCATTAATCAGCATATGTGGTACAGATTGTTTTAATGCATCTAAGTTGGGCGTTTTAGCCTGTGCAATCGCATTATTGGCAACGTCTTCGCGATGGCCAAAGCCATCTAAAATTAACAATATGGCGGGCGTAACTACTGTGGTACTTGGCATGGCAAATCTTCCAAATCAACTCTGATATATTCCATTATAATAGCTGGCTGTATTGTGCGCATCTAAAAGGCGCATTTAAATAATGGCGCAAATGTAATCATTGTGCGAATTTGACAATTTTTGGAAACATCATGACCGAACCAACCCTGTATGAATTTGTAAAAGAAAACGCGCTGCTCATTGGCTTGGCTATTGGCTCTGGCGTGGCCTTGTTATGGCCAATGTTAAATCGCGGGGCAAGCGGCGTAAACAATTTAACCGCCACAGAAGCGGTATTGATGTTAAACCGTGGCAAACCGCTTATTTTAGATGTACGTGATGCAGCTGAATTTGCCAGCGGCCACATCCAAGGTGCAAAACATATACCTGTTGCTGAGCTGGCAAGCCGCATAAAAGAAATTGAAAAATTTAAAGATAAGCCAGTGTTGGTACATTGCCAACGCGGCATGCGCTCTAAAACTGCTTGCACCATTTTAAAAGCACAGCAATTTAGCCAGTTAAATAATCTACAAGGTGGTTTAAATGCTTGGGCTGAAGCCAAACTGCCTTTAGTTAAAAGTTAGGCTGTTGCCATTATGAATAGCGAAAATACGCCTAAGGTGTTGATGTATGCGACTGCTACCTGCCCTTATTGCATTAATGCAGAGCGGCTCTTAACGTCAAAAGGCGTCACCATTAATAAAATCCGTGTCGATTTACAGCCAGAATTAAGGGTGGAAATGACGCAAAAAACTGGTCGCCGTACCGTGCCGCAAATATACATTAATGATAAACACATAGGCGGTTATGATGATTTGCGCGCTTTAGATGTAGCAGGCCAACTAGATCCGCTTCTTAATCTTGTGTAATCAAAGCAGATTGTCACAATAAACTAATGAACAAAAATCAATAAAAAGCTAAAATGCTTCAGCATAATTTTTAATCCCACTTAATTTAAAAACAATCATCGTTTTAGGAAAATCACATGGCATCAACAGATAACGCAACAAACCAAGAACCACAAGAAGCACAACCTGGCTTTGCAATTGAGAAGCTTTATGTAAAAGATGCGTCGTTAGAAATTCCTAATGCACCACAAATTTTTACTGACCGCACAGCACCACAAGTAAACGTAGAGCTTGGCAATGCGGCGCAAAAGCTAGATGAAGGTATTTATGAATCAGCCATTAAAGTAACCGTTACGGCAAAAATTGGCGACAAAGTGGCGTTTTTGGTTGAAGTAACGCAGGCGGGTATTTTTGCAATTCGCAATATTCCAGAAGAAAATATTGAAATGATTATGGGCGTTACTTGCCCTAATATTTTATTTCCATATGCGCGCGAAGTGGTGTCAGATTTAGTAACCCGCGCTGGTTTTGCGCCAGTTTTGTTAAATCCAATTAATTTTGAAGCTTTGTTTATGCAACAAAAACAGCAAGCTGAAAATGCCGCAAAAGCAAACTAGTTTACCCATCAAGTATTTGCTAGGCCTAACTTTAGGCTTGGCAATGTCTTCTGCTGCGTCTGCAATAGAGTATCGATCAATTGTGCCTACAAAAGCCATTTTGTATGATGCGCCCTCAGTTGAAGCCAGCAAGCTTTATATTGTTGGCCAAGGCTACCCTGTTGAGATTATTGTGAATTTGGGTGAGTGGATTAAAATTCGCGATGCGGCTGGCAGTTTAAGTTGGGTAGAGGGTAAGCAGTTAAGCACCAAGCGCACAGTATTGGTATTGGCTAAAGCCGATATCAAATCAGCAGAAGATGCTGCTTCAAGCTTGGTTGCAACTGTTGAAAAAGATGTAGTACTAGAATTACTACCTACCAACAGTAAAACAGGCTGGGTAAAAGTGAAGCACAGAGATGGCGCAACAGGCTTTGTACCAAGCAGTGTGCTGTGGGGTTTAAATTAAAAAGCGGTTTTAAGTAGTATTTAATAAGTGAGTGTTTAATCAATGGCTAAAATTGCCGGCTCTAAAATTGCTGTTTTGGGCGCAGGTGCTTGGGGCACTGCGCTTGCCATCCAAATTAGTCATCAACACAAAGTTTCTTTGTGGGCACGCAATAGTGGCCACGTTTCAGGCATGCGCAAAGCGCGTGCTAACCCAATGTATTTGGGTGACTTTAAATTTAACGATAATTTGCAAGTTGAAGATGATTTAAGTGTTGCTATTGATGATGCTGACCTTATTTTATCCGTTGTGCCCACCGCTGGTTTTAGGGCTATATTAAAAGATATTAAAGCCTTAAAGTCTAATCAGCCCATTATTTGGGCGCATAAAGGTTTAGAGCCGCAATCCGCAAAATTACCGCACGAAGTGGCAATTGAAGAGCTAAGCGATGGCCAAAAGTGGGGCGCATTATCTGGGCCTAGTTTCGCCGCAGAATTAGTGCGCGGCCTACCAACAGCCGTTACCTTGGCGGCTAATGACGCCGATTTTGCCATTACAGCTGCCAATTTAATTCATGGCAGTAATCTGCGTGTGTACAACAGCACCGATGTGGTTGGTGTATCGGTTGGTGGCGCTGTAAAAAACGTGATGGCCATTGCAGCAGGCATTAGTGACGGCATGGGTTTTGGCAATAACGCACGCGCCGCCATGATTACGCGCGGCCTTGCCGAAATCACCCGTTTTGGCGTTGCATTGGGCGCAAAAACCGAAACCTTTATGGGGTTAGCCGGCGCGGGAGATTTAATTTTAACCTGTACAGGCCAGTATTCCAGAAACCGCGAAGTAGGTTTGCAATTGGCAAGTGGCAAATCGCTTGAGGATATTCTACAAGGCTTAGGTCATGTGGCTGAGGGCGTGAACACTGCACGTGAAGTGATGCGATTAGCCGATAATATGGGCATTGATATGCCAATCACTTTTGAAGTGAATCAAGCGTTAACGCATGGAAAGTCGGCGCGCGATGCGGTGATGGACCTGTTAGGGCGCGGCCAAAAAGCCGAAGGCTTTTAAAAAACTGCATCTTCGTCGCCATACGGCGTTGCTCGAAATAAAATAACGGCTTAGATATAACCCATATGCCGCGCCATTATTTTATTTCACGCGCCTTGTCTGGCTTAGAAGCTGCAATTTTATATCAGCAACTTTGTAACATATCCGTCATTCTATGCTTAACAAGGAATTCAGCAACCTTAAACCCCACCCTCAAACCCAATCTGCCGCCAAGCTTCATATAGCAGAACCGCTGCACTATTCGATAAATTCAAACTTCTGCTATCTGGCAACATGGGCAAGCGCAATCTGTGCTCTGGCATAAATTCTGCGCGAATCTGTTCTGGCAAGCCGCGTGTTTCAGGCCCAAATACAAATACATCGCCCGCTTTAAATTCTACTTTTGCGTAGTTTTGGCTACCTTTGGTAGTAATTGCAAATAAGCGCCTGCCTGCCATCGCTTGTTTAAAATCAGCCCAGTTTTTATGTACTTTTAAATTGGCATATTCGTGATAATCCAAACCCGCGCGTTTTAACTGCTTATCTTCTAATTTAAAACCCAGTGGCTCAATCAAGTGTAAATCTGCGCCCGTATTCGCGCATAAGCGGATAATGTTACCTGTATTGGGGGGTATTTCTGGTTCAAATAATGCGATTGTAAACATGGTTAGGTATTCTTAGAGGGCAGTTTTCTTAATGGGGAAGCGTTCGTGCAATTACCCAGCATTCTACATGCGTTGCGCCTGCTTGTTTTAAGGTTTTAGCTAGCTCATTTAGGCTGGCACCTGTCGTCATTACGTCATCTACAATCGCGATGCGTTTGCCAGTTAAGTTAGCATTTACTTTAAATGCGCCTTTCATATTTTTAACGCGGTCTTTTAATGGCAGGCTGGCTTGCGGTGGTGTTAATGTTTGTCGGATGACGCTTTTATAATCTAGCTTTGTTCGAGTATTTTTGTTTAAAACTTTGTTCATTATTTTGGCAATTTCCAGTGCTTGGTTAAATCCACGTTGTTTTAAACGGGTTGGGTGCATTGGCATGGGAATCACCAAGTCAATATCTTCGGAATGAGCTAGTGCGCTAATTTTTTCGCTCATAAGATTGCCAAAAGTATGGCTTAGGTTAAGTGTGTTGCCGTATTTGTAGCGTTGAATCATGGCATCAATTGGGTGATGGTATAAAAATACAGCGTGGGTGATATCAAAATAGGGTGATGAGCTAAGGCAGCTACCGCAAATATGACCGCTAGAATTTAAGCCGCATTGTGGGCAGCTACTGCTGGGCAACCAAGGTAAATCTTTTAAACATGCTTCACACAAGCCATGATTTACAGTTTGAATAGAGGCACATAAAAAGCAGTTTTCACGCAAAACAATGGCAGAAAAATCCTTTAATTTTGACAGATGACTATTTTTTAACCAGTTGTTTATTGTTTGCCTCATTTTGTCTTTACAGCTTATAATCGTTGTATAAAGCGCTAATAAAATTAGCCAGCTTAAAAGTCTCGCTACATCAAATATAAGCTAAATCTAAGTAATATCAAAGGGATGCATCATGCTTGAAACAATTAAAAATCAAACCCAAGAGCCAGTGTCAGAATCTGTTATTAATACAGATGCCTTAAAGCGTAGCGCTTGCGATGTTGAAACTAACACGGTTAATCGCTGGAGTGTAGATGCAATTGTGGCTTTGTTTGAATTGCCGTTTAGCGATTTGATGCATCAAGCGCAAACCGTTCACCGTGCCAATTTTGACCCTAATGCCGTACAGGTCAGTACGCTTTTATCGATTAAAACGGGCGGTTGTAGCGAAGATTGCGGGTACTGTCCACAAGCGGCGCGTTACCACACTGAAGTGGAAAATGAGCCCTTAATGAAGTTGGATGAAGTGTTAGCCGCAGCACAAGAGGCCAAAGACAATGGTGCCAGCCGTTTCTGCATGGGCGCCGCATGGCGCGGCCCTAAGCAGCGCGACCTTGAGCCTGTGTTAAAAATGATTCAAGAAGTGAAAGCGATGGGTTTAGAAACCTGCGCCACTTTGGGCATGTTAAAAGAGGGTCAGGCAGAGCAATTAAAAGAAGCTGGCTTAGATTACTACAATCACAACTTAGATACCGCGCCAGAATTTTATGGCGATGTGATTACTACGCGTACTTATCAAGACCGCTTAGATACTTTAGGCCGCGTTAGAAGTGCCGATATTCATGTTTGTAGTGGCGGTATTATCGGCATGGGCGAATCGCGTAATCAGCGTGCTGGCTTATTGGCGCAACTAGCCAATATGGAACAGCCACCTGAAAGTGTGCCGATTAATTTGCTAACGCAAGTGGAAGGTACGCCTTTGCATGGCACAGATGAATTAGACCCCATTGAGTTTGTGCGCACCATCGCGGCAGCGCGTATTACCATGCCAAATAGCTTTGTGCGTCTATCGGCAGGCCGCCAAAGCATGAATGAGGGCATTCAAGCCTTATGCTTTTTAGCGGGTGCTAATAGTATTTTCTATGGTGAAAAACTATTAACGACTGGCAACCCAGAAGCCGCAACGGATAAAAAACTATTCGCTAAACTTGGTATTAATAAAATTTAATCATCAAGCCTAATAAATTAAATCAATGTTAGCGGCATTAAATCCAGAGTTAAGCCTTTTTTCAGGCTTGCAAAATGAGCTTACCCAGCGTAAAGCAGATGGCTTGTTGCGTCAACGCAGGCTGCTTGACTCGCCACAAGCGGAGCATATTATTGCTAACGATAAACATTTTTTATCGTTTTGCAGTAATGATTATTTAGGCTTTGCGAATCGTCCTGAGTTAATCGCTGCAATGCAAAAAGCGGCGGGTGATTCTGGCGTGGGTAGTGGCGCGTCTAATTTAATTACAGGCCACCATCGCTATCACGATGCATTAGAAAAACAGTTGGCACAGTTTGTAGAAATGCCCGCTGCACTTTTATTTTCAACTGGCTACATGGCCAATATTGGCGTAATTGGCGCGTTAATGGGTAGACATGACGCGATTTTTGCCGATAAATTGAATCATGCATGCCTAAATGAAGGTGCGTATTTATCTCGCGCTGCGTTTCATCGCTTTCCACATAACGATGTGATTGCTCTTGAAAAACTACTTAAAGAAAGTACCGCACAACATAAGCTAATTGCAGCAGATGCCGTGTTTAGTATGGATGGCGATATTGCGCCGTTAGCGGAATATTTAGCTTTGTGCGAAAAATATGATGCCTATCTTTATATCGATGATGCGCACGGTTTTGGTGTTTTGGGTGAGCATGGCAAAGGTAGTTTGAGTCATCTCCAAAAAACCAAAAATATGCCTAAATCGCCACGCATTATCATGATGGCAACCTTAGGCAAAGCGGCAGGTGTTGCTGGTGCATTTGTGGCGGGCGAGCAAGTCGTGATTGATTACTTGATTCAAAAAGCCAATAGCTATGTGTACTCAACGCCCGCACCGCCAGCACTGTCTGCGACATTATCGTCAGCGGTGACACTAATCGAAAACGGTGATGATTTACGCGCCCATTTGCGCTTATTAATTGCTACACTTAAGTCGAATTTATGTTTAAAAACTTGGCAATTATTACCATCTGATACAGCGGTTCAGCCTTTAGTGGTAGGTAGCAATCATGCGGCTTTGGCCTTAAGTGAGCACTTGCAAGCATTAGGTATTTTAGTGCCAGCGATACGCCCGCCAACTGTGCCTGTGAATACCGCACGGCTGCGGATTTCATTATCGGCAGCACACTCTGTTGATGATGTATTAAGCTTAGCGAATGCGATTAATCAGGCCGAAAAATTGATGACTGAAAGTGGTGAAACCGTATGAGCGCACATGTTGAAATAATTGGGCAAGGCCAGCCATTGGTGATGCTGCATGGATGGGGCATGCACAGCGGTGTTTGGCAGCCTTTGATTAAAAAACTATCGTCGCAATATATGTTGTATTTGGTGGATTTGCCTGGCATGGGCAATAGCCGCCCTATTGAGCCGTATCATTTGCATGCATTGGCTGATGAGGTCGCGCAGGTGATTCCTGGTGTTTCAGATGTGCTGGGCTGGTCACTTGGTGGCTTGGTGGCGCAGCGCATTGCATTAAACCAGCCAGATCGCATCAGGCGCTTGATTTTGGTTGGATCAACGCCATGCTTTGTGAATAAAGCAGGCTGGGATGCTGGCATAGAGCCCAGCAATTTTGAGACCTTTGCAGACAATGTAAACAGCGACTACAAAGCTACAATTATGCAGTTTTTAACCCTGCAATGCATGAAAGCCGATGATGCACGTAGCACGTTAAAACAACTGCGTGCCAGTTTTGAAACTCGCCCAACACCCACTCAAACTACTTTGCAACGTGCTTTGCACATTTTACTAGATTCAGATTTACGCGATGAGATTGCCAATATTCGCAAGCCTACCTTATTGATTCACGGCGATCGCGACACATTAGCGCCAGTACAAGCGGCGCATTGGATGATGCAACAGTTACCACACGGGTTTTTACGTGTGATGTCTGGCAGCGCGCATGCGCCATTTCTTTCACACTCAGAGCAATTTATTGCTGCGCTTAATCAATTTTTAGAACCCTAATGTTACAGCAAAGCCTGCAAGACCAAGATTTAAAAGACGCGTATTTTATGGATAAAGCGCGCGTGCGTTCATCGTTTGATCGCGCAGCACAAACCTATGATGCCGCCGCCATCTTACAAAAATTGGTTCGCAGCGAAATGCTTAGTCGTTTAGATTTAGTTAAAATCAAGCCGCAAGTGATATTAGATGCGGGTTGCGGCACAGGGCATGGCAGCTTTGCATTACAAAAAAAGTTTGGGCGCGCACAAGTGGTTTCGTTAGATATTGCGCTAGGAATGCTGCAAAAAACACATCAACAACAACCGTTCTTAAGTAAATTTCTTAAGCAAAAAAGCCTAATCTGTGCCGATATTGAGCAATTGCCAATCGCAAATAACAGCCTAGATATGCTTTGGTCAAATTTGGCCTTGCAGTGGTGTAATGATTTAGACGCCGCGTTTAGTGAAATTGGACGTGCGTTGAAACCTAATGGCTTGTTGATGTTTAGCACGTTTGGGCCAGACACCTTAAAAGAATTACGTGCAGCCACAAATAATGGCAATACTCACGTTAGCCGATTTATTGATATGCATGATATTGGCGATGCTTTAACGCGCGCAGGTTTCAGCGCACCTGTGCTGGATGTAGAGCATTACACATTGACTTATGACGACATAAAAGCAATGATGCGAGATTTAAAAGCAATAGGTGCGCATAACGCCACCCAAGGCCGTGCACGTGGCTTACAAGGGCGTGGCTTCTTACAGAAATTGGCACAAAATTATGAGCAGTTTAGAGTAGATGGCAAGCTACCAGCTACCTTTGAAGTGGTATATGGGCATGCTTGGAAATCTGAAGTCAAACCAAATTTAGGTTTAGGTGTTTCGCCAATTACATTTAAAACCTACAAATGATTTACTGATGCAACAGGCATTTTTTATTACTGGCACGGATACAGGCATAGGCAAAACCTATATTGCCTGTAAGATTATTCAGCAATATGTGGCACAAGGCTATAAAGTGGTTGGCATGAAGCCAGTAGCGGCGGGCTGCGATTGGATAGATGGTGAATGGGTTAATGATGATGTAATCAAGCTAGAAGCTGCTAGTAACGTTAAAGCACCGCGGTCGCTCACTAATCCTTATAGCTTTAAACAGCCAATTGCCCCACACATCGCAGCCGAGTTAGAAGGTAAGGCTATTGAAATTGCAGTGATCAAGCAAGCGTATGAAGAGTTATGCAAGCTTGCTGATATCGTGATTGTAGAGGGAGCTGGGGGCTTGCTAGTGCCGTTGAATGACGAGCAAACAATTGCTGACTTGATACAATCATTAGCTATTCCAACTATTTTAGTAATTGGCATGAGATTGGGTTGCCTCAATCATGCATTTTTGACCGCTGAGGTTCTTAATGACAGGCAACTTGTTTTGGGTGGCTGGGTAGCTAATTCAATTGATGCAGGCATGCAATCACAGCAAAAAAATCTTGAGTGCTTACAAAAAAAACTAATCAACTTCAAACAGTTGCAGTTTAATTAACACTTAAAGTGCATAAGACTAACCCAAATGGGCTATTGAGTCGTTTTTAATAGAGAATTAGAATTTATACATTAGTTTAATTAATCCACATAATTAAACCTAAAAAATACAAGCGCCATTAATTGACTAATCATTGTAATAAAATTAGCCAAGCGCCTCTACCCAATCGGGCTATTGTGATTGTGTATATGTTTCAATATTATGTGGCTATCAAATTTGTTTTTAACAATACAAGGGGCACTACAATGAAAAAAACTTTACTAGCAATTGCTTTAGCACTATCAGCAACAGCATCACAAGCAGCTTTGGTTACATTAACAGACAGTAACTTTTCTTTAACTTTTGAAGAAATGCCATTTGATTTAGTTGGTTCTCATGATGTGATCGATGTAAACGGTGCAGACGCAACACAAGCATTTACAGGTCAACTTTCAGCAATTACAGCTGGCGATTTTTTAGTAACCTTCTTAGGAAAAGAAGCTGCATTCACTAACTTTTATGTATACAACGGTGTAACTCAGTTAACCATGTCATCAAATGATTTATCACCTGGTGATGACTTCGTATTTAGTACAGGTGCTGGCTTAATCAATTTTGGTTTCAGCAGTGATAATGGCACTCCATTGAATCTTTTAGATGATGTCACTGGTTCTAACATCAACAATTACATTGGTAGAATTGCATATCTACCTAACGATGGCTCTTACAAAGATGCTAACGGCGTGCCGTTTTCAGTATTAATCGGTTTTAACGATGGTTCGCCAAGTGATGCAGACTATGATGACTATGTTATTGGTATCAGTGCAGTAAGTGCTGTACCAGTTCCAGCTGCGTTACCGTTAATGGCAACTGCATTGGGAGCTTTCGGTATTGCACGTCGTCGTAACAAAGCAAAAGCTGCTTAATTAAATATTAGTTAATTCAGTTAGTTTTAATAAAAAGCCTCCAAATTGGAGGCTTTTTAGTTTTGTGGACTGGCTAAAACAAAATTTGAGCTCTAGGTCACAATATTAAGTAACTTCAGCATCAATTTATTAAAGCATTGAATATCACTGCTCATTGTTCTTGTCACACAGACCTTTTATGTAACATATGTCGAAAACTTACTTAGCCCGATTGGGCTATTGAAAATTTTGGCATAACCTCATATTCTCATCACATAGATTTACACAAATGCTACATCTGAGGTTTAATTTTAATTTAGGTAAGGGGAATACAATGAACAAGATTTTAGTGGCTTTAGGCTTCACATTGCTTGCAACTTCAGCGCAAGCGGCGATTTTTTCTACAATAACTGCTGGTTCAACAAGTTTACAGTCAGGTGCTACAACAATTAACTTTGAAAGCAATCCAGCAGACGTAGCGGGTGTTACATCCATTATCGGTGGCGCAATTTACTCACCTCCAACTCAACCAGGTTTTTCAGCTATTCCAGCTGGCTCAACTGGAAACTTCTATTCTGTGGGTATTAGTAATGCTGTCGGCCAGGCTCCTCAAAATGGACCTGGTGTTATCACATTGGATAATCTAGCTTCATATTATGGTTTCTTGTGGGGGTCTGTTGACACATTCAATACTGTTCAGTTTTTGAATGGCACAAATGTAGTGGGTACTTTCAGTGGCAGCACTTTTCCACCTAGTACTGGAAATCAAGCTGCATCTATCTATGTAAACTTTTTTGCGGCAAATTCAAGTGATTACTTCAATAAAATTGTATTTACATCAACAAGTAATGCGTTTGAAACAGATAACCATGCGTTTGTTTCATCTGTACCAGTTCCAGCTGCATTGCCATTAATGGCGACTGCATTCGGTGCTTTCGGTATTGCACGTCGTCGTAACAAAGCAAAAGCTGCTTAATTAAATATTAGTTAATTCAGTTAGTTTTATTAAAAAAGCCTCCAAATTGGAGGCTTTTTTGTTTTTGCAAATATTAATTATTTAACGCCGTGATTTGAATTGGCAACAAAATTAGTTAGTACTATCTATAAAGCTGATGTAATTGAATATAGTTGATCACAGCTTCTGGCATTAAGTATTGAGCTGATAGTTTTTTTTGAAAAGCAGACCTGATTGCAGTTGAAGATATATCTAATGCTGTAATGGTTTGCATATGAATGCAGCCCGCTCTTTTAGTAGATAAATCTTCATTATCTTCTGTGTAATGATCATGTAAAAGAGTCACTAAAACTTTATCTAAAGGCTGTTTTGGTACAGTGCTAGGCCTTTGTACTAAAACGAGATGACAAAAGTGAAGTAGTTCTTGCCAGCGATGCCATGTGTGCAGTTTTGTAAAGGCATCGCTACCCATCATTAAGCTGAGCGCCACATCTTGACCAAGTTCGTTACGCAAAGATATTAAGGTGTCAATTGTGTAAGAGGCGCCGTCACGTGCCAGTTCACGATCATCTAATTTAAATAAAGGGTTGGGCTCAATTGCTAATTGCACCATCTGCATGCGATGTTCTGCAGAAACGGTAGGTACTGTTTTGTGCGGTGGATTTGCAGAGGGAATAAAACGCACCTCATCTAGATTGAGTGCTTCGCCGAGTTCTTGCGCCATGCGCAAATGACCGTGGTGGATGGGGTTAAATGTCCCACCCAATATACCTATGCACTGCATGATTTAAAATTAGCTACGCACTTGGCCATCACCAAGTACAATATATTTGAGTGAAGTAAGTCCCTCTAAGCCAACTGGGCCGCGCGCATGTAACTTATCGGTAGAAATGCCAATTTCTGCACCTAACCCATATTCAAAACCATCGGCGAAACGCGTGCTGGCATTTACCATCACGCTGGCAGAATCAACCTCACGCAAAAAGCGTCTGGCTTTTGTGTAGTTTTCAGTCACAATCGCTTCGGTATGCTGACTAGAATGCTTGTTAATGTGCGTAATGGCTTCATCCAAGCCATCCACAACTTTGCAAGAGATAATCGCAGCTAAGTATTCAGTATAAAAATCTTCATCCGTAGCAGGTTTGGCATTGGGTACTAAAGCCAATGTTTCTGAACAGCCGCGAATCTCAATGCCTTTTTCGGTCAGCATGGCTGCCAGCTTTGGTAACATCTCTTCTGCTACTGAACGCGCAATCAACAATGATTCTGCCGTATTGCAAGTGCCTAAGCGTTGCGTTTTGCTGTTTTCCAAAATTGGCAAAGCTTTAGCTAAATCGGCTTCATCATCAATATACACATGGCAATTACCATCTAGGTGCTTAATCACAGGTATGCGTGCATCGTTTGATATGCGCTCAATCAAACCTTTGCCGCCACGTGGCACAATCACATCCACATACTGTTTCATGGTGATTAATTCGCCCACGGCTGCGCGGTCTGTGGTTTCAATTACTTGCACCGCAGATGTTGGCAATCCTGCTTTTTCTAGGCCTTCGTGCACCAGTTTTGCCAGCGCCTGATTACAATGAATCGCTTCACTTCCGCCGCGCAAAATACACGCATTGCCAGACTTGATGCAAAGCCCCGCCGCGTCTACCGTCACGTTTGGACGCGCTTCATAAATAATGCCAATGACACCTAATGGCACACGCATTTGGCCTATTTGAATGCCGCTTGGGCGATATTTAAAGTTGCTCATTTCGCCAATTGGGTCGGCTAAGTTGGCAATTTGCTGCAAGCCTTCCGCCATGGTGATAATCGATTTTTCAGACAAGGTTAATCTGTCTAGCATCGCATCTTCTAAACCATTTGTACGTGCGGCTGATAAATCTTGCTGGTTAGCTGCAATTAAAGCGGATTTTTCGCGCAAAATGGCGCTGGTAATATATAAAAGCGCTTGGTTTTTAGTGCTGGTATCAGCCGCTGCCATCAAGCGTGATGCGGCACGCGCGTTAATACCAACCGTTTGCATGTAATTTTTAATGTCCATAACAAACATTATACGAGTTTGCAGTGCGCTAGACTAGCAAGGTGAAAATTGATTGATTAGCGCCCACGCACTTTAGCTAGGCCGAAACACAGCCTGGAAAGCTCAAGCCAAGCATCACCTTGCATCATACCTTTGGCCGTTTTATCAATATCGCACAATTTTTGTAGGGCTGCTTCCAGTTGGCGTAGGCTTAAGCGGCCAATCGCACGTTTAACCAGTGCTTGTCTATCGCCATAAATACGCGCATTTGTCATGGCCGAAGTGATATTTTCATTACGTGCTTCGGCTTGTTTTATGCGTAACAAAGGCCGTAACACCCACATCAGTGGATTCATCACCGCAACTGCGTTTTCACCTTCATCTTGCAAGCCTTGCAAAATGGCTGCAACGCGTGAGGTATCGCCTGCCAGTACGGCATCACCCAATTGAAAAGCATCAAAACGCGATACGTTGAGTACTGCTTCACGTACCGCTTCATGGCTGATTTCACCAGCAGGATATAACAAGGCTAATTTTTGAATTTCTTGATGCGCTGCTAATAAGTTGCCTTCTACTTGGTGTGCAATAAAGGCAAGTGAGATAGCGTCTGTAGTTTGATTCTGTAATGCTAATCTGGCCGCAAGCCACTGTGGCAGTTGAGCGGGAGATATTTCTTTTAAATCAATCACTATTGCCGCTTTTTGTAATGCCGCAAACCAAGCACTATTTTTGGCATCGCGCTCAAGCGTTGGCAACAAAATAACGGTGGTGGTGTCAGGTATTAAATTGCTAGCCAGTTCAGTTAATGCCTTGCCGCCATCTATGCCTGGTTTACCGCTGGGGATAACAATTTCTAAGATGCGCAAACTAGAAAATAGCGATAATGCCTGTGCAAATTGGTTGATTTGTTGCCAATTAAAATTACGCTCTACAATAAAACTATTACGTTCATCAGCACCTGCCTTGCGCGCGGCATGACGTATGCTATCTAGGCATTCGCTTTGCGCAAGCGGCTCATCGCCAACTAATACATACAAAGATGCTAGTGTTTTAGTCAAATGCGATTTGAGCTGGCTGGAATCTAGCTGCATTTGCGGTATGAATGTATTGGCTACTATTTTTTCAGTCTGGATAAGCGGCGCATTAAATTACTTAATACATCCGCTTGCATATTTTCGTTCAGTTGCTTTTCTTCAGCTTGTTTTGCGAGTAAGTTAGCATCGCTGTATGAAAAATCACGTCGCGCTTCAATGGTTTGCACTGGGCTCCAAAGTGCTGCATCAGTTTGTCTGGTGCGATAATGAACGCGATAAAACAACTCAAACTCTCTGACTAAACCGCCGCCACTCAAGGAAAGAATACGTTTTTCGCTTTCTTCGCCCATTAGTTCAAGTAGCAAATCTGCATTTTCGGCAGTGTTTAGCACCTTAATGTCGTTTACTTTCAGTGATTTAACCAAGTTTTTTGAAATGGTTAATGTACTGCCTTGAATATGTACGCTATCAAATGCAATATTCGCTGCACCACGTAACTCAAATCCACAACTGGTTAAAGTGGCTAAAATGCCTATAAAAAAAAGTGCGCGTAGCGTTGTAAATATATTCAATAGATTCAAGTTTTATCCAATCACCACATTGACCAATTTATTTGGCACAACGATAATTTTACGCACAGTTTGACCATCTACCAAAAACTTTGTAATACATGGTTGCGTGATGGCTAGTTGTTCAATGCTTTCTTTCGGCATTTGTTTAGACACAACCATGCTACCGCGTAATTTACCATTTACTTGCAATACAAGTTCCACCTCATCTTGCACCATCGCTGCTTTATCGGCTAAAGGCCAGCTAGCGTCTAAAATGCTGCTGTTTGGATTAAGCTCTGCCCATAGCGCATGGCAAATATGCGGTACGATTGGTGACAATAATAGCGCCACATTTTGCAGCACTTCTTGACGCACGCTTCTGGTAATGGGATCAGTAGCCTCAATTTTAGCTAGCGCATTCATTAATTCCATTACCGATGAAATGGCTGTATTAAAGCTATGACGGCGGCCATAGTCATCAGCTACTTTTTCAATCGTTGAATGTAATTGCAAGCGAATGGCTTTAAGTTCTGCCGTCAAATCGCCAGCTGTGTAAGCAGCAATTTCGCCTAATTCAACATGCTCGTATACCGCTTTCCAAAGCCTGCGTAAAAAGCGGTTTGCGCCTTCAACGCCGCTATCTGCCCATTCTAAACTTTGCTCTGGCGGCGCGGCAAACATCATAAATAGGCGTGCTGTGTCTGCGCCATAAGTGTCAATCAACTCTTGCGGATCAACCGTATTGCCTTTCGATTTACTCATTTTAGTGCCGTCTTTTAGCACCATGCCTTGTGTGAGCAAGTTGGTAAATGGCTCATCGTTTTTAATCAAACCCACATCACGCATCAATTTGTTAAAAAAGCGCGCATACAGCAAATGCAAAATTGCATGCTCAATGCCGCCCACATATTGGTCAACCGGCAACCAGTAATTGGCGCGCTCATCGCACATTTTGTCAGCATCAAAGCTGGCGTAACGCGCAAAATACCAAGATGATTCAAAGAAAGTATCTAGCGTATCGGTTTCGCGCGTGGCCTTGCCGCTACAAGTAGGGCAGGTGGTTTCATAAAAATGCGGGTCTTTTTTAATCGGTGAACCTACGCCATCCATCACCACATCTTCTGGCAACACAACTGGCAACTGTTCAGCAGGCACGGGTACTTCACCACATTTTTCGCAATGAATAATCGGGATTGGACAGCCCCAGTAGCGTTGACGCGAGATACCCCAGTCGCGTAAGCGGAATTGGGTGCGTTTTTTGCCTAGATTTTTTGTACTTAAAGCAGATGAAATTGCATCAGAAGATTGCTCAAAATTCAAACCATTAAATTCGGCAGAATCAAATAAAATGCCATGCTCTGTCATCGGCAATATTCCCTCCCCATTTAGGGGGAGGGTTAGGGTGGGGGTGCTAGCCTGATTGGCTTGCATAATCACCGCTTTAATCGGCAAATTATATTTATTAGCAAACTCAAAATCGCGCTCATCATGCGCAGGTACTGCCATCACAGCACCCTCACCATAACTAGCCAATACATAATTGGCAACCCAAACTGGCAATTGCTCACCATTTAGTGGGTGCGTTACAAATAGGCCTGTATCCATGCCTTTTTTCTCAGCGGTGGCTACATCGGCTTCTGCCACGCTACCGCGTTTGCATTCCGCAATAAAGTCAGCCAATGCAGGATTAGTTTGTGCTGCTAAAGTGGCAAGCGCATGCTCAGCTGCTACTGCTACATAGGTCGCACCCATCAGTGTATCTGGGCGGGTGGTGTAAACCTTCAAATTTCCACTTTGACCTACAATTGGGAATTCCACTTCGCAACCATAGCTTTTGCCAATCCAGTTGCGCTGCATGGTTTTAACTTGCTCAGGCCAGCCATCCAATTTATCTAAATCGTTTAACAGCTCTTCTGCATAAGCGGTGATTTTCATAAAGTACTGCGGAATATCGCGCTTTTCTACCAGCGCGCCACTGCGCCAGCCGCGACCATCAATCACTTGTTCATTTGCAAGCACCGTGCCATCTACAGGATCCCAATTCACCGTTGAAGTTTTTTTATAAATTAAGCCTTTTTTAAATAATTCTGTAAAAAGCCATTGCTCCCATTTGTAATATTCTGGCTTACAGGTGGCAATTTCGCGGTTCCAATCTACGCCCAAACCCAATTGTTTTAACTGGGTTTTCATATGCTCAATATTTTCATACGTCCATTTAGCTGGCGCGGTATTGTTTTTAATTGCGGCATTTTCCGCAGGCAAACCGAATGCATCCCAGCCCATGGGCTGCATCACATTAAAGCCCTTCATTTTATGAAAACGGCTTAACACATCGCCAATGGTGTAGTTGCGCACATGACCCATATGCAAACGGCCGCTTGGATAGGGGAACATGGATAGACAATAGTATTTCGGTTTATCCGATTGTTCGGATGCGGCAAATGTTTGGTTGGCTTCCCAATAGGTTTGCGCGGCTTGTTCGATTTCTTTGAATGGGTACTGCTGTTGCATGGCGTAGATTCTTAATTTGGTTATCTTGAATATGAATACCCAAATTATACTTGAAGGCATAGTCTTTGGCATGGACTAAAGCTTAGTGCCAATTGTGGCTTAAATTTTGTAAGTAATGCATGGTTATAACGACCAACGTTTATATTCAATATTGATTTTGGAAGAAAAATGAAATTAAATGTAACGCAAAAAATTCTATTTGGTTATGTGGCGGGCTTTATATTGCTGTTGGCATTTGCTGGATTAACCTTGTTAAATGGTAAAAAAATTGAAGCAACAACAGTGATTCTTTCACAAGAAAAAATCCCAGGATTAATTGCCGTTTCAAGCCTAAAAAGCCATGTGCAGGCACAAACAAATCAATTGTATGAGCTTTACGCAACCAATAATCAGGCAGCATTTGATGCCCAATATTTAGCTCTTGGCGAAGCCGCTAAACAAGATGTGGTTAAGTTAACTGCTTTACAAGAATATCAACCTTTTGCAAATTCACTTGCCAGTATGCAGTCTAAGCAAATAAAGTTAATTAGCGAATTTGTGCAAATTATGAAGCAACCAGAAGTTAACTGGGATGCCGCACGTGATGCATTATCGGCTTTTAGCAAAAGCGCAAATGAAATGCAGATTGAGTTGGACACATTAGTGAGCACTGTTTCTGCGCAAACACTGGCGCGTGCAAAAGACTCGCAACGCTTAACTGAGCAATTAATTAGCGCCGTTTTGGTATTAACGAGTTTAATATTTTTAGGGGTGTTAGTGATGGCTTATTATAGTCATGCCCAAGTTGCCAAACCACTAAGGGCGGTGAGCAATGCGCTGGGCGATATTGCCAATAGGCGTGATTTAACTTATCGACTTAAGCAGCATAATGATGATGAAGTTGGCGATATTGCTGTGTCTGCCAATCATTTATTAGAAGAGTTTCAACGTTTGGCACGCACGCTGGATGGTACCGCACAAGAAGTAAATCGCACGACTAAAAATTTAACTGAAATTACTGAAAGTACAAGAATTGGAATGATGGACCGCAATAATAAGCTGCGCACAGCCGTACAACATTTTATGCGAGATATTGAGGCATCTACTCAACTAAACGGCGTACCTAAAGAGATTGATGCTGATTTACATCGTGCGCAGATGAAATTTATTCAATCACATTTAACCGAAATTGATGATGGCAGACAAGTGGCCGATAAAAATGTGAACGCTTTACAAATTTCTACTGCGCAACTACAAAAGCTGGCAGAGAATATGCATAATCAAATCAAGTTATTAAATTTTTAGTATTAACTTTTTATTTAAATGTTTATTTTTGGTTAGGCAATCTTGACTCAAGCCTATTTTCAAGCTCACCAATGTATGCAGAAAGCGAATTGCCAGATTGAATGATTGCTTGGTTAATATCGGCATTTAAAACATCAACTTTAGATAAAAGCGCACTTTTTAAATCAGCCTGAACAACTGCCTGTTTCTGTATTTCTGCATCCATAAACTGGCGCAATTCAGTAAAGCGTGACGCTTCGGCCTTATCGGCTAATTCACGATTGGTTTGTAATTCTTTAGCGTGGCGTCGCGCTTCAAACAAAACTGACGTTTGTAAATATACGATGAAGACAAGAAATAGCGCGGTTAATACAGCAATCATGCCTAGCATCACTAATCCAAGCGGCGCATTCACATCAGCAACGCCTAAATTAAGTGTTGTTGGTGCCAATATAGTCGTCCAATTTAGCACCATAAATATTAAAAATAATCCCAAAACACCAAGTAAAACTAATGCGCGAACTTTCATATTTGTATCCTCAATTGAAAATAATTAGACATTAAATAAGTGCATTTAAAAGTAGGGTGGGTAACTTGATTACCCACGCAGTGAGTATTGCAAGCGGTGTTACGCGTGGGTTCTTGAACCCACCCTACATGACTTTATTCATTTTTAAACAATTAATTTTTAAACTAGCCAATTTTGTAGGTTAGCAGAATTAAAACAGGATTTATGTAAGACAATGGCTGAAAATGCGTGAAAAAAAGGTAAATACTGATTCGATTCACGCAAAAGTGGCAATAATTGATGCTATTTTTGCTGAAAAATAACGGGTAATTATTTAATTGTTGGATTCTTGATGCTGCGCTAGAGCAGATTCTGGCAAACCGAATACTTTATCAAATGCCCAAGTAAACAAAACGGCATAAACAAAAAACATCAGCAATAAACCCATTTCAGCAATAAAAGCGTCAAAAAATGATATGTTCAGCCAAGATGCCATCAACGGTACCAACATCATCACCAGCCCACCTTCAAAACCAATACCGTGTGCCAAACGCCGCCAAATTGAACGTCCTTTCACAATTTGGCGCGATTCCCAACGCTCAAAAATCGCATTGAAAACGTAATTCCAAGCTAATGCAATTGTTGACATAATGGCAGCCAAACCAAGTGCTGATGAAGCAGACGCATCGAACGCAAAGCCGATAATTGGGCTTGTAAGTGCGATTGCGCCAATTTCATACAGTATTGCTTGAATGATTCTGCGGGTGATAGGTTTCATGGTTTATAGTTTCGGGATTTTAACCAAGACCAAATACTAGAAATTTCGTTACTAAATGTAACGTTGGTTATGTCGCGCAAATTTCCTATGTTGAGTCTGCACGGCTCTTTTAGATTTGTTTTGAATATAAATCGAAATTCATTTTGATAAGAAAAATTGTCGAACTTTCTAAATGGGCCCATATACCCATCATAGGATTTACGAGCTACGTACTCCACTGGACTTTGATTCATTTCCCAGCCTTGATTGGTAGCGGCTAATTTTATTCTAGACAAAAATTCAGGAAGGTTTTCTATGATTATAGCGGCTTCACCAAATAGAATATTGCGTTGGTCAAAGAAGTCTCCATCGCGGTCAGTCATTGAGTATAGGCATAGAACATTAAAATTAGAAAGATGGTCATTGCGAAATATAACAGGGTTAATTATCCCTCCTATAGGTACCCAAGCCCCATCCGTATCTTGAATTTTTACAGATGAGACTTGGTGTGATTCGAACAGGCCGTCATGTGGGTCTGATCGGGCCTGATCTGAATTATCAAGTGATGCAAAGTACGATAGGGTGTTGAGATACAAATTGCCATCGAGGAAGTCATTCACGTGCTCGGTTTTAAGTATCTTTGTCAATATCACACCATATGACATGCAACCCTCAAATTATCTAGCGCAATAGACACTCTATGAAATGAAATTTCAACAATTATTTTTAAAAAGATACTTTATTAATGTTATTCAAGCTGCGCAAAAATATTACTCTTAATCGTTTCCATCTCACCAATACCATTTACAAACACATGCTTTGGCGCGCCAGCTAAGCCGCTATTGGCCCAATCTACATAATACTTAACCAAAGGCTTGGTCTGGCTGTGATAAACATTTAAACGGTTTGTAACCACTTCTTCTTTATCATCATCACGTTGTACTAAATCTTCGCCCGTCACATCATCTTTGCCAGCCACTTTTGGTGGATTAAATTTAACGTGATAGGTGCGGCCAGAAGCAGGGTGGCTACGGCGGCCGCTCATGCGCTCTACGATTGCTTCATCTGGCACGTCGATTTCAACCACGTAATCAATACCAACGCCTGCTGCTTTCATGGCTTCTGCTTGCGGAATGGTGCGTGGAAAGCCATCGAATAAAAAGCCGTTGGCACAATCGGCTTCTTTAATGCGCTCGCTGACCAAACCAATAATCACCGCATCTGGCACTAATCCGCCGCTATCCATAAACGCTTTGGCTTCTAAGCCCAATGGCGTGCCCGCTTTAACAGCAGCGCGCAGCATGTCACCAGTGGAAATCTGCGGGATATTAAATTTTTCGCGTAAGTGGGTGGCTTGTGTGCCTTTGCCTGCGCCTGGTGCGCCAAGTAAGATGATTCGCATGATTTTCTCTAGCTTTAAATTAAGGGATTTTGGGAAAAAGTAATTATATCAAACAAGCGAATTGCCAACATTGTTGCTGACAAGATAGTTGCTAATGTTAACAAACTCGGCCACACTTAAATTTTCGGCGCGTAATTGTGGATTAATGCCAAGGGCGGCAAACCCAGCATCATCCAATAAACCTTTTAGCGTATTGCGCAACGTTTTACGGCGCTGCCCGAATGCAGACAATACTACTTTGTAAAAAAGGGCGGTATCTTTGGCAACAAATGGCAGCACGGCATGCGGCACACATCGCACAAAAGCGGATTCCACTTTTGGTGCTGGGTCAAACGCTTCTGGCGGTACGGTGATTAAATATTCCATCGCCAGATAATATTGCAGCATGACTGAAAGCCGCCCATATGCTGGCGTTGAGGGTTGGGCCACCATGCGCTCTACCACTTCTTTTTGCAGCATAAAATGCATATCGGTGATATGGCTGACGTTATCTAGCAGATGAAACAAAATAGGCGTAGAAATGTTGTAAGGCAGGTTACCCGTCACCCTAAGATTACTGCTTAGGCTTGAAAAATCAAATTTCAGCGCATCCACATTATGAATACTTAAGGTATTTTTCGCATAGGCAGGTTTTGCATATTCAGTTTGCATCCAAGCCACAATATCGCGATCGATTTCTACCACATGTAGGTGCTCGATTTTCGCCAAAAGCGGCTTGGTTAATGCGCCAAGCCCGGGGCCGATTTCGACAATGACTTGATTTTCTTTTGGATTAATCGCATCAATTAAGCTGCCAATAACACCTTGATCGGTTAAGAAATTTTGGCCGAATCTTTTTTTTGCGACGTGTTTCATAACGCTTGGTTACCTGCTAATTCAATGGCTAAGTTGATGGCACTTAGCATGCTGCCGATATCGATTTTTCCAGTACCAGCCAAATCAAGCGCAGTGCCATGGTCAACAGAAGTACGGATAATGGGTAAGCCTAAAGTGACATTCACGCCTTCGCCAAAGCTGGCATGCTTTAGTACTGGCAAGCCTTGGTCGTGATACATGGCAAGCACCGCATCGGCTTGGCTTAAGTGGTGTTTGGCAAATAGCGTATCGGCCGGCAACGCGCCAATTAATTGCATTCCTTCAGCGCGTAATTGATTTAATACGGGATTAATTACTTCAATTTCTTCACGCCCCAAATAGCCATCTTCGCCAGCGTGCGGGTTAAGCCCTGCTACTAAAATACGCGGATTTTTTAGGCCAAATTTGGTGATTAAATCGTGATGTAAAATACGAATCGTTGTTTCTAAGCCCGATTGCGTAATAGCCGCAGGCACATCTTTTAAGGCCAAGTGGATAGTGGCTAATGCCACGCGTAAACCGCTACCCACTAACATCATCACTACTTGGGGGGTGTTGGTATGCTCTGCTAAAAATTCAGTGTGCCCTGTAAAAGCAATGCCTACATCATTAATCACGCCTTTATGCACAGGCGCGGTTACAATCGCATCAAACGCGCGGCTAAGTGCGCCATCAATCGCGCAGTTGAGCGTGTTTAAAACATAAATACTATTGGCTGGATTTAATGTGCCAGCTGTAACGGATGCAGCGCTTGGGATATGCAACACTTTAAGCTGATTTTTGCGATGTGTTTGAGCAGATTGCGAAATTTCATAAGGCACAACTTCTAATGCAATATTGAGTTGTTTGGCGCGATTTTTTAATACTTCGCTATCGCCAATCACGGTGATATCAGCCGCAATATCCAGTTGCGATAGCAGTACGCAGATATCGGGGCCTATGCCAGCTGGCTCGCCTGAAGTAACAGCTATTCTTGGTATTGGCATTTTTAAAATTCAGTTTCAGTTGCAAAGCGGCGTTTAACATACCTACTGCAAACCTGAAAAAGCTTAGGTAATTTTAATACAATTAAAACTTATCTTCTAAACGCATTTCAACAAAAGCGCGGTCGCGCAGCTCGCGCACCCAGTCTTGATAGGCTTCATCTGATTTGCGCGCGCGTATTTCTTGACGTGCTTTTAATCTGGCCGCTTCTTTACTCATGTCTTGCTTGCGACGCTCTAATACTTGGATGATATGCCAGCCAAAAGGCGAGCGTACTGGCTCACTGATTTCACCTAAACCTAATTCGTTCATGGCTTTTTCAAATTGTGGAACAGTGTCGCCAGGGTTTACCCATCCTAAATCACCACCATTGCTGGCACTGCCGTCTTCTGAATATTGACGGGCCATTTCTTCAAATTTAACCCCATTATCTAAACGTTCTTTAATGGTGTCCATTTTCTGTTTACCATCTTTTTCAGAGACTACTTCGGTTAACTTAATCAAAATGTGGCGTGCGTGGGTTTGATCAATCATTAAATTAGAAGTACCACCGCGGCGATTAGTAAGCTTTAAAATATGAAAACCGTTTGGGCTACGTAAGGGTTTAGAAATCTCACCAACTTGCATGGCTTTAACCGCATCTAAAAATAGTGCAGGAATTTGCGTGCTATTTTTCCAGCCTAATTTGCCGCCTTCTAAAGCGTTTGGGGCGTCTGAATAGCTGGCCGAAACTTGCGTAAAGTCTTTGCCATCTACAAGTTCTTTTAAAGCGTTTTCGGTTTTAGCACGTACTTTTTCTAAGTCTTCTGGCGAGCTATCTTCTGGTGAACGCACTAAGATGTGTGAAATTTCAAACTCATCTTGTTCATCACCGCGGTTGGCTTGGGTGGTTAAATAATTGTCAATTTCACCATCTGAAACTGTAATTTTGTTATCAACATCGCGCTCGCGTAAACGTGAAATTGTGATTTCATTACGAATATCTTCACGAAATTTACGTAAAGTTAGGCCGTCTGCTTCTAAGGCTTTTTTAAATTCATCTACTGTTAGTTTGTTTTGCGCGGCAATGCGCTCAATTGTTTTATCTAGCTGCGTATCATCAACTTTAATGCCTGTTTGGCTAGCCAATTGCAGTTGTAAACTATCTACAATCAAACGTTCTAAAATTTGTTTTTCAAGCACTTCTGCTGGAGGTAATGTTGTGCCTTGTTTTTCTAACTGCGCTGAAACGCTATTAATTCTATCGGCCAGTTCTTGCTCTGTAATCACGCTTTGATCAACAACCGCAATAATACGATCCATCTTGACGGTAGTATCTGCGCTGCTTGTCGCTATGAGCAAATTAGATGCAAATAAAATACTCAACAATAACGGTTTAAAAATTTGAATGATGTGCATTAATTTCATTGGTTGTAATTTTGTTGCCTATAAATGTTTGGAATCTCGCTAGAGCTTAAATAGCCTGGAATATCGCGACGTAGCAAGTTGAGCGGGTTAGAACCAATTGACGCTAAACCACCTAACTCAAGCTGTAAGAAAAAGCCGTAGTTGGCATCGGCAGTCGCTGTTTCTACGCGCTGAAATACGGTACGTATTTGCCAGCAACCAGCATCATATTCCAGACCTGCTAAGCTTTCAATTAAGGTTTTCTCACGAATAGAGTAGTTAAATCGCCCAACGCCATACCAGCCGCGGCTTAATGGCCATTGGCCAGATAAATTGATTTGCTCTAAAAATTGTTGGGTATAACGATAGCCAATATTCATTAATTTTCCAGGCTCTGGATTATATCTGGCTAATAAATTAGTGCGCACAATGCCTGCTTCATCAGTGTTGTATTGCCAGAAAGCGTCTAGGTTCCATTTATTAGAAAGGCGCCCAGTTAAGGCTGCAATCACGTCAGATGAATTGCTTTGAGATTGTATGCTGCCCGGTAACGTTACGTTTTGATCGGCAAAGTAATAGCGTTGACCAACGGTGGCTGATAAACGCTCAATCCCAGTGTCTTTATCAATCATGCGGGAGGTAAATGCCAAGCTAAGCTGGTTTGCGTTATTTACTCTATCATTGCCTGTAAATTGATTCTCTGTAAATAAAGTGGTTAAGTTTAAATCAGCTAAAGCAGAGTCGAATACAGGTAGTAAATCTTGTTTTTTATCGGGAATGTAAACATAAAACAAACGCGGCTCTATGGTTTGTGTGTAGCTATTTTTAACAATATCTACATCGCGTTCAAAATATAGGCCGCTGTCTAAACTAAAAATTGGCAGTGTACGTGTGGCAGAGTTGTTGCTCACATTGCTGCCATTTACTGTGTAATTGTTGTCGTTTAAGTTGTATTGCGTGGAGTGCACACCGATTTTAGGTGTGATGAAACCATAAGGCTTTGTAAAAGGCACGCTAATCGATGGGTACATGGTGAATCGACTGCCTGTGGGTGCAATTGGCGCGTCACTATCGCGGTCGAAATAAACCCATTGGCTGTATAGATTGGTGTTAACTGATCCCCACTCTTTGTCGGCTGTTAATGTTAGTTGCGGTAGGCGCTGATAAGCATAATTGACTTGATCCAAGTTTTGATACTGCTGCACCAAGCCGTTAAATCGCCATACGTCGCCCACATAATCAACAGTACCTTGTTGTGGTAAGTTAACCCGGCTGGTACTAACAATACGGGTAGAAGTTTCTGAAAAATATTGGTCATCAGATACTTTTTCGATATTGTAACCAGCTGACCAGCCCTCACTTAATTGGTGGCTGTGGCTAAGATTGACGTAGTAGCGTTGCTGACCGCTTAAGCTATCGTTATCTAAATACTCTACGTTATTAACACCAGAGAAGTTTTCGTTTAAATATCTTAGTTCGCCTTGAAATTGTAATCCACGCTTACTTAAGTAGCGCGCACCAACTGTGGCATCAATATTAGGAGCTATATTGATATAGTAAGGAACCAGCGTTTCAAAACCGCTTCGGCTAGTGGTGCCAACTGTGGGCGCTAAAAAGCCAGATTTACGTTCATTGTTAAATGAAAAGCTCATCCAAGGCATATACAAAAGCGGAACGCCCTTAAATTCAACATGGGCGTTGGTGGCTGTGCCAGATTGTGTGTAGTCGTCTAAGGTAATTTCACGCGCTTTAATATACCAATCGTCAACGCCAGCTTCACAAGTGGTGTATCGGGCATTTTTTAAGCGTTTTTTGTCTTCACCTTCAAAAAACACTGCTTTAGCATCGCCGCGTGAAGAGTTGAATCTTGGGTCTACAGATGCTTGCCCAATTGGCGTGGCGGTTTCGCGGTAATTGTCTTGATAAAGTCTTGGGTCGTCGGTTAGGCTGGTTTGAGAGTTAAGCAGTTTAGATTGCGTGTAAACGCTAGGGCCAATTTTAGGGCTGTAAGGCGTAGAGTTATTGCTGATGCTTTTCTTAAGCGTAATCGACGCATCGCGCATTTCACCGATGCTTTCGGATAAGCGCATTTTTAGTGCTGGGCCAGTAATCTGCCCATCGCCTAATTCTATGCGGGCGTTGCCGTTAACTTGTAGCTCATCGTTTTGCACATCGTATTCAATATTGTCGCCATAAATTTTTTGATCACCTTTGCTAATCGATGCATTACCACTGGCGCGCATTTTTCGGTCTAGGTACAAATCCATTTTATCGCCTTCGATTTCAATGGCTTCTGCTTGTGCGGTAGGCAAGGTGGTTTCTGGTACTTGAAAAAGCTCAGTTGTTAGCGTTTCTGCCGACGCCATAACGCCAAAGCCAGACAGCAATAGCGTAACGACCAGCGCACAGTAATGTTGGGCAAAGTCAATAACAGCGCGAATAATGGTTAAGAACGTGTAGTGCAATGGCGATTTCTTTTAAGCACAATCTAAATAAATACGCCGAATGATAAGGCGCTGGTTAACGAAGGATTTTTTTTAAAATAAAGCCTAGACTTACTATTTTACAGATGAATGATAAAATCGTATATAACTGTATTTTAGCAGTCTGTTTAGGGCAATTGGTTTGCCTGTATTGAATTAATCTACAACATAATAAAGGTCAGCGGTGGATAGATTATCAGAATTAACACATTGGTTAGATGCGTCGCTTAAGCAACCATTTACTTTAACCGTTGCATCTGCCGATGCAAGTTTTAGACGTTATTTTAGAGTGCATTTGGCGGATACTTATCCTGAAACTCGTACCTTAATTGCGATGGATGCGCCGCCCCCACAAGAAGATTGCACGCCATTTGTTAAGGTGGCGCAATTATTGTTAGATGCTGGTTTGAATGTACCCCAAATAATCGCGCAAGATATTGGCCAAGGCTTTTTGCTAATTAGCGATTTGGGCGATAACACCTACTTAAGCGCGCTAAATAATGAAAATGCAAAAAAATTGTATTCAGACGCAACAGACGCGCTGATTAAAATGCAATTGGCTAGCCAAGAAGGCGCATTGCCAAATTATGATGCGGCTTTATTGTTGCGCGAAATGCAGCTTTTTCCTGATTGGTACATCAGCAAGCATTTAGGTATCACTTTAACTGCGGAACAAGAAGCAGTACTGCAAAATACGTTTTCTGTGCTAATTGAAAATATTTTAGCGCAGGGGCAAGTGACGGTACACCGCGATTATCATTCACGTAACTTAATGGTCACCGCAGAGCAGAATCCAGGCGTGTTGGATTTTCAGGATGCCGTGCACGGCGCTATTACCTACGATTTGGTATCTTTGTTAAAAGATGCTTACATTAAGTGGGATGAAGAGCAAATTATCGATTGGGCAGTGCGCTATTGGCAGCCTGCCAAAAAAGCAGGTTTGCCTGTACCGGCGGATTTTAGTGAGTTTTATCGTGATTTTGAATGGATGGGTGCACAGCGCCATATTAAAGTGCTGGGTATTTTTGCGCGGCTCTATCATAGGGACGGCAAGGACGGCTACTTAAAAGACATGCCATTGGTGATGCATTATTTGCGCAAAACGTGTGAGCGTTATGTGGAATTGCGCCCAATGTTAAGACTGTTAAATCAGCTGGAAAATGTTAAGCCGCAAGAAGGTTTTACCTTTTAATGCTAACCATTTCAATGGAATCAACATTATGAAGGCAATGATATTAGCGGCAGGCAGAGGTGAGCGCATGCGCCCGCTTACAGACCATACGCCCAAGCCGCTATTGCAAGTGGGCGGTAAAGCGTTAATCGTTTGGCACTTAGAGAATTTAGCCAAAGCAGGCTTTAAAGAAGTGGTGATTAACCATGCGCATTTGGGTAGCCAAATTGAGGCGGCACTAGGTGACGGCAGTCAATGGGATTTGCAGATTAGTTATAGCCCAGAAACTGTAGCTTTGGAAACCGCAGGTGGTATTGCCAATGCGCTGCCTTTATTAACGCAAAATGGCAGTCAAATGCAGCCGTTTTTAGTGGTGAATGGCGACACCTTTACCAATATTGATTTTGCAAAAATTGAACTGGCGCCGAATATGTTGGCGCATTTGGTTTTGGTGAATAACCCGCCACAACATCCCAATGGCGATTTTGCAATTGAAGCCGGTATGCTGATTAATCAAGGTGAGCCTATGCATACCTTTTCTGGTGTAGGCGTGTATGACCCCAATTTGTTTGCGCCAATTAAACGGGGAGATGCCGCAAAATTAGCACCATTATTGCGCCAATCCATCCTTGAAAATAAGGCGACTGCGCAATATTATCAAGGTGTGTGGCATGATATTGGAACGCCTGAGCGATTACAGGCTCTGAATGAGTTGATGCTTTAAAACCTTTAAGCTTTTATAACAATTATCTTATGTTTAATAAAATCGAATTTCAGCAACGCCGTAGCCAACTTTTAAGCAAAATGGGCAGCGGTGTAGCCATTATTCCTACTGCGCCAGAAGTGGTGCGCAATCGGGATAGCCACTACCCATATCGCTTTGATAGCTATTTTTATTATTTAACCGGATTTACTGAGCCAGAATCTGTGTTGGTTTTGATTGCGAGCGATTCAACAAAAGGCGCATTGCCTAAAAGCATTTTGTTTTGCCGCGATAAAGACATTGAGCGCGAAATTTGGGATGGTTTTCGCTTTGGCCCACAAGCCGCAAAAGAACAATTTGGTTTCGATGAAACCTACAGTATTCATGAGCTAGATAGCTTGATGCCAAGCCTCATGGCAAATCAAGGCCAGCTATTTTATAGCTTGGGTTTTGATACGTCTTGGGATTTACGCGTGACCAATTGGCTCAACAAAGTGAAAGATTTAGCGCGCACTGGAGTTTCGGCGCCAGAAGCCGTTTTGGATGTGCGTCAATTGATTGATAAACAGCGCTTAATTAAAACGCCATTTGAAATCGATTTAATGCGCCGCAGCGCCAATATTGCGGCGGCAGCGCATAATCGCGCCATGCAAATGACGCGGCCTAGCCAAAAAGAATACGAAATCGAAGCCGAATTTTTGCACGAATTTTATCGCAATGGTGCACAAGCGCCTGCCTATACCAGCATTGTGGCGGGCGGTGCCAATGCTTGCACGCTGCACTACAATGCCAACAATTGCATCTTAAATGATGGCGATTTGTTGTTGATTGACGCTGGTTGCGAGTTGGATGGTTATGCCAGCGATATCACGCGTACTTTTCCTGTGAATGGCAAATTTAGCTCAGCTCAGCGCGATTTATACGAATTGGTATTGCAGTCACAATTAGCGGCAATTGATGCGGCCAAGCCGGATAATCATTGGAATGCGCCGCATGAAGCGGCTTTGAACATTTTAGTGCAAGGTTTTATTGATTTTAAATTGTGCAAAGGCACAAAAGAAGAAGTGCTGGAAAACGCCAGCTATCGTCAATTTTATATGCACCGCACTGGCCATTGGTTGGGCTTAGATGTGCATGACGCAGGTGATTACAAAGACAAAGCTGGCAATTGGGCGATACTGGAGGCGGGCAATACCTTAACAGTTGAGCCAGGCTGCTATGTGCGCCCAGCCGACAATGTGCCTGAACATTTTTGGAATATTGGTATCCGCATTGAGGATGATGTGTTGATTACCAAGACAGGTAATGAAGTGCTGACCAAGAATGCGCTTAAACAAATTGCTGATATTGAGCAGCTGATGCAGCATTAATGCCAAATACTATTTATTCAATATGATGAAACAAGCGGATTCTATTGTGATTGTGGGTGGTGGGCCAGTAGGCGCTGTGCTAGCGCTTAGCCTGCAGCAAAAAGGCCTGCCTTTTACTATGCTAGAGGCGCGTGCAAAAGGCGCTTCGCATAGCGATACGCGTGCGCTAGCTTTATCGCATGGCAGCCGACTAATTTTAGAAAAGCTTAATATCTGGTCTGAAATTGAAGCGCAAGCCACTGCGATTAAAACTATTCATATCTCGCAACGCGGCGGTTTTGGCCGCACTAAGTTAGAAGCAGCTGAACATCAACTGCCCGCACTGGGCTATGTTTTACCCTATGGCGCTTTAACTAAAGCACTAGATGCGGCGCTTGATTTAAATCATGTGCTGTATGAGGCTGTTGCCACAGAAGTTCGCCATCAGCCAAGCTTGGCAGAAGTTTTTTTTAAGCAGTCCGATATCGAGATTAGTATCAGCAGCCATTTAGCGATAGTTGCCGATGGTGGGCGTAGCTTAGATCAGATTTCAGACATTAAACGCGAAACAAAAGACTATGGCCATGATGCATTGGTGAGTAAAGTAAAGACAGAATTGCCGCATGCTCATATTGCCTACGAGCGCTTTACGCCTACAGGCCCTATGGCTTTGTTGCCAGATGGGCAACGCGCAGACTCGCATGAATTTAATTTGGTGTGGACAGGTGAAAAGGCCAAAATTGATGCATTGATGGCTTTGGATGACGATGCTTTTTTAAAAGCATTGCACACAGCATTTGGCGACCGCGTTGGTCAGTTTTTATCTATTCAAAAGCGTAATCGATTTCCACTTAAATTAAGCACATTAAAATCTGCAGTTATTCCGCATTTGGCCATTATTGGTAATGCGGCACAAACCATGCACCCCGTGGCGGGGCAGGGCTTTAATGTGGGATTGCGCGATGCAGAAGTTTTAGCAAAATTGTTGGTTTCAGAGGCAAGTCAGCAATGGGGCAGTGAGTCAATGCTGCACGATTATCAAAAGCAGCGCGCGCGTGATGCCAAAGGCAGCCTTAAATTTACCGATAGTTTGCTAGAAATATTTTCCAATGATTTGATTGGCGTGTCAGGCGCACGTGGTTTTGGCTTGGCTGCGCTATCGATGTTGCGGCCTGCACGCAAGTTTTTGGTTGGTAAGATGAGTTATGGCAAATAAAACGCATGCTGATGTGATTGTGGTTGGCGCTGGTTTGGTAGGCATTGCTACTGCTATTGCTTTGGCTCAACAACATAAAAATGTGGTGCTGGTGTCAGATAAGCCAGCACTACAAACAAAATCAGCATCTCATTCTGATGCTTGGGATGAGCGCGTGTATGCTTTAACGCCCGCAACAGAAAACTGGTTAAAAGCGATAGGTGTATGGCAGTTTGTTGATAAAAATAGGGTGAATCCGATTGATGCCATGCATATTTGGGGGGCTGAAACGGATTTACTATTAAGCGCAGCAGATGCCAATGTATCTAAATTGGGCCTGATTATTGAGAATGCGCAATTAATGGCCGCTTTGTGGCAGCAGATGAGTGCTTTGGGTGTGACTGTGGTTACAGACGCAAGGTGTGCAAAGATTGAATATGCGATGAACGAAGTGATATTGCATGTAGAGCCAACAGAGAGAATTAGCGCCAAACTGATAGTGGCAGCAGATGGCTTACATTCATGGGTAAGGCAAGAAGCTAATATTGCGCTAGATATAAAGCAGTACAAGCAAGTGGCTGTTGTTGCTAACTTCAAAGCAGAAAAGCCACATCATGATGAAGCCAAGCAATGGTTTGGCGCGCATGATGTGCTGGCTTTGTTGCCTTTGCCAAACCAGCAGGTGTCTATGGTGTGGTCAGTGTCAACCGAAAAAGCTGCTCAGCTGTTAGCTTTATCTAAAGAAGCTCTTTGCAAACAAGTGCAACTTCAATCGCAGGGCGTATTGGGCGAATTAAAACAGATAGGACAGATTAGAAGTGCTGCGCTCAACCAACAAACTGCTTTGCAGCTTATTGGCGAACGTATTGTCTTAGTGGGTGATGCCGCGCATCAAATTCACCCAATGGCAGGGCAAGGTGTTAATTTAGGTTTTAGAGATGTAATGAAATTGACAGAATTGACGACTAACCTTGTCAGTATGCATGATATTGGCGAGCGCTCATGTTTACGTCAATATGAGCGTGCCAGAAAGGCAGATATGATGAGTATGAATAGCTTAACCAGCGGCTTGGATTACTTGTTTGCAAGCGATCAAACTGCATTAAAAAAATTAACCAATTGGGGTTTGCGGCAAATTAAACGACAACCTAGCCTTAAAAAATTATTGATACAACAAGCGGTGCATTAAACTTTTAATCAAATTAAAGACGATGCGCAGATTAAACCATTAGACCCACATAATGAAAGTACACATGAAACTAAAAATGATGCAATTTAAACCGCTTATTGCCCTATCAATGCTGGCGTTAAGCCACTTTGCAGTTGCAGATGAGGCCAGCCTTAAAAAAGCGATTGAAACTGCTTACCCAAAATTCAAAGTAGATAATATCGTTAAAACACCTTATGCAGGTTTGTATGAAGTTTTTATGGGTGGGCAGATTCTATACACTGATGAAAAGCTGACGTTTTTAATTGCAGAAGGCCGATTGGTTGATCCAAAAACAAAGAAAGATGTGACTGGCGATCGTTTAGAAGAACTCACTAAAGTCGATTTTTCTACGCTTCCTTTAGATAAGGCAATTAAGATTGTGAAAGGTAATGGTAGCCGTAAATTGGTAGTGTTTTCAGATGTAGATTGCCCTTATTGCAAGCAATTAGAGCGTAAAGAGTTAACCAATATTACCGATGTTACCGTCTATACATTTTTATATCCAATCGATCAATTACACCCAGACGCGGCCAATAAATCCAGAAGTATTTGGTGTGCGACAAACCGTGAAAAGGCTTGGACTGATTGGATTTTAAAAGACCAGTTGCCATCAACTACAGGTAAATGCGAAGTGCCGCTAGAAAAAGTGGGTGAGTTAGCGCGCAAATTTGGCATTACTGGTACGCCAGCGTTAATTTTTTCAGATGGTAAACGCGTACCCGGGGCGCTGCCTCACAAAGAGATTGAAAAGTATTTACAAGCCGCAGTCGCTAAGAAATAGTTTTTGTTGAAATAGTAATAAAAAAGCCGCTTTTATGCGGCTTTTTTATTATCAGGGTATCTTAATCTCGTTGAAGTTTTTTATTAAACAACTGCACCCAGTTTGAAAATTGGCAGGTACATTGCGATAACCAAGCCACCAATTAGCGTGCCCAGCACAACCATAATTACAGGCTCCATCAAGCTAGATATAGATGCAACAGCATCATCTACTTCACCTTCAAAGAAATCGGCTACCTTACTTAACATGGAGTCTAACGCGCCAGACTCCTCGCCAATAGCAGTCATTTGTAGCACCATATTAGGAAATACCTGCGCATTTTGCATCGCTACTGTCAGGCTAGTACCAGTACTAATTTCGCTTTGAATTCTTTTAGTGGCATCGTAGTAAACTTTGTTGCCAGTTGCGCCAGCCACCGAGTCTAACGCCTCTACCAAGGGAACGCCTGCTGCAAACATGGTGGATAGTGTACGCGCGAAACGCGCAATAGTGGCTTTGCGAATTAAATCACCAAAAATTGGCATTTTCAAAAGCAATCTATCCATTGTGGACTGCATTTTTTCTGACCGTTTCCATGTATAAAAGAAAAACCAAAGACCAAAGCCGATAGAGCCAAAGATCGCCCACCACCACTCCACAAAAACGTCAGATATTGACATCACGACCAGTGTTGGTCCTGGTAAGTCTGCACCGAAACTAGAGAAAAGTTGCTTAAATGCAGGAATAACGAAAATCATAATGACTGTAGTAATAACAAACGCCACAACTAAGATGGAAATAGGATAGGTTAGAGCCGACTTGATTTTGCCTTTAATCGCCTGAATTTTTTCCTTGTAAGTAGCTAAGCGATCTAACAAAGTATCTAAAATACCGGCTTGCTCACCCGCGCCAACTAAGTTACAAAATAAATTATCAAAATATAAAGGGTATTTACGGAATGCAGCGCTTAAGCTACTGCCAGTTTCTACATCTGCCTTAATATCACCTAAAAGCTTGGCTACCGCAGGGTTGCTGTGGCCTTTTCCAACAATATCAAATGCTTGCAATAATGGCACGCCAGCTTTCATCATAGTGGCTAATTGGCGTGTAAAGAGTGTAATGTCTTTATCGGTAATTTTGCCTTTGCTTGCAAAAGCACTTTGTTTTTTTACTTTAGTAACCGTAATACCTTGGCGCCTAAGTGTGGCATTCACTACAGCTTCGCCAGCAGCGCGAATTTCGCCTTTTAGGACTTTGCCTTTTTTATCTTTACCCTCCCAAAGGTAGGTGATTTGTTTATTAGCTGTTACGGCCATATTGCATCCTTATTCAATTCTGCGAGTTTAACAATCATTTATTCGCCAACTTACTCATTAGTACAGGCTTCAACTTCTGCAACTGAGGTTAAGCCTTGCATGACTTTTAATATGCCAGAACGGCGTAAATCGTTTACGCCCTCTTTACGGGCTTGGTCGGCAATATCAATTGCATTACCTTGCGACATAATAATACGGCTAATTGCATCTGTAATTGGCATCACTTGATAGATGCCTACGCGGCCTTTGTAGCCTGCGTTACACATTTCACAGCCGCTATCATTGGGGCCGTATAATTGCCACTTTTCATTGAAATCTTCTTCTATGAACCCTACGCCTAGCAATGCTTCTTTAGGCACATCAATAGGCACTTTACAGTTCTTGCATAATCTACGCGCTAACCGTTGCGCGGTAATTAACGAGACAGCAGAGGCGATATTAAACGGCGCAACGCCCATATTGAGTAAACGCGTTAAGGTCGATGGCGCATCGTTTGTGTGAAGTGTTGAAAGCACCATATGGCCTGTAGACGCCGCCTTAATCGCCATATCGGCTGTTTCTAAATCACGAATTTCACCAATCATAATAATGTCTGGATCTTGCCGTAAAAATGACTTTAAGGCGGCCGCAAAGGTTAAGCCTTGTTTGTCATTTACGTTTACCTGATTAATGCCTGCAAGCGGAATCTCGCAAGGGTCTTCAGCGGTAGCGATGTTAACGCCAGGATTATTTAAGATATTAAGGCAAGTATAAAGAGATACCGTTTTGCCAGAGCCAGTAGGGCCTGTTACTAAAACCAAGCCGTAAGGGCGGCTTACCGCATTTAATAGACGCTCTTTTTGCAGAGGTTCATAACCCAACGCTTCAATACCTAAAGTCGCGCTAGACGGGTCTAAAATACGCATGACGATTTTTTCGCCATGAATTAATGGCAAGGTGCTTACCCTAAAATCAATAGTACGCGTTTTGGACAATACCAGCTTCATGCGCCCATCTTGTGGGATGCGCTTTTCAGAAATATCCATGCTAGAGATAACTTTAATACGCGATTTAAAATGCCATCTACGCGATAACGAACGCGGTAAAATTTTTCATAAGGCTCAAAATGTAAATCAGATGCACCCATATTAATTGCATCAATTAGCATTTTATTCAAAAACTTAACAACAGGAGCATCATCAACTTCTTGCGTATTTTCGGCTTCTTGCTCTAAATCTTCGCCACCCATATCCAAATCAAAATCGCCGTCCATATCCAGCGATTTCATGCTGGTGTCTTTTGATTCGACAATTTTATCTATCCAGCGACCTAGCTTGTCGTCTTCCACCACCACTGGCGACAAAGTCATGCCCATCTGAAACTGCACACTATCTAATGAGTGCAAGTTAGTAGGGTCCGAAATACCCACAAACAGAACATTATTGCGATTTTGCAAAGCAATCACGCGATTGGTTTGCATGAGTTTTACGTCAATTGATTTAGCAGGTAAGTAATCTGGATTAAATGCATCTAAATTAAAATATGGAAACCCAAAGGCCTGTGACGATACTTCTGCGATTTTTTCTGCTGTAATTCTTTTGCCTGCAATAATTTGCGTTATAAAAGGCACACGCGCAGTATTTGCCTGTGCTTGCGCTAAATTGGCCTCTGTTTCAGAAAGCAATTTTTCTTGCACTAACATACGTGCTAAACCACTTAATTTAATTGTAGTTGCATTTGCTGCCATTTTTGGTCGCTCTTAGCTTTTAAACTAGGCTTTTAATCTAGTTTTTAATTAGTTTTGTTTAAACTATTGTAGTAAAACAATTTTTTATTGTCCACAATAATGCACTTTTAGTTTTTTTTTGTAAAGTTAATGCCTGTTTTGCTGGTAAATTTTTTGTAGTTTTAACTTCATAGCAACTTATTAGCCAATCAATTCAAAGCGCATATGTAACATTATGCTTGACTTTTTACAATTTGTAACATATAAAGCGCGAAGGTGTTTGTATTTAAGTTTTAATGCGTAACTGTTATTTTAAACATTGAAATAAATGATTACTGTCTGTTGCAATTTGAGTATTATGTAAGGAATGTAGAAATGGCATTAGGTACCGTAAAATGGTTTAACGATTCTAAAGGCTTCGGCTTTATTACACCAGATGATGGTGGCGACGATTTATTCGCACACTTCTCGGCAATTGTTGAAGCTGGCTATAAAAGTCTTAAAGAAGGTCAACGCGTGAGCTTCGAAGTGACTGAAGGCCCAAAAGGTAAACAAGCTTCAAATATTCAAAAGGCATAAAGTCTTAACGCTAAGCTTTGAGCGCAGCGTTTAAATATTAAGCTTAAAAAAAACGGCTCGCAGTTGCGAGCCGTTTTCGTATTACAGGTACTATTTTTAAATCATTAGAGCAATAATCTCGTCACCAAATTCAGCCGTGCCCACTTGTGTGGCATCGTCCATTTGGCTTGAAAAATCACCAGTTACTTTCTTAGCCTGAATGGCTTTACCTACACCAGCCAATATTAAATCAGCCGCTTCAACCCATCCCATGTGCCTTAGCATCATTTCAGCAGACAAAATGATAGAGCATGGGTTAGCTAAATTCTTGCCTGCAATTTTTGGTGCAGTGCCATGCGTGGCTTCAAACATCGCAACCGTATCGCTTAAATTTGCACCTGGCGCAATACCAATACCGCCCACTTGCGCGGCTAGTGCGTCGCTCATATAGTCACCGTTTAAGTTGGTAGCAGTCACCACGTCATACTCGCTAGGATGCAATAAGATTTCTTGCAAAAATGCATCTGCGATACAGTCTTTAATGACAATGCCGTTAGGTAGCTTGCACCAAGGGCCGCCATCAATTTCTACCGCACCAAATTCTTGCTTGGCTAATTCATAACCCCAATCCCTAAAACCGCCTTCAGTAAATTTCATGATATTACCTTTGTGGGTAATGGTCACCGATTTGCGATTATTGTCGATAGCGTATTGAATTGCTTTACGAATCAAACGCTTACTGCCATCAATTGAAACAGGCTTAATGCCAATAGCTGAGTTTTCGGGGAAGCGAATTTTTTTACGCATGCCCATATCGCTTAAAAATTGAATCACTTTTGCTACTTCATCTGTACCAGCTGCCCATTCAATGCCCGCGTAAATATCTTCTGTATTTTCACGGAAAATCACCATATCGGTTTTTTCTGGGTGCTTAACTGGGCTAGGTACGCCAGTAAAATATTGCACAGGGCGCAAACAAACGTATAAATCTAACTCTTGGCGTAATGAAACATTTAATGAGCGAATACCGCCACCAACAGGGGTGGTTAGCGGACCTTTGATAGAAATCACATAGTCACGTACCGCTTGCATAGTTTCGGCTGGTAACCAGCTGTCTTTGCCTTCTTTATCTTTGCCATAGGTTTTAACCGCTTTTTCACCAGCGTAAACTTCCATCCAAGCAATTTTTCGCGCACCGTTGTAGGCTTTATTAACTGCTGCATCCACCACTTTTTGCATTGGTGGCGTAATGTCTACGCCTATGCCGTCGCCTTCAATAAATGGGATAATAGGGTGATTAGGCACGTTAAGTGAATTGTCGGCGTTGACGGTAATTTTATCGCCAGCAGGAATGACAATCTTTGAACCAACTGTTTTTGAAACCATTACATTTCCTAACATGATAATTTTATTTAATAAACCTTTTAACGTCGTGTGCCAATTTAGCCCGCATGACCCAAAAAATGGGCAGGTAGGGCACCCCACGTTAAAAGACTTTATCAATATTCCCAACGTTTACGCGGCTGGGCGTTTAGACACCGATTCTGAAGGTTTACTTATTTTAACTGATGATGGCGCATTGCAACACCAATTAAGTCATCCAAAATATAAAGAAATTAAAACTTATTGGGCGCAGGTTGAAGGTGCTGTGCAAAATATCGATTTAGAACCGCTTAGGCTAGGCGTAGATTTAGGCGATTTTGTCACAAAACCTGCCCAAATAAGGGTGATTGAAGAGCCTGCAAACTTATGGATGCGCAACCCGCCCATTCGTGAGCGCAAAATGATTCCCACCACTTGGTTAGAAATTAAAATAGCTGAGGGAAAAAACCGACAGGTGCGCCGAATGACGGCCAAAATTGGCTTTCCTACTCTGCGTTTAATTCGTTATTCGATAGGCCAATATACAATAGACAATATTGAAAGTGGGCAATTTAAGTTACATCTGTAAAAGGTTAATCAATGAAACCCATTATTATTTTTAGATTTATAGCGCATGAAGGCCCGGGATATTTGGGTGATTTTTTAGATACGCAGCAAATAAACTGGCGGCTTGTAAAAGTGGATGAAAGCGAATCGCTTCCCGAGTCAATATTAGGCTATAGCGGTATGGTGTTGATGGGCGGCCCAATGAGTGTGAATGATGATTTGCCCTGGATTACACCCTTGCTTAACTTGATTCGTGAGGCAGATAAAAATGCCATTCCATTATTGGGACATTGTCTGGGCGGGCAGTTAATCAGCAAGGCATTGGGTGCTGTTGTAACAAAAAATGCGGTAAAAGAAATTGGCTGGGGCGAAGTAAAGGTGAGCAATAATGCCGTTGCAAAACAATGGTTTGGTGATGTTGAGGCTTTTAATAGCTTTCATTGGCATGGTGAAACGTTTAGTTTGCCACAAGGCGCAATACATTTACTGGCCAGTTCTTATTGCGCAAACCAAGCTTATGCGATGGGCAAACATCTGGCTTTGCAATGCCATGTAGAAATGACGGCTGAAATGGTACAAAAGTGGTGTGACGAAGGCGAAGAGGAGCTATCTGAGGCTGGGTATAGTTCGTCAGTGCAAACTACAAGCGACATGCAGCTTAATTTGCCACTGCATATTTTCTTTTTAAATAAAGTGGCGCGTCAATTGTATATGCAATGGATTAAAAATTTAGCACTATAAATATTTGGCGCTGTAAACTATTTAGCATTGTAAAATCAAGATAAAAAATCGCTTAAATCTGCATTCACTTGCGCTAACACAGCGTCCCAATCACCAATTTTTTGTTGACGATAAAGTCTAACAGATGGATACCACGGGCTATCGCTTCTGTTTAAAAGCCAACGAAAATCTGGAGCAAAAGGTAGCAATATCCAAGTAGGCTTGCCCATGCTGGCGGCTAAGTGCGCTACTGAAGTATCTACAGTAATCACTAAATCCATGCAGGCAATTAAGGCTGCAGTATCGGCAAAATCTCCTAATTGCTTGCCAAAGTAGTGAATATGCGGGTTGTTGTCTAAAAATTTTGCATTTTCTGATCTAAATTCTTTTTGCAGACAAAATAAATTGGCATTTAACGGTAAAAACTTAACCAATTGTTCAAAACTAAGCGATCTGGCTAAATCGTTAGAGTGCTTCATATTGCCAGTTGCAACAAAACCAATGTTACGATTTTGTTTTGTTTTTGCTATTTTTTGCTGTACTTTTTCTGTCCAAATTGACTGAGTGGCGGGATCTGCCTTAAACAATGCTTTAATAGGCGGAATGGTTTCTAGTGTGGTTTTAAAAGCAAGCGCTAGGCTCATTAGCGGGCATTGCACATCAAAATCAGGTAGCACACTATCTTTGCTAATTACATTCACCGAAGTATTGTTTTGAAGCAAACGCTGCATGGGGCCATTTACCTCAAGCGTGACTTGTGCGGCTTTGCTAGCAATTAAATCTACATATCTAAACATTTGTAATGTATCGCCAAAACCTTGCTCTGCATGCAATAAAATATGTTTATCGCTAATATCTTCACCCAGCCACAAAGGCTGTTTAAAATTTCTAAAGTGCTTTGAAGAAACCGCAACCCAGCGCCCTTCGTAAAGTTGCCAGCCAAGTTGATAATGGCCTTTTAGCAGCCAAATCATACTTTCAGAAAAATCTGCCGTTGCGCGGTCCTGCTTATTGCGTTTGCCTTCACCCAGCCTTCCCCATAAACGATAGTATTCCAACGCGTCATCTAGCCTACCTAAGTTTCGATAAGCAAAAGCCACCGCGTAATAGTATTGATATAAATCACCATCTATCGATAATGCTTTTTCGTAATCAAGAATGGCTTCTTCTGACCTATTTGTGCGGGTAAATAGCTCACCTCTTTTTTGATAAGCCAGAGCGCTATTCTCGTTTAGCGCGATGGCAGCGTTAAAACAAGCTAACGCTTCTTTAGCGCGATTATCTAATTTAAGCAGCATGCCCAAGCGAATATGCGCTTTAGCCGCATTTGGGTAGCGCTTAACCGCCTCTTGGTAATGCGCAAGGGCCAATTTGCTTAGATTAAGCTGCTCTAACTTTTCACCATGCGCTAATAAAGCATTTAATGTTTGCGCACTTAAATCGGTGATATGAGCGCTAGAGGTATGCGTATTTGTTGATAATTGAAGCGCATCTTGAGCGTATTTTAAATGAGTAGCGGCCTGATGAAATGTTGGCGATAGCGCAATGCATCGCTCATAGTTAGCGATAGCTTGCTTATAATCATTATAAGATAGCGCAATATTGGCTTTTTCAAAGTAGGCCATAGCATGTTTCGGATTAAGGCGTGTCGCTTCATCAAAGCTAGCAATTGCCTCTTGAAAACGCTTAAGATTAACCAAAGTAATGCCTTGATTATGGTAGGCCTCTGCATAATCTGGGTTAATGCTAGTGGCTTTTACATAGCACTTTAATGCTTCTTCAAATTGCTGCAATTGATTCAGCGCATTGCCGCGGCTAGAATGTGCCTCAACATGGTCAGGAGACAACAAAATAGCCTTGTCTAAATAGCCAATTCCCTCTACTAACTGTTGCGTTTGGCAGCATAAAGCGCCTAATAAATACAAAGATTTAATATGTGTAGGGTGCTTAGCAATAACCGATAAATACAACTCACGCGCACTTTTAAAATCGCCACCTTGATGTGCTTTTAAAGCAGATTGGTAAATTTTTTCAATTTCTTGGTCAGTGATTTTTATTGATAGCGGCTGTTTCATCGCGCTGATAGTAGACATAGTTAAACATGATAAAATGTTGAAAACTTAATTTAGATGAATTCATTATGTCTGGCAACACATTTGGCACTCTTTTTACCTTAACCAGCTTTGGCGAATCGCACGGCGCGGCCATTGGCGGCGTAGTAGATGGCTGCCCACCCGGTTTGAGTTTATGCGCAGAAGATTTGCAGATTGATTTAGATAGACGCAAGCCTGGCACTTCACGCCATGTTACGCAACGCCAAGAGGCCGATGCGGTAGAGATTTTATCGGGTGTGTTTGAAGGCAAAACCACAGGCGCGCCAATCGGATTGTTAATAAGAAATACAGACCAACGTAGCCAAGATTACAGCAAAATCATGGATACTTTCCGCCCTGGCCATGCCGATTACACCTATAGCCAAAAATACGGCGTGCGCGATTATCGCGGCGGTGGGCGTAGCAGTGCGCGCGAAACCGCAGTGCGTGTGGCAGCTGGCGCCATTGCCAAAAAATGGTTGTTTGAGCGTTTTGGCGTAACGGTGCGTGGCTATATGAGCCAATTGGGTGAAATTGCCATTCCATTTCAAACGTGGGATTGCGTTAACGAAAATCCATTTTTCTCACCTAATACCGAAATTTTGCCGCAATTAGAAGCCTATTTAGACAAAATCCGCGCCGAGCGAGATTCAGTCGGCGCGCGCATTACTGTGGTAGCAGAAGGCTTGCCAGTAGGATGGGGCGAGCCAGTATTTGATAGGCTAGATGCGGATATCGCGCATGCAATGATGAGTATTAATGCCGTAAAAGGCGTAGAAATTGGTGCGGGTTTTGCATCCATCAGCCAGCGCGGCAGTGTGCATTCCGATGAAATGACACCACAAGGCTTTGTCACCAATCATGCAGGTGGTATTTTGGGCGGCATTTCCACAGGTCAAGAAATTCGCGTTAATATTGCCTTAAAGCCGACTTCCAGCATTCCGCAAGAGCGCCGTTCAATTGATAAAAATGGCAATGCCGTTACTATGCAAACCACAGGTCGCCATGACCCGTGCGTAGGTGTGCGTGCCACACCGATTGCAGAGGCGATGTTGGCTTTGACATTGATGGATCATGCGCTACGCCATCGCGCGCAAAATGCAGATGTGGTTTCGACTGTGCCTAAAATTTAATTGCTGGCGTTAATTGAGTAAATTTAGTCAAATTTAATGGTTAAGTAAGTATGTTTCTCTGAACAGAAACTCCTGCTAAGTGGTGTAAAGTAATTTTTGAGAACCTATTTTGAGCCACAGCCTACACGCCAATCTTTCCCGTTTCTATTTTATTTACTACTTCTTTGTAGGCGCATTTGTGCCTTATTGGGGTTTGTATTTGCAATCCGAGCAATTCTCAGCGGCTGACATCGGCATTCTGATGTCTTTGTTTCAAATCAGCCGTATCTTTGCGCCTAATTTTTGGGGCTGGCTGGCAGACCACACGGGTAAACGTGTTACATGGATTAAGCTCACCGCTTTTTTGGGTTTATGCGGTTTTGTCGCGGTTTTTTGGGCGCATAGTTTCTTTTGGCTATTTTTTGTGATGGCCTCACTCAGCTTATTTACTAGCTCAACTTTGCCGCTTTCAGAATCACTTACTCTGGCGCATTTGGCTACCACCAACGGCCACTACAGCCGCATTAGGATGTGGGGTTCGCTGGGATTTATTGTGGCGGCTGTTATCTTGGGGTTTTTAATTGATGCTTACGGTATTAAAAGCCTATTATGGTTTTTGCTAGGCGTGCAGGTATTATTATTTATACTCACTTTTAGATTGCCAGAGGCCATTATTGCGCCACATGCGCATGATACATTTTCTATTTGGCAAATTATCAAACAGCCTGCAGTGATTGCCTTGCTGGTTGGCTGCTCATTAATGGTGACCGCGCATGGTGTGCTATATAATTTTTATTCTATTTATTTGGCAGAGCATGGCTACGGCAAGGGAATGATTGGCTTGTTATGGTCAGTTGGTGTGATTTTTGAGATTATGATTTTCATGCTGATGCCTAAATTGATGCAGCGCTTTAGCCTAAAAAATATTCTGCTGACCAGCCTAATATTGGCGGTAATCCGATTCAGCATGATAGGCGTTGCAGTAGATAACCTAGTATTATTAATTATTGCGCAAAGCTTGCATGCTGCTACTTTTGGTAGCTTTCATGCAGCCTCGGTTGAGGTGATTACGCAATTTTTTAATGGACGCCACCAAGCCAAAGGCCAAGCCATATACAACAGTGTGGCGTATGGCGTGGGCGGCACCATTGGCGGGCTAGCTGGCGGATATGCCTTGCAATTTTTGGGTGGTGAAAATACGTTTTTGCTGGCAGCACTATTTCCGTTAGCAGGTTTTGTCGTGATAGCATTAGGATTAAAGCTGGCTAAAACACATGCGCAAGCAGGTATGTTTGGCTAGATAATTGAAGGGTTTATATGTTTAAAAACGTGACGATTAAAAACTACCTATTTAAAAGCATAGGTTTTTTGCTATTAAGTGCAGCAACGCTGGCCTTTGCGGGCACGCAAATTAATGTAGTTGGTTTATTTAACAGTAAAGCGCTTGTTAGTATTAATGGTGGCGCGCCTCAAAGCATAGCAGCGGGGCAAACTAAAAGTGGCGTTAAATTGATTTCTGCAGATAGCGAATCCGCAACGTTCATGGTGGAAGGCAAGCGCCAAACACTCAAAATGGGACAAGCTGCATCGATTGCGGGTAGTGCAGGCCCTGCGAATAATGACCCCGTGAGCTTGTATGCAGATAGTCAAGGTCACTTTTTTGGCAATTTAAACATCAATGGTGCATCGCTGAAATATGTTGTAGATACAGGCGCAACCACTATTGCCATGAACAGCGGCGATGCTAAATTTGCCAAGATAGATTATGAAAAAGGTGAAAAAATAACGATGTCTACAGCCAACGGCGAAGTTGGGGCATTTTTGGTTAAATTGAATACTTTAAAAATTGGCACCATTACCCTAAATAATGTTGAAACGGTTGTGCATGAAGGTGGTTCTCCGCCCTATGTATTATTAGGCATGTCTGCGTTAAATCGTTTAGAAATGAAACGCGATAATTCGATTATGACCTTAACCAAAAAGTATTAAATAAAGTTTTAAAACGAAAAAGCTAAAATACAAAGGCTTAAAACAAAAAACGGGCAGTTAAGCCCGTTTTTTATTTGTTTCAATCCCATATTTATTTAATACGTTTGTCACTCTCAATTAAAGCATAAGCACTATGATTGTGAATACTTTCAAAATTTTCTGACTCTACAGTGAATTTATCAATGCGTTTTTCATTGTTAAGTTGCGTTGCCACATCGCGCACCATATCTTCAACAAATTTAGGATTGTCATAAGCACGCTCTGTTACAAATTTTTCATCTGGGCGTTTAAGCAAGCCGTATAACTCACAAGAAGCTTGTTTTTCGACTAAGCTGATAATGTCTTCAATCCAAATAAAATCGTTAATCAGTGCGGTAACTGTAACGTGGCTGCGCTGATTGTGCGCACCATAATCAGATATTTTTTTGCTGCAAGGACAAAGGCTGGTAACAGGCACTAACACTTTAACGGTGATATCAAACTTGCCGTTTTTAATTTCACCAATAAATGTAACATCGTAATCTAGCAAGCTTTTCACGCCAGAAATAGGGGCCGATTTATTCACAAAATAAGGGAAGCGCATTTCTACATAGCCAGAATCTGCCTCTAAACGCTTTACCATTTCACGCAAAATAGATTCAAAAGATTCAATCGAAATTGCACGTTCGTTTGTGTTGAGAATTTCAACAAAACGCGACATGTGCGTGCCTTTAAAGTTATGCGGCAAAAATACGTACATATCAAACACCGCTACAGTGCTTTGCTCGCCACCACTTTTATCTTTAACCACTACAGGATGGCGAATAGATTTAATACCAACTTTGTTGATGTCGAGATGGCGCACATCGTGCAAGTTTTGTGTGTCTTCTATGCTGGTATTTGCAAGGTCTGGTAAAGGTAAATTCATTATTAAGTGCTCACTCCAAATTGGCGCAATGTTCAACTAAAATCTATTTAGTCTTAAGGCTAATATTGAACATCAATTTAGTTATAAGTTTACTCGCTTGCGCAAATGAGTAAACTATTTTTGATTGTAGTTTTGATATTGAGGTGAAATGCTTTAAATCAATAGCTTGATGTGAAGTAAAGCTTAATTTTTAATGTTTAGTTTCAATTGAATGGCGTTTGTAATACCAGCGACATCTAAACCACATTCCGCTAACATTGCTTCGTGCACGCCGTGTTCAATAAATGTATCGGGTAAGCCCAAACACAAAGTGTGGTTTTGCATATTAAGGGTTTGTAGTGCCTCTAAAACGGCAGCGCCTGCGCCACCCATCAGCGCATTTTCTTCTACGGTAACAATTAAATCGTGCGTGCTGGCCAATTGTTGAATTAATGCGGTATCTAATGGTTTCACAAAACGCATATTAGCAACACTGGCATCTAGCGTTTCTGCCGCCTGTAAACTTGCAGTTAGCATGCTGCCAAAACTAAGAATTGCTACTTTTTTATTTGTTTGAATATTTGATTGGCGCACGATTTCAGCTTTTCCAATTGGCAAATCTGTCAATGCTGCATCAATGTTTTTGCTAGGACCTGCACCACGCGGATAGCGCACAGCGGCTACGCCGTTGTAACGGTAGCCAGTGGTTAACATTTGGCGACATTCGTTTTCGTCGCTGGGCGCCATAATGACAATGTTGGGAATACAGCGCAAAAAGCTTAAATCAAAAGTGCCAGCATGTGTTGGACCATCTGCGCCAACCAAGCCAGCGCGGTCAATCGCAATCAGCACATTCAAATTCTGGATGGCAATATCGTGAATTAATTGATCGTAAGCGCGTTGCAAAAATGTGCTGTAAATCGCCACTACGGGTTTAAGTCCATCGCAAGCCAAACCTGCTGCAAAAGTAAGTGCATGTTGCTCTGCAATACCCACGTCAAAATAGCGTTTAGGGTATTTTTCGGCAAAAGCGTTTAAGCCACTACCATCACACATGGCTGGCGTAATTGCCACTAATTGACTATCTGCATCTGCCATATCAACAAGCCAATCGCCAAACACTTGCGTATAAGTTTTTGCGTGAGAAGTATTGGTTGAAATGCCATTGCAAGGGTCAAATTTGCTCACGCCATGGTACTTGTTGGGATCTTCTTCTGCGGGCTCAAAACCTTTACCTTTTTGCGTAACGATATGCAAAAACTGCATACCTTTTAATTCGCGAATATTGGCTAAGGTATCCAGCAATACTGGTAAATCATGGCCGTCAATAGGGCCAATGTAGTTAAAACCAAACTCTTCAAACAGCGTGCCTGGCGTTACCATGCCTTTTGCATGTTCTTCGGCGCGTTTAGCAAACTCTTTTACATTTGGCATTACATCTAATACTTTTTTGCCACTACGGCGCACCGTATCGTAAAAGCGACCTGATAATAGGCGTGCTAGATAGTTATTGAGCGCGCCAACATTGTTAGAAATGCTCATATCGTTATCATTTAAGATAACTAACAGATTTGCATCCATGTCGCCTGCATTATTCAGCGCTTCAAATGCCATGCCGGCTGTCATGGCGCCGTCACCAATAATTGCTACGCTGCGTCTATCAAGGCCTGCTTGACGCGCGGCGATTGCCATACCTAATGCCGCTGAAATCGATGTGCTGGAGTGGCCTGTGCCAAAGGTGTCATAAGGGCTTTCGCATCTGCGCGGAAAGCCAGCAATACCATTGGGTTTGCGCAGGTTTGCCATTGCTTCGCGACGACCTGTGAGTATTTTATGCGGATAAGTTTGATGGCCAACATCCCATACCAAGCGGTCGTCTGGCGTGTTGAATACGTAATGCAAAGCAATAGTCAGCTCTACAACGCCTAAATTAGAAGCTAAATGTCCGCCTGTTTTAGCCACACTTTCCACTAAAAATGTGCGTAATTGATTGGCTAAAATAGCTAATTCATCGCGGTTGAGCTTGCGCAAGTCTTCAGGCGACTGAATCGAATTTAACAGATTTAACATGCGTCAGAAATTAAAAACTACGTTGCGTAATGAAGTTAGCCAGCTGGCGCAGTAAATCAGCTTCGCGACCATAATAAGATAGCGCCGCCATTGCGTTAGCATGCAGCTCAGTAGCCAGTTGTTTAGCGGCCGATAAGCCTAGAATGGTGACATAAGTTGATTTATTATTTCTGGCATCTTTACCAGCTGTTTTACCTAAAGTGTGAGTGTCCGCTTCGGCATCTAAAATGTCATCTACTACCTGAAAAGCCAATCCAATGGATTTAGCAAAATGATCAATGGCTTTTAGCTTGTCTTCTGCAGGTGATTCTGCACTGTAAGCGCCCAATAAAGCCGCTGCGCGAATCAGCGCGCCTGTTTTGTGAATATGCATATGCTCTAACTCTTCACGCGTGAGCGGTATGCCAATGCTATCTAAATCAATTGCTTGCCCACCTGCCATGCCGCGCGATCCGCTGGCTAACGCCAAAATATGCAACATTTGCAATTTTTGTGTGGCGTTTTTAAGTTGCTTATCTTGTGAAATAAATTGAAAAGCCAAACTTTGTAAGGCATCGCCCACCAGCAACGCCATCGCGTCACCATATTTTATATGCGTAGATGGTTTGCCGCGTCGTAAGTCGTCGTCATCCATGCAAGGCATATCGTCATGCACCAACGAAAATGCATGAATCAATTCTACAGAAGCAGCTGGCAAATCAATTGCGGCCAGTTTTGCGCCACAAAACTCACCTGCAGCGTAAGCAAGCAATGCACGTACGCGCTTGCCGCCACCTAAAGTAGAGTAACGCATTGCTTCATGCAGTCTTGTTGGTATGGTTTCAGCGCTTGGCATTTGCGTATTCAGTACATCTTCTATACGCGCTTGCAGGCTAGCCGCCCAAATATTGAATGTTTCTTTTTGATCTAAATTAAGTTCAGTCATTCAGTTGGCTATCAGGGTTTTATTTGGCATGAGATTATGCATTATCAATGTTAAAAGCCGCTAATTTGTTTGCATCTGTCAAAATGCGTACTTGTTGCTCTACGTTGCTTAAAGAGTTTTGGCAAAGCTTAAGTAATTCGGCACCACGTTTGTATGCATTAAAAGACTCGTCTAACGCCAAATTGCCTAATTCCATTTGTTGCACAATCGCTTCTAACTCTGCTACCGCTTGTTCAAACCCCATATTATTATCAACAAGGTCTGGTGCATCGGATTGCATTTTTTTGTTTTGCGTTTTTGTAGATGCGGTCATTTTTAATGATGATTATGTGATTAATTTAGACGATTTTATATGGCTAAAATTTTATTGATAGATTTTAGCAAAACTATCGATTGTTGCGGATTAAATCCTGACTTATTAACACTTTATTCTGTAAATAATCGTTAAATAGATGAGTCGTTTAGTACTCGTGCGAAGAATTGTTTGATATCGGCTATTTCTGGCATGCAAACAGAATGCGCCATAGGGTATTCGTGCCAATCTACGGCATAAGATTCTGCCTGCAAAACGGCTAATGAAGTCTTGCATGTATCCATGGTAATGATGTCATCATGCACGCCATGCGCCATAAAAATGGGTATTTGTTGATTGGCTGAAGACTTTTCTGCGGCTAGTTTATCTTTTAAGGGTAGGTAGGTAGAAAGTGCAAGTATGCCTGCCAATGATTGCGCGTAGCGCAGTGCGGTATGCAAGGCAATTGCACCGCCTTGTGAAAATCCAGCCAGCACAATACGGTTTGCGGGCACGCCACGTTTAATTTCTTGTGCAATTAAGGCTTCAATCGCCAATTGACTTTCACTAATGCCAATCGCGTCTTCGCGGCTTATTGGCGTTAAACCATAAATATCGTACCAAGCGCGCATTTCATAGCCATTATTGCGTGTGATGTTGCGATAGGGTGCATGCGGCAGAATAAAGCGAATATGCGGCAAATCCAGCATTTCTACCACGGGCACAAAGTCGTTGCCATCTGCGCCTAGGCCATGCATCCAAATAACGCTGGCATTAATCTTTTGTTGGCTAACTATTTCTATTGCTTGTTCAGTCATCATATTTATTCTGTATAAAATCAATTGTTAATCATTATAAACCGCCTATTCAATGTGCGGTTTATCCGCTATGCTATTGCTTATAAAAGCAGTAAAAAGAATATTAAAATCAATTAATTAATCATTATGTTTTTATCCTCACTTTTAAAACAACATGGCGTACGATTTGCAATGAGTATTGCCATTATTGTGCTTATGCTGCTGCATATCAGTGGCGGATTATCCTTAGATTTTATTCAAAAATTAGAAAATTTCAGCTATGACAAGCGGCTTAATTTTTTAATGCCGCGTACGCTAGATAATCGTATTGTGATTGTTGATATTGATGAAAAAAGCCTTAAAGAACAAGGCCGATGGCCCTGGGGGCGCGATAAATCTGCAGCATTGGTGAATCAGCTTTTTGATTATTATCAAATCAATACCTTGGGTTTTGACGTGGTTTTTGCAGAAAAAGATGAAAGCTCTGGCTTGAAAAATTTAGAGCGCATGCAACAGCAATATTTTAAAAATGACACGCACTTTGCCAGCGCTTTGCAAAAAATAAAGCCGATGCTGGATTATGACCAGACTTTTGCGGATAGTTTAAAAAATCGTAATGTGGTGCTGGGTTATTTTTTCAACAATACCAATTTAAATCGAGTTGGTCAGCTGCCTAATCCAACTTTTAGTGCAGATAGTTTTGATGGTAAGCCGATTGATTTTGTTGAGGCAGATGGCTATGGCGCCAATTTGTCCTTATTGCAAGAAGCCGCATTAACGGCGGGGCATTTTAATCCGGAGCCTGATGCAGATGGTATTAGCCGAAAGATAACAGTATTAATTAAACACAATAATCAATATTACGATGCGTTGGCGGTTGCAGTAGCGCGTGCTTATTTTAATAACGCATCGCTAAAAGCCGAATTTGCAAGCTTGGGTGTTAGCAAAAAATATGCAGGTTTAGAATCGTTTGATTTGGCAGGTAGGCAAATCCCAGTGGATGACAAAGTCGCCATGTTGATTCCCTATCGCGGTTTGCAAGGTAGCTTTCAATATGTATCGGCAACCGATGTCATGAACCGAAAAGTGCCGATTAGCAGCCTGAAAAATAAAATCGTATTAGTGGGCACAACCGCACAGGGCTTGATGGATTTACGCGCAACGCCTGTGCAAAATGTGTACCCTGGAGTTGAGGTGCATGCCAATATTATTGCAGGTATTTTAGATAACAATATTAAGGCGCGGCCTGGCTATGTGCGTGGCACAGAATTTTTATTAGTATTGTTGGCAGGCTTATTGCTAGCTTTTACTTTACCAGTACTTAATCCGCTTAAAGCAACACTGATGTCGGTTGGGGTGCTAGTGGGTATTTTAGTCATTAACGTGGCGAGCTGGCAGTATGCCAATTTGGTGTTGCCAATAGCCGCTTCGCTGCTGATGATAGGCTTGATTTACTTGGTGAATATGAGCTACGGATTTTTTGTTGAATCGCGCGGTAAGCGCCAATTGACAGGGCTTTTCGGCCAGTATGTTCCGCCAGAGTTAGTGGTTGAGATGGCGCAAAATCCTGAATCGATTAACTTGGCAGGTGAGAGCCGCGAAATGACAGTTTTGTTTACTGATATTCGTGGATTTACGACGATTGCAGAGGGCTTAGACCCGACGCAGTTAACACAAATGATGAATGAATTTTTGACACCTTTGACGCAAATCATACATAGCAATCGTGGCACGATTGATAAATATATGGGTGATGCGATTATGGCTTTTTGGGGTGCGCCGCTTAAAGATGAAAACCATGCACAGCATGCATTGAATGCGGCAATTGAAATGAAAGCAGCACTTAAAAATATTAACGAAAAATTTATTAAAAAAGGCTGGCCCGTTATCAAAATTGGTATCGGTATTAACACAGGCAATATGGTGGTAGGCAATATGGGTTCAAGCTTTCGCATGGCTTATACCGTGATGGGCGATGCAGTCAACTTGGGTTCGCGTTTAGAAAGCTTAACCAAATATTATGGTGTTGATATTGTAGTAAGTGAATTTGTTAGATCACAAACGCCGCAGTTTGTGTATCGCGAGCTAGATTTAGTGCGGGTAAAAGGCAAAGATATTCCAGTGGCGGTCTATGAGCCACTTGATACAAAAAGTGCGTTATCGGCAGAGGCGATTGATGAGTTAAAACTCTATCGGGAAGCATTAAGGTTGTATCGTAGTCAGCAGTGGGATTTAAGTGAGATACAGTTTATTAATCTACAAAAAATGCATCCACAACGATTGCTTTATGAGCGTTACATTGAACGCATCATACAGTTTAGGCAATCGCCACCAAAGGAAAATTGGGACGGTGCTTTTAATGTTGAATCTAAGTAAAAACCAGAAGTAAAAAGTAGTAGTAAAAAGTTGCGTATAGACAATTAAAGATAATCAAATGCAAATTAAAATTTTAGGCTGTAGCGGTGGTATTGGTGGTGATATGCGTACCACATCCATATTAGTTGATGACGACGTGCTAATTGATGCAGGTACTGGCGTGGGTGATCTGCCGTTAGATGCACTATTAAAAATCGATCATATTTTTGTCACGCATTCACATTTAGATCATATTGTGTCTATTCCGTTGCTATTAGATACCGTTATGGGATTGCGTACCGAGCCAGTGACCGTGCACGCCACACTAGAAGTCATTAATATATTAAAACAGCATGTTTTTAATTGGCTGATTTGGCCTAATTTTAATTTGATACCTGACCCAGCCACGCCTTTTTTAAAATACAACGAAATCTGTGTAGGAGCTGGCGTAAAAATCAATCATAAAACCATTACTGCAGTGCCAGCCAATCACGTTATTCCTGCTGTTGGCTACCAAATTGATAGCGGAAAAAATAGCTTAGTATTTACTGGAGATACCGCAGGTAGCGCCGCTTTTTGGCACGATGTCAATCAGATTAGCAACTTGAAAGTGTTAATTATAGAAACTGCATTTAGCAACGCAGAATCTGAATTAGCAAGGCTTTCAAAACATTTATGCCCAGCAACATTGGCAACAGAATTAGCACACCTGCAAAGTGATCCCGCGGTTTATATTACGCATTTAAAACCAGGTGAAGATACGACGATTATGCAAGAAATTGCTGCAAACCCCATAACGCAGCATTGCAAAGCGCTACAACAGCAGCAAATATTTAATCTATAGGCGTTGAGTTTAAAATATATGATGCAACCTGAAGAATCCACCGCAAATGTCGCCATTAGCAAAGACGTACTATTACGTTTTGAGCCAATTGCTAGGCTATCACCTAATCGTTTAGACGAGCTAACGCCACTTTGCATCGTAGAACATATTAGCAAAGACTTAGACCCAACACGCATGAATGCTAGCACTCAGTCCTTGTACTTGGTCAAAGGTGATTTGGGTATTCGCTATGAAAATGGCAATAAACTGATATTACGTGCAGGTACTGAAGCGGCCAAATTTCCGCTGGATGTTGAGCGTTTAAAAATTAAAGACACCATTGCATTAACAGCCATTGAAATTGTCCGTATCGATTTAGATTTGCTGGATATTATGATGACTTGGGATCAACTATCTGGCTATCCACAAGTCCCAGTAAAAGAAAAAACCATTGCGCCAAAAAGCAATTGGCACCTAGATACTGGCAGCTTTAACGCATTTCAAGTGCATAACGGCGTATTTAGCCGCTTACCCCCACCCAATATAGAGGCCATGTTTTCGCGTATGACCGCGCTAAACGTAGAAGCAAATCAAACCATTATTACGCAAGGCCAAGAGGGCGATTACTACTACCTGATTCAGCAAGGCACAGCAGTTGTAACTCGAATCACAGATTTAAGCCAACCGCCAATCGTGCTGGCAGAAATTTCAACAGGCGCTGGATTTGGTGAAGAAGCACTGGCATCAGACAATAAGCGCAACGCAACCGTAACCATGAAAACAAGTGGCCAATTATTGCGCCTAAAAAAGCAGGACTTTTTAGAATTGCTTAAAGCACCAATCGTGAATAGTATTGATAAGCAGTCAGCAGATAAAAAGGTCGCCAATGGTAACGCCATATGGGTAGATGTGCGCTTCCCATCAGAGTTTAAACACGACCACATTGAAGGTGCGATTAACGCGCCACTTCACGAATTACGCCAACACGCACTACATTTAGATAAAACAAAAGAGTACATTGTGTATTGTCAAACAGGCCGCCGTAGCAGTGCAGCGGCATTTATATTGGCGCAGAGTGGGTTAAAGGTGGAGGTTTTAGAGGGTGGTACAAGGTCAAGTATCTAATCTTGTTTGTATTTTTAAAAACTTTAGTTAAATGCAATAAAAAAGCCCACCAGTAGGTGGGCTTTTTACAAGCTATGTTACTAAACAGTACAACCTTTAATTGCTTTTGCACCTGTGCCAGATAGCACACAAGCCCAAGTTAAGTTACCACCAACCGCAGCTGGTGCAGTAGGGGTTAAGGTAGCTGTAATACCGTCGTAAGTAAACGCTAATACGCCAGCACCCGTACAACTTGGGATTGCTGCGCCGTTACCATCAGTACAACCTAAAGTTACATCTGTACTATAAACTTCACCAACTTTAATTTTTTGACCTGCTAATGAAGCTACAGCGTTAGTTGCTTTGGCTTTAGCTGTGTAATCTGTATAAGAAGGAATCGCAATTGCGGCTAAAATACCAATAATTGCTACCACAATCATTAACTCGATTAATGTAAAACCTTTTTGTGATGTTTGTTTCATTTTTTTCATATTCATTTTAAATTCCTTCAATTAGTTTAAAAATTAAGTTGCCTACACAAATAATCAAACACTGTTTTCAGTAGTTGTTACCAGTGCTTGAATAAGTATTAGCAATGGCTGTGCCAACTTATATGAATGGTTTATAACTACATGATTTTAATAGCTTATATTATTTATTGTATTAATGTGTCGTGCATTAATTAAAATTTATAGCGAAAATTATCTGATTTATTAGATTTTTCTGAACAGTAAGCTGACAAAAAATGTCAGCATTTGCCAATTGCGTCACTTGTTAAATTATTTTGCCTGCCAGAATTAGTTAGCAACATAAAAAAAGGATTGTAAGCATCACTTACAATCCTTTTTGTTGGCTTTAGTTGTGGTTAATTAAATTACCAAAACTTCCACCATGGTTTTTTGCCTGTTGCGCCAGATCCCTGGCTAGTTACTTTGAGCCTTCTACTACCTTTTTCAAATTAGCTAATCCGCTGTCGTATACACCTGTTACAAATTTAACTGCCGTTTCATCATCTTGACCAGCAGGAATTGGTGGGTTTAATTTATAAGTGCGATAGAAACGACCTACCCATGTAACTGTTGATTCGCCAGCGCCAGGGCCAGGTGTTACTTGAATAAATGAGTTGTAATCAGCTACTGGTGCAACGCCATCTACAATTTCATATTTCAATTTCATGTCTTTGTCATCAGCAGTGCGTAATTTTTCGTTGATTTCGCCACCATTATTTTTTAAAGTTAATGTACGGAATGTCTCATCACCTTTTTTTACTAATTTTGTGCTGGCAACTGCTGGATGCCATGCATGCATGTTGCCAAAATCTTTTACCACTGCCCAAACTTTTGCTGGAGCCGCTTTAATAACGATTGTTTTTTCTACTTTTTGTGGCGATGGGCCGTGTGCAGCAGCATTAAACGATAATGTCGCAAGGGCTAATAATGTTAAAAACTTTTTCATGCATGCTCTCCATTAAATGACAATAAATAAACTTAAATAAACTAACAAATCAACTAGGATAGATCGCTATTATAAATCAGTTAGTTCAATAAGCCTATGTTTAGCCTTAACGCGCGGTTTTGCACATCGTTGACTTTGGGTTTGCCGCGCATATAAATTTTTTATTTTGGTTTGTATGCACAGCATTTTAATTAGTTACTCAATATAAATTGGCCAAATGCACGACTTTTATCACCCGTTTTAATGGTAGCTTTAACGGTGTTAGTCAGTGCATCAATCAAACTAACTTGGTTCTGCCCCCAACTGGCAACCAGTATTTGATTGTTCACCGCATCAAAGCTAATGCCTTCTGGTGTCATGCCCACATCAATAGTTGCCACGGTTTTTTTGCTGGGTAAATCAATCACTGAAATGGTGTCATCTTGCGTATTTGTCACATAAATTGTTTCATTATTAGGGCTAAACGCAACACAGTAAGGGTGCTCGCCCACTTTGATGGTGTCAGGTTTTAAAGTGCGAGTGTTGATGATTGAAATTGTATTATCGTAAACATTTACACTAATTAGCATTTTGTTATCCGCGCTTAATGTTAAGCCAAAAGGGTGTTTCCCCACTGTAATACGCTTATTAATCATTAAGCTGGCTGTGTCAATAACGGCGATATCGTTGGTATCGCGCGCTGCAACATATAATGTTTTACTATCAGCGCTAATAATTAAGCCTGCCGGAGCCTTAGCCACAATCACTTCACGCTGATTTTTATAATCATTTGTATCAATCGCCAAAATACGGTCGCTAAACCAATCGGCCACATACAAGGTTTTATTGTCTGGTGCTATTGCAATGCCAACTGGGTCACCTTTGATTGCAATTGTTTCAATCACCGTATTGGTGTTCGTATCAATCACCGAAATACTTTGGCCCTCAACATTGGTAATAAACGCTCGTTTTAAAACATGCGATACTGCAACTCCAACAGGTGCTTTGCCTACATTAACCGTTTTAGTTACCTTAGCTTGCGAAATATTAATAACAGAAACAGTGTGGTCGCCTTGGTTAGTAATATAGGCAAAGCTATTGCTATTTTTACTGGGCGCACATGCACTTAATGCGAATAGCAGATGAAATACAGCGATTAAAATAAATTTATTCATAAATAAAGGGGTTTAAGCGTTAAATAGTGCGCGTTTGCAAATGCGTGCTTTCAATAGTGGCAAAAATATGAAAAAATTGCACTAAATATTTTAGGTAGTTTGCAATATGTTAGATCGTGAAGGATTCCGTCCCAATGTTGGGATAATCCTGTGTAACGCTCAAAATCAGGTGTTTTGGGGCAAGCGTATTCGAGAGCATGCTTGGCAGTTTCCACAGGGTGGTATTAAATATGGCGAAAGCCCAGAACAAGCCATGTATCGTGAGCTAATGGAAGAAGTTGGCTTAGAGCCTAAACACGTGGAAATTTTGGGACGCACGCGTGATTGGCTGCGTTATGAAGTGCCCAGTAGCTGGATTAAGCGAGAATGGCGTGGCAGCTATAAAGGTCAAAAGCAAATTTGGTATTTGTTGCGCATGGTGGGGCGTGATACCGATGTATCCTTACGCGCTTCAGAACATCCAGAGTTTGACGCATGGCGCTGGAGCGATTATTGGGTGCCGTTGGAAGATGTGATTGAGTTCAAGCGCGATGTATACAAGGCAGCTTTGAATGAGCTTGCAACTCATTTGCATCACAAAATTAAAACACATCCTAACAAGCACGTTTAGCTTTATGCTAAATGTGTCAGTTAAAACTAAAAAAGCCTGCTTAAGCAGGCTTTTTTAATAATCACAATGTTACAAAGCGTGTTTTGTACCCATCAGTTCACCTAATTTAATAGCCTTAGCAGCTTGCCAATCGCGATTAAATTGCAGCGCATTTTTTTCAAATAACATAACCACCGTTGAGCCTAGTAAGAATCGGCCCATTTCATCACCTTGTTTTAATGCTATATTTTTATCAGCATAAGTCCATGTGCTGATGCTTTTGCTACGTGGCGGATTAATCACTTTATTGGACGAATCGTGCCAAACGGTTGCCATGCTGCCCACAATTGTTGCGCCTACTAAAACCATTACAAATGTACCGTGTTGTGCAGATTCAAACTCACACACTACACGCTCATTGCGCGCGAATAAATTCGGCACATTGGCTGCGGTATTTGGGTTAACTGAAAATAAATCGCCTGGCACATAAGCCATGCTTTTTAATGTGCCATCACAAGGCATATGAATGCGGTGATAATCTTTTGGGCTTAAATAAAGGCAAGCAAAACTGCCATTTTGAAATTTATTGGCTAGTGTTTGATTTCCTGCCAGTAAGGTTAAGCTGGAATAGTTGTGATTTTTTGCCTGAAAGATTTGGTCTTGGTCAATATAGCCATATTGGCTAATCGCGCCATCTACAGGGCAAATAAATTCTGCTTTGGCGATAGGACGCGCATTTGGTTTTAGTGGACGTGTGAAAAAATCGTTAAAAGTGGCATAGCTGCAGATATCAGGATTAGCCGCCTCTGCCATATTGACTTGGTAGCGCTGCACAAACCATGCAATTACTTTGGTAGTAAGTGTGCCGCCTTTTAAATTGGCAAGCTTGCCTGCAAGGGCCGTCATGGCTTGTTTGGGGAGTAAGTATTGTAAAAGAATGCTGAGTTTCAATTGTATTTTCCAGATTTCTTATCATCTTGATAAAAAGACGAATGATAATTTGAAATAAAAAAGGGTAAAACGCTTTACGTTTCACCCTTTCAGTTTGGCCTAATCTTAAAAAAAGATTAGTTTTTGCTTTGATCCACTAATTTGTTCTTAGCAATCCAAGGCATCATAGCGCGTAATTGACCACCCACTTGCTCAATTGGATGCGCAGCGTTTAAACGGCGGCGTGCAACCATTTCTGGATAGTTGGTGCGGCCTTCTAAAATGAATTGTTTAGCGTAATTACCATTTTGAATATTTTTCAAACATTCTTTCATGGCCGCGCGCGCTTGGTCTGCAATCACACGTGGGCCAGTCACATACTCACCATATTCAGCGTTATTTGAAATAGAGTAATTCATGTTAGCAATGCCGCCTTCGTACATTAAATCTACAATTAGTTTTAACTCATGCAAACATTCAAAATACGCCATTTCAGGCGCGTAGCCAGCTTCTGTTAATGTTTCAAAACCCGCTTTAACTAATTCAACCGCGCCACCGCATAAAACAGCTTGCTCGCCGAATAAGTCTGTTTCTGTTTCTTCACGGAAATCAGTCTCAATTACGCCACCTTTAGTGCCGCCGTTAGCTGCCGCGTAAGAAAGTGAGATTTCTTTAGCTTTGCCAGAAGTGTTTTGATACACCGCGATCAATGATGGTACACCGCCGCCTTTTAAATACTCAGAACGCACGGTGTGGCCTGGGCCTTTTGGTGCAATCATGATTACGTCTAAATCGGCACGTGGCACGATTTGGTTGTAGTGAATATTAAAGCCGTGAGCAAAAGCCAATGCAGCGCCTTTTTTCAAGTTAGGCGCAACTTCAGCTGCAAAAATGCCTGCCATTGTTTCATCTGGCAACAAAATCATGACAACGTCAGCTTCTTTAACAGAGTCAGCAATGTCCATTACCGTATGACCAGCACCCACAGCTTTAGCCCATGAGCTGCCTTCTTTACGCAGACCAATAGTGACTGTAACGCCGCTATCTTTAAGGTTGGCCGCGTGAGCATGACCTTGTGAGCCGTAACCAACGATGGTTACTTTTTTGCCTTTGATAATGCTTAAATCTGCGTCTTTGTCGTAATAAACTTTCATTGCTTTTCCCTTTAAATACAATTATTTATTAATAGATTACTTAACTTGCTTAA
>LNFM01000645.1_pt1 | contig 83870 bp, 71 predicted proteins | sample 596031 | NCBI WGS metagenome assembly LNFM01 (sample SAMN04254537, study PRJNA301005) | activated carbon metagenome | isolation source: dual media filters at the Ann Arbor, Michigan drinking water treatment plant | place: USA: Ann Arbor | reverse complement strand
AACCGCATGCTGCGTTCACTGGTCAGCACATTGTAAAAGCCCTGTCGCCACGGCGGCACGCTGACCAGCCAGTGCAGCCACGGCATGCCGCGATGGGAACCCGACGGCCCGAGAAACGGCGCGCCCCGGTTGAAGCCCGAGGGGCTGATCAGCGCCAGGGTGTGAAACGCGGCCGGTTGCTCGCTGGCGGCGCGGGCCAGAAACTCGCTCGACAGCGACAGGGCGAGTGCATCGATCGGAGTCTGCGAGTGGCGTGACCGAATGGCCGTCGCAGCCGCCTGCACCGCGTCGGTCATCAGCCGCGCAGAATAGATTCGATCATCGCGAGCAGAGGTGCCAAAACCGGGCAAGTCGAGCGCGTAAACCGGCCGGCTCGCGCGGTAGTGGTCGTAAAGGGGCTTCACTTCGTAGGCCGAAGCGGCTGCATTGACGCTATGAATCAGCAACAGCGGGCGCGCGGCCGACGTTGACGGAGTCCGGGCGGCATACAGGGACATCGCGCCGATGGCGCTGGCGAGTTCGATGCGCTCGCCGGATACGGGGGGCGCGAGCGCGGGCGGCGTGGCGATGGACAACTGGCTACATCCTGTGGCGAGCAATAGGACGCCGACAAGACAGGATACCGCAGGCCAGCCGGACAGTGCAGGCTCAGGAGGAACCGCGGCGGAGCGCAAGCGTAAACAGTCGTCAACGCGCGCAGGAGCGCGCGCAACGCGCCAATCAGGTGCGCGGTGGAATGACAGGCGTCGGCTCCTGCCGCGGCACGCCGCCGAGGCGCTCGCCCGCGCCGAGACGCCACAGCGCTTCGCCGCGCCATGGCAGCACCAGCAGCCAATGTTCGAGCAGGCCGAGCACCACGATGCTCGACAACAGGGTGAACTTGACCGCATCGAAATCGGTCACCGCCGCCACCGCACCGCCAATCGTGGCGCCCGCGGCCAGCGTGATGGCGGTGACCGACAGCGGAAACAGCGGATTCATGCGCCTGCGATGCATGAAAGTGCGCAGGTAGCGCAAGCGTTCCGGCAGCAGTTCTTCAGCCGTATTCGGCACCCCGAAGAACAGGTTCAGCTTGGCGCTCGTGCGCATCCCCCACAGCGCAAGATAGGTCAGCGCGCCGGTGGTGTTGTCCCCGGCGCCCGTCATCAGCAGCACCGCAATCGCGCCGCCGATGATCGCGAACTCGTGGTGCAGGATCGCCTCGACGGCGTGCCGGAAATGGGTGCCGCCATGACAGCCCGGCGCGCACCCGCTGCGTCGGGGGCCGGTGATGAAGCCGAGCAGAAAGCTCAGCTCCACCCACCCCCACACCGCGAGCGCGCCGGTGTAGCCGAGCAGCGCGCCGGTCGGCGTCGTCAGATCGCTCGCCTGCCACAGCAGCACGAGGCCCAGACCCAGCAGCGCCGTACCGATCAGCATGCTGCGTCGATAGGTGCGGTCGGGCAGACCATCCAGGTACAGGATGGCGACCGTGCTGAGCCACCACGACAGCACGACCCACACGACCGACAGCACGTAGGCCACGGCTAGCGTCCCTTCGCCGCTACCACGCCGGCGCGAGCCGCGGTTCCGCGGGCAGTTCGTTGTGCTTCACCGGCAGACAGTACATCCGGGCGAAGGTCAACGCCGCGCCGACGCCGCAGGTCGCCCGGGTCAGGGCGCCCATCAGGCCGCCGCGCGCCTTGGCGCTGTCCATCCTGCGCGCGTAGCCGAGCAGTCGCTCGAGCCCGGCCATGAAGCGCGGGTCTTCGATGTCGAGGACGAACGGGAAGATCTGGCGCGTGATTTCGCTCGTGATGCCCAGCACTTTCATGTCGTAGGTCGTCGGGTCCATGCCGAGCGCTTCGTAAAACGCCGGGCGGCAATGGTCGCGCACGTACATCGTGGCGTACACGGCGAGCAGGAAGAACCGTATCCACAGCTTGTTGTGACCACGCAGCAGCTCGGGATTGGCGCGCATCAGCAGCGCGAAAGCTTCGCCGTGCTTGAACTCGTCGTTACACCACTCCTCGAACCAGCGGAAGATCGGGTGGAAGCGGCGCTCCGGGTGACGCTCGAACTGGCGGAAAATCGTGATGTAACGGGCGTAGCCAATCTTCTCTGACAGGTAGGTCGCGTAGAAGATGAACTTCGGCCGGAAGTAAGTGTGCTTCTTCGCTTTCGTCAGAAAGCCGAGGTCGACCGGCTTGCCGTAATCCTTCAGAGACTTGTTGATGAAGCCGGCATGACGCGATTCGTCGCGCGCCATGTAGCCCATCAGAGCCTTGATGTCCGGGTTCTGCACGCGCTTGCGGATTTCGCTGTAGAGCTCGCAGCCGGAGAATTCGGCGGTGACGGAGCTGACCAGGAACTCCATGAATTCATCGTGCAGTGCCGGCGGCAGCTCGCGGACCTCGGCCGAGAAGTCCTCGGTCCGTTCGAAGTGTCCGTTGTTGATGTCCTGCCGGAACTCCTCCATCAGCTGATCCCACTGGGCGCGCACCGGCGTGACGTCGATCCGGTCCATCGCCGCGAAGTCCGTGATGTAGAAGCGCGGGCTCAGCAGCGTAGTCTGCTGCGCCTGGCTCGTGGTGTCGTTAATGGTTCTCTGCGGCACTGAATTCTGCATGGGTGCTGTCTCCTCGGAACGTCGTTTCTTCCGTTGCGCTCGCGCCGCGCCGGGTGGCTGCCCAGAGCTCGGCGAAAGCGGCTTGATTGGTGTGGCCAAAAGAGGCCAGTTCGATGTGTCGGCCGGTGGCCGGATCGTCCAGCGTCAACCGGCCGTCAGGCCAGCGCGCAAGGCGGAACGGCTGCGCCTGTCCCAGTTCATGCAGGCGGCGCTCGCGCGCCAGACCACGCAGCACGCCGCGAATGAACCCGTTGGTCCCGGGCTCGATGATCGTCAACGGTGCGCCGGTCACACCGTCGAGCACGGCCACGCCGCCGTCGTCGCGATCGCGGAAATGCAGATCGACATGGATCGGCTGCGCCGAATCGACGGCCAAGTTGTCGCCGGTGCCGAGCTGCCGGCCCGCAGCGGCGAACACCACGGCCGCCACGATCAGGGCAGCCGCCGCCCACAGCGCGGCGCGCGGGAAGTGATCGGGGCGACGATGATCGTGGTTGACGCTGCTCATGTCGTTCATGCGGCCGAGGCTACGCCACTGTGCCGATCGCCGAAGTCGCGTGCACTGTCAGTGACACGCGGCGCGGCGGCCTGGGTGCCGGGCGTCTGTGCCCAGCATTCCGCGAGAATGTGCGCCACGGCATCCGGATCCGCGACTTCGCGCAACATCGGCTCCGGGCTCGAGAAGCGCCAGGGACGCACGTGCGGCCACGCCACCATGTAGCTGATTCTCGCGCCAGGCACGAGCTTCATCGGGATGCTGCCGGCGTGGGCATCGCTGCGCCCGAGCGACGCGGCTTCGATCATGCGCAGCGGGATGTTCAGCGCGATCGGCAGCGCCACGCCGAAGCGCAGCACGACGCGACGATTCGTGATCGTGTAGCAGGTGGCACGCGCATTGAGCCACGCGAGCAGCAGCAACAGCCCGATGGCACTGACGCCGAACACGAGCGGCCAGGTCGTCGCCGCGAACAGTTCGGCGCCGCGCAGGCCGTCGGCCGCGGCCTCGGCGACCCGCCACGCGAGTATCAGCCCGAAGTACACGGTCACCTTGCGCACATGGAACGCGTTACGGGCAAGGGCCCACCATTCCGGCCGTCCCTGCCAGCGCATTTCTTCACCCTCCGGCAGCGTGGCCGGAAGCCCGGGGACTGGTTCGTAGTCGTACTCGCTCACATCAGCGGCCCCAGACGGTCGGGCGTCGCGTAGAGATAACCCGATGCGTAGTAGGCGACGAGCTTCTCTTCCTCGAGCAGCGTGATGATGTCGGGCGACTTCAGACCCGGCACATCGGCAAAATGCCTGGCGTTGATCGACACCACCCTGACCCGGCCACGCGCTCCTTCAATCTTCGCGTAGTTCCATGGCAGCAGCACCGTGCGGGAACCGTTCGCCGCGGTGGTCTCGATTTCGATGTAGCGCAGCAGGTATTCGGACTGGTCGACCCAGACGTCCTTGACGACGCCACCGACGAGACCGTCCGCGCCGACGACCTTCATGCCGCGCGGATCGGGATCGCGCGACTCGAGGTAGTAACCAGGCGCTGCACGCAACGGCACGATCTTGGGCTTGCCTTCGAAAGTCAGGTCGGGCTCGTCGGCGCGCAGCGCGTAGGCGCCGGGGCCGACGCCATCGATCATCGGGTTCCCGGTGGGCTCGAGCGGCGCACCGGGCCAGGCGCCGACCGGTCGGGCCTTCAGCTCGCGCGGATCCTTTTCCGGCTTCGGCGCCACGACGTCATGGCCATGGGCCATGCGGAATGTTTTCGGCTTCGGCAACGCCGGGTAGCCCTGCAGGCGAATGCGCGGGCTGCGCTCGGACCAGTCGGACTCCATCGGATAGCCCTCGCGCTTGTCTTCCTTGCGCAGGTACAGCACCAGGCCGAAGAAGAAGATCCAGAACGCGTAGAGCGCGAGCTGGGCGAAGTCGATATAAGCGGTGATTTCTCCGGAATACATGCGCGCCTCCTGTAAAGCGAAATTTCTCAGCCGGGAAACTGCGCGAGGCCGAAATACGGCTGCTCGCGGGTTTCCTGCGTGTAACGAACCAAGGGGCCGATCGCGACGAGCGTCGCGAACAGCAACAGAATCTCGAGCTGGTAAACCGCGCCATAGCCGACCGCCGGGCCGCTGAGCGCCATGCCCAGCGCACCGCTCGAAGCCAGCGATGACACGACATCGCGGAGGGCACCGCCGCCAGCAATGGCAATCCCCGCCGCCGTCGTCTGCACCGCGCCCCAGGCCCCGAGCGCGAGTCCGGCCAGGCCACCGTGATCGAGCTGCATCGCGGCGACCAGCGTGCCGACCGCATACAGCCCGCCACCGAAGCCGATCAGCATCACGCCGATACGAAACAGCGTCGGCGAGTGCAACGGCGAAGCGAACAGCACGGCGAAGAAGGCGACCACACCCGCCAGCGCGCCGAGGCCCGCGAGACGATACGGATTCACGCGTCGATTCAGCAGTCGCGCAGCGAGCCCGAAGCCGCAGAGCGATCCTGCCGCGAGCATGGCCGTGAGGATGGACGTCGCACCGACCGGCATGTGCAGGATTTCGCCGCCATAGGGTTCGAGCAGGATGTCCTGCATGCTGAACGCCATCGTGCCGAGCGCCACGGTCCACAGAAACCGCACCGTGCCTTCGCGCGCGAGCAGCATGCGGCAGCTCGCCATGAACGCAGGGCGCACCTGCGCGGGATGCGTGAGTCGCGGGTTGCGGGGCTCCTGCTTCCACAGCGCAATCAGGTTCAGCACCATCGTCGCCAGCGCGGTGCCCTGGATGATCTGGATGAGTTCAACCTGCCGGAAATCACGCAGCAGCACGCCGTACAGCGTAGCGCTGACCACCATGCCGACCAGCAACATCACGTACAGCAGCGCCACGACGCGCGGCCGCGCTTCCTCGGGTGCGAGATCGGTGGCCAGCGCCAGGCCGGCCGTTTGTGTCGTGTGCAGCCCGAGGCCGACGAGCAGGAACGCGAGTGCTGCGGACCACTGCCCGATCCAGGCAGGGCCCTGCGTGTCGCCGGACAGCAGGATCAGGGCGAACGGCATGATCGCGAAACCACCGAACTGGACGAGCGTGCCTAGCCAGAGATAGGGCACGCGGCGCCAGCCGAGCAACGAGCGGTGCGTATCGGAGCGGAAGCCGATCAGCGCGCGCAGCGGGGCGAGCAGGAACGGCAGGGCCACCATCATCGCGACCAGACTGGCCGGCACGCCGAGTTCGACGATCATCACCCGGTTCAACGTCCCGTTCAGCAGTGCGAGCGCCATGCCGACGGACACCTGGAACAGCGACAGCCGCAGCAGGCGACGCAGCGGCAGTTCCACGCTCGCCGCATCTGCGAACGGCAGGTAGCGCAGGCTGACGTGCAGCCAGCCCCGGCCGAGACTGTCGCCGAGTTTCGTCACTTCCGCCTCAGCTCCAGTGCCTGCGACGTATAGAAGCCACTGACGATGCGCTGCGTGCGGCCACGCTGCCAGCCGGCCATGCGCGGCTCGGCGTCGAGCTTGCGGTGCAGGGTCCGCTCCGCAATCGGTTCGATCGCCGGGGCGCGATTGCCACGCGGCAGCAGGCGACCCACCGCATGCATCACCGACAGCGGCGCGGTGCGCGGCGCGAAGGTGAACAGCACCGAGTACTGCGTACGCGCCGCCAGTCCCGCCAGCACGCCGACGATGTCGTCGCCACGGTAGTGAATCAGCGAGTCCATCGACACGACGTGATCGAACTCACCGAGCGCCGGATCGTGCATGTCGCCGACGAGAAAGCGTACCGAGCCGGGACCGAGGTCCGCCGGCAGGCGCTCGGCGGCGAGTTCGACCAGCGAGCCCGACAGATCAATCGCCGTGACATCGGCGCCGCGCCGAGCGGCCGCGACCGCAAGCGCACCGGTGCCGCAGCCAGCGTCGAGAATGCGTTTGCCGCGAAGATCGGCCGGCAGCCAGTCGAGCAGCGTTGACCGCATCCGATCGCGACCAGCCCGCACCGTCGCGCGAATCGTGCCGACCGGCGCATCCGAAGTCAGGCGTTTCCAGGCTTCGAGCGCCGTGCGGTCGAAATAGGTTTCGAGTTCCCGGCGGCGGTTGCTGTAGGTTTGCGTGTGCATTATTGGAATCCCAGGAGATCGAAGATGTCGCGGTCGCGCATCGGCGCAGCCTCTTGCGGCTCGGTGCCCGCCAGCAGCGTCGCGGCCAGTCGCAGGTACTCCTGCTGCAGTGCGTGCACGCCCGGCGAATCCTCCATTTCGAACATCGTCGACTTGCGCAGACGGCTCTGACGCACGATGTCGTCATGTGGGAACTGCGCCATCGTCTTCAGGCCCACCGCGTTGTTGAAGCGGTCGATCTGATCGGTTTCGTTGCTGCGATTCGCAATCACGCCGCCAACACGCACGTTGTAGTTCTTCGACTTGGCGAGAATCGCGGCGAGGATGCGGTTCATCGCGAAGATCGAATCGAAGTCGTTGGCGGTGACGATCAGTGCCTTGTCGGCGTGTTGCAGGGGTGCGGCGAAGCCGCCACAGACCACGTCGCCGAGCACGTCGAAAATCACGACGTCGGTGTCCTCGAGCAGATGGTGTTCCTTCAGCAGCTTGACGGTCTGGCCGACGACATAGCCGCCGCAGCCGGTGCCGGCCGGCGGACCGCCCGCCTCCACGCACATCACGCCGTTGTAGCCGACGTACACGTAATCTTCCGGGCGCAACTCCTCCGAGTGGAAGTCAACGGCTTCGAGACTGTCGATGACGGTCGGCACTAGCTTCTTCGTCAGCGTGAACGTCGAGTCGTGCTTCGGATCGCAGCCGATCTGCAGCACGCGCTTGCCGAGCTTGCTGAACGCGACCGACAGGTTCGATGAGGTCGTGCTCTTACCGATACCTCCCTTGCCATAGACGGCGAACACTTTCGCTTTTCCGATCTTGAGATTCGGATCCAGTTCAACCTGGACACTGCCCTCTCCGTCCGGCCTTTTCGCCGGCCGGCTAATGCGACTGACCGGCACGGTCGTCGTGGTCATCATGCGGCAACCTCCATGGTGATACCTTCGAGTCTGTCTTCAAGTTCTTCGCCCGCGCGCTGCAACGCCTTCAGCGTTTCATCGTCGGGGGTCCAGTAACGGCGTTCGTGAGCTTCGAGCAAGCGGTTCGCCACCTTGACCGAGGCTGCGGGATTCAGTCGCGCGAGGCGCTCGCGCATCGCGGTATCGAGCACGAAGGTCTGGGTCAGCTGCTGGTAGACCCAGGGCGCCACCTGGCCGGTCGTCGCCGACCAGCCCATCGTGTTCGTCACGTGTTCTTCGATCAGGCGCACGCCTTCGTAGCCGTGCTGCAACATGCCTTCGTACCACTTCGGGTTCAGCATGCGGGTACGGGCTTCGAGCGCCACCTGCTCGTTCAGTGTGCGCACCGTCCCTTCGCTGCGGGTCTGGTCGCCGATATAAACCGGCACTTCGCTGCCGCGCGCACGGCTCACCGCGCGGCTGATGCCGCCGAGGGTGTCGAAATAGTGGTCGAGCGTGGTCACACCGAGTTCGACCGACTCCAGGTTCTGATAGGTCAGCGACACGTCCGCCAGCGCGCTCTCGAGCAGTGCCGCCTGCTGCAGCGGACGGCCGGCGCGCCCGTAGGCGAAGCACTTGCGGCGCGTATAGGTTTCGGCGAGCTCGTCTTCCTCGTGCCACTGCCCGTTCTGCACCATGTGATTGACGTTCGAGCCGTAGGCGCTTTCGTCGTTGCTGAACACCCGCAGCGCGGCCGTCTCCAGATCGCAGCCATGCTGCGCCTGGTAGGCCAGCGCGTGTTTGCGCACGTAGTTCTCGGCGAGCGGTTCATCGGCGCTCGCAGCCAGGAACGCCGCTTCGGCGAGCAGCCTGGTCTGCAGCGGCAGCAGGTCGCGGAAAATGCCGGACAGCGTGATCACGACATCGATGCGCGGCCGGCCGAGTTCGGCGAGCGGCAGCAGTTCGGCGCCGGCGAGGCGGCCGTACCCGTCGAAGCGTGGCCGCGCGCCGAGCAGCGATAGTGCCTGCGCGATCGGGCCGCCTTCGGTCTTCAGGTTGTCGGTGCCCCACAGCACGAGTGCGACGGATTCCGGCAGCGGATTGCCGTCGGCGAGATGACGCGCGAGCAGCAGGTCCGCCTGACGTCCGCCGAGACGCACGGCCATCGCGCTCGGGATGCGGAACGGATCGAAACCGTGCAGGTTGCGGCCGGTCGGCAGGACGTCCGGCGTGCGCAGCACGTCGCCCGCCGGCGCCGGCGGCACGAAGCGCCCGTCGAGCGCGTTCAGCAGCGCCGGGATCTCCTGATCCTCGGCCAGCCAGCGGTTGGCGGTGGCAAGGGTCTCGAACAGCGGCTGGGCCACGGCGTCCGGCGCCTCGCCATGGGCCTGCTCCGCCGCCAGCGCCGACGCTGCCGACCCGGTGTCGACCAGTGCCTCGATCGCCTGCCGCGACACCGGCGTGGTCTGCATCGACTCGGCCATGCTGGAGAGGAGTTCGATGCGCTCCTCGGCCGACATCGGTTCACCGACGACATGCAGGCCGTAGGGGATGAGGGTGGCTTCGAGTTCGCGCAGACGCGTATCGAGCGCCATGACGGCGCGGTCTGCGTCCTCGGCCCATGGCTGGTCGTCGCTCAGCAAATCGAGTTCGCCCGCCTGGGCATGAATCAGCAGCGCGATCTCGTGACGCTCGGCGGCGTGATCGGGCCGCATCGCGCGCCATGAGGAAATGGCGTCCTTCAGCTCGTTGAGGCCGCGATAAAGCCCGGCGTGGGCAATTGGCGGACTCATGTAGCTGACGAGCGTGGCCGCCGAGCGGCGCTTCGCAATCGCGCCTTCCGACGCATTGTTCGCGGCATACAGGTAAAGATTCGGCAGGTCGCCGATCAGGCGATCGGGCCAGCACTCGCCGCCGAGCGCCGTCTGCTTGCCCGGCATGAATTCCAGCGCCCCGTGCGTGCCGAAATGCAGGACCGCATCGGCGGCGAACTCGTGGCGGAGATAGCGGTAGAACGCAGCGAAGGCGTGGGTCGGCGCGAACCCCTGTTCGAACAGCAGGCGCATCGGGTCGCCCTCGTAGCCGAGGCCCGGCTGCACACCGACGAACACGTTGCCATAGGACTTGCCGAGCACGAACAGCGACGCACCGTCGCTCTGCACCTTGCCGGGCGCGGGCCCCCACTGCGCTTCAATCTCGTCGAGCCACTGCTGGTGACGCACATAGTCGTCCACCGGCATGCGGGCGTGCACGTTGGCGTGACTGCCGTAACGCGCCGAATTACCTTCGATGATGTCGGACCGCAGCTGGTCGAGCGAGGCGGGCAGTTCGACGCCGTAGCCGGCCGCCTTCAGCGCCTGCAGCGTGCGCCACAGGGATGCGAACACTGACAGATTCATCGCCGTGCCGGCGTTGCCGGCGTTCGGCGGGAAATTGAACAGCACGATTGCGATCTTGCGCTCGGCGCGCTGCTTGCGACGCAGGGTGACCTGGCGATCGACGCGCGCGACCAGCGACTCGACGCGGTCGGGGATCGGCTGCATGTCCCGCGCGCCCTTGCCGGCGGCACCGCCGACGCGGCCACCGAACACCATCGGGTTCGTCGCGCCGTCGAGTTCGGGTATGGCGACCATCATCGTCGACTCGACCGGCTGCAGCCCGAGCGACGAGGACTGCCACTGCTCGACGGTCTGGAACTCGAGTGCATGGGCGGCGATGTAGGGCACATCGAGCTTCATCAGGAGATCGCGCGCCGCTTCGGCGTCGTTGTACGCGGGGCCGCCGACGAGCGAGAAACCCGTCAGCGACACGACGGCATCGACGATGCTGCGGCCGCCGGCGGTGAAGAAGCGGTCGACTGCCGGACGCGCGTCGAGTCCGCTCGCAAACGCCGGGATCACGCGGACGCCACGCGCTTCGAAACTGTTGATCACCGCATCGTAGTGCGCCGTGTTGCCGGCAATCATGTACGAGCGCATCAGCAACAGCCCGACCGTCGCGCGCGGGGTCGCCGGCGCCGGCAGTTCGGTGACCTGCTCGGTGAAACGCGTGCGCAGCCGCGGATGATAGAGGCCGACTTCCGGATACTCCGCCGGCGGCAGCGCCTTCAGGCCCTTCAGGCCGGCACGTTCGCCGGCGGCATAACGGCCGACGAGGAAGCGGACCATGTTCGCGATGTTGATGTCGGAACCGGCGAGCCAGTACTGCAACACCAGGAAATAGGTGCGGACGTCCTGGGCTGTGCCCGGGATGAAGCGCAGGATCTCCGGCAGGCGCTTGAGCATCTTCATCTGCTTCGCGCCGGCACTCGCCTTGTTCTCGCCGTCCTTGGTGCCGCGCAGACGCTTCAGCAGGCCCAGCGCGCCGCCCGGCTGGCGATCCATCTGAAAGCGTCCCACCCGCGTCAGGTGCATCACGTCGCGGGCCGAAAAACAGCAGACCATTGCGTCGCAGTGATCGCGCCGCGCGCGCAGTGCCGGCAGCACCGCGTTCGCATGCTCCTCCATGAACAGCATCGTGGCGATGACGATGTCGCCCTTGGCGATGTCCTGGCAGCAGCGATCGAGTGCATCGCTGTCGTGCCCCCACTCCGACGCCGCATGCAGGCTCAGGGTGAGCCCGGGCAGTTCGGATGACAGCATCTGGCCCGCGCGCTCGCTGGCGCTGGCCAGATGGCCATCCATGGTGACGATGACGACCCGGATCGGGGTCGCGTCAGCGGCCGAAGTGCGCTTTGGCATCGTAGAGCGTCTCCACGGTAATGTTCGCCACGCCGCGTTCAACGGCGAAGTGCTCTGTATTGCGACGTGCCTTGGTGCGAACGAAGAAAGGAATCTTGCGCAGTTCCTTTTCCGCCTCCGCCGTCCACGTCGGTTGGCCCGGTGCAACGACGACCTGGGCAGCTTCGATCGGTTGCGGGGCCGTCGCCACCCCAAGGTGCGAAGGCGGCGCCGCGTCGTTGAATTCGAAATCGCCGCGGAACATCTGCAGCAGATGCTCCTCCAGCCCCATCAGCAGCGGATGCACCCAGCTGTCGAACAGCACGTTCGCGCCTTCGAAGCCGTACACCGGGCTGTAGCGCGCAGGCACGTCCTGCACGTGCAGCGGCGAGGAAATCACCGCGCAGGGGACGCCGAGCCGCTTCGCAATGTGTCGTTCCATCTGCGTGCCGAGCACGAGTTCCGGTGCGGCGGCGGCAATGGCGCGCTCCACCTCTAGATAGTCGTCGGTAATCAGCGCCGGCACGCCCAGCTGCTCGGCGGCCGCGCGGGTTTCACGCGCGAACTCGCGGGAGTAGGTGCCGAGCCCGACCACCTGGAAGCCCAACTCTTCCTGCGCCACGGTGGCCGCGGCGATCGCGTGCGTGGCGTCGCCGAACACGAACACTCGTTTGCCGGTCAGATAGGTCGAGTCCACCGAGCGCGAATAGCGTGGCAGCCGTGAGCGGGTCGGATCGCGCGGCATGAAGCCGGCCGCTTCGCAGGCCTCGACACGGGACGGGTCGAGACCTGCCAGCGTCGCGACTTCCGCGAGAAAGCGCCGGGTGCCATTGACGCCCATCGGAATCGCGGTCGTGCGCGGCATGCCGAAGCTGCGTTCGAGCCAGGCGCTGACGGTGCGGCTGACTTCCGGATAGAGGTCGACGTTGAAGTCGGCGTCGGGAATGCGCCGGAGGTCGGCGGGGCTCGCGCCGAGCGGCGCGACGACGTTGACGTCGACACCAAGCTGGTCGAGCAGGCGCGAGATCTCGACGATGTCGTCCTGGCACCGGAAACCCAGCAGCGACGGCCCGAGCAGGTTCACACGCGGGCGACGGTCGGAAGGCACCGGCCCACGCGCGACGGGCGGCGTCGGGATGACCGGCGCGAGCAGTGCGCGCACCAGTTGGTAGAACGTTTCGGCCGCACCCCAGTTTTCCTTCTTCGTGTAGGCGGGCAGTTCGAGCGGCACGACGGTCGTCGGCAGGTTCATGCTCTCGGCCAGCGTGCCGGCCTGATCCTGGATCAGCTCGGCCGTGCACGATTCGCCGACGAGCATCGCCTCGGGCTTGAAGCGCTCGAAGGCCTCGGCGACTGCGTTCTTCACGAGTTCGGCGGTGTCACCACCGAGATCGCGCGCCTGGAACGTCGTGTAGCTGACGGGTGGCCGGCGATACTGGCGTTCGATCATCGTGAACAGCAGGTCGGCGTAGGTATCGCCCTGCGGCGCATGCAAGACGTAATGCACACCCTCCATCGAGGTCGCGATGCGCATCGCGCCAATGTGCGGCGGGCCTTCGTAGTTCCAGATGGTCAGTTGCATGAGCGCTGCTTCAGACGTTGAGGCGCGAACGACGCACGAGCGGCCGCGCAAACAGTTCGGCCAGATCGGCGGCCTGTTCATAGCCGTGTACCGGCGTGAACACGAGCTCGATCGACCACTTGGTGGCAAGCCCCTCCCCTTCGAGCGGGTTCGCGAGGCCGAGGCCGCAGACCGTCAGATCGGGCTGCGCGGCGCGCACGCGATCGAGTTGCTTCTCGACGTGCTGTCCTTCGCTGATCACCACGTCAGGCGGCAGCAGCGGGAGCTCCGAGGAGACCATCTTGCGGTCGAGATACGGCGTGCCGATTTCAACCAGTTCCATCCCCATTTCGCGCTTCAGAAAGCGCGCGAGTGGAATTTCGAGCTGCGAATCCGGCATGAAGAACACGCGCTTGCCGGCGAGCAGCGTCTTGTGTTTCGCCAGCGCGAGCCGGGCGCGCGCAGCCAGCGGTTGCGTGACGCTGGCGAAACGCTCGGTGCTGACGTCCCATTCGGTGGCCGCGGCGGCGAGCCACGCCGTCGTCCCTTCGGCACCAAACGGGTAAGGCGCGGTGATCAGGTGCGCCCCGCGGGCACACAGCGCGCGGATGGTCGTGCCATTGAATGGCTGGGCCGCGAGCAACTGGGTATTCGGTCCGACGCCGGGCAGCTGCCGCGCGCTCGCGCCCGGCAGAAAATGCACCGGGCCGATGCCGAGACGCTCGAAGCAGCTGCGCAGCTGACCTTCGACGATGTCGGCCACGCAACCGACGACGATCAGCTGACGTTCGTCCGTATCGGGCATCCACGGCACGAGCGCGTTCAGCGCGTTGTCTTCGCCCTGCGTGAACGTGGTTTCGATGCCGGAACCCGAGTAGCTCAGCACGCGGACCTGCGGCGAGTAGCGCTCGGTGAGACGAATCGCCGCGCGGGACAAATCGAGCTTGATCACTTCGGACGGGCAGGAGCCGACGAGAAAAAGCGTCGAAATCTCCGGGCGGCGTTCGAGAATCGTCGCGCAGACGCGATCGAGTTCGTCATTCGGATCGGCCATGCCGGAGAGGTCACGGTCAGTGAGGATCGCAGTGCCGAAGCGGGGCTCGGCGAAAATCATCACACCGGCGGCGGACTGCATCAGGTGCGCGCAGGTGCGCGATCCGACGATCAGAAAGAACGCGTCCTGGAACTTGCGGTGCAGCCAGACGATGCCCGTCAGCCCGCAGAACACTTCGCGTTGACCGCGTTCGCGCAGCACCGATGTACCTGCGTACTGGCGTTGCGGGAACGGCAACGGCTTGGCTTCTGCATTCATCGTGCGTACTCCGCTTTGACGGCATGGTGGGCGGCAGCCGTGGGTTCGGCCCGGCGCGCGGCGCGCAGCTTGAGGACGAACTGGGCCGCGTTGACGACGTAGGCGGCGTAGGCGGCCAGCGCGATCAGCATCTGTTCGCGCAGCGGCAGGCTGCCGGTGACGAAGGCATAGAGGTAAGCCGTGTGCAGCGCGATCACGATCATGCTGACCGCGTCTTCCCAGAAGAACGGGCGCGCGAACAGGTAGCAGCCGAAGACTTCCTTCTCCCAGATCGCGCCGGTGACCATGATGGTGTAGAGGAGACCGGTCTTGCAGACGACCGACCAGGTCGCCGCGAGCGCACCGTCGCCCGTCTGCAGGTAGCGCAGCACGAGCACGAGACTGACGAGAAAGACGACGAACTGGATGGGGGCGAGCACGGCCTGAACGATCGTCCATGGCGTCGCATTCCTGCGCTGGCGCTCTTCGGGTGTGTAGAGCGGCGACTTGGACTCGTACACGGGGCGACGGCTCATCGATTGTCTCCGCGCTGGCAGGATTCGGCTTCGAAGTAACTCTAGGCGCCCACCCCAAGAGTGTCAACTAAAATTGACGTAACTTTTTATTGACATTCCCGCTCAAAAGCACATGATTCATGACAGATTGACGGCGGACCCTGACTGTTGCGGTGCCAACGCGAGCGAAACAGATCGCAATCGGTGTCAACTAGGGTCTAGACTGCCTACACAAGCGGCCATTCGAGCTGCAAGCGGATGACCATCCGGGGAGGAGCGACATGGCCAGCACATGGCACCAAAGCCAACTCACAGGGACCTGGAGTGATGAAGCGGCCGCAGCGGTCTCAGCGGAGGCTGAGGACTCGGCACCGGATCGGGACGATTGTTCCGATCGCTCGACCTGGTTTCTGACCTGCCTCGCCCGCACGATCGAGGGCGAAATCATTCCACGCCTGATGCTCGCCCACCGCGCCCAGCCAGTCCGCTTCGACGACAGCGGCAAACAGGGCGTGAATCCGGGTCCGGAAGACATTGCCGAACTCGCCCGCCTGTCGATCAGGCACGAAGCCGACGTCGTCATCGCTTTCATGGAAGCGGTTGCCGCGCGCGGTGTCTCGCTCGAAAGCCTGTTGCTCGAACTGCTGGCCCCCGCGGCCCGCCACCTGGGCGAACTCTGGAATGACGACCTCTGCGACTTCACCGATGTGACCGTCGGTCTCGGTCGCCTGCAACATGCACTGCATGTCTTCACGCACGGTTCGCGCCAGGACAACGCCATCAGACAGACGCCGCGCAAGGCGCTGCTGGCGGCCGTGCCCGGTGAACAGCACACGTTCGGCGTGTCGATGGTCGCGGAATTCTTCCGCCAGGCGCAGTGGGATGTGTGCTGCGAAACCGGCGTCGGCGCCGAGATTCTGCTGGCCACGGTCCGCGCCGAACATTTCGACCTCGTGGGTCTGTCGATAGGCAGCGAAAACCGGCTGGAGGCGGTGAAAGAACTGATTCAGCAACTGCGCGAGAACTCCTGCAATCCGGACATCCGGATCATGGTCGGCGGGCAGGCGATTCTCGACGATCCCTCGCGTGGCGAGCGGATCGGAGCGGACGCGACGGCGCTGGATGGTCGCCGCGCCGTGCTCCAGTCACAGCAGTTGCTTGGTATACTCCCCGCTGATTTCCAGATTCGCTAGTCAAGCCTAACGCCATGAGAGCGCCCGATTTGGCGCCCGAACGCCCGAACAAACCCGCAGGTTCCCTGCGGGAACTGGGCACCGGTCCCGCTGCCACCCTGCTTGCCGCCACCTCAGATCTGGCGCTGGTCCTCGATCACGACGGCGTCATTCGCGATCTCGCGATCAACAGCGATGAATTGAACCGTGACGGCTATGCGCGCTGGGTCGGACAATCGTGGGTCGACACGGTCACGATCGAAAGCCGCGTGAAGATCGAATCGCTGCTGAAAGATGCGGCCAATGACGCTGCGCCGAAGTGGCGACAGGTCAATCATCCGTCGCCGCGCGGCGTCGACGTGCCGATGATGTATTCGACGCTGAAGGTCGGTGAAGACGGCCATATCGTGGCTATCGGCCGCGATCTGCGCGGCATGGCAGCCCTGCAGCAGCGCCTGGTCGACGCCCAGCAGTCGATGGAGCGTGACTACACCCGCCTGCGGCAGGCAGAGACGCGCTATCGCCTGCTGTTCCAGCTCGCGTCGGCTGCGGTGCTGATCGTGGAGGCCTCGTCGCGCAAGATCACCGATGCCAATCCCGCGGCGCTGGCGCTGATCGGCGGCAACAGTCGCAAACTCGTCGGCAGCGCGCTGGCCGACTGTTTCCCGGAAGCCGATGCGGCCGTCGTCAATGAAATGCTGACAACGGTCAAGGCCATCGGACGCACGGATGAACAACGGATCACCGGCGGCGAACGCAAACTGCCGCTGACGATCACCGCCTCGCTGTTCCGTGAGGAAGCCGGCGAACATTTCCTGGTGCGCCTGACCGCCGCCGACGCGCATGACGGCGACGCCGGCAGCGCCGCGCATTCGCGCGTTGCCGCAATCATGGAGCAGACGCCGGATGGCTTCGTGGTCACCGATCAGAACGATCGCATTCTGGCTGCCAACCCGGCGTTCCTCGATCTGGTACAGCTGGCAACCGAAGCGCAGGTCGAAGGTGAAAGTCTCGAGCGGTGGCTAGGCCGTCCCGGCGTCGACATGAGCGTGCTCGCCGCGAACCTCAAGCAGTACGGCTCGGTGCGCTGCTTTGCGACCAAACTGCGCGGCGAATATGGCTCGACCATCGACGTCGAAATTTCGGCCGTCGCCGTGCCGAACGGTGACGAAGGCTGCTGCGGCTACGTCATTCGCGACGTCGGGCGCCGGCTCGGCACGCAGACGCGTTCGGTGCGCGAACTGCCGCGTTCGGTCGATCAGCTGACGGAACTGATTGGCCACGTGTCGCTGAAGGATCTGGTGCGCGAAGCGACTGACGTGATCGAGCGGCTGTGCATTGAAGCAGCGCTCGAACTCACCGGTGACAATCGCGCGTCGGCCGCTGAAATGCTCGGCCTCAGTCGCCAGAGCTTCTACGTGAAGATGCGCCGGCACGGCCTCGGCGACCTGGCGCCTGAAGGCGAAAAGTAACCCGCGCCAAGCCCTGGCGGCATTGCTTGCCGCCACTGTCCCACCCTGACAATTCAGCCCCGACAACGGGCTGTGCGCGTCTGTTGCCGGCTCGTCGGCCCATCGCAACGCTTTCATGTAAACTTTAATTGACAGCACATGCTCGTGTGTCTATTTTTAAGGACATGCGTACGCCGCAGCCCGCCGCTGTCCTTGAATTGCTGAAGCCGGTCACCTGGTTTCTGCCGATGTGGGCGCTCGCCATCGTGACACGCAGCGACTTCAAGCCCGCGGTGTTCGTCATCGCCTTGCGGTACCTGAGGGGGCGTCCGTACGGCGCCGCGGCCATCGTCGGCCTGCTCCAGAATCCGCGCGAACGCGCCCCCTGGCTCCACGCGAACGGAGTCCCACTGCCGGTGTCCGGCATCCTGATCGGCGCGTTCGCGCTGCAATCCCTATTCACCGCGGGGGCTCCATGAGTCGCAGAACATTCGGTTGGCCCACCATCTTCAGGCTCGGCCTCGTCCAGGCTTCGCTCGGCGCGATCGTCGTCCTCACGACCTCCACGCTGAACCGCGTGATGGTCGTCGAGCTCACGCTGCCGGCGCTGCTGCCGGGACTGCTGGTCGGCATTCACTACGCGCTGCAGGTCCTGCGTCCAAGACTCGGTTACGGATCTGATGTTCACGGCCGCCGCACGCCGTGGATCCTCGGTGGCATGGCAATGCTCGCTGCCGGCGGCGCGCTGGCGGCGATCGCCACGGCGCTGATGGGATCGTCCTTCGGGCTCGGCGTGGCGACCGCTGTCCTGGCGTTTGCGCTGATTGGTGTCGGCGTCGGCTGCGCGGGCACCACGCTGCTCGTGCTGCTCGCCAAACGCGTCGACACCGAACGCCGCGCCGGCGCCGCCACCGTGGTATGGCTGATGATGATTTTCGGTTTCATCATCACCACGGCGATTGCCGGCCATCTGCTCGATCCCTATTCCCCGGCCAGACTCGTCGCCGTGGTCGGTGGCATCAGCGTCATTGCGTTCCTCGTGTCCGTGCTCGCGCTGTGGCGCGTGGAAGGGCCCGTCGAGACCAACCCTGCCGACCGCGCCGATCAGGCCGCACAGGCGGTCCCGGGCGCCTTCAAGGCCGCACTTGCCGAGGTGTGGAACGAGCCGAATTCACGGCGCTTCGCCGTATTCGTATTCGTGTCGATGCTCGCCTACAGCGCACAGGACCTGATCCTCGAACCCTTCGCCGGCGCGGTGTTCGGCATGACGCCCGGTGAGTCGACCAGACTCGCCAGCATTCAGCACAGCGGTGTCCTCGTCGGCATGATTCTCGTCGCGCTCGCCAGTCGTGCCGGCATCGGCGCGAGCCTGCGCCCCTGGATCTTCGGCGGCTGCATCGGCTCCGGCCTGGCGCTGCTCGGCCTCGCTGCTGCGAGCTTTGTCGGACCCGACTGGCCGCTGCGCCCGTGGGTCTGCGTACTCGGATTCGCCAATGGTGTGTACGCAGTCGCCGCCATCGGCTCGATGATGGCGCGCGCCGACGAAGGCACCGAACGCCGCGAAGGCGTGCGGCTCGGCCTGTGGGGTGCAGCGCAGGCCCTGGCGTTTGGTCTCGGCAGCTTCATCGGCACCGCGGCCAGCGACGTCGCGCAGGCACTGTTCGGATCGCCCGTCACGGCCTATGCCGTGGTGTTCGGCGCGGAAGGCCTTTGTTTCCTGGTGGCTGCGGTCCTTGCAGTCCAGTTGCGTGGCAACGCTGAAGCGTCGCCCGCCGTACGTCCCACTCCGTATGGCAGCCCTGCGCTGTCACCCAAACTCGCCCGGACGGTAAGCAGATGAACAACTCACCCGACTATGACGTGGTAGTGATTGGCGGTGGCCCGGCCGGCGCAATCGCGGCCACGGATCTGGCGCGACGCGGTCGACGCGTCGCGCTGCTCGACCGTCAGGGCCGCATCAAGCCCTGCGGCGGCGCGATCCCCCCGAAGGCAATCGAAGAATTCGAACTGCCTGATCACTTGCTGAAGGCGCGCGTCACGGGCGCGCGGATCGTCTCACCGACCCACCGCTGCATCGACATGCCTATCGACAACAACGGCTATGTCGGCATGGTCGACCGTGCCGAGTTCGACGAATGGTTGCGGGAACGGGCAGCGCTGCAGGGCGCGACGCGCGTGCGCGGCGAGTACGAGGACATCGTCGACAACGCGGACGGCAGCGTGTCGGTCCGTTATCGCGACGCCGACGGCGTCAGCAACGTCCTGCGGACCCGCTCGGTCATCGGTGCCGATGGTGCGGCCTCACGCGTCGCGAAGGCCCGCGTGCCCGGCGCCGGTGACACGCCATATGTCTATGCGTATCACGAAATCATCAGCGCCCCGACCGCGGGGAGCGAGGGCGTCGACTACAGCGCGCGCCGCTGCGATGTCGTGTACGACGGCAAGTACTCGCCCGATTTCTACGCCTGGGTCTTTCCGCACGGGGATACCGTCAGCATTGGCGTCGGCACCGCGAACAAGGGCTTCTCGTTGCGCGGCTCGGTGACAGCGCTGCGCAAGGCGACAGGTCTCGACGGCCAGAAGACACTGCGCCGGGAGGGCGCACCGATTCCGCTGCGCCCGCTGAAGCGCTGGGACGACGGCAAGTGCACCGTCCTCGCCGGCGATGCCGCCGGGGTCGTGGCGCCCGCGTCCGGCGAAGGCATCTATTACGCGCTGCTCGGCGGACGACTGGCCGCCGACGCGATCGAAGAGTTTCTCGTCTGTGGACGTCCGGCAGTGCTCGCCCAGGCGCGCAAGCGCTTCATGAAAGCGCACGGCAAGGTGTTCTGGGTGCTCGGCATCATGCAGCGCTTCTGGTATCACAGCGACAAGCGCCGCGAGCGCTTCGTCAGCATGTGCGGCGATCGCGACGTGCAGCGCCTGACCTGGGAAGCCTACCTGCACAAGCGGCTCGTTCGCGCCCAACCGATGGCGCATCTGCGCATTTTCCTCAAGGACCTCGCCCACCTGACGGGCCTGGTTCGTCCGTCCTGATCTCCCTGGCGCTGCCGCCTGGCAGCGCCCTTCTCCGCAGGTGAATTCCCCCATGCCGGACACCGCGCTCGGCCCCGGTCTCGTCACGGACCTGCTGCTGGGCGTGCTTGCACTGGAGCTGCTCACCATCGCCGCGCTGTCGCTGCATGCACGCCGCCATCGTCGACTATGGCGGCTGGTACCAACGATTGCGGCAGGCGGATTCCTGGTCCTGGCGTTTCGCAGCTTCCATCTCGGCGATGACTGGCGCATCAGCGCCCTGCTGCTGGCGGGATCGGGTCTCAGTCATGGACTCGATCTGGCGCTGCGATGGCAGCGCCAGATCGATTCGACGGGCTAATCAGGGAGCAGGCGTCGCAGGCGGAGCTGGCGTGGTGTCAACCGCAGGCGCAGCCGCGGTCGTCGTGCCATGGCTGCGCAGCGACGGGTAGTCCTTCGCCATGCTCACGCCCAGCAGCGGCTTCGCTGCACCCTGGTGACAGGTGGTGCAGTTCGCCTTCGGCGCGTCGGCCATCACCGGCCCCAGCCGTTCGGCCGGCAGCGTCGACTTCAGGGGTTCGAGGTACTCGTTGTTGAGCGTCCTCGCCATCTGAATGCCGTGCCAGGCCTGCACGCGTTGCGGCGTGCTTTCCTGCCAGTTGGAGAACAGCCGGCTGTTGTGGCAGTAGTTGCAGTTGACGCCGAGCGCATCGGACACGTGCATCATCAGCCCATAGGTGTTTTCGGTCTGCTTGATGTCCGGCGTGGGTTTACCGATTGCGGGCAGCGGATGATTGGACGAGACCCTGATCTGGCCACTGTCACGCAGCATAGGGCTGAACGGATCTTCCGGCAACGAGGCCAGTGCGACGCTGTCCGCCGCCACATTCTGCCCCGCCCGGTAACCCGCGTACGCCACTCGCGGCGTGTAGCCATCGTTCGAGTACCAGATGTTGGCCGGCACCGGCTGACCACGATGGCAGGTGAAGCAGGTCACACCCGTCTCCTTCACATGCGCGCTCCAGTCGGCATTGATGCTTTGCGTCATCTGGATCATGCGTCGCGCAACGACCTTCGTATACTTCGAGTCGTCGGCGAGGTTCGCCGCGTCGTGACAGTACGCGCAGCCCTCCTTCGGCGCCACCCAACTCGTCATCGCCAGCATCAGCTGGGTGAACTCGTTGGAGTCGAGATCGCCGAGGATCTGCACGTTCTGATACATCGCGCTCGCCTTCGTGCCGCTCGGCGGCAAGGCGGCGGTCGGCGGCGGCAACTGATTCGCCGCCAGCTTCTCCGCCGTATTGCTTGCCGTCTCGAGCTGCACCATCGCCGTGCCGCGGAATCCGGTCTGCAGGGTGTCCGCCGACGGCCGCTCGCAGCCCGTCAGTGGAATCAGCAGTGCGATGCCAGCCAGCGCCAGAACGCTGCGAACACATGATGAATGGGTCATGCGTGCTACTCCTCTCATGGCGCCACCGCCGGATCGACAACTGCAGGATCGATGACCGGATAGCCAGGCGCGATGCCGTGCTTCACGCCCCACAGGAACCAGTTGTCCACCGCCGTGCCGGTCAGGATGATGCCGATACCGCCGGTCAGCGGGCACAGCACGGCAAACCACCACGCCCAGCGATGGATCGACTCCATCGTCGCGTTGAAGCCCATCGTCCAGCGCCAGAACAGCGCGGCCCGCTCCGATGCGGTACCGCGATCGACGACCTGCTCGATTTCACGTTCCCCACCGAGACGGCTGACCGCGAGAATCGTTGCGCCGTGCATCGCGAACAACAGGGTCGAGCCGTACAGGAAGGCAATCGACAGCATGTGGAACGGGTTGTAGAACAGGTTGCCATAGCGAATCGAGAATGCCGCGGTCCAGTCGAGGTGCGGGAAAATCCCGAACGGCACCGCCTCGCTCCAGCTGCCCATCAGCACCGGGCGGATGAAGCCCAGCACCAGGTAGAGCCAGATCGCCGCGGCAAACGCCCACGCCGTGTGCGTGCCCATACCGAGGGCCTTGGCCCGTCGGTACATCCGCGCCCACCACAGGAGAATCGAGGCCGTCAGGAAGAAGCCAGCCATCAGCCACCATCCGCCCTCGTTCATCGGCGGAAAGCTGAGGCCATATTTGGCCGGTGGCGGCTCCAGCGCGAGCCACGGCAGCTGTCTGATGAACTGCAAAGGATCCCAGCCCACCGACGCCCACATGTTCAGGCCGATGATCTCGATCGCAATGAAGCCGAACAGCAGGGACATGATGCCCAGCCCACCGAGGTAGAACGGGCCAATCTGCGCATCGCCGATTTTCCCCATCCAGTAGAAGAAAAACGGCTTGCCTTCGCGCGGCCAGTTGCCAGCGCCCATCGGCACGCCGGGATAGGTCGGCCCGCGGACCTGCACGCTGGTAAAGATGTTCTGATAATCAGGCATATCGGTTCTCCGTTTTCTTCAGCGCCAGATCGGAAGGTCGAGCCACCAGCCCCACCACTCCGGCCATCCTTTGGTCCAGAACGGGCCACTGATGATGATGCAGACCGCACTCCAGAAGCCGGCACTCAAGGCGAGGAACAGGCCCAGCCGGTGAATGCCCAGGGTGCCGACCGAATAACCGATCGCGTCTCTGAAGAAGGTGTTCTCATGTTCTGCCGTGCGGACCGTTTCACCGGGCGCCGGATTGACCGCCGACAGAATCAGCGAACCGTGCAGTGAAAGCGCGAGCGTCGTGGTGAAGAAGAAAGTAATCGCCAGCATATGCGCCGGGTTGTAATGAAAATGCAGGTACTGGTAACCCGTGTTCGACACCCAGTCGAGATGACTGAGGATGCCGTAGGGAAAGCCATGACCCCATGCCCCCATCAGCAGTGGCCGAATGACGACCAGCGAGACATAGGCAAAAATCGCGACAGAAAAAGCAATCGGGACGTGCCAGCCGATGCCGAGCTTGCGGCAGATTTCGACTTCACGCAGAGCCCAGGAACTGAACGCGCCCACCGCACAGATCGTGATGACCTGCCAGAGTCCGCCTTCCATCAGGGGTGCGAATGCGAGCCCGTAACTCAGGTCGGGCGGTGCGATATTGATCTGCCAGACATTCCAGGTCGGGCCCATCGCCGCGCCGTATAGAATGAGCGCAGTGCCCAGCACCGCAAATATGATTGTGGTGATACCGAAAAACCCGACGTAGAAGGGGCCGATCCAGAAATCGAACAGGTCCCCGCCGATCAAGGTCCCCCCTCTGACGCGGTACTTGCGTTCAAAGCTCAACATGGCCATGACCGGGGCCTCCTATGAGAATCAATTATTCGTAAGCCGCAGAGAAGGCGGTGGAACGGGATTCCTGACGGAATTCCTGTCCACCGCCACACTGCGCTATCGCGCGGTATTGTCCGCGACCTGCGCTGCCGGCATGTCTGTCGACATGTTGTAGGCAGCCGCCTGACCTTGGGTGCGCGGTCCCTCGATCCAGTTGAAGCGACTGGTGCTGAGCAGAATGAAATGGATCAGCAATGCCACTGTGAACAGGAAAGCGAATAGCGCCGTCAAAGTCCGGCGAGGGTCGAAAAGCAGCCACATACGCCACATATCGAATTCCTCCTATGCCACAAAGGGAATGATCGAGTTCACCACGCCGTTCAGCGTGTCGATCGTCGAGGTATAACCTTCCGGGCCCGGGAGCCAGGGACGCCATTGCCAGGCAAGGACGTGAGCGATAACCGCGATGACCGTGAAGACGATGAAACTCGTCATGAAAATCGAGTGAAACTCTTTTGCTTCACCCTCTGTCAGGCCCGAAAGCGAGCCGCCAGTGTTGTCAGCCATAAATTACCTCATTACAAATGGCCCCAAGGCCGTTACCGCGAGAGCCGCGCGGCGCGGAACCCCCTGACAACCCATGCCAGGGCACGTTGGATCGCGCGACGGCGCCGCGCGATCGTCTGTTCTGCCGTTCAGAAGCCCGAACTGAGCGCGATGCTCGCGGCGCTCCTGGCTTCCTGAATGACCGAGCCGCGGCGATCGGACCACCGCAGCCAGCGCCAGCCCACCAGCCGGGCAAGGCACGCGACGACGAGAAACACCGTGAAACAGATCGCATAGAGCAGGAAGAAATCGCGTTGTTCGCCACGGTGGCTGTTCGCCACCTGTCGCGTCCTCGCGTCGAGTTGCTGTGTCATGTGCTGTTCCTCCGCCATGTCTCGATGGTCATGTCGTCGTTCTTGTGTGTCGTTCAGCCGGCCGCGCCGCTGAGTGCCGCGCGGCCCGCGCTTGCCACCAATGCCTTGGTGACGCGCTGTACGCCGCTGCTGCGGGCCTGCTGCTCCGCGTAATCGCGCATCCGCTTCGCCGCGGAGATGCGCACCAGGATCGGAACCGTGCTGAGCGTTTCGTCGAGCGCAGCCTTGGCGTCTTCGTCCCACTCGAGGACGGGATCGAGGCGGCCGGGTGTCGCTTCCACACGATCGAGCACGGTCGCCAGTGGCAGGATGTTGAACAGCGCATCGAACAGCGCGTTGCAGACTTCCTGCACGACATAGGTCGCGCCGCCGTAGCCCATGAACGGTGTGCCGGTATGACGGCGGATGATCGCGCCCGGAAAAGACGCTGGAATGTAAGCCGAGCGCCCGCCGGCCTCGGCGATGTACATCCGCTCGTTGTAGCTGCCGAACACGACCAGCGGCGACTTCTCGTGCAGCTGCGTGCGGATGGCATCGTTATCGGTCTTGGCGCCGGCCTTGCGCGCGACGGCGAACGAACACGGCATGCCGAGTTCATCCTCGAGGAAACGTCGCAGGCCGGTCGTGTAGGTCTCGTTCGCGACGACGGCGAAGCTCGCCGTGCCGAAGAAGTCCTGCGTGACGGACCGCCACAAATCCCACAGCGGCTTGATCGTCGTGTGCTTCTCACGCTCGATGAACGGTTCGGGATCGAGGCCGAGGAGTTCGCCCAGCTTGCGTAAAAAGCGGGTCGTACTGTGCAGCCCGATCGGCGCTGCGAGGTAGGGCTTGCCGAGCGCTTCGCACAGCAGGCGTCCATGTTCGCGATACATGCAGACGTTGACTTCGGCATCACCGAGCCGCGGCACGTCGGTCAGATGGCAGCCGAGCGGAAACGTCAGGTTGACCTCGGCGCCAATGCCCTCGATGAGGCGCGTGATTTCCGCGAGGTCGGACCACGTGTTGAAGTGGCCATACATCGGGCCAATGATGTTGACCTTCGGCGCCGCGGTGGTGGTCTCGGTCGCAGCGCGTGCAGCCCCTTTGCGGCCCCCATACTCCTTCCACAGCCAGGCCATGGCGCGATCCGCGCTCTGCCACTGGTCTTCGTCGATCGTACGCGGCAGGAAGCGGTGGAGATTCGTGCCTTCGGGCGTCACGCCGCCGCCGATCATCTCGGCGATCGAGCCGGTGACGACCACCGCCGGCAGGTCCGGGTCGAGCGTCTGGTGCGCGCGACGCATCGCTTTTTCGGTCCCGTCCTGGCCCAGTTCCTGTTCGCTGAGGCCGGTGACCACGATCGGCAGTTCATGCGGCGGCAGTCCATCGGTGTAATGCAGCACCGAGGTCACAGGCAGGTTCTCGCAGCCCACCGGCCCGTCGATGACGACCTGCAGCCCCTTGACCGCTGTGAAGACGTACACCGCGCCCCAGTAACCACCTGCCCTGTCGTGATCGAGGACGAGCATTTACATCATCTCCTCTGCTTTGCGCTTCGCGGCCTGACGCGCCATCTTGCGGCGATTCATCTCGCGAAACTCAGGGTGATCGACGGGTTCTTCGGTCCAGATGCCGCTGTTGTTGCCGGTGCCGACGCCTTCGAAGAAGGCCAGCATGTCGTCGAAGCGCGCCTTGTTGCCCATCGCGGCGTTGACGACCGTCGCCAGCGACCCGGCGCCGGCGGCCCCCATCAGCGGACGGGCGGAAATCAGGTTCGTGAAGTACAGCGCCGGCGTCGCGCGTTCCTTGGCTTTCTGCACCACCGGCGTCGTGCCGATGACCAGGTCGGGCCGGAACTCCTCGAACGCCGCGACATCCTGCTCGAGTGAGGCGCGGAACTGCACATGGATGCCGCGGGCAGCGAGCCATTCGCGATCGGCTTCGCTCCATTCGGTGCGCGGACAGGCGGTGCCGACATAGCGCACATCGGCGCCGGATTCGACCAGCAAGCGCGCCACCAGCAGTTCGGAGCCTTCGTAGCCGGACATCGTGATGCGGCCCTTGATCGGCGAGTTCGAGAGGGCTTTCGCAATCGTCGGCAGCACGCGGTTCTTCGCGGCGTCAATCTGTGAGCGGGCTACACCGCAGGTGTCGCCGATCGCGTCGAGCCATGCCGCGGTGCCGTCGTGACCGACCGGCGCTGAGCCGACAATCGGGCGTCCGGCGGCACTGAACTCGCGGATCGAGGCGGTATAGAACGGGTGGATCGCGGCGACGGCGACGCAGTCGAGCGCGGCATACAGTTCACGCCATTCCCGGTTCGGAATGACCGGCCCGGCGGCAAGGCCCAGCGGCTCGAGCAGTCCGCCGATCGTCACCGGGTCGACCGGGAACATCTCGCCGAGCAGCGCAATCGTCGGGCGCTCGCTGCGCCCGCCGCGCGGCGCCTGCACCGGACCGCGCTCGGCTTCCGCCCGTGCGAACTTCAGCAGGGCGCCGGCCAGCACGTCTTTCGCTTCCGCATGCGTCGGCACGCCGAAACCGGGTACATCGATGCCGATGATGCGCACACCGTTGATCTGCTTCGGCAGCAGGCGCAGTGGTACGCCGGATGCCGTCGGCACGCAGAGATTGATGACCACGATCGCGTCATAGTGTTCGGGATCGGCGAGCTTGTGGACCGCATCGCGGATGTCTTCGAACAGCTTGCCGGTGACGAGCGTTTCGGAGTTGAACGGCACGTAGCCGACACTGCGGCGCGCGCCATAGAAATGCGACGTGAAGGTCAGCCCGTAGACGCAGCAGGCAGAACCTGACAGCACGCTGGCGGTGCGACGCATGCGCAGACCGACGCGCAGCGCGCCAAAGGCCGGGCACATGCTCTGCGGCTGGTCGTGCGGGCCGCGCGGATAGTCGGCCGCATACTTCGCGAGCAGTTCACCGTTGCCGGCCGCTTCCGCGGCGCGCGTCAGCTGCTCGCGACCGCCATGGCAATCGACGCCGGCCACGGATGCCGCGGCGACGCTGTCTTGATGCTGATTGTCGTTGCTCACTGTCATGCTCCCGCTCGTCGTCAGACCGCGTCGTAGATCACTTCGAGCGTGGCGCGCGGCTGTTCCGGCTTGCCGAGCATGTCGGCGGCCGTCGCCGGCTGAAGCACGTAGTCGCGCCCCACCTGGCTGCCCTTGAACAGTCCCAGCAACGCATCCTGCGTCAACGGCGTCGGCCGCAGCGGCGGTGCGTCGGCCACGTTGCGCGCGAGGTCCTCGAACAGCGAGCCCCACTCGCTGCCGGGCCGGCCGATGATTTCGTAATTCGCGCTCTTGCGCCGGATGTCCTCGTGCGCCGGAATCGCAGCGAGCACCGGGATGCCCGCAGCGGCCGCGAAGGCCTGCGCTTCTCCGGTGTTGTCGTCCTTGTTGATCAACAGGCCCGCGACACCGACGTTGCCGCCGAGCTTGCGGAAGTACTCGACGGCCGAGCACACGTTGTTCGCGACATACAGCGACTGCAGGTCATTCGAGCCGACGACGATGACCTTCTGGCACATGTCACGGGCGATCGGCAGGCCGAAGCCGCCGCACACCACGTCACCGAGGAAGTCGAGCAGCACGTAGTCGAAGCCCCATTCGTGAAAGCCGAGTTTCTCGAGCAGTTCGAAGCCGTGGATGATGCCGCGGCCACCGCAGCCGCGACCGACTTCGGGTCCGCCGAGCTCCATCGCGAACACGCCGTCGCGCATGAAGCAGACGTCGCTGATCGAGACTTCCTCACCGGCGAGTTTCTTCTTTGACGAGGTTTCGATGATCGTCGGGCACGCCCGGCCACCGAACAGCAGTGACGTGGTGTCACTCTTCGGGTCGCAGCCGATCAGCAGCACGCGTTTGCCCTGCTGGGCCATCATGTAAGAGAGGTTCGCAAGCGTGAAACTCTTGCCGATGCCGCCCTTGCCGTAGATCGCGATGACCTGTGTCTTGCTGGTGGCGGCCGTCGGCACCGGATCGGGCTCCATGCTGGCCTCGATGCGCAGTTGTTTGGTCATGTCACGCAGTGGGCTTTCGACGATGGACGAGGTCTGCGAAGTCATGCGCGGTTTCTCCAGTCGAGAATCATTTTGAGACAGTCGGGGTCCATGAACGCTGTGCGGTAGGCTTCATCAGCGTCGCGGAAACTGCGCCGGTGGCTGATCAGGCCGTCGAGCGACAGCAGGCGTTCGGCGGTCAGATTGCGGACGGCGGCGAGATCGGGTTCCTGCCATTCGGCGGCAATCTGGAAGCGCGCTTCGCGCAGGAACGCCGGCGGGAAATCGAACGACACGCGCTCGGCATAGAAACCGGCGAGGATGATGTCGCCGCCGTGCGCGAGATGCGTGACGAGACCATCGATCGCCGCTGCGTTCCCGCTGGCGTCGATGATCGTGCGGTAGTTGCGGCAGGTGTCCGCCGACGGCTGCAGCACCTGGTAACCGGTCGCGCCGCCAGCACGCTTCGCGTCGGTTTCCCACACTGTCGGCGCGCTGCCCCATTTCAGCAGGGCGATGCGCGCGATCAGTCTGCCCAGCACACCGTGACCGACGATCAGTTGCGGGCCACCGTCATTCGCGAGCGCCACCGCGTGATAGGCGGTGGCGGCGAGCGCCAGCAGCGCGCCCTGCTCGCCCAGGTGTTCCGCGTACGGATGGGCGCGATGACCGGCGACGACCAGGCGGGACGCGGCGCCACCGAACAGGCCGCGGATGTCACCGAAACAACGCGCGCCGGGCACGAACACCTGTTCGCCGTTGCTGCGTCCCGAGGCACTGCCGGCCTCGACGATGCGGCCGACCGATTCGTAACCAGGCACCAGCGGGTAGCCCATGCCCGGAAACGGCGGCATGAGGCCCGTCCAGAGCAGCTTCTCCGTCCCGGTGCTGATGCCGCTGTATTCGATGTCGACGACGACGTCCTGCTCGGTCGGATCGGTCAGCTCCAGTTCGGTCAGCACGAGTTGACGGGGCTGTTCCATCACAACGGCACTCGCTCGCATCGTCTGCTCCCGACCTCTGGTTCGAGGCGTCCAGAAGGCCGGACGCGCTCGTATGTAATACTAACTAGACAGATAAAAATGTCAACTTTAATTTACACGCAAACAGCTTTCTAATTCGTTCAGTTGACACTCGCAATCACGAGCGTCAGCGGCAGTGGACCGGACGTGGGGCGGACGTCGACCTGGGCAAAGCCCGCCTCACCGAGCATCCGGCGGACTTCTTCCGGCGTGCGCGGCCGACCGCTGCCCATCGCCTTCAGGTACATCCCGAAATAGGCGGCGCCGACCACGTCGCCGCGTCCGCGTTCGATCATCGGTTCGGCGATGACCAGTCGGCCGCCGTCGGGCAGCGCGGCGCGGATGTTCCGCAGCAGCCGCCGCGCGGGTTCGTCATCGTGGTCGTGCAGCACACGCACCAGCGTCACGACATCGGCGCCGGCCGGCAGTGCATCGGTGACGAAGTTGCCGCCGACGCTGTCGGCGCGCGCGGCATGACCGGCGGCTTCGAGTCGCGCCAGCGCGCGGGCGGCGACCGCCGGCAGGTCGAACACCACGCCTTCGAGCGCGGGGGCGCTGTCGAGGACGTTGATGACGAAGCGGCCTTCACCACCGCCGATGTCGAGCAGCCGGCGATGACGCGTGAAGTCGTAGGCGTGGATCACTGCCTGCGACACCATGTCCTGCGACACCGACATCAGCGCCGAGTAGCGAGCCACCGCGTCCTCGTCGAGGGCCCCGGGTGTCGCGCTTTGCGCGTAGGCCCAGTACTGCCCGAGCCGGGTGCCGTGGCGTTCGCCGCGCAGCACTGCGAGTGGGTCCTGGAGATCGGCGTAGAACATCTCGTGATGCAGGACCATGGCGCGCAGACCGGGATTGGCGAGCAGCACGGCGCCGCGCGGGCCGAGGCCGATCGCATCGCGGCCGCGCAGTTCGAGCAGGCGCAGCGCGATCGCGGCGTCGAGCAGCACCTGCGCGCCCTCCGGCGGCAGCGGGAGAGACGCCCGCAGACGGGTCATCGGCACGGGGCCGTGGCGAAGCTGCTCGAGCACGTCGAGCCGCACGATCACGCCGAGCACCTGCGAGTAGACGAAGCCGGCGCAGAGGTCGAACATCGCGCGCGCTTCGCGGCGGGCGAACAGACGCACGATCGGCGCCTGTGCCGCCCAAGCATGAAACGAGGGGTTGCTCAGTGTCGCATCGCGCCAGCGCGCCCACCGGTCCCGCCACGCGCGCCAGGCGTCGCGCATCGTGGCGGCCGGCGGCGCGGCCGGGGCCGAGGTCTCAGGCCGCACGAGCCTGCACGTCGGCCGGGATCAGGCGCAGGGCTTCCGCCCGTATCAAGGCCGTGAGCTGCGCGCGACCGGCACATTCCGGAATCGCGGCGACCGAGGCTTCGACGAGGTGATTGAAGCGCTCCAGCGCGCCGCGCAGGCCGAGTTCGCGCGCCGAGCTCGGGCGCCCCAGGGACTGGTCGATGCCGATCGGTTTGCCGAGCAGCGCCGGATCCCCGGCCGCATCCTGCACGTCATCCGCGACCTGGTAGGCTTCGCCGAGTCGCTCACCGAGCAGGCGCCAGCGCTCGTAGTCGGCACCGGCCGCGAGCGCACCGGCGGCGGTCGCCGCGGCGAACAGCGCACCGGTCTTCGCGCACTGGTATTCGCCGAGCCGCACCTGTGCTTCCGACTCCCAGGCCTGACCGGCGCAAATCCCGTTCGGCATGCCGACGGCGCGGGCGACGATGCCCAGCAGCGCCGGCAGGCGCTCCGGCACGGCGACCAGGCCGCGTCCGAGCATCTGGAAGGCCAGCACGATCAGCGCGTCGCCGGCAAGGATTGCAATGCGCTCGCCGAACTGGGCGTGCACGGAGGGCAGGCCGCGGCGCAACGGGGCATTGTCGAAGCACGGGAGATCGTCATGCACGAGGCTTGCGCAGTGGAGCAGTTCGATGGCGGTGGCAGCGGCTTCGGCGGTGGCACTGCGGGTCTCACCGCAGGCCATCGCGACGGCGATGCACAGCCGCGGGCGGATGCGGGCACCGCCCGGAAACACCGCATGGCGCATCGCGGCGCCCAGGGTCGGTGGGCCGCCCCGGATTTCGGCGTTGACCACGGCATCCATCAACAGCTCATCTATCAACTGCAGCAGTTCCATTGGTCCTCCACGGCGTGTAAATTTGAATTGTCGTTGCGTGTGTCAATTAAGATAGACACTTCGCCTCCGGGAAGCAAACCGAAATCACCAGGAAGTTCGTTGTGCGACGCACGCAGGTCATCGTGATCGGGGCGGGGGTCGGTGGCCTGACGGCCGCCGCCGAACTCGCCGCGGGCGGCTGCGCCGTCACCGTGCTCGAACGGACCGCGCAACCGGGCGGCAAAGTGCGCCAGGTCGAGATCGACGAATGCCGTCTCGACGTCGGCCCGACGGTGCTGACGATGCGCTGGGTTTTCGATGAACTCTTCGCCGCGCTCGGCAGCGATCTGAACGATCACCTGCGGCTGCATCCGGCGTCGATCCTCGCGCGTCATGCGTGGGACGATCGGGGCTCACTCGACCTGTACGCCGATCGCGCCCGCACGATAGACGCCATCGGCCGCTTTGCCGGCGCCGGTGAAGCTCATCGCTATGCGCAGTTCTGCGCGCACGCGGCCGAGATATTCACGACGCTCGACGCGCCGTTCATGCGCGTCGGCAATCCGGACATGCTGGGTCTGATCAGTCATCGGCACTTTTCGGGTGTGCAGCGGCTCACGCGCATCGCCGCGTTCTCGACCCTGTGGCAGGCGCTGGGCGCTCATTTCAACGATCAGCGCCTGCGTCAGCTGTTCGCGCGCTACGCCACGTATTGCGGATCTTCGCCGTTCAGTGCGCCGGGCACGCTGATGTTGATCGCGCATGCAGAACTCGCCGGCGTGTGGTGCGCGGAAGGCGGCATCTACGGCCTCGCCCGCGCGCTCGTGGCACTCGGCCGACAACACGGCGTTGAACATCGTTATTGCTGCGACGTGCGGGAAATCCTGCTGAATCGCCGCCAGGTCACCGGCGTGATGCTCGCGGACGGCACGCAGCTCGGCGCCGATATCGTGATCTGCAATGCCGACATCGCCGCCGTCAGCGCCGGCCTGTTCGGACAGGCGGCGCGGCGCGCGGTGCCGGCCGTCGATGTCAGGCAGCGCTCCCTGTCCGCCCTCACGCTTGCCCTGCATGCGCGCACCAGCGGCTTTCCGCTCGCGCATCACAGCGTGTTCTTCGGCGACGATTACGCGGGCGAATTCGCCGATGTGTTTTCCCGGCGCACACTGCCCGCGAAACCGAGCGTGTACGTCTGTGCACAGGATCGCGGCGAACACGCATCGCCGCCTGCCGCAGGCGAACCAGAGCGCCTGTTCTGCATCATCAATGCGCCAGCGAATGGCGATACACGGCAGTTCTCCAGGCACGACATCGACGCCTGTCGCGAAGCCGCGATCGCGCAACTCGCGCGCTGCGGCCTGACGCTCGATTACGCGCGCGAGCAACTGGTGACGACGACACCACGCGATTTCGACAAGCTGTTTCCGGGCACTGGCGGCGGCCTCTACGGCAGCGCGACGCACGGTTGGCGCTCGTCGTTCTCGCGGCCGGGCGTGCGCAGTCGCATCCCCGGGCTGTATCTCACCGGTGGCAGCGTGCATCCCGGCGCCGGCTTGCCGATGGTCACGCTCTCCGGCCGGCTCGCAGCCGCCAGTGCGCTCGAAGATCTGAGGTCCGGCCGCGGCCGCAGCCGCGTCACGGTGCCGCATGCTGGCGCCTGACGCCGCCCTGAACTTCGCGCGCCCGGTGCCCGCCGACGGCTATGCGTGGTGGTATCTCGACGCCCTGAGCGACGACGGCGAGCACGGACTCGTGATCATCGCGTTCATCGGCAGCGTGTTCTCACCGTACTACGCTTACGCGCGCCGCCGCGGGCCGACGAATCCCGAACACTATTGCGCGATCAATGTCGCCCTGAAGTCGCGCCGGCAGCAACGCTGGGCGATGACGGAGCGTGGCGCTGCGCGTCTCGCCCGCAGCGACGAGGTGCTCGTCATCGGACCCAGTGCGCTGCATGCCACCGCCGACAGCCTGCGCATCGACATCGATGAAGTCTGCGCGCCCTTGCCGTTCAGGCTGCGCGGGCGGGTCGAGGTGCAGGGCATAGGCCCGGGGCTTGGCCCCTATGCGCTCGACGGCGACGCCGCACACCTGTGGCAGCCCATCGCGCCCACCGCGCGCGTCACGGTCGATTTCACGCAGCCCGGCGCGCGCTGGTCCGGCCACGGCTACCTGGACACCAATCGTGGCCAGCTCCCGCTCGAACGCAGCTTCCGCGGTTGGCACTGGTCGCGCATGCGCCTGCCGGACGGCAGTGGCCGCTTGCTGTATGACGTCGACGCGCTCGACGGCCGCGGCGCCCTCCTCGCGCTCGATATCGATCGGGACGGCGTTGCGCGGCACGGCGACGCGCCCCCGCCCCGCGTACTCGCGAAAAGTCGCTGGGGCATCGAGCGCGTCACGCGCGCGGCGCCCGACACGCAGGTCGACGTTCTCGACACGCTCGAAGACGCGCCGTTCTACGCGCGCTCCACACTGCGGACGACCGTCGCCGGCGTCCCCAGCGAGGCCGTGCACGAAAGCCTGTCGCTGCGGCGCTTCGTCGCCCCGTGGGTGCAGTTCATGCTGCCGTTCCGCATGCCCAGATCGCCGTGGTAGCGGGTCGCCGGACCGCGCCGGTCATGTGACCGCGCGGCGCGGACAGGCAAGGTCAGGGAGAGGATTCGGGGGCGGACTCGGCGTCGGGCTGTGGCGCGGCAGCCTGGCGCTCACGTTCACGCTGGCGGTCGAGGCGCTTGCAGACGAGTTCGATCACGCCGTAACCGACGGCGAAGGCGAGCACGATCAGCAGTTCGAACCACCCCGCCCATGCGCTCATCGCGTCGGGCGGCGAAGGGACGGCGGACGACCCGTGCGCACGAGCCCGGCCTGCTGGCGCTGCTCGACGCGAATGAAGAGATCAATGGTCCAGCCCGCGCGCTCATCGAAGCGCCGGGTCCAGCGTTCGAGCGCGGACTGGGAGGCCACGGTGGCGGCCCGGCTGGCGGCCGCGTCAATCAGGAAGCGCGCTTCGGCCGGCACTTCGAAACCTTCGGGCGGTGTGGCGCGCAGCGCGGCGAGCCCGGCGCGCAGCACGCATTCGGTCTTGCGCAACGGCGGCACGATCGCACGGCGATCGCAGGAGTTGTGGCCGTGACGCGCGACCTCGAGGCCGATTTCGCGATACAGCAGTCGCGCCGCATGCATCGCCGGGCGGTAATACCAGTTCAGGGCGCCGATGCCGCGCGCGGCGCGCTGGTACAGCACTTCAGCCACGGCCAGCAGGCGTTCGGTCACGCCGGCCAGTGCCGGTCCGTGGTGCAGCGCGCCCGGGTCGATGTCGGCATCGATGCCCGCGTCGCTGAGCCAGTCGCGCGGCAGGTAGATGCGGCCGAGACGCGCGTCTTCACCGACGTCGCGCGCAATGTTCGTCAACTGCATCGCAATGCCGAGTTCGACGGCGCGTTCGAGCGCCGGCGCGTCGCGCCGGCCCATCAGCAGCGCCATCATCGCGCCGACGGTGCCGGCAACGCGCGTCGCATAGGCGGTCAGATCGGACAGGTTCTCATAGCGTCGGCCTTCGATGTCCCACGCGAGGCCTTCGAGCAGCGCTTCGGGCAATTCACGCGGAATGTGGAATTCGGCGACGACCTGCGCGAACGCGCGGTCGGTCGGTGACACCGGCGGCCGCGCGGTGTAGATGCAGTCGAGCCGTTCGCGAAATTCCGCGAGCCCGGCCAGGCCACCGCCCTGATCGACCGCGTCGTCAGCCAGCCGGCAGAACGCGTACAACGCGGCGGCGGCCTGCCGCAGACGTGCCGGCAACAGCAGCGACGCCCAGAAGAAGGAACGCGAACCGCCGACGAGCAGGTGCTCGCAGGCGGCGAAATCGGCAGCGTCAGCCATCTGCTCAGACATGCACGCGCGCCTCGGGCACCACGCTGTCGAGCACGCGCGCCGACGACAGCACGCCCGGCAGGCCCGCGCCCGGATGCGTGCCGGCGCCAACGAGATACAGGTTCTCGATGTCTTCGCTGCGATTGTGCGGCCGGAACCACGCGCTCTGCGACAGCACCGGTTCGAGCCCGAAAGCGGCGCCCTTGAAGGCGAGCAGGCGCGTCCGGAAATCCTGCGGCGTCATCATCCACGAACTGACGACATGCTTTTCGAGGTCGGGCAGCATCGTCGCCGACAGATGACGCGCGATGGCCTGTCGATAAGGTTCGGCTGCCTCGCGCCAGTCGATGTTCGCATCGAGGTGCGGGACCGGCGACAGCACGTAGAAGGTTTCACCGCCCGGCGGCGCCAGCGAGGGATCGGTCGCGGTCGGCCGGTGCAGATAGAGACTGAAATCCTTCGCGAGCACCTTGCGCTTGAAGATGTCGCTCAGCAGTTCACGGTACCGCGGCCCGAGCATGATCGTGTGATGCGGCACGGCCGCATACTGGCGATCGGTCCCGAAGTACCACACGAACAGCCCCATCGAATAACGCGCGTTGTCGATGCGGCGGTCGGTCCAGCGGCGCCTTGACGCGGCCGGCAGCAGATGGCGATAGGTCCACGCGGAATCCGCGTTCGACACCACGACGTCCGCTTTCAACTGCTCTCCATCGGCGAGTCGCACGCCCGTCGCGCGCTTGCCGCTGACGGTGATCTCGGCCACTTCGCGCCCGCACTCGACGCTGCCACCCTGCCCTTCGATCAGGTTGACGAGTCCGCTGACGAGCCGTCCGGTGCCGCCCATCACGAAGTGCACGCCCCAGCGCCGTTCGAGAAACGCGATGAGGCTGTACACCGACGTGGTCGTGAACGGATTACCGCCGACGAGCAGCGGATGAAAGCTCAGTGCCACGCGCAGTTTCGGATCCTTGACGTACTTCGCGACGAGTCCGGCGACACTGCGATAGCTCTGCAGCCGCACGAGCGCAGGCAGTGCACGCAGCATGTCGGTGAAGTGACCGAAGGGGACGTGGCCGAGTTGTTCGAAGCCGACCTTGAACACTTCCTCGCTGAGTTTCATGAAGCGTTCGTAGCCGGCGACATCGGACGGCGAGAACTTCGCGATCTCCGCGCGCATCGCGGCCGGGTCGCCGTTGCAGTTCATCAGGGCGCCGTCGTCGAAGCGCAGCGTGTACCAGGGATCGAGCGCGCGCATCTCGACGTCGTCGGCGCGCTTGCGGCCGCACAGCGCCCACAGTTCGTCGAACAGGAAAGGCGCGGTGACGATGGTCGGCCCGCAGTCGAACGTGAAGCCGTCCTGCCGCCGCACGTAGGCACGGCCGCCGGGCGCATCGAGCCGTTCGAGCACCTGCACACGGTAGCCGCGGGCCCCGAGGCGTACCGCCGCGGCGAGCCCCCCGAATCCGCTGCCGATGACAATGGCCTGCGCCTGCGCCCGCACTGGGGCAGACGCGCGAACGACAGCGGGAGCGGGTGGCATGACTGTCAACATAGGTAGACAGTGTAACCAAGAATTGACAAAAATCCATCGCCCCGGCCGCCGCCACACCATTTTGTCGGACACCGGCCTCCTGCCGGCGACCCTGTGCCCCGGGCCGGCGGCTGCGCCTAGTCGCGGATCCGCACCGCCGCGTTGATGACCCCACTGAGCTTTCTGGCGTCCGCCTGCGGCAGGGACAGGTAGCGCGCGTGCATGTCGGCAGCGAGGCCGACCGCCAGCGCGCTGCCGCGTGGCGCGGTGTCGATGAACAGCGTGCGGCAACCCTGGGCGGCGAACTGGCGCGCCGCAGCCTGTGCGTCTTCGGCGGCGCGCGCGCGTCCGCCGCTGCCGTCGCGCGCAACGTTGGCCTGCCCGTCACTGAGCACGATCACAATCGGCAGATCGCCGCGCCGCTGGACGCTGTCCGCGAGTGCGCGCGCCGCATCGAGCGCGTCCGCGAACGGCGTGCCGCCGCCCCCGGGCAGCGCGCTGAGCCTGCGCTTCGCGCGCACCAGCGAGCGCGTCGGCGGCAACAGCAGTTCCGCCTTGCGGCCGCGAAACGCAATCAGCGCCACCTGGTCGCGCCGGACATAACAGTCGGCGAGCAGCAGTTCGACGGCGCCCTTCGCTTCGGCCAGCCGATGTGCAGCAGCCGAGCCCGACGCATCGACGACGAAGATCGTCGTCGTCTGCGTGCGCTGCTTGATCTGCCGCACGCGAAAATCCTCGCGCCGGATCAGCACCCGCGCGGGCTCCGCGTCCGCTTGCTGGCGCCGGCGCAGCGCCTGCCACGGCGCCGCCGCCCGCAGCGTGTCGATCACGCTCAGGCGTGCGTTCCCACCCGGCGTACCGGCCCGCGCGCCGCACAGCCGCCCGCGCCCCTGGCGCCCGACTTTCTGTGCGCCGGCACGGCCGGCCGATGAGGTCCGCGCACCGCCCAGCAACTGCAACGCCTGCAACTGTGCGAGCAGCCCGGGCGGCAGCGCCGCGGTTGCCGCGGCGAGTACCTGGTCGGGCAAGGGCCCCTGGTTCGATTCGGTCGGCGTGTCAGGGGGCGGTTCGGACGCCTCGTCGCGCGCGTCGCCGTCGTCCGGCGGTTCAGGCGCCTCGGCGTCGTCCGGCGGCGCCTGATCCGGCGACGGTGGCAGCCGGCGCGCGCGCGGCGCGAGCACGAACTGCGCGGCGCACGCGGCATCGTCGGCGTCGACCGTCGCGCGTTCGTGCAGGGCGGCCGCGGCACAGGCCACCCGCGCGGCGAGACCTGCGACGCGCATCGAATCGATGCCGAGGTTCAGCGCCGTGGCGCACAGGGCTTCGAGCATGGCCGGCGGCAGGGTCACCGACGGCAACCGCGCGCGCGCCGCGACGATCGCCGCGGCGTCGGGCAGTTCGACGTCGAATTCATCGTCGGGCACATCGGGCAGGATCAGCCACGGGCCGCAGCGTTCAGCGAGCCCGGCGGGCACCTGCTCGTCGTCGCTCAATCCTTCGTCGAGCGCGATCGCGGCAAAGCGGGTCGGGCGTTGCACGTTCAGACCGTCACGCTGCACGCTGACTTCACCGGCATCCATCACGCCGGCGATGCGCGCGGCGGTGCCGGCCGGTAGGCGCTCGGCCATGGCCAGCAGCACGATGCCGCCGTCGGCCTCCGCGAGCAGGCCGCGCTCCGCCACCGGCCGTCCGGCCCCGAGCGTCGCGACCAGGTCGACGCCGCCGAGCAGGCGATGATCGGTAATCGACGGCGCGGCGCGGCGCGGTGTCGGTTGTCCCGGCCAGATCGCGCAGAGATAGTCGAGCCAGCGTTCACGTGCAGGCCCCGGTGCGGCACGCAGCACCACACCGCCGATGCCGGCCGGATCGACCGCGAGCAGTGCCGCGGCGAGACGTGCGTCCGGCGCTGCGCCGTCCGCGCTCATCGATCAACCCAGTTCGGCAATCGCGCGCTCGACGCGCACCGTCGACCCGGCGTCGTCGAGCGGATTGCGCCGCAGGCGATGGCGCAGCGCGGACGTCGCGATGAGCCGCAGATCCTCGAGCGTCACGATGTCGTGTCCGTCGAGGGCGGCCACGGCGCGCGCGGCACGCATCAGGGTCAGTTCGCCGCGCAGGCCGTCGGTGCCGGCGCGCATGCACAGCCGCGAGGCCCATTCTAGCACCGCGTCGGGGACCGTGACCTGCGGCAGGCGTGCGCGCGCGTCGGTGATGCGCTTGCGCGTCTGCGTTTCGGCGCGCTTCCACTTCGCGGCGAAGGCCAGCGGATCGCGCTCATAGGCATCGCGTCGGCGCACGATTTCCACGCGCAGCGGCAGGTCGTCGGGCGTGCGCACTTCCACCGACAGGCCGAAGCGATCGAGCAGCTGCGGGCGCAGTTCACCCTCTTCCGGATTGCCGCTGCCAACGAGCACGAAGCGCGCCGGATGTCGCACGCTCAGGCCTTCGCGTTCGACGACATTCTCGCCCGACGCGGCGACGTCGAGCAGCGCATCGACCAGGTGGTCTTCGAGCAGATTCACTTCGTCGATGTACAGAAAACCGCGATGCGCGCGCGCCAGCAGGCCGGGCTCGAAGCGCTTGGTGCCACGCACGAGCGCGCTTTCGAGATCGAGTGCGCCGATCAGCCGGTCTTCGGTGGCGCCGAGCGGCAGATCGACCACCGGCACGGGCACTTCACGGGCGGCTGGCAGCGTGCCGCCTGCGGTGCAGTGCCCGCAGAGTCCGGCCGTATGCGCCGGCGCGCAGTTGTAGAGACAGTCGGTGACGACTTCGATCTTCGGCAGCAGCGCAGCCAGCGCGCGCACTGCCGTCGACTTGCCGGTGCCGCGATCGCCCAGCACTAGCACGCCGCCGATCGCAGGTTCAACGGCCGCGATCAGCATCGCGCGCTTCATTTCGTCCTGGCCTACGATGGCGCTGAAAGGAAAGGGCGCGGGGCGCGGTGTCGGTCGAGACATGCAGTGTTCCTGTGCGCGTGGGCAGCACCTGCGGCGGAAGCTCCGCGCAGCGCGCCAACGTCGCGTGACTACAATAGTTGACAGCCCGCAATGTAACATCTTTCCTCGAATACGAGGCAAGCACGCTTGAAGCACGGACGGTTGATCTGGGAAGAAGACGGGCGCGACTGGCCGCACCGCGAGTTGAGCCGTTTCGTGCACGCAGGCGGCACACGCTGGCATGTGCAGATCGGCGGTCACGGCCCGGCGGTGCTGCTGGTGCACGGCACCGGCTCCGCCTCGCACACCTGGCGCCACCTGTTGCCGCGGCTGCTGCCTCATTACACGGTCATCGCGCCGGATCTGCCGGGCCACGGTTTTTCGGGTCCGCCGCAGGATGGCCGTTACGGGCTCGACGATCTCGCCCGCGGCCTCGGTGCGCTGCTCGCGGCGCTCGATCTGACGCCGGCGATCGTCGCCGGCAACTCGGCCGGCGCCGCGATCGTCGCGCGCCTGAGTCTCGATGCGCGCACGCCGCCATCGCGGCTCATCAGCTTCAACGGCGCCCTGCTCCCGCTGAGCGGCGTCAGCGGTGTGCTGTTTCCGCCGCTCGCGAAGCTGGCCGCGCTGAGTCCCTGGGTCGCCTTCCTGTTCGCGCGCAGCGCGGCCGAGCGGCGGGCGGTCGAGCGCATGGTGCAGGGGACCGGTTCAACCCTCGACACCACCGGGGTCGACCTGTACCAGCGCCTCCTGCGCAGCCCCGGCCATGTGGAATCGGTGATCAGGATGATGGCGCACTGGCGACTCGAGCGGCTCGCCGCCGACCTGCCGGGGCTGAATTCCGCCCTGGCCCTCGTCGTCGGCCTCGCGGACCGCATCGTGCCGCCCGCGACCGCCGACGCCATCCAGCGCCTGCTGCCGTCGGCCGTCATCGAGCGTCTGCCCGGCCGCGGGCACCTGCTGCACGAAGAAGACCCCGTCGCCGCCGCCCGCTGCTTTGACGTGCAGTAAGCCCGGCTTTGGCGCGTGCACTGCGCCAAACACGCGCACTTCGGCGCACACCACCCCACATGAAGGAAGATTTGTCGCGCCAAATGAAGGCGCAGCGAAAAACCATGTACGGGGTGTTTGTACCGGGCCACTCTTGAGTGGCAGAATCACCCGGCCCGGCCCGCCGGGCCTGCTCCTGGCAGCCGTCCAGCCATAAGATGAAAGCTACTCGAGGGAGAGGATCTTGGAAAAGCACGTTTATAAAGACTCAAAAGGCCAGCGGGTCGCCAACTGGCTCATGGACCGGAAGTGGATCACCTTCCTGATCGTCGTCGTCCCGACCCTTGTCATGGCCTGGGCCATCCCGTCGATCGAGGTCTATTCGCGCTTCGCGGACCTGCTCCCCGGCAAGCACGAGTACATCATCAACTACAACCGCATGAAGCAGACCTTCGGCGGCGCGAACGTGGTGGCGATGTCGCTCGAGGTGACCGACGAGAAGAGCGACATCTTCACGGTCAAGACGCTGAACAAGATCAAGATGCTGACCGAGGAAATCGATCTCATCACCGGCGTCAACCACTACCAGGTGGCGAGCATCGCGCATCCGAAGATCCGGCGCGTGCGCACCACCGGCGGCGGCCTCATCAAGTCCGAACCCGTGCTGCCCAAGGATCTGCCGACCGATGAGGCAGGTCTCAAGCGGCTGCGCGAAGAGTCGTTCAACAACGACATCATCTACGGCACCTACATTTCGACCGACGGCCGCGCCGCGCTGATACTCGCGGGCTTCGACGAAGAGCGCCTGAACTACACCGAGATTCACACCCGCCTGCAGGAGCTGAAGGCCGAGGTCGAGAAGGACAGCGAAACCCGCCTCTACATCGCCGGCGAGCCGATGCTGAAGGGCTGGATCTTCTACCACTCGAAGGAGCTGTTCCTGATTTTCGGCGTGACCTTCCTCGTGATGGTCGTGCTGCTGTGGATCCACTTCGGCTCCGTGTCGGGCGTGGTGGTGCCGATGATCGGCACCGCGATGTCGGCCGTGTGGGGCCTCGGCTTCGTCGGCTGGATGGGCTACAACCTCGACCCGCTGGTGCTGGTGGTGCCAATTCTCATCTCCGCGCGTACGGCCTCGCACTGCGTGCAGATGATGGAGCGCTACTACGACGAAATCCGGCTCGGCAACCCGAAGGACACCGCGGTGCGCGTGTCGCTCGGCGAGCTGATCGTGCCGGCGTCGATCGCCATCTTCACCGACGCCGCCGGCCTGCTGGTGCTCGCCGTGTCGTCGATGCCGATCATCGCGAAGATGGGCTATTTCTGCGCCGTGTGGTCGGCGTCGAACCTGATCACGGTGGTCGTGCTGGTGCCGCTGGTGATGGCGCTGCTGCCCACGCCAAAGGTCACCGCGCAGGAAGAGCACAAGCATCTGCCCTCGCGCATCATGAACGGCCTCGGCCTGTTCCTGATCGGGCGCAAGGCGACGATCCTCATCTTCGGCGCGACGGCCATCCTGGCCGCGTGGTCGGTGTACTACGGCAAGAACCCGCCGATCGGCGAGTCCAAGCCCGGTTCGCCGATCCTGTTCGCCGACAGCGAATACAACGTCGCCGCCGCGCACATCGCCGAGAAATTCGCCGGTGCGAACCAGTTCAGCATCTACTTCGAGGGTGATGCCCCGCACAAGATGAAGGATCCGGAAGTCGTGCAGATGATGCAGGAGTTCGGCCGTTACATGGCGGACACCTTCAACTACGGCGGCACGCGCGAGATCCCGCACCTGGTGCGTTCGATCAACCGCCTGTACCACTATGACGATCCGCGCTGGTCGATCATCCCGACCGCGCAGAAGGACATCGGCAACACGCTGTTCATGTACGAGGCCGGTGCGGCGATGCCGGGCGTGATCCTCGAGTACATGGATCTCGAGGGCAAGACCGCGAACTTCGTGATCTTCTACAAGGATGCGACCGGCAAGACGGTGCACACGGCCGCCGAGGCCGCGCACAAGTTCCTCGACGAGCACAAGATCGAAGGCGTGACCCCGCGCTTCGCGGGCGGCATCATCGGCACGACGGTGGCGGCCAATGAGGAGACCGTGGCATCGGACTTCAAGATGACCGCACTCATCATCGCCGTCGTCATGGTGTCCGTGATCGTGACCTACCGCTCGATCCTCTCGGGCATCCTCGTGTTCTCGGTGCTGGGCCTCGCCGTGATGATGAACCGCGCGTTCATGACCATTCGCGACATCGGGCTGAACGTGAACACGATGCCGGTGACCTCGGTCGGTGTCGGCCTTGGCGTCGACTACGCGCTGTACATGCTCGACCGCATCAAGGAAGAGGTGAAACACCGCTCGCTCGACGACGCCATCGTGGTCTCGATGCGCACCACCGGTGCGGCGGTGCTGTTCACCGCGATCATGGTGATCGCCGGCATCGCCTACTGGATCCCGGGCTCGTCGCTGCGCTTCAACAGCGAAATGGCGCTGCTGCTGTGCATGCTGATGATCAGCAACATGGTCGGCGCGGTGACGGTGATTCCGCTGCTGGTCCGCGTGCTGAAGCCGAAGTTCATCACGGCCGAGCACATCGACGATTCGGAGACGGTGCGCGACCGCAATTCCGGCAGCACCTGGGGTGTGGCGACGACCTAGCCACGCGCCCGGCCCGGGCATATCGCCATCGGCGGCACGCAGCCGCCGATGGTCAGGGATTGAACGCCGCGGTAGGGACACCCGACCGCGGCGTTTTTGTTTGTGCTGACCGCAGGGTCATTACCTGTGCGGTGCGCGGTCGACGCCCGCGACGCCAGGCCGGATCGGACTGACGCGGATTCACCGCCGCCATTGCCAGTGAACGAACGACGAGCTTGACCGACACATCCCCCCCTCCCCGCGCCGGCGCCGCCGACAGGCCGCCGCGCAAACCACTCCGGCAAGGGCTGCAACGCGCCGTGCTGCTCGCGCTCGGCCTCGGCGTGGTGCTGTGGATTGGCGCCAGCTTCTTCATCGCGCGCACGATCCTCGTCGCCAGCACGCTCGAGCACGAACGGGACGACGGGCTCGGGCATGCGCAGCGCATGCAGGGCCTGCTCGACCTCGAGTTGAAGCGGCTGGCCCGGACCAGCCGCGACTGGTCCGCGTGGGATGAGACCTACGCGTTCGCCCGCGGCGACGCGCCGTCGTTCGTCGAACAGAACATTTACGACGACGTGTTCGCGAACCTGAAGCTCGATCTGATGGCCTTCATTGCCGCCGACGGCACGCCGCGCCTCGTGCGCAGCGTCGATGCGCAGACCGGCACCGCGCGTGACATCACGCCGGATGTCGCGCGCCTCCTCGCGCCGCACGGCGCGTGGCTCGATGCCCACCGCACGAATCAGGCGATGACGGGCTTCGTCGCCACCGAGCGCGGCATTCTCGCCTTCGCCGCACAACCGATTCATCGCAGCCTGCCCGACGCCCCGGGGGACAGCGCCGGCACGCAGGTGTTCGGCCGCTACCTCGGCCCCGAGTTCATGGATGAACTGCGTGGCATCCTGCGGCTGGACCTCAGCCTGACCCTCGCCACGAGCCCAGATCTGGCGCCCGATCTCCGCGCGGCGCTGACAGTCGCGGGCAAGGACGGCATCGCCGTGGCCCCGCTCGACCTGCAGCGTCTTGGCAGTTATGCGGTGTTGAGCGATCTGTGGGGCGCGCCGGTCGCCATCCTGCGCGCCCTCAGCGAGCGCAGTGGCTACCTGCACGCGCGCGAAGCGGAGCGCTCGCTGCTGCTGGCGAGCCTCGCGGTCGGCCTGCTCGCCGGTCTCGGCCTGTATCTGTTCATGGCCAGGCGGGTCCTGCAGCCGTTGCGCGCGCTGGACACGTCGGTCGCGGGCATCACGCGCGACGACGGGCGCAGCCGCGTGGCGGTGGCGGGCTACGACGACGAAATCACCCGGCTCGGGCATTCGGTCAACGCAATGCTCGACGAAATCGACGCCCAGCACGACGCGCGTGAAGCGCGCGACGCGGCGCTGGCCGCAAGCCATCTGAAGAGCGAATATCTCGCGACGCTGAGCGAGTCCGTCCGCGTGCCGCTCGGCGGCGTGCTGGGCCGGCTCACGCAGACGCTCGAACACGATCTGCCGCCCGCCGTGCGCGCGCAGCTCGATGCGGCGTACCGCGCCGCCTACGGCCTGCTCGCGCAGATGAACGAACTGCCGGACTTCTCGCGCGTGAATGCCGGGCTCAAACCCGTCGAGAAGCTGCCCTTCGATCTGCGCAGTCTCGTCGAGGACGTCACGGCGCTGTTCGCCGCGCGCGCCGCCCAGCACGGCCTGGTGCTCGCCTGCGTCGTGGATCCCCGGCTGGCGCACCGCTATTCGGGAGACCAGCACCGGCTGCGCCAGGTGCTCGCCAACCTGCTCGACAATGCGCTGAAGTTCTCGCAGCGCGGCGAAATCGTCGTCGCCGCGCGGCTTGGCGGCCAGGCCGACGGCCACGACAGCGTCGAGCTGATCGTGCGCGACGAAGGCATCGGCTTTGCGCCAGCAGGCCCTGCGGCCGGCGTGCAGGACCTCGCACGCGACGGCGAGCAGGCGCTCGCGCGGCCCGAGCAGGCAGGCATCGGCCTGGCGGTCTGCAAGCAGATCCTGACCCAGGTCGGCGGCCTGCTCGATATCGACAGCGCGACGGGCGCCGGCAGCCGCGTGCGCGCCACCGTGCGCCTGATGCGCGTCGCCGACGCCGAAGTGACGTCGCGCTTCGCCGGCCGGTGCGCCCTGCTCGCCTGCCGCGCCGGCGTCGGCCGCGACGTGCTCGTCGAGTACCTGGAGGCGCTCGGGATCGACGTGACGGTGCAGGCCGCCGACGGCCTGCACGAAGCCGGACAGATCGACGTCGTACTCGTGGACGTCGACGTCGGGCCGGCGCACCCGGCTGGCCCAGGACTCCCCGTCATCGCCCTCGTCGCTCACGGCACCCCGCCGAGCCCGGTGCAACCAGGCCGCGCGGTGCTCACCCGGCCGGTGCAATGGCAGGCGCTGCTCGCGGCCCTGGACGCCGTTCTCGCCTGAGTGTCATCCGGGCGCGAGCCTCTTGCGCGGGAAACGAACTGGTGCGGCCGCTCGCACAGGGGGTGCTGAGGCCGGCCATCCAGATCCTCTTGAGTACTTTGCAAGTACACTCCAACCCTCTGAATTCAATCAGGTCCATGCCTCCATCATCATGTGATGCATGAAGTGCTGGCGAAGCACCGGGCGCCACGAAGTGGACCGCGCCGGAAGTCAGGACCAGGCCCGGGTTGCGTGCCGCCCTGGGCTGGCAAAGTCCTGATGCAGTTTGGCTGATACGGGCCCAAGCCTCTGTTTCAAGTCGAGATCAGGCTGATCTTCAGATCTTGCTCGAAGCAGGGTGATGAGCGCGACAGTCCGGGCGCCACGGACAGCAGGCGTGCCGGCTCGAGCGGGGAACGCGTCGTCAGGCGCAACATGAAAAATCGCGGGCGAACTGAAGGGCTTTCAGGCGCGGCGCGCCGGGACGTCAGCCCGGCGGATTACGCAGCACGTCGAGGAAGGCTTCGCCGTAGCGGGCGAGCTTGGCCTGGCCGACGCCCGGCACGCTCAGCAGGTCCTCGACACTCGACGGCTGCAGCGATGCCATCGCGGCCAGCGTCGAGTCGTGAAAGATCACGTAAGGCGGCACCCCGTGCTCGTCGGCCAGACGCTTGCGACACGCGCGCAGGGCGTCCCACAGCGGCGCGGCGACGGCGGGGGCGAACGTCGCGGTACCGCCTCGCCGGGCCTTGCGTGCCGGCGCGGCCGGGTCCTCGCGCAGCCACAACTCGGTCTCTCCACGCAGCAGCGGGCGGCTCGCTTCGGTCAGCACCAGCGCGCCGAAGCGCTCGACGTCGGCCCGCAGCAGGCCGCGCACGACGCACTGCCGTATCACCGAGCGCCACTGCTCGACCGAGCGGGCGCGCCCGATGCCGAAGGTGCTGAGCGCATCGTGCCGGTGCTGGGCGATCTTGTCGGAGGTCTTGCCGAGCAGCACGTCGACGACATGCGCCGCGCCGAAGCGCTGGCCCGTGCGATAGACGCAGGACAGCAGCTGGCGGGCCGCCTCGGTGGCGTCCCAGGTCGGCGGCGCACTCAGGCAGTTGTCGCAGTTGCCACAGGGCTCGGCGAGCGTCTCGCCGAAATAGCCGAGCAGGGCCTGTCGGCGACAGTCGATCATCTCGCACCAGCCGAGCAGCGCATCGAGCTTCATGCGCTCCAGGCGTTTGTGCTGTTCGTCGGCGGTCGATTCATCGACCATCTGGCGCAGCCGCACGACATCCTGCAGGCCGTACACCATCCAGGCCTGCGCCGCGCCACCATCGCGGCCCGCACGCCCTGTTTCCTGGTAATAGGCCTCGATGCTCTTCGGCAGGTCGAGATGCGCGACGAAGCGCACGTCGGGCTTGTCGATGCCCATGCCGAAGGCAATCGTTGCCACGATCACGACGCCGTCCTCGCGCTGGAAACGCGCCTGGTGCCGCTCCCGGGTTTCCGCCGGCAGGCCTGCATGGTAGGGCAACGCGGTATAGCCTTCGGCGTTCAGCCATTCGGCAGTGGCCTCGACTTTCGCGCGCGCCATGCAGTAGACGATGCCGGCGTTGCCGCGCTGGTCGTCGAGGAAGCGCTTCAACTGGCTGCGGGCATCGGTCTTGACGTCGACGATGTAGCGGATGTTCGGGCGGTCGAAGCTGCTGATGAACCAGCTCGGGTCTTCGAGTTCGAGCCGCGCGGCAATTTCGGCGCGCGTGCGGTCATCGGCCGTCGCCGTCAGCGCAATCCACGGCACACCCGGGAAGCGTTCGCGCAGGCGCGCGAGACCGAGATAGTCGGCACGGAAGTCGTGACCCCACTGCGACACGCAGTGTGCCTCGTCGATCGCGATCAGCGCGACGCGGCTGCGCGTGAGCCGCGCGAGCGTGTCTTCCTGCAGGATGCGTTCGGGAGCGACGTAGAGCATGTCGAGCGCGCCCGCGGCGACGGCGGCCAGCACCTCGCGCTGCTCCGGCAGGCTCAGCGTCGAATTCAGAAACGCGGCGCGCACGCCGAGTTCGCGCAGCGCCATCACCTGGTCCTGCATCAGCGCGATCAGCGGCGACACCACGATGCCGACGCCTTCGCGCAGCAGCGACGGCACCTGGTAACACAGCGACTTGCCGCCGCCCGTCGGCATCAGCACCACGCAGTCCCGCCCCGCGACGACCGCATCCACGATCTCGCGCTGCGCTCCACGAAAAGCCGGATAGCCGAAGGTTTCCTTGAGAACTGCGAGCGCGCGATCGATCATCGCGCCAGTATACCGGGCGGGGCACGCGACGGCCCCGTCCGCGGAGCATCAGCGCAGCGCGCGATGGCCGCACCCGTCTTCAATGCGTGCGGTCGCGTGCGGCATCTGTGTGGGGCTTCCTGCGTCAGCCGGCCTCATGAAAGCCCGGTATCGCCTGTCGTAGCCCGGATGAAGCGCAGCGAAATCCGGGATCGCGGCAACGCCGGCGCTCGTCTCCGGCACCCGCAGCACAGGGTCGGGGTGCCGCGGTTCAACGCCGTGCAATCACCCGATCCCGGATTTCGCTACGCTTCATCCGGGCTACGACGGGCGGCGCCAGGCTTTCGGGATGTCGGGTGAGGCAGGCACCTCACGAAAGCTCGATGTAGCCCGGGTGGAACGCAGTGGAACCCGGGATCTGCAGGAGCTGACAGGCCGACCCGGGATCCGCGCTGCGCGGGACTCCCGGGCTACTTCGTACCAGGCCCTTGCAATTTCACAGCAACCTGCGGCCGTGCCAGTTCCCCGCTTCATTGCCTATCGCCCGTGGTACACAGGCTTGCGCTTTTCCATGAATGCGCGCGGGCCTTCCTTCGCGTCTTCGGTTTGGAACACCGGCGTCGAGATCTCGACTTCGAGCTTCAGGCCTTCCGCTTCGGGCAGACCGAGGCAGGCCTTCGCCGAGCGGCGAATCGCGCGTACCGCGATCGGGCCGTTGGCGGCAATCTTCTGCGCGATCTCGCGCGCCTTCGCCACCGGATCCGGCGTCACGTAGTTCAGAAAGCCGAGCTGCAACGCTTCGTCGGCCGTGATCAGGTCACCGGTCAGCAACAACTCCATCGCTTTCGCGTACGGCATCTGCATCGGCAGGCGCACCGTCGAGCCGCCGGCCGGGAAAATCGCCCACTTGACCTCCTGCACGCCGAACTTCGCCGCTGGCACCGCGACGCGCATGTCCGTGCCCTGCACGATTTCCATGCCACCAGCGATCGCGTGGCCGTTGATCGCCGCGATGATCGGCTTGCCCGGATCGAAGTTGCGCAGCAGCGCGCGTCGCGGCAGGTCGCGATCGGCGACGACGCGTTCGTCCCATTCGTTCTCGGGCTTGCGCGCGCCGGAGTACAGCGGGATCAGTTGCCCCAGGTCCGCGCCCGCGCAGAACACCGAGCCCACCCCGGTCAGGATCGCAACGCGCACCGAGTCATCATCGCGGACGGCCACCCAGGCATCGGCCAGTCGCGCCGCGACCTCCGGGTTCAACGCATTGCGCGCCTCGGGGCGGTTCAGGGTGATCAGGGCGATATTGTCGGCAACGCTGTATTCGACGACGGACATGGCAGGCCTCCGCAAGACTGGAAAGCCACCATCATCGCACCGGGATGTGCGTGTCGCACAGAAAAAAGCGCGCGCCTGGCATCCGTGCGTTGAGCCCTGGCCAGGGGCTGCCTGTGACGGGCTGCATATGGCCACCGAGAACACCGAGAACACAGAGAAAGAAACATTGGGCAGGCGCCACCGCTGCGCTGGTGGCGAGCTTAGCGACTGAATCGCGCCAACGCCGGTTCTATCGCCCTCTTTCCAGAGGCAGCGGGAGTGAAAGTCAGGGGTGGTTACAGGCACAGCAGGGCCGTCCCAACCAATATTCATCTATATTTTATTTTTCCTTCTCGGTGTTCTCGGTGTTCCCGGTGGCCATATTCAACACCGATCACCACGCACCCACCCAACCGAACCGCCCAACGCCTGCCGCCCGGCGCGCCCCCGCTAGCTGCTGTTGCGCAGGCCGGCCGCGATGCCGTTGCTCGAGGTGCGAATGCCCTGCCTGGTCCCGGGATTGGCTTCGAACGACCAGGCGTGTCAACAGTGCGTTCACCCCGTTCGCTGCACGCGCCCCGGCAACTCCCCAACCAATTTCTCTTTCTGTGCTTTTCTTTCTCTGCTTTTTTTCTCTGTGTTCTCGGTGGCCATATTCAACACCTATCACCAAGCACCCACCCAGCCGAACCGCGCCCACCGCCTGACGCCCGGCGCGCGCCCTCGCTAGCCGCTGTTGCGCAGGCCCGCCGCGATGCCGTTGATCGAAATCAGGATGCCCTGCTTGGTCTTGGTATCCGTTTCGCCGGCGCGCCAGCGCTTCAGCAACGTCGTCTGCACGTGGTTCAGCGGGTCGAGGTAGGGGTAGCGCTGGCGGATGGCGCGGGCCAGCGGCATGTTGCCGTCGAGCAGGCGGCGCTGGCCCGTGATCGCGCACAGGGCATCGAACGTGCGCTGCCACTCGGCCTTGATGCGCGGGAAGATGCGCTCGCGCAGTGCCGCGTCCTGGACCAGGTCTGCATACGTGCTCGCGATGCCCATGTCGGTCTTCGCGAGCACCATGTCCATGTTCGACAGCAGGGTCTGCAGCATCGGCCAGCCGCGATACAGGTGGCGCAGACGCGCCATGCCAGCGTCGCCGTGGCGGGCGACGAAACCGTCGACCGCGCTGCCGAAGCCGTACCAGCCCGGCAGGATGATGCGCGCGAGCGACCAGCTGAACACCCACGGGATTGCGCGCAGATCCTCGATGCGCGCCGAGGGTTTGCGCGACGTCGGGCGGCTGCCGATGTGCAGTTCGGCGATCTCGCTGATCGGCGTCGCCTCGCGAAAGAAACTCGCGAAGCCTTCGGTCTCGTACACGAGATTGCGATACGCGCGATACGCGGTCTCGCTGAGTTCCTCCATCACCTCGACATAGCCCGGGTCGACGGTCTCCGCGCCCGGCAGCGGCTGCAGCGATGCTTCCATCGTCGCCGCCATCAGCGTCTCGAGATTGTAGCGCCCGGTTTCGTGATCGGCGTATTTGCTCGCGATCACCTCGCCCTGCTCGGTCAGCCGGATCTGGCCGTTCACCGAGCCGGGCGGCTGCGCGAGGATCGCGAGATGGCTCGGCCCGCCGCCACGACCCACCGTGCCGCCGCGCCCGTGGAACAGTCGCAGGCGCACGCCGTGGCGGCTGAACAGAGTCGTCAGCTCGAGTTCGGCCTTGTACAGCTCCCAGTTCGCGGTGAGGAAGCCGCCGTCCTTGTTGCTGTCCGAATAGCCGAGCATCACTTCCTGCAGGCCATGGCGGCTGTCGACGAGCGCGCGGTAGGCCGGCAACGACAGCAACTCGTCCATGATCTGCCCGCAGCCGCGCAGATCGTCGATCGTCTCGAACAGCGGAATGATGTTGACGGCGAGCTGGGGCGGCGTGCCTGGCCGCAGCAGCCCCGCTTCCTTCAGCAGCAGCGCGACTTCGAGCATGTCGCTGACGCTGTCGGTCTTCGAGATGATGTAGTTCTGCACGACCGCCGCGCCGTAGCGCTGCTGCAGCTCGGCGGCGACATCGAAGATCGCGAGTTCGGCGCGCGTGTCCTCGCTGTACTCGACGAAGCGTGAGCGCAGCGGCCGCGCGGTCGCGAGTTCATCGAGCAGCCAGCGGCGGCGCTCGTCCTCGGGCAACGCGCTGTAGCCGCTGCGGCCGGCGCCACGCGCGAACAGTTCGTCGACGACGGCCTCGTGCACGCCGCTGTGCTGCCTCAGATCGAGCGGACACAGGTGAAAGCCGAAGACTTCGACGGCACGTCGCAGTTCGCGCAGCCGGCCGCGGGCGAGGCGCTGGCCGCCGTTGGCGAGCAGCGAGTCGAGGAGCACATCGAGTTCGCCGGCGAACTCGGCGCTCGTCGCGTACGGCGCGCCGGCGCCGGCTGGCGCATACAGCGCCGGATGATCGTCGAGCACCTGCGAAGTCGCGGCGAGCCGCGCATAGATGCCGGCCAGCGCGCGCCGGTACGGCTCGTGTTCGCGATAGCGCGACTGTTCGGGCGAGGCGGCGGACATCGCGGCGAGCGCCGGGCTCACCTTCACCAGGAACTCCGACAGGCTGAACTGAGCCATCAGTGCCTGCACTTCCTCGAGGTAGTAGTCCATCGCCACCGTCGAATGCGTCTGCACCGCGTAGCGCGTGACCTCCGCCGTCACGAACGGATTGCCGTCGCGATCGCCGCCTATCCACGAGCCGATGTTGAAAATCGCGCCCACTTTCAGATCGCCATGGCCGCGCGCGGCGAGCTGATCTTCGAGATCGGCGTACAGCCGCGGCAGCTCGCGCAGAAAGGTGTAGCGGTAGTAGGCGAGGCCGTTGTTGATCTCGTCATTCACCGTCAGCTTGACGGTGCGCAGGATGCGCGTATGCCACAGCAGCAGCACCTGGTAGCGCAGCTGCTCTTCGTTGGCCGCGAGTTCGGCCGGCGTCAGCGACATGCGATCGCGTTCGGCGAGCAGGCGCGCGATTTCGATCTGGCAGTCGAGAATGCACTTGCGCTGCACCTGGGTCGGATGCGCGGTCAGCACGGCCGACAGCAGCGAGTCGGACAGGAAGTCGGCGAGAGCTTCGCGCGTCGTGCCGGCGGCCGCGAGCCGCGTCAGCGCCGCCTCGACGGTGGTGTCGTCACTCGGATCGTCGTCGTACCGGCGCAGGCGCTTGTTGTGCTGATCCTCGGCGATGTTTGCGAGCAGCGAGAAATAGCTGAACGCGCGCACGACGATGAGAATCGCCTCCTCGTCGAGCCCGTCGAGCAAAGTGCCGAGCGCAGCGCGCGCGTCCTGATCGTCGTCGCGACGGAAGCGGATCGCGAGCTGCCGCACCTGTTCGATCAGCGAGAAAGCGGTTTCGCCCTCCTGCTCGCGCAAGGTATCGCCGAGCACACGGCCAAGGGTCCGGATGTCATCGCGAAGCTGGCCGTCGGCGACATCGTCCGGGGCGGAGAGTGCTAGCAGATCCATGATGCCGATCTCCCCTTTTTTTGCTGCGGCGCGTTGATGATGCCCCGCAGCGCCGCCGCTTGGCAATGCTTCGCACGTCGACACCACGGTTGTATACACAACGCCGGCGCGGCAGGATTCGCAGTCTTCGCCACGTGCCCGTCACCCGGGCCAGGAGCTTGTCGATGAACATTCTTGAAGGCATCCGCGTCCTCGACTTCACGCAATACCTCGCCGGTCCGACCGTCACGCGCCTGATGGCCGAGATGGGTGCCGAGATCATCAAGGTGGAGTCGGCGCCGGGTGGCGATCCGTCGCGCCTGCTGCCGGTGATCAAGGACGGCCGCAGCGGCTATTTCGTCCAGCAGAACCGCGGCAAGCAGAGCCTGTGCCTCGATCTGCGCCGTCCCGAGGCATTGGCAGTCGTGCGTGGCCTCGTCGGCGCGGTCGATGTCGTCGTCGAGAACTTCGGGCCCGGCGTCATGGAGAAGCGCGGGCTGGCCTACAGGGATCTCGCGCAGATCAATCCCCGCCTCGTGATGGCATCGATCTCGGCCTACGGGCGCGAGAGCCCGCTGTCGCACAAGACCGGCTACGACTGGGTCGCCCAGGCCTTCGCCGGCATCATGCACATGACGGGGCCGGCCGACGGACCGCCGATGCCGGTCGGCATGGGCATCGCCGATGTGTCCTCAGGCGTGCATGCGTTCTCCGCGATCGGCTATGCGCTGTTCCATCGCGAGCGGACCGGCCGCGGCCAGTGGCTCGACATCTCGATGATCGACAGCATGTTCCACATGAACGAAATCTCGGTGCAGGCGCATTCGATCACCGACGGTGCGTTCGTGCCGAAACGCGCCGGCAACAATCATCCGCTGGTGGCGCCGTTCGGCGTGTTCAAGGGGCCGACGGGCTACCTGGTGATCCTCGCCCTGCAGCTGCAGTGGAAAGGGCTCTGCGAGGCGATGGGGCGACCCGATTTGGAGCACGACCCGCGCTTCGCCGACAGCAACTCGCGCGCACGCAACCAGCATGAGCTGACGCCGCTGATCGAAGCCTGGCTCACCGGCTTCGACGACAACGACGCGGTGCTCGCGCGGCTCGAACAGTTTCGCGTGCCGTCGGCGCCGGTGCTGAGCCCGGCCGACGCCGCGACCCACCCGTATTTCCGCGCCCGTGGCACGGTGCGCCGCGTCGAGGATCCGGTGCTCGGCGCGCTCGACATTCCGGGCTTCCCGCTGCGGTTTTCGGAGCAACCCGATCTGCCCGAGCTGCAGGCACCGCTGCTCGGCGAGCACAACGCGTCGGTGCTCGGCTCGGTGCTCGGCTATTCGGCCGATCAGATCGCCGCCCTCGCGGCCGCCGGCGTGCTCGCCAGCGCCGATCGCTGACGCCCTGCCGGCGGGATTGACCGCCGACGGTGCGCCGTTACGGGCTCTTCAGGCCGGTTGCGCGCCCGGACGCCCTTCTTCGACGACCCACGTCGAGTGTGTGCGGCACGCCGAGTCGGCGCGTCGCACATCGTCGAGCGCGCGCAAGTCCGCGCTGAAGCGCGACGCCGTGAGATTCACCCGCACATAACCGCGGTACAGGCCCGTCGCGAGCCGCACGTGCGGGCCCTCGGCCGCGGCGGTCTGCATCACGGTCTCGGGCGGCGGCTGCGAGGTGACGGACGTCGTCACGAATTCGCTCGCGAGGACGGGCCCGTCCTCGCGCGCGAAATCGGTTTTCAGATCGTTGACCCAGAACGCGTGGACATCGCCGCCGAGCACGACCGGGTTCGTCGCGCGGGTGTCACGCAGAGTCTCGAGCAGGCGCTGGCGCGCGGCCGGATAGCCGTCCCACGAATCCGAGTAGTAGAGCTCGCCGGCGCCCGCCTGGTTGTCCGCCTGCGCCATGCGCGTGGTCTGCGCGAGCAGGTGCCAGCGCGGCGCGGCGTCACCCGCCAGTCCCGCCGCGAGCCACGCCTCCTGCTGCGCGCCCAGCATGCTCGCCGCGCGCTCCTCGCGCGCCGCGCAGTGTTCGATCAGGTTCGAGCCACCGCGTCCCGCTTTCGGGCACGGCTGCGGGGAGCGGTACTGGCGCGTATCGAGCACGTGGAAGCGCGCGAGCGTGCCGTAGTCCACGCGCGTGTGCAGTCGCAGGTCCGGGCCCAGCGGCGTCATCGCGCGACGCAGCGGCTGATGCTCGTAACAGGCCTGGTAGGCCATCGCGCGACGCGCGAGCATCCAGCGCGGATCGTCGAGGTCTTCCGCATGGTCGTTCGCGTAGTCGTTTTCGACCTCGTGATCGTCCCAGGTCAGGATCCACGCACACGCCGCGTGCGCCGCCTGCAGATCGCGATCGAGCTTGTAACACGCATAGCGCGCACGGTACTGCTCGAGCGTGACGGGTTCGGCCGCTTCGTGGCGGCGCACATGGTCTTTGCCCCACGAGCTCTCGTAGATGTAATCGCCGAGGTGCACCAGCAGCTCGGGATCGTCGGCGACGATATGACGATACGCCGCGTAGTAACCCTGCTCGTATTGCTGGCAGGACACGAACGCGAAGCGCAACGCATCGGGCGTCGCGTCCGCCGCGGGGGCGGTCCGGAACCGCCCGACCGGACTCGTCGCATCCCCCGCGTGGAAGCGATACCAGTAATCGCGAGCGGGCGCGAGCCGCGCGGTCTCGACGTGCACCGAGTGCGCCCACGCGGGCTCCGCATACGTCAGGCCGGTGTCGGCGAGCTGTGCGAACTCCGCGTCGTGCGCAATCTCCCAGCGCACCGGCACCGCCAGCGGGTCCATGCCGCCGCCTGGTGCGAGCGGCGCGGGCGCCAGACGTGTCCACAGCGCAATGCCGTCCGGCGTCGGGTAGCCGGCGGCGACCCCGAGCACGAACGGATCGGCGCCGAACACGGGCTTCGCCCACAGCGGCGGCAGCGCGGACACGGCGCTGCCGGCAAGCAGACACTGCAGGAATCGGCGTCGATCGAAGCGGGGCATGCGGGCTTCCTTGAGCGGCGGAGAACGGGCGGACTCTACGGCCTGTCGCCCGCCGCGACCAGCCCGCGCGCGGGGCTGAGCGGCCACTCACGGCCACTCGAAGCCAGCGCAGGTGAGTTTCCCTTGCGCGCCATCGCCGGCGCCCGCAGCATGCGAACCATTGTCTTGCGCCCGCACCCTGTCATCGCGATGTCACCATTCTCCGGCCTGCGCTTCGTGCTGCTCCTGGTCGCCGTCTACGGCACGTGCGACTGGGCGTATCAACGAATCCCGGACGCCGTCCTGCGCGACTCCGTGTACTTTCACGTGTTCGTGCGGCCGGGTGCGGCCCTCGTCAACCTGATTGCGCCGGGCGAACACGTGCAGGCCGACGGCAACCTGCTGCGCTCGTCGCGGGCGCTGCTCGAAATCGTCCGCGGCTGCGATGGCGCCGGGGCGCTGTTCCTGGTGCTCGCCGCGGTCCTCGCGTTTCCCGCGACCTGGAAGGCACGCGCGATCGGCGCGCTGAGCGGCGCCGCGCTCGTCTACGGGCTGAACACACTGCGGCTGGTGGGCCTGTATTTCGTCGAGGCCTACCGCGCCGACTGGTTTCAACCGCTGCACACCTATTTCGTGCCGAGCCTGCTCGTGCTCACGCTGTGCGTGTTCTTCATGCAATGGGCGGCGTGGGCCAGCCCCGCGCGCGATGCAGCGCGCTGAACTGCAGCGCGTGCCGCTGCGTCTCATCGCCGCCTGGCTGGCGCTGTCGGCGCTGGGGCTCTTCGCCGGCGAATTCCTGATCGGCCTGAGCCGGCCCGCGCTGTCGCTGATGCTGACGCAACTCGCGCCCGGCCTCAGCGGCCCGCTCGAGTTCATCGAACATCGCGGGCAACGCCACCTGCGCTTCAATGCGCGCACCACGTCACCGCGCACACTCGGCCCCATGGCCGCCCTCCCCGCCGGCCAGCCCCTGCCGTCCAGCGCGAGCCTCGCGCACGTGCTGGTGCCGCTCGTGATCTTCGGCAGCCTCGTCGTCGCGTGGCCCGCCCGCAGCGGCGCCGAGGCCTGGCGTCGGCTGATCTGCGGTAGCGTTGGCGCCGCGCTCGTGCTGCTGCTGACCACCCCGGTGCAGCTCGTCGGGCTCATCGAACTCGCCGTGCACGATTACGCCCAACAACAGGGCGCGCCGCGCGCACCCCCGCTGCTGGTGCAGGCCATGCTGATGCTCGAAGGCGGTGGCCGCTGGGCGCTGCCGGTGGCGATGGCGACGCTGGTGATCGCGCTCGCGCGCGCCGCCCGTCGATCCGACGGCTGGGCAGAGCCGCTTGGACGCGCCGCACAAAAGCCCTAAAGTGCAGCGCTGAGCTCATTCGGCGCCGCGCATGTCCATCAGACAATCAGTTCTACACGTCCGCCAGCGGTCGAGGCCCGTGTGCTGAGGCTCATCGCAGCCGCCGACGAGTTCATGCTGACGCTCGACGCTGACGACGCGGTTGTCGCGACGAGTGTCCTGCGGCCGCGCGACGGCGCGGTGACAACGGGCGGCAACACCGCGTTCGGCCAGTCGTTCGTCGATCTGCTGCCAGCGGCGCATCGCGCGTCGATGACGCGCCTGCTCGCGGACGTCCGCCAGCAGCGCCGGCCGGTCACGCAGCACTTGCGCTTCGACGGCCGCACCGAATCCTTCGCGTGCACCATCAGTGCCGTGTCCGACGCCACGGGCGGCGCCAATCAGCTGATTTGCGTGCTGCGCAACCACGCCGCCACCGTGCAACCGGCGGTCGACCGTTTCGACGAGGCACTGTCGCTCGCGCGCGTCGCCTGGTTCGAGCGCGATCTGCGCACCGACATCGGCATCGGCTCGCCGTCGCTGGCCCAGATCTACGGGCTCGAACATCCGCGCGGCCCGTGGCATTTCGACGAAGTTCGCGCCCGCATCCTGCCGGAGGATCTGCCGGGCCATCACCAGGAAATTGCGGCCGGCCTCGAACGGCGCTTCGATGATCTCGAGGCGCGGGTCCTCCAGTACCGCATCCGGCGCCCGGACGGCACGGTGCGCCACCTCGAAGTCCGCTATCGCAATCTCTACAGCGTCGAGCGCCCGCGCACGTATGGCCTGATCTTCGACATCACCGAAGCCAAGCAGATCGAAGGCGAACTCGTCGACAGCCGGAACTGGCTGAATCTCGCGCTGCGCGCCGCGCGCATTTTCCTGTGGGAGCGAGAGCTGGCGACCGACGTGGTGCGCACGTCGTCCAATTTTGCGCAATTCACCGGGCTGCAGACGGCCCGCACGACCTGGACGCACCAGGAACTGCTGAACACGATGCCGGAGGACGCTCGCCAGACATTCGACGAGGCGAGTGCACACTGGATAGCGGGACGCGAGGTGCGCCAGCCGCGCGTCGCGATCCGGTTGGCAGATGGCACCCACCGCTGGATCGAGTCCAGCGGCAGCGTGCAATCGAACGAACACGGACAGCCGACGCATCTGCTCGGGATCACCTGGGACGTGACGTCAGTCGTCGAGCAGGAACTCGCGCGCAAGGCCAGCGACGAGCGCCTGCGGCGCATCGCCGACCTGGTGCCGGGCGTGGTGTACCAGTTCAAGCGCGATCCTGACGGTCACTACTCGTTTCCGTATGCGAGCGACGGCATACGCGACATCTATGGCGTCACGCCCGACGACGTGCAGGCAGACGCCGCTGCCATCATGGCCAGCATCCACCCGGAAGATCTGCGTGGCGTGCTGCGTTCGATGCGCGTGTCCGCCGAACAGCAGACGCGCTGGCAGCATCATTACCGCGTGGTATTGCCCGAGCGCGGCGTGCGCTGGGTCATGGGCACCGCGACGCCACAGCTCGAGCCCGATGGCGCGACGCTGTGGCACGGGCACATTGTCGATGTGACCGATCGGCACGAAGCCGAGAGCCTGTTGCGGGAGAGCGAAGCGCGCCTGTCACTCGCGCTGTCCGCGGCCGGCATGGCGTCCTGGCAGTGGGACCTTCAGACCGACCAGGTCACGACCACCAGGGCTCTCAGCCTCATGCTCGGCTTCGAAAGCCCGACGGTGTCGTCCGACCGGCTGTTCAGCGGTGTGCATCCTGCCGATGTCGACGCTTTTCGCGCGCAACTCGACGAAGTGGCGCGCACGGGTTACCGCGATCAGTTCAGCGTCGAATATCGCTTCCGCTGGGCGGATGGCGTGTACCGCTGGGCCGAGCTGCGGGCGCGCGGTGTGTTCGATGAGCACGGCAAGATCACCGCGTACTACGGCGTCAGTCTCGACATCGACGAGCGCCGACGCACCGAGGCCGAGCGCGAGCGTCTGCTGCGGCAGCTGTCGCAGGCCCAGAAAATGGAAGCGATTGGTCTGCTCACCGGCGGCATCGCGCACGACTTCAACAACATCCTGGCGAGCGTGCTCGGCTATTCGAGCCTGGCCCTGCAGCGCTTCGGCGCCGCGAATCCCGGCAAGCTGTCGGACTACCTGTCGGAAGTGATCAAGGCCGGCGAGCGCGCGCGCGACCTCGTTGCACAGATGCTCGCGTTCAGTCGCGGCGAAACCAGCGAAGTCGCCAGGCTCGAAGCAGCGCCGCTCGTTGAGCAGATGATGAAGATGTTGCGCCCCATTCTGCCGAGCAGCATCGAGATTCGGGTCGATATCGCGCCCGACCTGCCGGCGGTCACCGCCAACGCGGTCCAGCTGCAGCAGGTATTGCTGAACCTGTGCATCAATGCACGCGACGCGACGAACGGCGTCGGCACGATCGCGATCACGGCGCGCTATGAGCATGTCAATCAGGCCGACTGCGCGTCCTGCCACCATCGCTACAGCGGCAAATACGTCGTGCTGTCGGTCAGTGATGACGGCAGCGGTATTCAGGAGGCGCAGCGCACACGCATCTTCGAGCCCTTCTTCACGACCAAGTCCGAACAGAAAGGGACCGGCATGGGGCTGGCGACGGTGCACGGCATCGTGCATCACCACGGCGGTCATCTGGGCCTCGTGAGCACGATCGCGGTCGGCAGCACGTTCAGCGTTGCGCTGCCGGTCGCCGATGTGCTGCAGGACGCGGGCGACAGCGTCGCCGGTGGCAGTGAGGTCGAGCAGTTGCCGGTCGCCGCGTGGCCGGCCCGGATCCTCGTGGTCGACGACGAACCCTCGATTGCGCAGTGCACGGCCGAAGTGCTCGAAATCGCGGGCTTCCGCGTCAGCATCGAGACCGACTCGCTGCGCGCGGCCGAGCGCCTGCGCGCGGCCCCGAATCATTTCGACCTCCTCGTCACCGATCAGACGATGCCCCGGCTGACCGGCCACCAGCTCGCCATCGAAGCGATGATCGAGCGCCCCGACCTGCCGGTACTGCTGGTCACCGGCCACAGCGCGGCCGTCGACGAGCAGCAGGCGCTCGCGCTCGGCATCAAGGCCTTCCTGCGCAAACCCGTGCCACGCATCGATTTGCTGAACGCGGTGAAAAACGCGCTGCCGGAAGCGGCGCCGCGCAAGGCGCGTGCGCGACGCGGCGGCTGATAATCGCAGCTTGGGCCACCGGGAACACAGTGGGGCAGCAAGATGGCGGCGACAACATCGTAGGTTGGGCTGACGCAGGAAACCCAACACACGAGGCACTATCCGCAGGTCAACGGCGGCGCCCCGTCACCCCGACGAACCGCCCGCCGCAACAAGCCGAGATGGGCGTCGACGCGATGTTCACCTTTCTTGTCGGGCTTCCTGCGTCAGCCGACCTACGCAGCCGCAAGCTTCCGGTCGGCCCGAAACGGCCGTAGGTTGGGCTGACGCAGGAAACCCAACATCAGACGCAAGAGAATGGCAGCGGCGTCATAGCACAGACCATGTAATCCAGCGGATGTGTTTGTTCGACGTTCACCATGATTCCCCGTTCGCCAGAGCACTGCGTGTTGGGCTTCCTGCGTCAGCCCAACCCACGCCCATCGCCTGCGCACGCGCAATCTGCATTCCTCTGAGTACGCGGTGGCAGATCCAGCGAACATCCGCCCTTGGCGTAGCGCCGGTGCCTCGGGGGACGGTGGGCGTCCGGCGCAGGCGACGCCGGCGTGCGCCAGGCGGCCAGGTCCATCGCTCAATCCTGCCCCGGTGCCAGCAGCTGCAACGCGCGGCGGGTCGCGGCGTGGCGTTCTTCGTTGACGGGGCTGACGGCGAGCACCGGCAGGTCGACCCCGGCGGCGCGAAACGCGGCGAGTTGCGCACGACAGCGCGCGGGTGTGCCGACGACGCAGACTTCGTCGATCAGATCCTCCGGGATCAGGCGCGCCGCGTCGCGGCGCTGGCCGGTGCGCAGGATTTCCTGCACGGCGTCCATCACCTCGCCATAGCCGGCCCGGCGCCATTGCCGCCGATAGTTCGGCAGCGACGCGAAGAACGCGAGGTTGTAGCGCGCGGCAGAACGCGCTGCCGCTTCATCGTCGGCGACGAAGGTCGGAATGCTGAGGCAGCAGTGGCACGCGGCCGGATCGCGCCCCGCGGCACTGGCGGCGGCCTGCGCAGCCTGCACGAGCTGCGGCAGGTAGGACAGCGGCGACAGGTATGGCATCAACCCGTCACCGACCTCGCCGGCCACGGCCGCACTCTCCACCGTGTTGCCGGCGACGTATACCGGCACCGGATGGCTTGCGGCCTGCGGCTTCAGCAGGCCGTGCGCGCCTTCGCCGGCCAGCGCGCGCTTCACCGTCTGCGTGTACTGCCGCAGGGTTTCGCGCGCATTGCCCATGTCGATGCCGAGCGAGGCGAGCATCTGGCGATGACTCATGCCGAGGCCGAGCATCAGGCGGCCACCGGACAGCTCGGCGATCGCACGCGCGGTGGCCGCGCAGAGATACGGATGCCGGTAATAGATGTTCGCGATGTTGGTGCCCACGGTGACCCGTGTGGTCGCGGCGGCTATCGCCTGGCTCGCCGCCAGTGCGTCGCCGCGGCCTTCGTTGACGAGCACCGCTTCATAGCCGAGCGACTCGGCGAGTTGCGCGAGTTCGATGAACTCCGCGAGCGTCGCATCGGTCACCGTCGACAGGACGACGCCCAGTCTCTCCTTCATGCGCATGTGCCTCGCCATGCGTGCATCAGCGGCGGGTGATGACGGGTGACGGCGGATTGACCGGATTCGGCAGCCGCTCCGACAGGTCGAACGGCGCATCTTTCCAGCCGTCGGAGCCCGCGACCGTCAGCCGCCGGCTCGCAATCCGCCAGCCCGCCGGGGTGAGCCTCAGATGGTCACGATAACGACCCCACAGATCGATGCGCCGGCCGTTGCTCGCCAGCACGTGCCATGCATAGACGTAGGCCGTTGATTCGGCCGCGTCGTCGCCGCTGAAGCGGATGCGCACGTTCGACAGGTGATGGCTCGTCATCGTGAACACGCCTAGGGTCTTGGCGAACATCCGTGTCAGCTGCTCATGGCCAATCACGGCGTGCTTCGCGCCGAGTTCGAAACAGCCGTCGTCGCAGAACACGTGTTCGACGATGCCGGCCGGATCGTTGCGATCGACGTAGTGGCAGTAGTCCTGCAGGGTTTCCGTGATCAGGGTGCGTTGCACCTGTTCCCACAGCGCGCGTTCGGGATCCGGCAATGTGGCCATCGTGAAGTCTTCTGCCAGGCTCGTGGCGGTTCAGTAGCCGGCCTTCGCGTACGGCGTGTCGCCGTCGCGGCGGTAGACCAGCAGGTTGCGGCGATAACGGCAGATCTCCACGCCCAGCTGATTGCGCGCGAAGGTATCGACCGTCAACACGCCTTCGTGCGGCCGCGACTTCGACGTGCGCGCTTCGACGATCGTCGACTCCGCCTCGACGGTGTCGTGCTCGTGCACCGCCCCGAGCGTGATGTCGGTCCAGCCGAGATTCGCCGATACGCGGCCGAAGGTCCGCGTCGTCAGCGCCGTGACCGCGCCGAGCAGCACCGTCTCCGGCACCCGCACGCGCCCGCCGCCCCGCGTGTCGATCCACGCCGCGTCGTGAAAGGCCGGCGCGAAATCGAAGGCGCGGCGCGCATGCTGGACCAGATCCGCGCGATGGAAGGTGCGCCGCGGCGCGTGGATGAAGCTCTCGCCGGGCCGCGCATCCTCGAAGAACAGGCCGCACTGTTCAATCAAGACGTCCCCGTGCGCGCGATAGCAGGCGAAGCGCGCCTCGCGCGCCGGTGCGCCGAGCGGCTCGAGCGCCACCGCCTGCCAGCCGGCACTGGTGAAGATTTCGACGTCCATCACGAGGTTCGCGAACGGCACCGGGTCGGGCACGGGCGTGCCGTCGTGATGACGATCCTTGCGGCCGGTGATGCGCACCGTGACCACGCCGACACCGTCGCTGCCCGGCCGGCACTCGAGGATCTCGCTCTCGGCGTAGATCGTGTCGCCGCCGAACACCGGCGCGGACAGGCTGATCTCGCGAAAGCCCAGGATGTCGCGCCGGCAGCCGAGGGTGCGCGAGGTCATGCCGACGAGCCGCTGTACCGTCAGCGTGCTGACCATCAGCGGCCGCTGCCAGCTCGACTGCCCGGCATAGCGGGCGTCGAAGTGAATCATCGCACCGTTGTAGCTGTCGAGCGTTTCGTCCGCATTGTCCTGCTGGCTCAGCGTGACGCCGGGCCGGTGCACATAGCGCTGGCCGGGCGCGAAACGCTCGAAGAACAGGCCGAAGTGCTCGCGATAACGCTGCGGCCCGGCGACGTAGAACGGCGTGTCGATCGTGTCGCTCATCTTCTGTCTACGCCACGGAGTGCCGCTTGATGTACTGACGCGCGATGATCATGCGCTGCATCTCGTTCGTGCCCTCGCCGATGCAGGTCAGCGGCGAATCGCGATAGAAACGCTCGATGTCATATTCTTTCGAATAGCCGTATCCGCCGTGGATGCGCATCGCTTCGGTGCTGTTCTCGAGCGCAGCTTCCGACGCGAAGAACTTCGCCATGCCGGCTTCCATGTCACAGCGCTCGCCGCGATCGAAGGTTTCGGCAGCGTCCAGCGTCAGCAGCCGCGCGGCGCGGGCGCGCGTGACCATTTCACCGAGCTTGAGCTGAATGGCCTGGTGCTCGCAGATCGGCTTGCCGAAAGTCTTGCGGACCTGGGCGTAATCCGAGGCCAGCCGCAGCGCACCTTCGGCAAGCCCGACGCCGCGCGCGGCGACGTTGATGCGGCCGAGTTCGAGGCCGCCCGTCGCCTGGAAGAAGCCCTGGCCTTCGACGCCGCCGATCAGGTGTTCCTTCGACAACCGGTAGTTGTCGAACACCAGTTCGCCCGAGTCGATGCACTTGTAGCCGAGCTTCTCCATCTTCTTGCCGACGGTGAAGCCCTCCTTCTTCGGCGCGATGAACAGGCTCATGCCCTTGTAGCGCGGCTCGGCATTCGGATCGGTCTTCACCAGCAGCGCGATGCACGAGCCTTCGATGCCGTTGGAGATCCAGGTCTTGGTGCCATTGATCACATACTCGCTGCCGTTCCACTTCGCGGTGGTGCGGATGCCCTGCAGGTCGGTGCCGGCGTCCGGCTCCGTGAGCCCGAGGCCGCCGCGGATCTCACCGCTCGCGAATTTCGGCAGCCACAGCGACTTCTGCTCGGGCGTGCCGAACTTCTCGACCGCGAGTGACATGATCAGGTGCGAATTGAAGATGCCGGTGATCGACATCCACACCGACGAGATGATCATCACGAGCTTCGCGTAGGTCGTCGCCGGCAGGCCCAGCCCGCCGTACTCCTGCGAAATCGTCGCGCCGAAAAGCCCCATCTCCTTCATCTGCTCGACGATTTCGTGCGGATAGCGATCGGCGTGGTCGTATTCCTTGACGATCGGTTTGAGCTCGCGGTCGGTCCACCGCTGGATGGTGTCGAGCAGGATGGCTTCGTCTTCCCTGCTGAATTTTTCGTTGGCAACGGTCATGAGGCAGTTCTCCTGGAGCAAAGGGACGGCCGGCGACGCCGGCCGTCGGGGTGCGGGTTCAGTCGAGCGTGACGACGATCTTGCCGAGCGCGCGACGCTCCGACAATTCGCGGATCGCGCGGCCGCCTTCGGCGAGTGGCAGCCGCAACGACACGTGCGGCCGGATCTTCCCCTGCGTGTAGAGCGCGATGAGTTCAGCGTTGTTGCGCGCATTCTCGGCCGGGTCGCGCTCGGTGAACGCGCCCCAGAAGATGCCGACGATCTGGCAGCCCTTCAGCAGCGCGAGGTTCAGCGGAATGCGCGGGATGCCGGCCGGGAAGCCGACGACGAGAAAGCGCCCTTCCCAGGCGATGGCGCGCAGCGACGCTTCGGCATAGTCGCCGCCGACGGCGTCGTAGACGACATTGGCGCCCTGCTTGCCGCAGACCGCCTTGAACTGCTCGGCGAGCGCCTTTGCGCCGTCCTTGTCGAACGGCCCGCGCGGATAGACGATGCCGTCCGCCGCGCCGTGCGCCTTCGCGAGTTCGAGCTTGTCCTGGCTCGAGACCGCGGCGATCACCCGCGCGCCCATTGCCACGCCGAGTTCGACCGCCGCCAGGCCCACGCCGCCGGCCGCACCGAGCACGAGCAGCGTGTCGCCAGCCTTCAGCGCGGCGCGCTGCTTGAGCGCGTGATACGACGTGCCATAGGTGAAAATGAACGCGGCACCTTCGTCGTAAGGCATGCCGTCCGGCATCGCGATGCATTTCGCGGCGCTCGCCGCGACCTGCTCCGCCATGCCGCCGTGACCGACCAGCGCGATCACGCGGTCGCCGACCTTCAGGCTGCTGACAGCGCTGCCGACGGCCGTGATGTCGCCGGCGACTTCGCCGCCGGGCGCGTAGGGGCGCGTGGGACGGAACTGGTACTTGTCCTCGATCATCAGCGTGTCGGGATAGTTCACGCCGCAGGCACGTACGCGGATGACCACCTCGTTCGCGCCCGGCACCGGGGCCGGCAGGTCACTGCGCAGGACCAGCGTGTCCGGCCCGCCGACGACTTCACTCACCAATGCTCGCATGCAGGAATCCTCTTCATGCGCCCCGCCGACAGCGGTGGGCGCGGTTCGGTAAAGACCCGAACGCTAGCATGAAGAAAGCCTCGCGTCGCGAGGGGGCAAGGCAGGCTCGAGAGGGCCCGCGGCAGTGCCGTCCATGGCGTCCCGCCCCCTGGGGGGAAGCGGGCACTGGCTGCCGCGGGCGCCGGATCATTGGGGGACCGGCGGCTCACACCTTGCCCGCCCGGCATGACGTGCGCATGACGAACCCGACGCGGTCGTGACCCATGGCGACCTGCCGCCCCGACGGATCCGAAAGGTCGCCGCAGGGCAGCACGGCACGGCATAATGGCCGGGTGCGTACCCTGATCTTTCTACTCGTGGCACTCGGCATCGGCGCCGGCGGCTGGTGGCTGACGCGGCCGAAACCCGTCGAAGTGCTGCTGCATACCGTCGAACGCGGACTCGTGCGCGCGACCGTCTCGAACACCCGCGTCGGCACCGTCGAAGCCTGCCGCCGCGCACGCATGTCGCCCTCGGCCGCCGGCCAGGTCGCGCGCCTGCCCGTCAAGGAAGGCGACAGCGTGCAGGCGGGCGACGTGCTGATGGAGATCTGGAACGACGACCTCCAGGCGCAGCAGCGCCACGTCGACGCCGAGATCGTGGCCGCCGGTCGGCGCGTCGAGGAAGCCTGCGCGCAGGCCGACGGCGCCGGCCGCGAAGCGGAGCGTTTGCGCAAGATGAGCCAGAAGCGGCTGGTGTCCGAAGACGCGCTCGACGTCGCGCAGACGCGGGCCGCTGCCACGCGCGCGGCCTGTGCTGCCGCACGTGCGGCGGTCAATGTGAGCCGGGAAAGCCGCCAGGTCGTCGAAGCCCAGGTCGAACGCACACGGCTGCGCGCGCCGTTCGCCGGCGTCGTCGCCGAACTGAACGCCAAGCTCGGCGAATTCATCACGCCCTCCCCGACCGGCATCGCGACCTTGCCCGCGGTTGACCTGATCGACATGGCCTGCCTGTACGTGTCCGCCCCGATCGACGAAGTCGATGCGCCGCAGATTCGAACCGGCATGCCGGCCTGCGTTTCGCTCGATGCCTTCGATGACAAGCGCTGCGGCGCCGTCGTGCGCCGGATAGCGCCGTATGTGCTCGACCGCGAGAAACAGGCGCGCACCGTTGAAGTCGAAGTCGAGTTCACGCAGGCGGACGACCTCAGGGGCCTGCTGCCCGGCTACAGCGCCGACATCGAAGTGCTGGTCGACGAGCGCAAGGACGTCGTGCGCATCCCGACCGAGGCCGTCGTCAAGGACACGCACGTGCTGGTGCTCGTCGATGGCGTGCTGGAACTGCGCGAGTTCGAACGCGGGCTCGCGAACTGGGAGTACACCGAGGCGAAGGCCGGCGTCGAGGCCGGCGAGCAGATCGTGCTGTCGGTCGGCCGCGACGGCGTCAAGGCGGGCGTGCCGGCGGTCGAGGACGATGGCATCGACGAATGACACGGCTGCCGCGACGGACGCGGCGACAGCCCCGGATCGCGCGCCGCCGCTGATCGAACTGCGCGCGGTCACGCGCATCTTCACTCTCGGCGGCGACACCGTGCGCGCCGTCGACGGCGCCAGCCTCGCCATCCGGCAGGGCGACTACTGCTCGATCATGGGCCCGAGCGGCTCGGGCAAGTCCTCGCTGCTGAATCTGATCGCACTGCTCGACCGCCCGACCAGCGGCCAGTACCTGCTGAACGGTACCGATGTCACTCACCTGTCCGACGACGAACTCGCCGCCGTGCGCAATCGCACGATCGGCTTCGTGTTCCAGTCGTTTCACCTGGTGCCGAGACTGACCGCCGCGCAGAACATCGAGCTGCCCCTGCTGCTCGCCGGCATCACCGGCCGCGAGCGCACCGAGCGCGTGCGCAGTGCCCTGCAGGCGCTGGGCCTGACCGAACGCGCGTCGCACCGGCCGGCGGAGCTGTCCGGCGGCCAGCGTCAACGTGTGGCGATCGCACGCGCGATGATCATGCGCCCGCCGCTGCTGCTCGCTGATGAACCGACCGGGAACCTCGACTCCGCGTCCGGCGCGCAGGTCGTGGACATCCTCGAGACCCTGCAGCGCGAACAGCAGGTGACGCTGATCGTCGTCACCCACGATGCCGATCTCGGCGCGCGGGCTCGACGTCATCTGACCATCGTCGACGGACGTATCGCGAGCGATACCCGCAGCGCGTGACCGGCGCCCTGTTCCAGGCCCGGCACATCGGTCACTATTCGGTCTGAATCGCGCCATCACCCTCCATTCACCCAACACAGCCAGACGACCATGAGCAGCCGCAAACCGCTAGCCGACTACCGCTTCCTGTTGACCAATGACGACGGCATCGACGCCCCGGGCATCAAGGTGCTCGAAGAGGTCGTCCGCACGCTGTCCGACAATATCTGGATCGTCGCGCCCGACAGCGAGCGCAGCGGCGCGAGCCACTCGATTTCACTGCACAACCCGATCCGCGTGCGCCGCTGCAGCGAGCGGAGCTGGGCCGTGTACGGCACGCCGACCGACTGCGTGCTGATGGCCTATCACGAACTGATGCGCGACGAACGTCCGACCTTCATCCTGTCCGGCATCAACAACGGCGCGAATCTCGGCGAAGACGTCAGCTACTCGGGCACCTGCGCCGCCGCGATGGAAGGCACGCTGCTCGGCATCCGCTCCATCGCGCTGTCCGTCGTGCGCTCGCTGACCGGCACCGCACGCTGGGACGCCGCGCAGCAGCGGCTGCCGGCGCTGCTGACCAGTCTCATCCAGAGCGACCAGTGGCCGGCCGGCAGCTTCCTCAACATCAACTTTCCGGATGCGCTGCCGGCCGAGGTCACCGGCGTGCGCGTGACCCGGCAGGGCCAGCGTCCGCCCGGCGCCTTCAGCATCGACGCGCGGATCGACGCCCGCAACGTGCCCTACTTCTGGGTCAAGATTGCCTATCCCGACGGCGAGAAGACGCCTGATACCGATCTGCACGCGATCCACGAAAACGCCGTGTCCGTCACGCCGATCCAGCTCGACTTCACGAATTACGAATGGCGCGGGCGGCTGCAGCAGGCGCTCGACGGGTGAACGGTGCGGCCGTCAGGCAGCCCGACGCACGCCGGGGTGCAAGCCGTGGCCGTATTCGAACGCCGCGGCGTGCCGCTTCGAATGCAAATTTTTGCGGCCTGGCGCGAGATCCCGAACCAGGCCCGGTATCGGCCGGCGCTGTCGTGCTAGCGTCGACCCCACAACAACAAACAAGCTGGGAGTTCTCCGTGCGTCTACTGCCTCTTGCTTCCGTGTGCTGCGCGTTCGCCCTGCTCGGCCATGTCGCGCACGCCGCGCCCGTGCGGGTCGACTTCAGCGGCACGATTTCCGGCACGAATCCGGGCCCGCTCGACGCGAATGCGCCGTTCAGCGGGAGCTTCCTGCTCGACGACACCGTGGTGCCGACCTTGAGCACCAGTGCGGTTTACCTGAACGCCATCGATGACTTCGTGCTGACGACCGGTGGACGCGACTTCCGCGGCGACAACGGGCGGCTGCAGATCCAGCTCGCTTCCAGCGATTTCCTGTCCGGCACCTTCAGTCTCGGCGCCGCCACGGTCGACGGCAGCGTGCCGGACGGCGCGAACGCCTACACGCTGGCGAACATCAGCTTCGATTTCCGATTGCCGGCCGGCACCCTGCCCGGCCTGACCCCGTTGCCGTCGGGCTTCGACATCACGGACTTCACGTTCATCAGCCTGACGCTGGCGTTCGACCACCCGACGGCCAATGCGATAGACAGGAACACGATCCTGCGCGGCGCGAGCTTCGACACGCTGACGTTCGCCCCCGTCCCGCTGCCCGGCGCGCTGTGGCTGATGGCCAGCGCGGGCGGGCTGCTGACGTGGGTGGGCCGCCGGCGCGCCGCCTGAACAGCCGAGCGCGAGTATCGATCAGTCGCCATGAACCCCGGCGAGAACCCTGGACTACAACCGTAGGTTGGGCTGACGCAGGAAGCCCAACACACGAAGCACTAACCCCACCTCAACGGGCACGGCTGCGCCAAGTCAAACCACCCGCCGGAACGGGCTGGGATGCGCATCGATGCGATGTGCGGCCTCAATGTTGAGGCTTCCTGCGTCAGCCCAACCTACGTCTGCCTCTGGCGCAGGAACACTCTGTATTCCTCGGTGTTCTCTGTGTTCTCGGTGGCTAATCCCGCGAACATCCGCAGGCACGCACGGCGGACGAAGCACAGTGAAGCCTGCCGCTTTCCGCCCGCCTGCTAACCCGCCGAGGCCACTCTCACCGGTGGCGTGCTTTCGCTCAATTCCCGCGTGACGAAATCGTCGGGCAGATCGAAAGCACCGCCGAAGCCCTCGTCCATCTGCGTGTATTCGGGGCGCCCCGTACCCGCCGGCGGCTGCGGGACCGGGGTCGCGGGCGCCACGAACGACGGCGGATTCTTGTAGCGCGCGAGTTCCTCGGGCGTGATGCCGTTCAGCTGCACGACTTCCGGATCGATCCACGCGTCGGCGTCGATCCCGCTCGCCGACGTCGACACCTCGAGGACCAGGTTCTCCGGCCCGCCGAAATAGATCGATTTGCAGAAACCGTGATCGAGCGGCCCGAGCACGCGCACCCCCTTGGCGCGGATGCGATCGCGCATTGCGAACAGTTCGGTATCCGTGTCGCAGTTGAACGCCAGGTGCTGCATCACGCCGGGCGCGCAGGGCTTCACCGGGTTGCCGGCATGCGAGACGCCGAACTCGGTCGGGATGTCCTTCACCGCCGGCGCATAGACGAAGGCCACCGAGCAACTCGGATTCAATTCCATGAACGCATGGAAATACCCCTCAACGTTGTGCATCCAGTACAGCGCCTTCAGCTTCATGCCGAGCACGTCGGAAAAGAATTCGATCTGCGATTTGACGTCCGCTGTCATGATCGCGAGGTGGTGTACGCCGTTCAGGGTCGCCATCGGGAAGTCTCCTCGCCGGAATGAGGGCCCGAGTGTGCCGCTTGCCGCGGCGCACTGACAATCGGCCTGCCCATCGTTCCTGTGCAGCCCCGGCTGTCGGTCGCGACGGCCGCTGTCGCCAGGCCCCGCCGTGCACTGCGCTTCAACGGGGCGGCCCGGGATTTCGGTGTGCGGCCGGACGACCGTGCGGGATCCGGGGTTTCGGTGCGCTACCATGGGCGTCCACCTGCACCCACGCCCGCCCATGAAATTCGATCTCGGCAACCTGAACCTGCGCCAGCTCCGCTATTTCCTCGAAGTCGCCGAGCTCCACAGTTTCACGCGTGCCGCCGAAACGCTGCATGTCGCGCAATCGGCGCTCTCGCGCCAGATTCGCATGCTCGAAGACGACCTCGGCGTGATCCTGTTCAACCGGGTCGATCGCGGCGTCACGCTCACCGAGCCCGGCGAACGTCTGCGCGATCGCTCGGCGGCGCTGCTGAAAGATCTGCACCGGCTGCGTCATGAAGTGGTTGGCGATGCCGCCGGGCCCCAGGGCGACCTGGCGGTCGGCATGCCGCCGTCGATGCGCGACATGGTCACCCTGCCCTTGATGCGCGAATACTGCCGTTCGTTCGACAAGGTGACGCTGCACGTGCACGAAGGCATCAGCGTGGATCTGTCGCGCCTGGTCCAGGAGGGCCAGCTCGACTGTGCCGTGATCGTGGACATGATGGCCGTGCCGCAAGTCAGCACGGGCCCGCTGATGCGGGAGCGTCTGTATCTCATCGGCCCGCGCGGCGCCGGACTGAGCGTGCGGAAGGCCGTGTCACTCGACGAGGTCGCCGCCAGGCCGTTGATCCTGACCACCCGTCCCAACAGTCTGCGACTCGTCGTGGAGAACGCGTTGGCGGAAGCGCATCTGCCACCCCGCATCATCGCAGATTCGAATTCCACGTCGGCCATGGTCGAACTGGCCGCGGACGGCATGGCCTACACCGTGTTGCCTTACTGCGCGGCGTGGAAGGCCATCGTCGACCGTCGTTTGTCGACCGCGCCAATTGCAGGCCTTGCAATCGACTGGGTGTACATCGAGTCGTTGACGCGCAAGAAGTCCCGCGCGGCGACCGAATTCAGGCACGTCCTGTTCGAGCACTGCGGCAGGCGCATCAGACGCAGGCAATGGCGAGGCGCCGAGATGAGCAGTTCGTCCTGAGGAGGTGTGCGGGACTCGCGGGCCGCCACAGGTGGAACATGCCCGGGCAGTGCCGCGTCCCAGGCGTCGGATCGGCATCCAATCCCGAGATGCCTGCCAGCGAAATTCAGTATTGGCAGCCCGTTGCTGCCAGCTTCTAGACTCCGTGGCCATCGCACAGTCGAACGCCAATCCAGGAGTCCCGCATGCCACGCCATCACACCGACGCACCGTTCGATCTGAAACATCTGAAGGAAACCGCCGAGCGCTGCAGCAACTGGGGCCGTTGGGGGAGCGACGACGAAATCGGGACTCTCAATCACGTGACACCCGCGGACATCGTGGGCGCGGCCGGACTGATTCGTCGTGGCAAGGTGTTCTCACTCGCGCTGAACTTCGATCGCAACGGACCCCAGCGTGGGCTCTGGGGCAATCGCTTCAATCCGATACACACGATGCTGGCGACCGGCACCGACGCGGTGTCGGGCAACCAGGACGCCGGCGGCCTGCGCTATGCCGACGACGCCGTCAGCATGCCGCTCCAGTGCGGCACGCAGTGGGACGCGCTCGGACACATTTTCTACGAGGATAAAATGTGGAACGGGTACGACGCGACGCTCGTCGATTCGAACGGTGCTCAACGCAACGGCATCGAGAAGGTCAAGGACAGGATGGTCGGCCGCGGCGTGCTGCTCGATCTGGCGCGGCACTGTCAACGGGACTGTCTCGCTGACGGCACGGCGATCACCTGCGCCGACCTCGACGCCACGGCGGCCGCCCAGGGCGTGGAAATCCGCAGCGGCGACTTCGTCCTGGTCCGCACGGGACAGATGGAAGACCGCCTCGCGTCCGGTGAATGGGGTGGCTATGCCGGCGGTGATGCGCCCGGGCTCGCATTCGAGACCGCGGACTGGATTTTCGGCAAGGACATCGCCGCCATCTGCACCGATACCTGGGGCTGCGAAGTGCGACCGAATGAAACGACCGACGCCTCACAGCCCTGGCATTGGGTCGTGATCCCGAAAATCGGCATTTCGATGGGCGAGATCTTCTTTCTCCAGGCTCTCGCTGACGACTGCGCGCAGGACGGTGTCTACGAGTTCTTCTTCTGCGCCCCACCGCTGCCTATCACCGGCGCCGTCGGCTCACCGATCAACCCGATCGCAATCAAGTAGCCGCCGTCATGATCACGCAACTCAAGACTGGCAAGCCGCAGGCCGTCCGGGCGGAAATCGAACAGCAGGTGCGCAATACCGTCGAGCAGATCATCAACGATGTCGCCCGCGAAGGAGAGCAGGCAGTGCGCCGGTATTCCGGGCAGTTCGATCAGTGGAACCCGCCGAGCTTTCGACTCACGCCCGACGAGATCGAACGCTGCGTCGATACCCTGACCCCACAGGCGCGGGACGACATCGAGTTCGCGCAGGCGCAGATCAGGCGCTTTGCACAGGTCCAGTTGCTGAGCTTGCGTGACGTCGAGATCGAGACGCTGCCCGGCGTCGTCCTGGGTCATCGCAATATTCCCGTCAACGCCGTGGGCTGCTACGTGCCGGGTGGAAAATATCCCCTGCTTGCCTCTGCCCATATGAGCGTGGTGACCGCAAGGGTCGCCGGCGTGAAACGCATTGCGGCCTGCGCACCGCCGTACAAGGGTGAACTGCCGCATGCCGTCATCGCGGCGATGGCGCTGGCGGGCGCTGATGAAATCTACGCATTCGGTGGCGTGCAGGCGATTGCGGCGATGGCGCTCGGCACCCAGCATACCGAAGCCGTCGACATGCTCGTCGGGCCAGGTAACGCCTACGTCGCAGAAGCGAAGCGCCAGCTGTACGGCAAGGTCGGCATCGATCTGCCGGCCGGGCCCACCGAAACGCTGGTGATCTGCGACGACAGCGTCGACGCCGAACTGGTCGCCGTCGATCTGATGGGGCAGGCGGAACACGGGCCGAACTCGCCCGCGATCTGTGTGACGTCGAGCCGGACCCTCGCCGCCGCCCTGCCGGCGGCGATCGAGGCAGTGCTGGCGCGCCTCGACACTGCACCGATCGCCCGCGTCGCCTGGGAAGACTATGGCGAGATCATTCTCTGCGACACCCGCGACGAAATGCTGGGCGAGGCCGAACGGCTGTGCTCCGAACACGTCCAGGTGATGACGGAAGATCCCGAGTGGTTTCTGGCCCGCATGACGCGATACGGTGCCTTGTTCCTCGGCAGCCGCACCAACGTGTCCTTCGGTGACAAGGTGATTGGCACGAACCACACGCTGCCGACCCGTGGTGCCGGCCGCTATACGGGCGGGCTGTGGGTCGGCAAGTTCATCAAGACGCACACCTATCAGCAGATCAGGACCGATCGCGCGGCCGTTGAGATTGGCCAGGTGTGCTCGCGACTGTGCGCACTCGAGCATTTCTCCGGCCATCAGGAGCAGGCCGACATTCGCGTGCGTCGCCTGGGCCTCGCAGGTTAGGGCGATGCCGCAGGTATGCGCATCCCTGGCGGACACGGTCGCCGTCGTGACCGGCGGCGCAGGTGGCATCGGCGCTGCGATTTGCCGCGGGCTGGCGGACGAAGGCGCCAGCGTAGTCGTCGGCTACCACCGTTCACCCGCGCCGGCCGAAGCGCTGGCTGCGGCGCTCGGGGGCCGAGGTCGCCACTGCGCCGTATCGGCACCGGTGACGGACAGCGCTGCATTGGCGCGCATGGCCCGCACGGTGGCCGACACCTACGGCCGATGTGACGTGCTGGTGAACTGCGCCGGCACCACCCGTTTCGTGCCGCATCACGATCTCGATGCGCTCGACGACACCCTGATCGACGACATCCTGTCGACCAATGTCCGTGGACCCTTCGCAGCCGTGCGGGCACTGCGTCCGCTGCTGGCGCAAGGCGCGGGCGCACTGGTCGTCAATATTTCCTCGATTGCGGCGACCACCGGCATGGGCAGCAATGTGATGTACTGCGCGTCCAAGGCTGCGCTGGACAGCCTCACGAAATCACTCGCGCGCGCCCTGGCCCCAGGCATTCGTGTGCTGTCGATTGCACCTGGCCTCGTCGACACACCGTTCATCGCCGGACTCGATCCGGCCTGGCGCGATGAACAACTCGCCCGCAGCCCGCTCGGTCGCCTCGCGCATCCGGCGGACATCGCGGCGGCTGTCGTCGCCGCCTGTGCGACACTGACGTTCTCCACCGGCACCGTCATCGCCGTCGACGGCGGTCGCCCGCTCGTCTAGTGCGCGCTCCCCGAAGCACTTCGATCACTTTTCAACCCACGCCATAGCGGCACAAGGAGCAGTTCGATGTCGAACCGTAAGACACTGTTAAAGGGCGGCACGATCATGACGCTCGCGCCCGACGGCGCATTCGGCAGCACATTCACGGGCGATTTGCTGATCGACGGGACGCAAATCGCGGACGTGCGCCCGTCCATCACCGACGCGCAGGCCGAGACCATCGACGCCACCGGCTGCCTCGTGATGCCGGGCCTGATCGACACCCACCGCCACGTGTGGCAGACCGCCCTGCGCGGCGTGTGCCATAACGAAACGCTGAAGGGCTACATGCGCGAGATCCGCTTTCTCCGCGCGAAGCATCACCGCCCTGAGGACATCTACACCGGCAACTGGGTCGGCATGCTGGAGGCATTGAACGCCGGCATCACGACCGTGTGGGACTTTTCCCACTGCATCAATTCGCCGGCGCATGCAGACGCCGCCATCGACGGCCTCGTCGACTCGGGCGCGCGCGCGGTGTTCGGCTATGGTTTCAACGAGGTCCCGCTCGAAGCGCCCGGATTCCAGAATCTCGCCGGGCGCATCAAGGACATGCAACGCATTCGACAAGGACGGCTGGCCTCGGACAGCGCGCTGGTGACGATGGGTGTGGCCACGTCGGACCTGCTGATCTGCGGCCTCGATCAGTTCAAGCAGGAACTGGCCGCCGCGCGCAGTCTCGGCCTGCCCGTCTCGATCCATTCGAACACCTGGGAGTTTCCGGAGCGTGAGCCGGAGGTGGCCTTGATGCAGGCGCACGGCCTGCTCGGCAGTGACCTGCTGTTCGTGCACACGAATCTGTCCAGCGACGAAGAGATCCGGATGATTGCCGATTCCGGCGGCTGGATCTCCTCGACCCCGGAAACCGAGATGCAGATGTCGATGGGGCCGTCGGTCATCGGCCGCTTCGCCGCCGCCGGCGGTCGTCCGACCTTCGGCTGCGACATCATCTCCAACAACAGCGGTGACCTGCTGACCCAGGCGCGCCTGGCCTTGCAGACGCAACGCATGTTCGACAACGCGGAGGTGCTGGCCGGGCACCGTGGCGCTGACACCGTCAAAGTCACCACCGAGGACATGCTGCGCGCCATGACCGTCGACGCCGCGACGGCGTTGGGGCTCGAGCGCCGGGTCGGCACACTGGAAATCGGCAAGGAGGCCGACGTGATCATGGTCCGCCTCGACGACGTCAACACGATGCCGCTGCACAATGCGGCCGCGACGCTGCTCCTGCACGTGCACCCGGGCAACATCGACTCGGTGTACGTGGCCGGCCGCTGCCTCAAGCGCGGGGGCAGGCTCCTCGCCGATATGACGCGGGCGCGTGAACTCATCGCCGTGTCGCACGAGCACATCAGCAGTGCGGTCGCCCGCGATCAAAGCACGCTGCCGGCGGGCTACAAGGGCGACTGACAGCCCGCACGCGGAGTGGCACAGGCAGGTAGCTCGATTTCGTCGCCCGGAGGCCGCACAAGCCGGAATCCGGGTCGAAGCCGGCACGGCGTTCATCTCCGGCGTCAGCGCCACTTCATCGCAGCGGACGCAGAGACATACAACACCCGCCCCTCCCTGTCTCCGGATTCCGCTTGCGCTGCATCCAGGCCACAGTCGGTGGGCGGTGCCGTGATCGCGCGCGCCCTTACAGGTGGCGGCGGAAAAACTCGAGGCTGAGGTCCAGCGCGCGGACGGCGTCTTCTTCACGATACGGGCGGCCGCCCTTGCGCGCGAAGGCGTGGTCGGCGTCGGGATACTTGTGAATCTCGACGAGCGGGTTCGGGCCGAGACGGCGCTCGAGCATCGCGTTGATTTCCGGTTGCACCCAGCGATCCTGCATCGCCATGTGCAGCATCATCGGGCGGTGCAGGTGCTTCGCCTCACGGATGCTGTGCTCGATGTAGGTGCCGTAATAGGCGACCGCGCAGTCGATGTCCGTGCGACAGCACAGCAGATAGCAGAGCTTGCCGCCGAGGCAGTAGCCGACTGCACCTACCTTGCCGTTGCACTCGGGCATGGTCTTCAGAAAGGCCCGCGTGTCTTCCATGTCCTGCACGCCGAGGTCGTAGTCGAACTCGTAGTACAGATCGAAGGCCTTCTCGGCGTCCGCCGGGTTGCGATCGGACAGTTCGACGCCGGGTTCCTGCCGCCAGAACAAATCGGGGACGAGGCACACATAGCCCGCCTCGGCGAACTCGTGTGCGTGGTGACGCATCGTGTCGTTGACGCCCCAGATCTCCATGATCGCGATGATCGCGCCCACCGGCGTGCGATCCGGCACCGCCAGGTAGGCACCCATGTCGCCGTCGCGGAGCGGGACCTTGATGTGGCTGCACTTCATCTACGCGGGCCTCTTACTGCCGCGCCGACGTGCCGCCGTCGATCACCAGAATCGTGCCGTTGCAGTAACCCGCCTCGTCGGACGCGAGGAACAGGCAGCCGGCGGCCATTTCGTCCGGCGTGCCGGCGCGCGCCATCGGGGTGATCTGCGCGGCCACTGCGGGATCGTCGAACACGTTCATCACGGAGGCTATCATCGGCGTGTCGGTATAGCCCGGGCACACGCAGTTCGTGCGCACACCGTCCTTCGCATAGGTCGTCGCCAGCGCGCGCGTGAGGTTGATCACGCCGCCTTTGGCGGCACAGTAGGTGTGCGCCGTCGGCATGCCGAACAGGCCGGAGATGCTCGCGACGTTGACGATCGATCCCTTGCCCTGCTTCAGCATCTGCCGCAGGCAGGCGCGGTTGATGAACGCGCAGGCATCGAGATTGAGGCCAATGACTTCGCGCCATTTGTCCGGCGTCGTGTCATCGAGCGGATGCATCGACCCCGGGCTGCGCTCGTTCCAGCTCCAGCCGACGCTCGCCGAGTGGACGAGGATGTCGATGCGGCCATAGGCCGCCACCGTCGCAGCGACGATTTCGTCGCAGGACTCGGGCTGCGACAGGTCCTTCGCCAGCACCATGCCGCGGCCGCCGAGCGCATGCACCTCGACCAGCGCCTCGTCGAGGTTCTTCTGCGTGCGCGAAACGCCGACCACCGTCGCGCCTTCACGCGCGAACATGCTCATGCACGCCCGCCCGATGCCCGTCCCGGCCCCGGTGATCACCGTAATCTTGTCTTTGACTCTGTCGACCATTCGAGCAACCTCAGGTTTGGGTTAGCCACCGAGAACACAGAGAACACCGAGAAAGACGCTTGGATAGGGCGCCACCGGAGCGCCCAAGACGGGCGTGCCGGCGACATCGCGGAGAGTCCCGTTCAATTCTCCTCTTCCCTCGGTGTTCTCTGTGTTCTCGGTGGCAAGAATCTGCGTTTCAGTACCGTTCAACGAGCGTCGCATTGGCCATGCCACCGCTTTCGCACATGGTCTGCAGGCCGTAGCGGCCCTGCTTCGCTTCGAGCACGCGCAGCAGGTTGGCCATCAGGCGGCCGCCGGAGGCGCCGACCGGGTGGCCGATCGCGATCGCGCCGCCGAACGCGTTGACGCGTTCCGGATCCGCGCCCGTCGCCTTCTGCCACGCGAGCACGACCGACGCAAACGCTTCGTTGACCTCGAACGCGTCGACCCGGTCGATGGACAGGCCCGCGCGCTTCAGCAGTTTTTCCGTCGCCGGGATCACACCTGTCAGCATCATCAGGGGGTCGTCACCCATCACCGCGAAGTGCGTGATGGCCGCGCGTGGCTGGAGGCCCAGGCGTGCGGCGGTGGCCTCCTCCATGATCAGCAGCGCCGATGCGCCGTCCGACACCTGGCTCGCATTGCCGGCCGTCACGCTCCATCGGATCTCCGGGAAACGCGCCGCCATCGCGGCGTCCTCGAACGGCGTCTTCAGCGACTGCAGTTTCTCGTAGCTGCTGTCGGCGCGGATGCCTTCGTCGCGCGTCACGCGCTTCACGCTGCCGTCGGCCTGCGGGACGTCGACGGCCACGATGTCACGCTCGCTGCCGGCGACGTCCGCCGCCGCGCGCAGGTTCGAGCGCAGCGCATAGCGGTCCTGGTCTTCTCGGCTCAGTGCATAGCGCGCGGCAATCAGGTCGGCTGAAATGCCCTGGTGGATGAGGCCCTGCGGATAGCGCGCCTTGAAGCGCGGGCCCTCGCTGTCCTTGCCCATGCGGTTGATGCGCATCGGCACGGTGCCCATCATCTCCACACCACCGGCAATCACGACATCGTAGGCGCCGGCGATCACGCCTTGCGCCGCGAAGTCGATTGCCTGCTGCGCCGACCCGCACTTGCGGTCCAGTGTCACCGCCGGCACGGACTCCGGCAGGCCCGCGGCGAGCGCCGCCTGGCGACCGATGTTGCCGGCCTGTTCGGCGACCTGGATCACGCAGCCCGTGATCACGTCTTCGACGAGCGCCGGGTCGATGCCCGTGCGGCGGACCAGCGCGCCGATCACTTCGGCGTAGAGGTCCACCGGATGAATGCCCGCGAGGCTGCCGTTCTCGCGGCCACGGCCGAACGGCGAACGGCAGACATCGACGATGACGGCGCGGCGCGCGGCGCTCATTTGAAGCGACGCAGCGATAGCTTGAGGTCGGGCGAGGTGACCTGCACCACCGGCGAATTCGCCAGCTTCATCAGGCGGCGGACCTGGTCGAGCTCGGGTGAGGACAGCGTCGGAAAGCTCGTCTTCACCGGGCCGTTCGCCAGCGCCTTGTCGACTTCGGACGACGGCACCAGCGCGCGCAGGATCAATTCATCATCATTGCTCGTGCCGAAACGCTTGCGCAGTTCCTCGATCGTCGGCTGCTCCGGCGGATTCGCGCAGATCTCCTTCGCACGCGGTGCCGACATGATTTTGTCGAGCACGTTCGGGTCGATCGGCGCGACGGTCTCGCCGTAATGCTTCGCGGCGTACTGGATCACTTCGTCCGGAATCACCGAGTAGCGCTGGCCGGTGACGATGTTCAGCACGGCGAGCGTGCCGACGAGCTGGCTGAACGGAGTGGCCATGCCCGGATAACCGAGTTCGCGCCGCACCACCGCTGTTTCACGCATCACTTCGTCGAGCCGGTCCGACATGCCGTGCTGCACGAGCTGGGCCTTCATCGTGCCGACCATGCCGCCCGGGATCTGGTGCTGCACGGACAGCACGTCGTATTCCGCGTACTGGTTGACGAGGAAGCCACCCGCCTTGCCCATCGCCTCGAAGTGCGCGGACACCGGCGGCAGCAGCGAGATGTCGATGTTGTGGGTGTGGCCCAGCAACTCGACGTTGCGCGTCATGATTTCGATCGACGGCACCGACGGCCCGTTCGCCATCGGCCGCACCGCCGTGTGCAGGATGCTGACGCCGAGCGGAATCGCGTCGAGATAGGCCTTCGCCGACTGGCCGAGCAGGTTGTTCGAGTGGAACTCGATCGGCTTGCCGCGCGACTTGGCCACAATCGCCGGCAGCAGCGTCTGCAGGCGCTCCTTCTCGAGCACGCCGGCCGTGTCGTACAGCAGGATGGTGTCGATGTCGGGACACACGGACAGCTTGTCGGCCTTGTCGGCGTAGTACTCGTCGGTGTGGACCGGCGAGAGCGTGAACATGATGGAGCCGGCGACTTCCGATCCGAACTCCTTCGCGACCTTCGCGAGCCGGTGCATCTTGTCGATGTTGAACAGCACGTCGTAGATCCAGAAGCTGCGGCAGCCATGCACGTTCAGCTGGCGCATCCACGCGTCCATCAGCGAATCGGGCGTCACGCTGAAGGTCACCGAAGCGTTCGAGCGCATGCCGGCGCGAATCTTCGTGCGCGGCATCGCCTGCACCAGCAGGTCGAGCCCTTCCCACGGGTTCTCGCGACAGTACTTGATGAGGCATTCGAACATCGACGAGCCGGTCAGGTCGATCACGCGATAGCCGGTACGGTCGACGAGCGAGGCCACGGGCAGCGCGTGACCGGCCTGCATCCGCATGCCCCACAGGCTCTGCTGTCCGTCGCGCATCGTTTCGTCGAGGAATTCGATATGTGCCATGGTGGCCTTACTCCTGGTGCGCGCCGAAGGCCGGCAATCCGGTCTTTTCGAGCCAGCGCGTGTTCAAGTGGTTGTGCATGAAATCCGGGTGCCGCGCGATGTAGCGCAGCAGCGGCAGATTGGTCGTCAGCCCGCCGATTTCGCAGCGGTCGAGGGCCTCGGCGAGGCGCTCGACGCAGGCTTCGCGCGTCGCGGCGGTGATGATCAGTTTGCCGATCATCGAGTCGTAGAACGGCGGCACGAGGTAGCCGTCGTAGCAGTGGCTGTCGAGGCGCACGCCCGCGCCGCGTGGCGGGCTCCAGTGCGTGATGCGGCCAGGGCTCGGGCGAAAGTCGTGGTAAGGATCCTCGGCGTTGAGGCGGCATTCGATTGCATGGCCACGCACGGGGATCTGCGCCTGCGTCAGCAGCAGCGGCTCGCCGCCCGCAATGCGGAACTGCAGCTGCACGAGATCGAAGCCCGTGACCTGCTCCGACACCGGATGCTCGACCTGGATGCGCGCGTTGACCTCGATGAAATAGATCGCCTGGCGGTCGACGTCGTAGAGGAACTCGACGGTGCCGGCGTTCTGATAGTTCAGCGACGCGACGAGGGCGGTGGCCGCCGTATGCAGCTGGCTGCGCAGCGCGTCCGGCATCGCCGCGCACGGCGACTCCTCGAACACCTTCTGGTAGCGACGCTGGATCGAGCAGTCGCGTTCGCCGAAATGCACGACATGGCCCTTGCCGTCGCCGAACACCTGCACTTCGACGTGCCGGGCGTTCTCGACATAGGTCTCCATGTACATGGTGTCGTCGCCGAAGGCTTCGCGCGCTTCGTTGCTCGCCTTGTCGAAGCCCGCCGCGATGTCTTCCGGCGAGCGGGCGATGAACATGCCGCGACCGCCGCCGCCGGCCGACGCCTTGATCAGCACCGGGTAGCCGAGTTCCTCGGCCGCCGCCTGCGCCATCGCGACATCGTTGATGCGATCGGTGCCCGGCACCAGCGGCACGCCGGCGGCGCGCGCGATGGCCTTCGCCTCGAGCTTGTCGCCGAGCGCCGCGATTGTCTCCGCGCGCGGGCCGATGAAGGTGATGCCGTGCTCGGCGCAGAGTTCGGCCAGCGCCGCGCGCTCGGACAGGAAGCCATAGCCCGGATGCAGCGCGTCGCAGCCGGTCGCGAGCGCGGTGTGCACGAGCAGTTTCGGATCGAGATAGCTGAGCCGCGACTGCGCCGGGCCCAGCACCACGGTGCGGTCGGCGTCGCGCGCGGCCATGCTGTCTCGGTCGGCGACCGACACGGCCTGCACGGCCTCGATACCGAGCGCCTGGGCGGCGTGCACGACGCGCGCGGCGATCTCGCCGCGGTTGACGCTGAGGACGCGGGAGATCGCCATCAGTCGGCCGGCTCCACGATGATCAGCACCTGGTCGAACTCGACCATCTGGCCGTCGCGCGCACGAATCTCGCGCACGGTGCCCGCGATGCCCGCGCGCACCGGCGCAAACAGCTTCATCACTTCGATGAGGCAGACCTCGGTGTCGGGCTCGATCACCTGCCCCACTTCGACATACGCCGGGGCGCCGGGCTTCGGTGCGCGATAGAAGGTGCCGAGGTTCGGCGCGCGGATGACGAGCATGCCGTCCGGCACCGGTGCCTCGCCGGTTGGTGCTGCCGCCGCGGGTTTCGCTGCCGCCGGCGTCGCAGCCGCAGGCGCGGCGGCCGGTGCGAGCGCAGCGGGGGCCGCGGCGCTTGCACGGGCGGGCCCGGTCGCCTGCGGATCGTTCGACAGGAACAGTTCGAAGTCGCCGACCTGGACGTGCATTTCATCCCAGTCCGACTGCTTGAAGATCTCGATCAGGCTCTCGATGTCGCCTGCCTTCACCGGGGTCTGCTTGCCGGTACTCATACATGTGTCCTCAGGATCTGCTCTAGGTCTATCGTTGATGCGCGGGCCATGGTGGTGCGGTTCAAGCCTGTTCGCGTGTCGCTTCGAGCGCGGCCAGCAGCACGGGCAGCCGCGGCGAGGCGACGATCACGCGCACGCCGGCGGCCAGCGCCGCACGCACGCCACCGTCGCTGGCAATCGCGCCGCCGCGCACGCAGCCGTGGCCGGCGATCAGCGCCGGCAGGCGTTCGATGTCCTCGCCGCCGTCCACGCTCGTGAGATCGAGCGCGTCTGGGCCGCCGTCGGCGAGCACGGTCAGGGGCGCGCGCGCTTCCGCCCAGCGCGTCAGCGCCGCAAGCGACGGCTCTGCGTTCTCATCGGGCGCCACCACCGGCAGCGCGCCGGCGTACAGGCAACCGCTCGCGCCGTCGACGGTGACGAGCCGGCCCTCGAGGGCGGTCACCGAGCCGTCGCCGCAACCGACGACGCAGGCGACGCCGAGCGCGCGACTGACGACCGCCGCGTGCGAGGTCGCGCCGCCCTGTTCGGTGACGACCGCGCGGCACGCGATCATGCCGTGTACGTCGTCGGGGCTGGTGGTCGCGCGCGCGAGCACGATGGCTTCCCCGG
>LNFM01002649.1_pt1 | contig 83924 bp, 66 predicted proteins | sample 596031 | NCBI WGS metagenome assembly LNFM01 (sample SAMN04254537, study PRJNA301005) | activated carbon metagenome | isolation source: dual media filters at the Ann Arbor, Michigan drinking water treatment plant | place: USA: Ann Arbor | reverse complement strand
ACTCGGTGTTGTCGTAGCCGATGCGCTTGATGGTGTCGCGCGCGACCTGGATGTAGTCGACGTGCGCGTTGGTGGTGATCTCGCCTGCCAGCACCACCAGGCCGGTGTTGGTCAGCGTCTCGGCGGCCACGCGGCTGCGCGGGTCCTGCTTGAAGATCGCGTCGAGAATTGCGTCCGAAATCTGATCGGCGACCTTGTCAGGGTGGCCTTCGGAGACGGATTCGGATGTGAAAAGGAAATCGTTCGCCACTCTTAAACTCCGGTTGATTGCAACTCGCGTTGCCGGCTCACTTCGGGAGTTTCGGCGAACGCTTTAGCGGTTTGTTGAGCTGTTGCCCCGCAGGAGCCCAAGACAATGAGAAGTCTTGAAGCCACCTGCAATCGCCCCGCAAGTAGTTCTTTAACTCGGCGACGAGCCGATTCTAGCGATTCGATGACCCGCTTCCTGGCGATCTTCCTGACCGGCAGTCTGCGCTTTCTGGCGCGTTTTCCGCTTCGCTGGCTGCAGGCCCTGGGCTCGCTGGTGGGTTGGGCGTACTACGCGATGTCTGCGTCCCACCGCGAGCGATTCCGCGCGAACGCCGGCCGCGCCGGTGTGCCTTGGGCGCAGGCGAGGGCAGGCATCGCCGCCACCGGCCAAATGATGATGGAGCTGCCGCCGCTGTGGCTGCGCCCGCAAGGCGCGCCGCTGCCGATGCCGGTGCACTGGCAGGGGGCTGAACTGATCGAAGCGGTCCAGACCGCCGGCCGCGGGCTGGTGATGCTGACCCCGCACCTCGGCTGCTTCGAGGCGATCGGCCAGTCGTATGCCGAGCGCTATGGCGCGCGCTGTGGCGCGATGACGGTGCTGTACCGCCCGGCTCGCCAGCCCTGGCTGCACGATCTGGTCGAGGCCGCGCGGCGCCGGCCGGGCCTCCAGGCCGCGCCGGCCACGCTGGCCGGCGTGCGGCAGATGATCCGCGCGCTCAAGCGTGGCGAGGTGGTCGGCCTGCTGCCCGACCAGGTGCCGCCCGAAGGCCAGGGCGTGTGGGCCCCGTTCTTCGGCCGGCCGGCCTACACGATGACACTTGCGGCCCGGCTGGTGCAGCAAACCGGCGCGGCGCTGCTGCTGGTGTGGGGCGAGCGATTGCCCCAAGGCGCCGGCTACCGGGTGCGCGTGAGCGAGCTCGGCGAGCCGCTGCCCGACGACAACGTGGCCGCAGCCACCGTGATCAACCGCGCGATGCAGCAGCTGATCCTGCAATGCCCGCAGCAGTACCTGTGGGGCTACCACCGCTACCGCAAGCCGCATGCGGCGCCCGTTCCACTGCAGGGGGCGTCATGAAAGCCGGCTCGCGTCGCGGCAAGAGGCACAAGCCCTGGCCGATGCGCCAGTTGACGGCGGCGCTCACCCACGCCGTGCTCGCGCTGCTGTGGCTGCTGCACTGGCTGCCGCTGTCGCTGCTGGCGCCGCTCGGGCGCGGGCTCGGGGTCGTGCTGTGGGCGCTGGGCCGCTCGCGGCGGCACATCGCGCTGCGCAACCTGGAGCTGTGTTTCCCGGAGCGCCCCGAGGCCGAGCGCCGTGCGCTGGCGCTGGAGCATTTCAAGCTGCTGGGCCGCAGCCTGCTCGAGCGCGGCCTCTTGTGGCATGCCTCGGCCGAGCGCCTGAAGCGGCTGATCCATGTCGAAGGCCAGCCGCAGTTTGCCGACACCCATCCCGGTGCGCTGATGTGGCTGGTGCCGCACTTCCTCGCGCTCGACGTGGCGGCGATTGCCATGCGGCTCACTGTCACGCGCACCGCCTGCACCGTCTACCAGTCGCAGAGCAACCCGGTGTTCGACGCGGCCGTTCGCCGCGGCCGCGGCCGCTTCGGCAAGAACCGGCTGTTCTCCCGGCACGAGACCGTCAAGCCGCTGCTGCGGGCCATCAAGGAAGGCGACGCCTTCTTCAACCTGCCCGACATGGATTTCGGCCGCAAGGATTCGGCCTTCGTGCCGTTCTTCGGCGTGCCCGCGGCCACGCTGCTCACCTCTTCCCGCATGGCGCAGCTGCTGTCGATGACGGTGCAGCCCATCGTCGCCGAGATGCTGCCCGGCGGCCAGGGCTACCGGGTGCGCTTCCTCGAGCCTTGGGCGAACTTCCCGACCGACGATGCGGTGGCCGACACCGTCACGATCAACCGCTGGATCGAAGACGAGATCCGGCGCCATCCGGCCCAATACCTGTGGGTGCATCGCCGCTTCAAGACCCGGCCGCTGGGCGAGCCCGGCCTGTACTGAATGGGCGCCGAGCGGCAGGCGTTCTGGGCCGGCTCGGCGACGATAATCTCCGCATGAAACTCCGGTTCACCAAGATGCAGGGCGCCGGCAACGACTTCGTCGTGCTCGACGCCACCCGCACGCCCCTGAACCTCAGTGCCGAACAGATGCGCCGGCTCGGCGACCGCCGATTCGGCGTCGGTGCCGACCAGATCCTGGTGGTCACGCGCAGCGACACGCCGGGCGTCGACTTCGGCTACCGCATCTTCAATCACAGCGGCGAAGAGGTCGAGCACTGCGGCAATGGCGCGCGCTGCTTCGTGCGTTACGTGCGCGAGCAGGGGCTGTCTGACAAGACCACGCTGCGCGTCGAGACCGTCAACAACTTGCTGGAACTGCACCTGCAGCCCGATGGCCGCGTCACCGTCGACATGAACGCGCCGGTGTTCGACCTGCCGCAGGTGCCCTTCCATGCGGCCGGGCTGCGGCCTCACCCTGTGAAGGTCAAGGGCGACCGCAAGGGCGCCACGTTCGAGCTGTGGCCACTGACCATCAAGGGGCGCGCCGTCCAGGTGGCCGTGCTGTCGATGGGCAATCCGCACGCGGTGCAGCTGGTCGACGATGTCGACACCGCACCGGTCGACGTGCAGGGCCCGCTGATCGAGCACCACACCAGCTTTCCGAAGCGGGTCAACGCCGGCTTCATGCAGATCGTCGCGCGCGACCACATTCGGCTGCGCGTGTTCGAGCGCGGCGCGGGCGAAACTCTGGCCTGCGGCACCGGCGCCTGTGCGGCGGTGGTCGCGGGCATCCGGCTCGGGCTGCTCGATCCGGTGGTCGATGTCGATGCGCGCGGCGGCCGGTTGACCATTGAATGGCAGGGCACCCGCGACGGGCTTGCCAGCCACGTGTTCATGACCGGCCCGGCCGAAACCGTGTTCCAAGGAGAGATCGAACTGTGAACCACACCACTCAAACAACCACTGAAAGCCCCGCCCGATGAGCAGCCCCACCGGAGTGCAAGGCATCACGGAAGCCGACATCGCCAACTACCTGGCCAACACGCCCGCCTTCTTCGAGCGGCATGCCGAATTGCTGAGTTCGATCCAGCTCAGCAGCCCTCACGGCACACGCGCCGTGTCGCTGCAGGAGCGGCAGATGGACCTGCTGCGCGAGAAGCACAAGGGCCTGGAGCAGAAGATCATGGAGATGATCCGCCATGGTCAGGAAAACGTGGCCATCGCCGACCGGCTGCACCGCTACACCCGCGCGCTGATGCTGACGGCGGACGCCGCCGATCTGCCCGAGGTGGTGGTGCGTGAGCTGAAGCAGCAGTTCCTGATTCCGCAGGCAGGCATCCGGGTGTGGGGTGCGGCTGCTGAGCAGCCGGTGTCGCAGGCAGACCGCGAATTCGCGCGCGAGGTCAGCGCCGACGCGAAGACCTTCGCCTCCAGCCTGACGCTGCCGTACTGCGGTGCCAACGTCGGCTTCGAAGCCGCCGGTTGGCTCGAAGATTCCACCACCGTCGCATCCCTGGCGATGATCCCGCTGCGCCACGGCGCCACCACCGACGCGTTCGGTTTGCTGGTGCTGGGGTCGCCCGACGCTACCCGGTTCGCAGCCGACATGGGCACCGAGTTCCTGATGCGCATCGGCGAGATCGCCAGCGCGGGTCTGTCGCGCTTGATCCGAGCCGCGTGACCGACCCGGTCAGCGTCGACATGAGCTCTGTTGTTGCTGACGCTGCCACGCCAGCGACGAGCGCGCTGCACGACGATCTGCGGCGCCATCTGGAGCACCTGCAAGTGGAGCGGCGCCTCGCTGAGCGCACGCGCACGATGTATCGGCTGGCGTTCGAGCGCCTGCAAGGCTACGCCGAGGCCGCTCCTGTCTCAATTCGCGAGGTACAACCTCACCATGTGCGCCGCTGGGCCGGGCTGTTGCATGCGCAGGGCCTGGCGCCGGGCAGCATCGCGATCGAGCTGTCGGCCTGGCGCAGCTTCTACCGCTGGCTGGGCCGCGAAGGCGGGGTCGCGCAGAACCCGGTGGCGGGTGTGCGCCCACCCCGGGCGCCCAAGCCGCTGCCGAAGGCGCTGGCGGTCGATCAGGCGGTGGCGCTGGCCGAGTTCAAAGACGACATCACCGAACGCCGCAACAGCCCGGCACTTGCGGCGCGCGACCGGTGCATCACCGAGTTGCTCTACAGCTGCGGTTTGCGCGTGGCCGAACTGGTCTCGCTTAACGCGCATCCCGGCCCGCAGGCCGTCGGCTGGATCGACATCAGCGATGCCACCGCGCACGTGCGCGGCAAGGGCGACAAGCCGCGCAGCGTGCCAGTCGGCGGCCCGGCGCTGAAAGCCTTGCAGGATTGGTTGGCTCTGCGAGGTCCCTTGGCTGCGCCTGGTGAGCCGGCCCTGCTCGTCAGCAACCGCGGCACCCGCATCACCGCCGGTCAGGTGCGCTCGCGCCTGAAGCTTCGGGCGCAGCACGCCGGCCTGCCCACCCATGTGCACCCGCACATGCTGCGGCACTCGTTCGCGTCGCACCTGCTGCAGTCCAGCGGCGACCTGCGCGCGGTGCAGGAGCTGCTCGGCCACGCCAACATCTCGACGACGCAGGTCTACACCCAGCTCGACTTCGGCCACCTCAGCAAGGTGTACGACGCGGCGCACCCCCGCGCCAAGCGCAAGGACTGAGCGGCGATGAAAGTCATCAAGCTGCGTGACGGCAAGGAGCGCTCGCTGCTCAAGCGCCACCCGTGGGTGTTCGAGGGCAGCATCGCCAGTGGCCGCGCCGATGCGGGCGAGACGGTGCGCGTCGAGTCGCAGCGCGGCGAATTCCTGGCCTGGGGCGCCTACAGCCCGGCGTCGTCTATCAAGGTGCGCGCATGGAGCTTCGACGCCGCCGAGCGCATCGATGCCAGCTTTTTCGAGCGCCGCATCGCCCGCGCCGTGGCGGTGCGCGCGCGCCTCCCCATCGACAGCGACGCGGTGCGGCTGGTGCACGGCGAGGCCGATGGCCTGCCGGGCTTGGTGGTCGACCGCTACGGCGACACGCTGAGCGCGCAGTTCACGGCAGCCGGTGTCGAGCGCTGGAAGGCCACGATCGCCGATGCGCTGCTGAAGGCAACCGGCCTGCAGCGCCTGTACGAGCGCAGCGATGCCAGCGTGCGCGAGCTGGAGGGCCTGCCTCCGGTGACGGGCTGGTTGCGCGGTGCACCCGCCACCGACACCGACACCGACACCGAAATCACGATCCGCGAGCACGGTTGGAAACTGACCGTGGATGTGGCGCGCGGCCACAAGACCGGCTACTACCTCGACCAGCGCGACAGCCGCAAGCTCTTCGCCGACAGCGTGCGCCACTTCGGCGTGCAGCGGGTGCTGAACTGCTACTGCTACACCGGCGGCTTCAGTGTGGCGGCGCTCGCTGGTGGCGCGCTTGAGGTGACCAGCGTCGATTCCTCAGGCCCCGCCCTCGAGCGGGCCCAGGCACACGTGGCGCTGAACGGCTTCGATGCCGCGCGCCACACCGCGATCGATGCCGACGTGAACGCCACGCTGCGCCGCTTCATCGAACAGGGCCGCCGCTTCGATGCCATCGTGCTCGACCCGCCGAAGTTCGCCTCCACCGCCGCGCAGGCCGAGCGCGCCGCGCGGGCCTACAAGGACATCAACCGCCTCGCGTTCACGCTGCTCGAGCCGGGCGGCCTGCTGTTCACGTTTTCGTGCTCGGGCGGCGTCAGCGCGGATCTGTTTCACAAGATCGTGGCCGGTGCCGGGCTCGACGCCGGCGTCGACGGGCAGATCCACGCGCGCACCGGTGCTGCGCCCGATCACCCGATGACGGTGACCTTCCCCGAGGGCGAATACCTGAAGGGCCTGGTGATCGTCAAACAGATCACGTGATTAATGCCGCATTTGTGCCATTGCGCGGCCTTCGTGGCCCTGCGCCTGGCCCGCAGAGCGCCGTGGCTGCGTAGCATCGGCGTTGCTCACCCGTCATCCGGAGATATTTCATGTGTGGCATCGTCGGCGCCGTCAGCAGGCACAACATCGTCCCGGTGCTCATCGAGGGCCTGAAGCGGCTCGAATACCGGGGTTACGACTCTTGCGGCGTGGCGGTGCACCAGCGCGGCGGCCTGCGCCGCGCGCGCAGCACCGAGCGGGTGGCCGAGCTGGAGATCAACGTCGCGGCCGAGCAGGTCGAAGGCAGCACCGGCATTGCGCACACTCGCTGGGCCACCCATGGCGCACCGGCGGTACACAACGCGCACCCGCACTTTTCGTCAGGCCCTGCTGGCGCTGATGCCGGCGGCGCAAGCGATGGCGTGGCCGCTGTGGGCCGCGTGGCGCTGGTGCACAACGGCATCATCGAGAACCACGACGAGCTGCGCGACGAACTGCGCCGCCTGGGCTACCGCTTCGACAGCCAGACCGACACCGAAGTCATCGCCCACCTGGTTGACCACCTGTACGACGGTGATCTGCTGAGCGCCGTGCAGCGCGCGGTGCAGCGCCTGCGCGGGGCGTATGCGATTGCGGTGTTCTGCCGGGACGAGCCGCAGCGCGTGATCGGCGCGCGCGCCGGCTCGCCGCTGATTCTGGGCATCGGCACCGGCGAGCGGCTGGGCGACCATTACCTGGCGAGCGACGCGATGGCGCTGGCCGGCGTGACCGACCAGATCGTCTACCTCGAAGAAGGCGATGTGGTCGATCTGCGGCTGGACAGCGTGGCCATCAGTGCCAAAGATGGCGCCAAAGACAGCGCCGGTGCCGATGGGCACTTTCACGCGGTGCAGCGCCATGTGCGCACGGTGCAGGCGCATTCGGGCGCGGCCGAGCTGGGGCCCTACCGCCACTACATGCAAAAGGAAATCTTCGAGCAGCCGAAAGCCATTGCCGACACGCTGGACGCGGTGCAGGGCATCTCACCCGCGCTGTTCGGCGAAGGCGCCGCCAAGGTCTTCGGGCAGGTGGATTCGGTCTTGATCCTGGCCTGCGGCACCAGCTACTACAGCGGCTCGGTGGCCAAGTATTGGCTCGAAAGCATCGCGAAAATCCCGACCAGCGTGGAAGTGGCCAGCGAATACCGCTACCGCGACAGCGTGCCCAACCCGCGCACGCTGGTGGTCACCATCACGCAAAGCGGCGAAACCGCCGACACATTGGCCGCAGTGAAGCACGCCAGTGCCCTGGGCATGCCGCACACGCTGACGGTGTGCAACGTGGCCACCAGCGCCATGGTGCGCGAATGCGCGCTCTCGTACATCACCCGCGCCGGCATCGAGATCGGTGTGGCCTCGACCAAGGCGTTCAGCACCCAGCTGGTGGGCCTGTTCCTGCTGACGCTCACGCTCGCGAAGACGCGCGGCTACCTGTCGGCCGAACAGGAGGCTGAGCACCTGAAGGCGCTGCGCCACCTGCCGGTGGCGGTGCAATCGGTGCTGGCGCTGGAGCCGCAAGTGATGGCCTGGGCCGAACAGTTCGCCGACAAGGAGAACGCGCTGTTTTTGGGCCGCGGCCTGCACTACCCGATCGCGCTGGAAGGCGCGCTGAAGCTCAAGGAAATCAGCTACATCCACGCCGAGGCCTACCCCGCCGGCGAGTTGAAGCACGGCCCGCTGGCGCTGGTGACCGCCGAAATGCCGGTGGTGACTGTGGCCCCCAACGACGCGCTGCTCGAAAAGCTCAAGAGCAACCTGCAGGAAGTGCGCGCACGCGGCGGCGAGCTGTTCGTGTTTGCCGATGCCGACACCCGCATCGAATCCGGTGAGGGCCTGCACGTGATCCGCATGCCGGAACACTACGGCGCGCTGAGCCCGATCCTGCATGTGGTGCCGCTGCAATTGCTGGCGTATCACACCGCCTGCGCGCGCGGTACCGATGTCGACAAGCCGCGCAATCTGGCGAAGAGCGTGACGGTGGAATAAGGGCGCTTCGCCGCAGACCCGGTTGCCCGGCCTGCGGCGAAGCCCGTCAAAGACTCACAAGCGTGAGCACTGGTCCTCCTTGCTGCTGGCGCGGTTGCCGCCACCTGTCGGGGCCGGAATGTTTTCCTTGCACTGCAGATTGCCCTTCATCTGGTTGCGTACCAGTGTCACGCCGCCCAGGTTCTTGAAGGCCTGCAGGTTGCCGCCGACGATGTTGTCACTCGCATTGAGTGGGCCGACGTTCTCGTCGAACAGGACGTCGCCGTTGATGCGGGCGGATTCGATCGAGGCGTTGCCGCCTTGCACCAACTGCACCGAGCCCCCAAAGCTTGATCGCCCATGGACCCGAACCGACTGCGCACCCTCGGCCTGCAGGTTGCCGTTGATCGACACGGCGCGCGCTTGCAGCGTTGCACCGCGGCCCACGACGATGTTGCCCTTGGCCCGCGTGCCATCGAGCACGCAGCTCGCGCCATCGGGCACGAAGATGTTGTCCAGGTAGACGGCGCCAATGCGGCCGGCGCACGAACGCTCTTCGGCGGCGGCAGGGGCTGCGGCGAGCAGCAGCGCGGTGCTCAGTGCGGAAAAGGGAAGGATGAATTTCATGGGGATCTCCTGAGATGGTGGGGGGTTGAGCCGACCCTGTTGTCCGTGACTGCGGATGTCAGATGCCTGCCGCCCACAGAGCACGTCCCTCGCGTTCTGATACGTCGGGGGCACTTTCGATGACGATGTTTTGGCGTCTTTTTCAATCAGTTACACCTGATCAGGGTGTGTCATGACCGTTGATTGAACGGATAGCATGCAGACCGTTGCAGTTTTCGACACAGACGCTCTCCCATGCCGCTTTCGCCCGATCTGAGCGATGAGTCCCTGGTACAGCGTTGCCGTGAGGGCGATCAGGCCGCCTGGGCAGCGCTGGTAGAGCGTTTCCAGCGCCTCGTCTACACCGTACCGCGCCGCATGGGGCTGGGCGAAGCCGATGCCGCCGATGTGTTCCAGCATGTATTCAGCCGCCTGTTCGAGTCACTGGCGCGCATTGAAGACCCTGCGCGAATCCGCGCGTGGCTGGTTACCACTGCCCGGCGCGAGAGCCTGCGCCTGGTCGGCGAACAAGCTCGCGTGGTTGCCGTGGCTGGCGCCCCGGACGGCGACGATGCGTACACCGACCCCCTCGACGCTGTGCCCGCCCCGGATCCATTGCCTGAAGACCAATTGGCTGCACTGCAGGAAGAAGACCGTTTGCGGCGTGCGCTCGATCTGCTGGACGATCGGGCGCGGGGCTTTCTCGAACTGCTTTTCTTGCAGGAGCCCCCACTTTCTTACAGTGACATTGCGACTCACCTGGGTATTTCCGAGGGCAGCATCGGACCCACGCGAGCGCGCTGTCTCGAAAAGTTGCGCCTCCAGCTGGCGCTTGTCCGCTGAGGTATCAGGCTGTAACCCGCCCCCTCTGTGTGCTGACCCGCCTGTCTTGACGCCCTCATGAATTCTTTGCCCGATCCCAGCGACGACGAACTCGCCCAACGCCTGCAGCGCAGCCGCGGTCTCGAAGATGCCCCGCGCCCGCTGGTGGACCGTGCCATCGCCTTGTGGTCGTCTGCTGCCGCCGTGTCGGCGCCCGGCCCGGGGGCGGCCATTGGGGCTGCGCTGCGGCGCCTGATGGCTGCACTGGTGTCGGACAGCGGGTTCGCTCCGGCGCCTGCGCTGGGCTTGCGTGCCGCCGCAAGCGCCATCGGCCGTCAGTTGCTGTTCCATGCCGAAGGCCGTGACATCGACTTGCGGGTGAGCCCTGCAGCCGACGGAGCATCGGGTTGGGTGCTCGGTGGTCAGCTGCTCGGGCCGGACGAGCCGGGCGAGGTGCAGGTGGATGTCGATGCGGTGACCCTGAGCGTGCCCATCAGCGAGCTGGGTGAGTTTCGTTGCGGGCCGCTGCCGGCCGGCCGCTGGCAGGTCGTGCTGAAGCTCGGCGCGCTGTTGATCGAGCTGCCTCCGATTGAGGTGCCAGAGTCGGGCGCGGCGTGAACCCGAGCGATGTCGAACTGGAGCATGCCCGTGCGCTGATGCGCTCCGGCCGGCCACCGGAAACCATCGACTGGTCTCGTGAGGGCGGCGGCGATGCCGTCGCCACCGGCTGGGCCTTGAAGTTCGCATGCTATGAGACCTGGAACACCGCTCCGGCGCTGGCTGGGCGGGCGGCAGCACTGCTGGCCGGACTGCGCGATGCCCACACGATCCCGGTGCTGGGTGCGCTGGCCGCGTGGACCGAAGGCATCTCGCTGCTGGGCGCCGGACGCATGGAAGGCGCGCTGACATCGCTGGATGCCGCCGCGGCCGTTTTCGAGTCGCTGGGCGACACCGCCCACGCCGCTCAGACGCAGGTACCGAAACTGATGGCCCTGTCGGTGCTCGGTCGGCACGACGATGCGTTGCAGTGTGCAGAAGCGACGTTGGCACGCTTTCTCGCCACCGGCGACGAGCGGTCTGCGGGCAAGATCGAGCTGAATCTCGGCACGATGCTGTTCCGTCAAGACCGCCACGCCGAGGCCGCCGCGCGCTACCGCAGTTCGGCCGCGCGCTTTGCCCAGGTGCAGGACATCGAGCAATCGATCACGGCGGACATCGGGCTGGCCAACGCGCTGAGCTGGCAGGGCGAGTTCGAGGAGGCGCTGCGCATCAACGCACGGGCCGGTGACCGCGCTGTCGACCAGGGCTACAGCGTGCTGGCCGCGCAGGCGCATGGTTCGATCGGGCAGCTTGAGCTGCTGCGCGGCCGACCCGAGCGCGCGCTGCCCGAACTGCTCACCGCCTGCCGGCTGTTCGAGCAGGCCGGCGGCTTGCCGCAGCGCATGGTCGAGGCCGAGATCGCCCTGGCCGACGCCTACCTGGCGGTGAATCTCTTGCCCGAAGCCGCTGCGCTGGCCGAGCGGGTGATCGCACGTGCGGCCGAGCTGGACCTGCCCGCCGAACAGGCACGTGCCCACCTGCAGCGCGCGCAGGCCCGAGCCGCACTGGGTGACGTGGCCTCGGCACGCGACGACTTGAGCACCGCCCGCGGCCTTTTCGCGGCCCAGGACAACCCGGCGTCTGCCGCGCTCGCGAGCCTTGGTGCAGCGGCGCTCGATCTGCGGCAAGGCCAGTTCGATCTGGCCCTGGCTGCAGCAGAAGCCGCTGCGCAGGTGTTCACGTCGGTGGGCATTCCAGGCTGGCAGGCCGAAGCCGAGTTGATCGCCGCCGGCGCGTGTGTCGCCGCAGGTGCCGCAGCCGAAGCGCGAGCACGGTTTGAGGTCTTGAGCCAGGCACCTGGTGCCAACGCCGCCATCGTCTGGCGCGCCGAACTGGGGCTGGCCGATCTCGACACGACCGAAGGCGAGCGTGCTCGTGCCGCGCAGCGCCTGGATGCAGTGCTCTCCACTCTGGAGGCGCGCCGTGCTGCGCTGCCCGGGGACGAGGCGCGCACCGCCTTCGGTGTCGACAGCGCATCGGTGCATGACCGGCGCATCGCGCTGGCCTGGGCGGCTTTCGAGTTGGGTCAGCCCGGCACCGAGGACACCTTGTGGCGCTCGATCGAGTCCGCCCGCGCCGGTGCGCTGGCCCTCGGCCTTGCGGTGCCGCGCCGTGTGGCGATCGCTGACGGAATCGCAGCGTCTCATCCCGAGCGCGACCGACTGGCGTGGCTGCGCGATCAGGCGGCTCAGGCGCTGGCGCAGGGCGATGCCGGCAGTGCCGCCGAATTGGCCACCCAGGCGCGGGCGCAAGAACACCGCCTGCTGGAAGCACACCGTCGTGCCGAGTTGCAGCGGCCGGTGGCCGAGGTGGCCGCCGCGCAGCCACCGACACTGGCCGATGTCCAGGCCACGTTGACGGCGGGCGAGGCCTGGGTGCAGTACCACCTGCTGGCCGATCGGTGGCTGGCCGTGGTGCTGACCCGCGACAGTCGGCACTGGCACGAGGGAGCGGTCGACGGGCTGTCCGATCGGCTGGAATCACTGCGCTTCCAACTCGATGCGATGCGCGGTCGGCCACCGGGCCTGCAGGCCCATGGTGCATTGCTCGCCGAGCGCACACGACGCCATCTGCAGGCGCTGCACGAACGGCTCTGGGCACCGTTGGAGGCCTCTCTGGCCGGTTGCAGCCGTGTGCGCATCGCCCCGCATCGTTTGCTGCATTACCTGCCGTGGGCGGCCCTGCACGATGGACAAGGCTGGCTGGTCGATCGATTCGAGATCAGCCTCGTGCCCAGCGCGCGCATCGGCCTGGGAACCACGGCATCGGCGGCTCCGCGTTTCGATCGGGTTCTGGCGCTGGGCATCGGCGGATCGTCCTTGCCGCACGTCACCACCGAGGCGCGCGCCGTCGCCGAGGCCTTTGGCGCTGGTGCGACGCTGCTGCTGGATGCTGAGGCGACCGGTGCCGCACTGCGTCGCGAGGCCCCACTGGCCGATCTGCTGCACCTGGCCTGCCACGCGCAGTTCCGCGCCGACAGCCCCTATTTCTCGGCGCTGCATTTGGCCGATGGCGAGCTGACGCTGCGCGACGCTGCCGCGCTGCCGTTGCGCGCCGCGCTGGTCACGTTGTCGGCCTGCGAGACCGGGCTCAGCCGGGTGGCGCCAGGCGACGAACTGGTGGGACTGGTTCGAGGCTTCCTACTGGCCGGCGCGCGCCATGTGATGGCCAGCCTGTGGACCGTGGACGATGCCTCGACCGCCGAGCTGATGCAGGCCGTGTACGCCGGCCTGATCCGCGGCCAGCGCCCCGCGCAGGCGCTGCAGGCAGCCCAGTCGGCGCTGGCGCGGGCCGGTCATCACCCCTTCTACTGGGCAGCCTTCTCGTTGCACGCGCGGGGCTGCTGACCATTCTTCTGTATCAAGCCCAGAGCACGCCGCTCTGTGCGCCTATCACCCGACGGAACCACACCATGAAGCGCCTTCCCCCCCGTTCATCACTGCTGCTCGTTGCACTGCTTGCCGCCTGTGGTGGTGGGGGTGGTGGTGGAATCATCCCTGGGATCGGTGGAGGTGGCGGTGGCGGCGGCACCTGTGCCGCCGGGCTGTCGCAGGCGTCTGGCGGCGGTGCGGTGGACGCGGCCACCATCGCGCCGAGCGTGGCCAACGAAATCGTGTTGCAACTGCGCCCCGGAGCCAACATCGCCCAGGTCGCAGCGGACTACGGATTCACCGTCCGGTCGCAGTTCGGCAGTCGGCCGATCTTTCTGGCCACGGTCGCCAGCGACCGCACCGTCGCCAGCACGCTGGCGGCGATGGCTGGCGATGTGCGTGTGCTGTACGCCGAACCCAACCTGATCGGTGCGGCGCCCGAGGGCAGGCGCTGCTCGGTCTGGTCGATCGGAAGCCAGAGCGCGTTCCAGACGCAGTGGGCGCCCGAGGCCCTGCGCCTGGCAGCGGCGCAGGGCCTCAGCCAAGGGGACGGCGTGCGCGTGGCGGTGCTCGACACCGGCGCCGAGCTCACCCATCCTCTGCTGGCCAGTCGCCTGGCGCGCCGTGGCGACGGCACGTTGCTCGGACGAGACTTCGTCGATGACGATGCCGACCCGTCCGAGCGCGGAAGCCGCGCCGATGCAGGCTACGGACATGGCACGCATGTGGCCGGGCTGGTGGCCCTGACCGCGCCCGGCGCCCGCATCATGCCGATCCGGGTGCTTGATCCGTCTGGCGGTGGCAATGTCTGGGTGCTGTCGGAGGCCTTGCTGTACGCGGTCGACCCCGATGGCAACCCGGCCACCGACGACGGCGCGCACATCATCAACATGAGCATCGGCACCATTCAGCCGACCAGCCTGCTGGTCAACGCGGTCCGGTTGGCGAGCTGCGAGATCGACGATGACGACGACGAGGATGATTTCGCCGATGCAGGCTTCGACGATGACCGTGAGCGCTGCGTCGGTCGTCGCGGCGCGGCGGTTTTCGCTGCCGCCGGCAACAGTGGCAGCGCCACCGAGCAGCAATACCCGGCCGCCGAGGCGCGCACGGTGCCGGGCGCGCTGGCGGTGACCGCCAGCACCGAAGCCCGACGTCTGGCCTCGTTCTCCAACTTTGGCAACTGGGTGCAGGTGGCGGCGCCCGGTGAAGGCATCACCAGTTCGGTGCCCGGTGGCGGTTATGGCGTCTGGAGTGGCACCTCGATGGCCTCACCGATTGCAGCCGGTGTGGCTGCGCTCGTGACGTTGCGACCGGCGCCGGATCCGCAGGGCTTCAGCGGACTGCGCGCCTGGTCTCCCCGCGATCTCGTCACGAGAGTCAACGATCGCACTGCCGCGCTGTGTGGCAGCACGTCGCTGCGGCAAATCGATGCGTTCGCTGCCGTCAGCGATTCCAGCGGGCTCGACCCCAGCTGCCCCTGAGCACGCAGGTGGCCGGGCGGCCCCACGACACAGTTTTTTTGCGCAAGGACGTATTGATCGGCTGGTTTGACGCTCTGTGGTGAACCCCTGTCACTCTTGGAGAGATCTCATGTCTACTGCTGAACTTCCATCGCTGCGCCAGAAAGTGTTGCGTGCCGCACGCCCCTGGTCCCTGCTGGCCTTGATCGGCCTGAGCGCCTGCGGCTCGTTGTCCGAACGTGAGCGCAACACCGCGATCGGTGCCACCGTCGGTGGCGTGGCCGGCTCGGTACTGACCAATGGCGGCGCGCTCGGTACCGTCGGCGGTGCCGTCATCGGTGGTGCCATAGGTCACGAGGTCGATACCCGCGACGATCGTCGCGATGATCGTCACCGCAAGCGTCATCGCTGACCTGATACGACGACCCCTGTGTCGTCGTCAGCAGCACGGTGGGCAGGCCTGCCGCCGTGTTGCGCGCATCACGGCGGCGGCTCAGCCGCCACGCCGCTCAGTCCTTGGGGCGTCGCGCCGCCACAGCGCGACGGCGCGACAGGATCCACCAAGTATTCAAGCCTGTCAGAACCATGACGGGCCAGAGCATGGTGCAGGTCAGGGTCCACATCACGCGGCCGTCCAGCAGGTCGTTTTCGCTGTTGTCTCGGCGCTTGGTCGGCCCTTCGCTGAACAGATGCCGATTCGAGTAGGTCACCAGCCCGAAGCAGAAGCCAAAGATCAGAAACAGTGCGATGGGCCAGTTCATGGTGCGGTCCTTTGGCGGGCGTGTGGTGTCGGCGAAATGCCGCGCAAGGGACACAGCTGAGCTGCATCGTAGACACCGCCGCGCCGTGGCGCAAGAGCGATGACCGGTCAGTGTTGCATCGGTGTCCGGATCATCGGATCAGCAGCACTGGCGTCTTGCACTGGGCGATGACTTTCGTGGCGACCGAACCCATGACGGCGTTGACCAGACTGCCGTGCCCGTGTGAACCCATCACCAGCAGGTCGAACGAACCGCTGTGGGCCTGCTTGGCGATGACCTCGGCCGCGGAGCCGACCTTGGCAACAAACTCGGCAGCCATACCGCGCTGCTTGAAGAAGGTTCGAATGGGCTTGAAGATCTTCTCCGCTTCGTCGTCGTAATAGCCTTTGACCACATCTTTGCCCAGTACCGCAGCAGCTCGCGGCGGAATGCTGGGCACCGCCGTCACCACCACGTAGCGATGGTGCGCGCCCAACCAATCTTCATGGGCGGCCACGTAGCCCAACATGCGTTTGGTGTAAGGGCTGCCATCGGCAGCGAGCAGGATGTTCATGTCGTCTCCAATCGAGTTGCAGGATCGATTCTGATCCCTGTGTCCGGGCGCGCCCGCATTCCATAATTATCGAGCGCTGACGTCAGCACACCGTGGTGTCGGCGGCTGCAACCTTTCGCCGGCGCCACCATGAGCGAGGTCTGAAACCATGAACAGCCTGGATCTCGATGTTCTGACGCAAGCGCGTGCCTGGCATTCGCAGGGCCAGCCGGTGTGGCTGGTCACGGTGATCGAAACCTGGGGCTCGGCGCCGCGGCCGCCCGGCGCGTTGCTCGCTATGCGCGGCGATGGGCTGGTCGTCGGATCGGTGTCCGGCGGTTGTGTCGAGGACGATCTGATCGAACGTGTGCGCCATGGCGAGCGCATCGACCGCCCGTCGCTGGTCAGCTATGGCGTCACCAAGGAGGAGGCCGCCCGCTTTGGCCTGCCCTGCGGCGGGAACCTGCGCTTGGTGCAGGAGCCGCTGACCGAAACCGCCTGGATCGACGAGCTGCTCGCCCGCACCGAGCGCCACGAACTCGTGGCGCGCCGTCTGGATCTGGAGACCGGCCGCGTGGAGATCGAGAGTGCCCTGCGCGGTGACGCCTTTGAATTCGACGGCAGCTCGCTGCGCGCGCTGTTCGGCCCGCGCTGGCGCTTGCTGATCATCGGGGCTGGCCAGCTGTCGCAGGTGTTGGCCGGCATGGCCCTGGCGCTCGATTTCGATGTGATCTGCTGCGATCCGCGCGAGGAATATCACCTGACCTGGGACATGCCGCACACGGCCTTCAGCCGGGCGATGCCCGATGACCTGGTCGCCAAGCTGCAGCTCGATCCGCACAGCGCCGTGGTGGCGCTGACGCACGACCCCAAGCTCGACGACATGGCGCTGCTCGAGGCGTTGAAGTCGCCCGCGTTCTATGTCGGCGCGCTGGGCTCCCGTGGCAACACCCGCAAGCGCAAGGAGCGGCTGGCCCTGTTCGATCTGTCGGCCGACGAGATCGATCGCCTGCACGGACCGGTGGGCCTGGACATCGGTGCTCGAACGCCTGCGGAAATCGCGGTGTCGATCCTGGCCGAGCTGATTGCGGTGCGCAATGGCGTGTTGCTCAGCCAGAAAAAGGAGGGCTCTTCCTTGCCGCACGATCCTCGCCGCAGCGATCACCAGACGCCATCGGGCGCGAGCTAGTAATGCGGCGGCAATTCATCGCGCAGGCTGCGGAACGCAGCGTCGTCGGTCGCCGGGCGACGCTCGCGCAGTTCACTGAGCTCACGCTGCAGCCGGTCGATCTGGTCCTGCTGCCTGACGATCACCTGGTTCAGTTGGTCCAGCATGTCCTCGGTGAAGCTGGCCTTGACCTCCAGATCGGTCAGGCGATGTTCGATGCGATCAGCGGGGTCCATGGTGCTCGTGGAGTGATGAGGACAGCATGGCCTGCAAGGTCAGCCGCGCGCGTTCGAAGTCGAAGTGGTTGATCTGCCGAACCAGCAGAGCCCCCTGGACCCCGCCCACCGTCTGCAGCAATTCCACGTGCGGCCCCAACGCCGTCAGCGCCGACGTATCGTTCACTGCCAGCAGGGCGTCGAGCTCCCGCAGCAACGTCGTCAGGCGATGCTGTTGATCCGGCGACGCCGCCTGGGGCGTGGCAGCGGCAGCGATCGACATCGCCCCGCTGCCACTGAGTTGTGGCGCGGCGGCCGCCGAGGTCCCCGGCCGGTTCGTGCGGCCGCTCAGCCATTTCAGCAGCGTCCGGTACAGCGCCGAGGCGTCCATCGGCTTGGCAATGAAGTCGTTCATGCCAGCGGCCTGGCACGCCCGGCGGTCGGCGTCGAAGGCGTTGGCCGTCAGCGCCAGGATGGGAATGTCAGCCCAGCCCGGCAACTGCCGGATGGCGCGCGTGGCTTCGAGGCCGTCCATGTGGGGCATCTGCATGTCCATCAGCACCAGGTCGTAGCGGCCGGCCTGCGCCAGTTCGAGGGCCTGACGCCCGTCCACGGCCAGATCGACCCCCAGATCGACGGCGCCCAGCAGCGCCAGCGCGACCTGGCTGTTGATGTCGTGGTCTTCGGCCAGCAGGATGCGCGCACTTGCATGGTCGCGCCGCAACGCGGCCTCGGTGCTTTCGGCGGGATGGTGCCGGGGGGGGATGGTGGCCATCTCCTCGCTGCGCTGCAGCCGGGCGGTGAACCAGAAGGTGCTGCCGACCCCGACCGTACTGTCCACGCCGGCATCGCCGCCCATCAGCCGCGCCAGCCGCAGCGTGATCGCGAGACCCAGGCCGGTGCCGCCGTACTCGCGGGTGGTCGAGGCGTCGGCTTGCTCGAAGGGCTGGAACAGCCGAGGGATCTGCTCCGCCGCGATGCCGATGCCGCTGTCTTCGACCGAAAATCGCACCAGCAGATCGCCGTCGACCTCGCCCAGCAGCTTGGCCTTCAGGCTGATGCGGCCGCGTTCGGTGAACTTCACCGCGTTGGAGGCGTAGTTGAGCATGGCCTGACGCAGCCGGGTAAGGTCGCCGCGCAGCCACTGCGGCACGGCGTTGCTGTCCACCTCGACCTCCAGGCCCTTGTCGCTGGCCGACTCGGCAATGATCGATCGGACGCCGTCGAGGATGGCCGACAGGTGGAACGGCGCGTTTTCCAGTTGCACCCGCTCGGCCTCGATCTTCGACAGGTCCAGCACGTCGTTGATGATGGACAGCAGGTGCTGGCTGGCGGCATCGATCTTGTCCAGGCGTTGGGCCTGTTCCGGCGTGACGCCGGACTGTCGCATCAGGTAGTTCAGGCCGATGATGGCGTTCATCGGCGTGCGGATCTCATGGCTCATGTTGGCCAGGAAGGCACTCTTGGCCCGGTTCGCGCCTTCGGCCGCATCGCGTTGTGTCCGTGCGCGCAGCGACTCGATGCCGAAGGCGACATTGCGTGCCAGCTCTTCCAGCAGCGCCACTTCCTCGGCGGAGAAGGCATCGGGCTGCTGCGCATAGATCGTCAGCGCCCCGAAGGCACGCTGCGGGCTTTGCAGCGGCAAGGCGATGCTGGCCTGGAAGCCGCACGCCTGCGCCGCCCGGCGCCACGGCGCCACGCTCGGGTTGTTCTCGTAGTTCTGGTTGACCTGGGTGGTGCCGATGCTGATGGCGCGACCGGTCGGGCCCTGACCCAGCGGTGAAGCCCCGTCCCAGGACACCCGGATCGTGTGCAGATAGTCCTTTGCATCGCCGAACTCGGCCACGCAGCGCACGGTCTTGGCGGCATCCTGATCGGCGATGCCGATCCATGTCATCAGGTAGCCACCGTCCTCGACCAGCGCCCGGCACACATCGACCATGTAGGTCTTTTCGTCCTGGGTATTGACGAGCGCGAGGCTGCAGGTACTCAACACCCGCAGCGTGCGGTTCAGGCGTTGCAGCTGCTCCTCGGTCTGCTTGCGTGCGGTGATGTCGCGGGACAGCAGGATGAAGTGCGGCGGCGCATCGGCGGGCATGGCCTTGCGCGACACCGACATCTCGAACCATCGCAGGCCATGCGGCATGGTCCGTGACACCACTCGCCCTGTGGATCGACCCTCGCGATCAGCCTCCCGCACCGCCTCCATCACGAGCGCGGCCTCATCGGGTGGCAGCACCGCGGCGATCTGCTTGTTCAGCAGCTGCCCTGGCGCTGAAGCCAGCTGTTCCGGACGCAGCGACTGGTAGGACAGGTAGTTCCCGTCCAGGTCGATCTCGAACAGCAGGTCCGGAATGGCTTCGATCGAGGCCCTCAGGGCCGATTCACTCTGGCGCAGCGCCATATCGGCCAGTTTGCGCGCGGTGACATCCCGCGTGATCCCCACATGGTGGGTGACGCGGTTTTGCGCGTCGCGTACCGGAGAAATCGTCAACTCGTTCCAGAAGGTGCTGCCGTCCTTGCGGTAGTTCAGGATTTCGCCGAAGAACTCGGTCTTGCTGCGCAGTGCGTGGCGGATGGCCTCGATCGTTTGCGGGTCGGTCAGCGGCCCTTGCAGGAAATTGCAGTTGCGGCCCAGGATCTCGGCCTCACCGTAGCCGGTGATCGCGGTGAAGGCCTTGTTCGACGACAGGATGTTGCGGTCGACATCGGCAATCAACACGCCCTGAGAGACGGTCTTCAGCGCGGCATCGCTGAGCCGCAGCGTGCTCTCCAGCCGACGGCGCTCGGTGACATCGACCTGAACGCCCATCAGGCGTGTTGGCTTGCCGTGCGCATCGCGCTCGATGACACGCCCCGATACCTCCAGCCAGCGGTAGCTGCCGTCCTCGTGCAGCAGGCGTGCCTCGTAGGCATACGCGGTATCCGACCCGGCGGCCAGTGCCTCGGCGGTGACCGCCGCCACCGCCGCCCGGTCCTCGGGGTGAATCCGGGCAGTCCATTCGTTGCCGTACAAGTTGTCGTGATGGGGTGAGTGGCCCAGCATCGTGAAACAGGTGGGCGTGGCGAGCCAGTGGTCGGAGGTCAGGTCCCAGTCCCACACGCCGATCGCGGCGGCGCCGGTCGCCACCGTCAGCCGCTCGGCGAGGCGCTGGGCGCGGCCCTCTTCGTCGGCGACCCGCCGCCAGGCGCGGGACAGGTAGCTGCTGAGCACCAGCAAGGCGAACGAGGCGACGCCCCACACCGATGTGGCCAGCAGCGCCATCTGTCGCCAGCCCGCCAGCAGTCGCTCATGAGACTGGCCCACGACCACCAGGAAGTCGGGCTGGGTCGAGAGCGCACGAAAGGCGAAGTGGCGTACGACGCCGTCGTAGGCGCTGGCCTTCTGAAAGTCGCCGGCCGATTGACCCGCCAGCGCGGCCCTGACCAGGGCCAGTTCGCCATGAACCTTGCCCATGAAGGTGTCGTTGAAGGGGCTGCGCATCATCAGCATGCCGTCGTGCCGGATCATCGCGACCGAGCTGTCCGGCCCGAGATCGATCGAGCGCCACAGCTGATCGAAGTACATCGGCTGCAGCGCGGCGACGACGATGCCCTGGAAGCCGCGCCCGGCATCGGTTGGCAGCGGCCGCGACGCGCTGATCAGCCAGTCGCCGGTGGTGCGGCTGCGCACCGGGGCGCCGACGTGAAAGCCGCTCTGCGGTTGGTCGCGGTGGAATCGGAAGTACTCGCGATCGGACAGGTCCAGCCCGGTGTTGCCTGTGTCGGAGTCGTATGCAATGCGACCGCGCGCATCCAGCACCCACATCGCGCGCACGAAAGGCAGCGACTGGATCTGCTTTTGAAGCATGGCCCGCGCGGACTCGGCATCGAGCGTGCCCGCCAATTGGGCGCGGGCCAGTTCCACGGCGGCCAACTCGAGGCGCTGGTCGGTGGCCTGCAGCGTGCGGGCGGTCTGCTCCTCGATGATCTGGGCGAAGGAATCGGTGGCGCGCTGGCCCGTCTCGATCGCCTGGGTTCGCAGGTAGCCCAGCGCCAGCGCCAGCAGCGCACCGGTGAGCAGCACGACGCCGGCCGCGAGCCAGACCACCGAGCGCCCGCTGCGCCGCTTGGGCGGGCGGTCGTCAGCCCGCGATGGCTTAGACATCGGAGGTGTCGTGGTCCCGGTAGCGTTCGGCAATGGCCACGAAATCGTCGAACGCCGCCAGGAAGGCATCGACCACATCGGGATCGAAATGCTGGCCACGGCCTTCCTTGAGCAGGCGAGCTGCCTCGGCCGTGGTCATCGCCTCCTTGTAGACGCGCTTGGAGATCAGCGCATCGAACACATCGGCCACGGCCATCAGGCGCGCCGAGACGGGGATCGCGTCGCCGACGAGGCCGTCGGGATACCCGCTGCCATCCCACTTCTCGTGGTGCCAGTGTGCAATTTCCTTGGCCAGGGTCAGAAACTCCAGCGGCGCATCGACATCCCGCTCGGCCTGTTCGATCGCATTGCTGCCGCATTGGGCGTGGGTCTTCATCACGACCCACTCGTCGGCGGTCAGCTTGCCGGGCTTGAGCAGGATGTGGTCGGGGATGCCCACCTTGCCGATGTCGTGCAGCGGTGCCGACAGGGTCAGCAACTCGATGTAGCGGTCGCTGAGGAGCGCAGTGAAGCGCGGGTGGCTGCGCAGATCGGTTGCCAGCCGCTTCATGTAGCTTTGAGTGCGCAGGATGTGGTTGCCGGTTTCCGGGTCGCGTGCTTCAGCCAGGTGGGCCAGCGCGCGGATCGTCACCCGTTGTGTCAGATCGTTTTCCGCCATGCGGCGCGTCACTTCCGCTTCGAGGGCTGCATTGCGATCGTTGAGCCACTCGCGGGCCAGCTTGGCTTCGAGCTGACAGCGCACCCGCGCCAGCACCACCGCCGGTTTCAGCGGTTTGGTGACGTAGTCGCTGGCACCGTGGCTGAACCCGCGTTCTTCGTCGGTGGCGTCACCGAGCGCGGTCAGGAAAACCACCGGGATGTCGCGTGTGATCGGGTTGGCGCGCAGCCTGGCCAGCACGGCGTAGCCATCCAGCCCCGGCATCATCACGTCGAGCAGGATGAGGTCTGGCCGCGGCGTGCCCAGCGCCACCCGCAGGCCGGTTTCGCCGGAAATGGCTGCCAGCACCCGGTACTGGGTGCACAGCAGTTCGTTGAGGACGAACAGGTTGTCCGGATCGTCATCGACGATGAGGATCGTGGCGCCGCTGTCGGTAGGCATGAGTTCGAATCCCTTTGACACTGCGGAAGGATCGTCCAGACGAGGGGCGATGAGAGCCGAATTCGGGCCTGCTTATTTTGTCGGTGTATCGGCTGCTGGGTCAAAAACATTAACGGCTCGCTCCGGTCCCCCGGGCCAGGGCCCTTCGATGAGAGCGTCATCAAACCGGCTCAGAATGAGCGGCATGAAAAAGCCCACTGCCTCAGCGCCGCGCCGTCGCACCCCGCAGCCCTCGAAGCCAGCGTTGGCCCAGAACGATGAAGAAGCCATTCTCGTGCTGCAAGGCGGCGGCGCGTTGGGCGCCTACCAGGCGGGCGTGTTCGAGTCGCTCTCCAGGGTCTATTGCGAGCCGACCTGGGTCGCCGGCATCTCGATCGGTGCGATCAACGCTGCCTTGATCGCCGGCAACCCGCCCGCCCATCGCGTGGCCCGGTTGCGCGAGTTCTGGGAAGTGGTCAGCTCGGCACTGCCGGCGCCCTTGATCGGTGCTGGCACCACCACCACCGCCCGTGAGGCCTTGAACGAATCCCATGCCTCGCAGGTCCTGCTGTTTGGCGTGCCGGGGTTTTTCAAGCCTCGTTTTCCGCCGGCGCCGTTTCAGCCTGCGGGCACGCTGGAGGCGATCAGCTACTACGACACATCGCCGCTGGCCGATACCCTGGAGCGGCTGGTTGATTTCGATCGCATCAACTCGGGCGCGGTGCGCTTGTCGGTGGGTGCGGTCAACGTGCGCACCGGCAATTTCGAATACTTCGATTCGGCGAAGCAGCCCCTGGATGCGCGCCACATCATGGCCAGCGGGGCGCTGCCACCGGGCTTCGCACCGGTCGAGATCGATGGTGAGCACTACTGGGACGGTGGTCTGGTGTCCAACACGCCGTTGCAATACGTGCTCGACCAGCCGGGCCAACGCCACCGCGTGGTGTTTCAGGTGGATCTGTTCGCTGCACGCGGCGCACTGCCCAGGAGCCTGGGCGAAGTGACCGAGCGGGAGAAGGACATCCGCTTTTCCAGCCGCACCCGGCTCAACACCACCAACGAACTGGACCGCCAGTCGATCGCACAGGCCGCGCAGCGGTTGATCGCGAAGATGCCACCGGCGCTGCGCGACGACCCCGATGTGCGCGCGCTGTCGCGCGTGCGCTGCGAGCGTGCAGTCGATGTGGTGCACCTGATCTACCGCAGCAAGCACTACGAAAGCCATTCGAAGGATTACGAGTTCTCGCGACTGTCGATGCAAGAGCACTGGGATGCCGGCCGTGCCGACATGGCGCACACCTTGCATGACCCGCGCTGGCTGCAGCGCGAGCGCAGCGCCCATGGCGTGCATGTGTTCGACCTCACCTCGGACGGCCCTTCCGCCTCCTGAAGCCGCTCAAGCGGGCCGATGAAAATGGCCGACGTGCGCTCCTTTCCACTTCCCATCGAAAGCATTCCATGAAGCTCCAGGACAAAGTCTGCATCGTCACCGGCGCCGCCAGCGGCATTGGCAAGGAAATCGCGGTTGTGTACGCCAAGGAGGGCGGCAAGGTCGCCATCGCCGACATGAACCTGGCGGCCGCGCAGGCCACGGCTGACGAGATCACGAAGGCCGGTGGCACCGCCGCCGTCGCCGCCGTGGTGGCCGCTTATGGCGGTGTCGATGTGCTGGTCAGCAATGCCGGCATCCAGATCGTCCACCCGGTCGAGGATTTCCCATTCGCCGACTGGAAGAAGATGCTCGCCATCCACCTCGACGGCGCCTTCCTGACCACCAAGGCCTGCGTGCCGCACATGAAGGCCTCGGGCCGCGGCGGCAGCATCATCTACATGGGCTCGGTGCACTCCAAGGAGGCTTCGTTGCTGAAGTCGGCCTACGTGACTGCCAAGCATGGGCTGATGGGCCTGTGCAAGACCGTTGCCAAGGAAGGCGGCAAGCACGGCATCCGCGCCAATGTGATCTGCCCCGGTTTCGTGCGCACGCCGTTGGTCGACAAGCAGATTCCCGAGCAGGCCGCTGCGCTGGGCATCAGCGAAGAGGATGTGATCAAGAAGGTGATGCTGAAAGAGACAGTCGACGGTGAATTCACCACCGTGCAGGACGTGGCCGATGTGGCGCTGCTGTTCGCCGGCTTCAATTCCAACGCGCTGACCGGCCAGTCGCTGGTCGTCAGCCACGGTTGGTTCATGCAGTGAGCGCCAGCCCGTGACCGCGGCTGCAATGGCTCAGAGTCGTCGCGCGATGTGAACGGCGCCCGCGGATCCGTGCCCCACCACCGCGCACCAGGTGCGCAGCAGGCGGCCCGGCGGCGTCGCGCGGTGGGACAGGGCCTCGTCACGGTGCTCGCATTCATCGGCCTGGCATTCGATCAGCAGTGACCGCAAAGCCGCATGGTGTGGGCGATCGGCGAGGCGGTCGATCTGTTGCTGGTAGTGGTGGTCGACAAAGGTCTCCACCGCAGCGATGGTGCCGTAGACCGCACGCGGGCCGAACAGCGCGGGCAGTGCGCCGGTCAGAAACCCGGCGGCACGCCAGGGCACCAGCAGCCAGCTGCGTTGCGAGGCGGGCAGCAGTTGCTCGATGAGGTCCAGATGGCGTTGCTCTGTCTCGCGGTGGCGGCGGGCGAAGTTGCGCACCCCGGCATCGCGGGTCACGGCCAGCACGCCGTGGTAAATCCATACCGCACCGCTTTCACCGGCATGGTCCGATCGCAACTCGCCGACCATGTCGGGCGGAATCTCGATGCCCGAGGTGTTCGCCATGGAGTCGGCTGACCCACCTGGTGCGGCGGTCTTGCGGCGCTCCAGCGCGCGCGCCACCCGCTGCAGGGTCGGCCGCACCCGCAGAAAGCCGCGATAAGTGATCTCCATCAACGCCGAGATGCCAGGCAGGGCTGCGAGCCGCGCCAGCCATCGCCAGCCGGGCAGCGTCGACCACAGGGCGATGAACGCATGCGCCCCACTCAACACCGCCCCGTCGGCTTGCTGAACGTGAAAGCGCGCGAGGTAGTCGGCTCGGGTGCCGCCGGGCGGCAAGGCGGCGCCTGTCTCACTGACATCGCACCAGCGCAGTGGCTTCGAGGGTGTGAGTCCGCGGTACACACCGATCTCGCGGCGGCACAGCGGACAGGCACCGTCGTACAGCACGGTCAACGACGGCGTGATCTCGGGATCTCTCTGGGTCATGGGCCGCATGTTGCCTTCAGCGGGCCGCCGCCGCCGAATCGCTACGCGATTCACCGTGGCGTGACGCGGTCTTGCCGCGCCGACGGGCCATCACTTCAGAAAGTCCTGCACCGCAGGGAGCGACTTGGCGGCCGCCTCTTCCTGCGGCAGATGGCCCACACCCGGCAGTGACACCAGCCGCGCGTGCGCCATCGACTTCAAGTAATCCGCCGAATTGGCAAACGGAATCATCGCGTCGGCTTCGCCCCACACGAGCAGCGTCGGCGCCCGGATGCGTTGCAGCAGCGGGACCGGGTCGACCAGCGTGGTCTGCCGCATCCGCGCGATCAGCGCGTCGCGGCTGCCCGGCGCCAGCATCAGGTCGTGGTAGCGCGTGGTCAGGTCATCGCTCAGAAAGGCCGCGTTGCCATAGGCCGGCTCCAGGCTCATGCGCAGCAAGGGCTTGGGCAGGACAAAGCGCATCAGCTCGACGCTCACGGGCACCTCTGGCGCTTGACCGTACTCGAAGCCGGGGCTCGCGTAGCCGTCGGGCGCGACCAGCACCAGCTTGTCCACCCGCTCCGGGTGCGTTGCAGCGAAGGTCCAGGCGATGCGACCGCCGATGGAGTGGCCCACGACGCTGGCGCGGGCGATGCCCAGCCGGTCCATCAGCGCGAGCAGCAGCTGCATGCTGCGCGCGTCGGTGTAGTCGCCGCTCGGGTCGGGCGCGCTGAGGCCAGACCCAGGCAGATCGAAGCGGATCACGCGGTGTGCTGCGGACAAGCCCTGCGCCCAGGGCTCCCAGCTGTGCAGGCTGCCACCGAAGCCATGGACCATGATCACCGCGGGGGCGTCCTTCGGCCCGCTGTCGCGCAGGTGCAGCCGCAGGCCCTCGAGTTCGATGAGGTCGCCGGGGGCGGATACATAGCGGGCTTCCAGTGTCTGGAGATCCCGGTCCGGGGTCCATGACCAGAACCCGCCCAACAACACCAGCAACGCGGCAGCGGCCATCCAGGTGGAACGTTTCAAGCGGTGGCTTTCAGGTGGAAGGGGTTGGGGACGAGGCCGTGTCGAACGCGTAGGCCGCGAAGTCGGGCTGCCGCGCCGCGTCGACGTACTCGCGGGTGTAGCCCGGGAACAGCGCAAACACCTTGCCACTGTCGAGGCGGTACCAGCTGCGGCACTGGCTCCACACCGAGCGGCCCAGGCGTGCCTGCAGCTGGCGGTTGTGCTCGCGCATCGCTTCAGGGCGGACATCGATCCAGCGGTGGCCACCGGCGCGCACCGCCTGCATGCAGGCGAGCGCGTGGTCGACCTCGGGCTCGATGTACAGCAGCGTCGAGGTGTGTCCGGTGGCGGTGTTCGGGCCCAGCATCAGAAACAGATTCGGGAAGCCCGACACCGTGATGCCGTGATAAGCCTCCGGCCCCTCGCGCCAGGTGTCAGCGAGCGTGCGACCTTGCAGACCCGTGATGCGGATGCTCGACAGCGAATGCGCCACGTCGAAGCCGGTGGCACACACCAGCACATCGATCGGCCGTTCGCAGCCATCGGCGGTGACGATGCCGTGCGCGGTGATGCGCTCGATGCCCTCGGTGACCAGCTCGACGTTCGGTTGGCACAGGGCGGGGTAGAAGTCGTTGGAGTAGATGATGCGTTTGCAGCCCAGCGGGTAGGTCGGCGTGAGCTGCTGGCGCAAGCGGTCGTCCCGGACCTGCCGCTGGCGGTGTGCCGCCGCCGTGGCCAGCAGCCCGCGCCGCGCCAGCGTGCCGTCCTCAAAGCCGCGACGCCCCCATTCGAGCACCTGCGCCCAATTCCAGCGCACGAATGCGGCATACGGTGGCAGGTGCGCCAACGCCCGATCGAGCACGGTGTAGCGGCGATCCATCCGCGGCAGCACCCAGTTGGCCGTGCGCTGGAACAAATGCAACTGCTGCGCCTGTTCGGCAACCGGGGGCACCAACTGCGAGGCGGTCGATCCGGTGCCGATCACGGCGATCCGCTGGCCCTGCAGCTGGGCGCCGTGGTCCCAGCGCGCGGAGTGCAGCCGTTGGCCCTGGAAGTCATCCAGACCGGGGATGTCGGGCCAGCGCGGCCGGCTCAGCGGGCCGGAGCTGCACATGAAGAAGCGCGCGCGCAGCACATCGCCGCGGTCGGTGCGAATGCGCCAGTGGCCGGTGGCTGTGTCGAAGGTGGCGTCGGTGACCTGCGTGCCCAGCCGCAGATGCGCCAGCAGCCCGAAGCGAGCCGCCACGCGCTGCATGTAGGCCTGGATCTCGGGCGCGCCGGGGAAGCGCCTGGTCCAGTCGGGGTTGGCTGCGAAGGAGTAGGAATAGGCCGGCGCCGGCACATCGACGTGTGCGCCGGGGTAGGTGTTGTCCCACCAGGTGCCACCCAACCCGGCTTGCTTCTCCAGGATCACGAAGTCGTGGAGGCCCGCGCGCTTGAGCTTGACGCCCGCACACAGGCCCGACATGCCTGCGCCGAGGACCACCACCTCGTGATCGGTGGAGCGCGGGGGCGTGTCTGCGCGGACTGCCGTGAGTGCGGCCATCGCGAAACGTGTGATGCGCTCGATCGCCTCGTCGGCACTGCGCAACACGCCGCCATGGGTCTGGAACACATGCCATCGTCTGGCGGTGATTTCACAGCGCGTGTCGACGCCGGCTGCTTGCAGCGCGGCTTCCAGTTGCAGCGCCTGACCCTGCAGCAGCTCGTCGGTACCGGCCTGGATCAGCGTGGGTGGCAGCCCGCGCAGATCGGCAAAAAGCGGTGACACCGCTGCCGCGTCGGCTGCGGCGAGGTCGCCCAGGTAGTGCGCAGCGCAGGCGGCCGCCCAGGCGACGCTGAGCATCGCTTCCCCCGGCGGCTCGGCTGCCGGTGCATCGCGCATGGCCAGATCGACCCAGGGCGACAGCAGCACCAGCGCCGCGGGCCGCGGCGAGCCGCGGTCGCGCAGCGCCAGTGCGGTTGCCAGCGCCAGGCCACCACCGGCTGAATCGCCCGCGAGGATGATCGGGCGGTCGGGCGCTTCGGCGATGAGGGCATGGAAGGCGGCCAGCGCGTCATCGAGTGCAGCCGGGTGCCGGTGCTCGGGCGCCAACCGGTAGTCGAGCGCAAACACCGGCATCCCGGTCACGAGCGCCAGCCGTGCCGTCAGGGCACGGTGAGTCGCCGGCGACCCGACGCAGAACGCACCGCCATGAAGATAAAGCACAACGCCCGGTGGTGTAGTGGGTGACTGCCGTGAGCGCAGCCACTCGCCGCGAACCTCTCCGAGCGTGCTCTGCTCGATCGTCACGCCCCGGGGCACGAGCGTGCTGCGTGACAGCACGTTCAGCCAGCGACGCTGGAAGCCGATCGAGAAGCGCGGGGAGAAGACCGGTTTCAGCAGCAACTGCAGCGACGTGCGCAGCAACGCCGCGAGCAACGTTTCGATCAGACCCTTCGGTTGATAAACGACCATGACAGGCCCGCGTTGCAAAGCTTGTGATCGTAGCCATTCGTCGCGAGTGGTACGTCAGGCGCTGGCAGCCGGCAATTCCGCACATTCCCTTTCATTTGTGCTGCAAACTGAAACATCGTGATACATCACGGCGCGGCTGGGCCATTACGCTCGTTTTACCGTTGGGGTCATTGACGGAGGGGGCCGTGCGACGATGAATGATTACCTGTTGTGGGGCGCCGGCGCAGCACTGGTGGTGTTGCTGCTGGTCTTGCAGCTGCTTCGGCGGCGTGCGCGGCGACCCGTCGTGCGGCCTGAGCGCGCGGAGCGTGGCGCGCCGCGCGCCGCTGCGTCGCCCTCGCGCGAGGCGTCGGTGCTGGACACCGTCAGCGATGTCCATGAGCTGAATCCGACACGGCCCTCGTCCAGTGACGATGTCCGGCTGCGTGCCGAGCGCGAAGCCGCCGAGCAGGCCGCTCGCGCCGAAGCCGATCGCGAGGCCGCCGAGTGGGAAGCGCGCCTGATCGCACAGCAACTGGCTGACCAAGAACGCGAGCGCGCCCGCCTCATCGCGGAGCAGACCGCTGTCGAGGTGATTGCACCACCTCCGGTTGTCCCTGAACCCGTCGCCCCTGAGATCGACGAACAGGCCACGCTGGAGGCGTTGGCCAGAGATGCGGCCGAGTGGGAGGCGCGCCTCGCCGCGCAGCAACTGGCGGACGCTGAGGCGGAACGCCAGCGGGTGGTCGCCGAAGCCGCCGCCGCAGCCGAGCAGGCCGCCGCCGCTGAGGCCCAGGCCCAGGCTGAGCGAGACGCCAAGGCGCAGGCGCAAGCCGCCGACGCGTTCTCGATTGAATTCACGCTCGAGCCCGAATCGCCACCGCCATCCCCACCCCCACCAGCCCCTCCCATCGTGGCGGCCACGCGGACGCCAGAGCAGTGCTTGGTGATGATCGCCGACGATTCGAAGGTGGTGCGCATCAAGACCAGCCGCCTGCTCTCCAAACACCTGTACCGCGTGACGCTGGCCGAGGACGGCCTGGATGCGGCACGGCAGATCGAACTCGACTTGCCCGACGTGCTGATCACCGATGTCGAGATGCCGGGCATGGACGGTTTCGAGCTGACACGCCAAGTGCGCAACAACCCGCGCACTGCGCACATACCGATCGTGATGATCACGGCCGACGACGTGAAGCACCGCGCCGATGCGTTCGAAGCCGGCGTCAGCGTATTGCTCAGCAAGCCCTATCCGGAAGACCAGTTGCTGTCCTACCTGCAATCGACGCTGACCCGGTCGATGCCGGCGCCCTGACGGGCACCCTCACGACCAGAAACTCAGCACCTTCTCAGCCGGTGGCTTGCCGTGCTTGGCGCGCCGCTCCAGGGCCGGTTTCCCGATCGCGATCCAGCCCACCAGCGTTTCGCCGGCATCGCAGAACGCTGACGCGAGCAGTGGCGAGCGTGCTTTCGCGCCGCTCAGCATCTTCGCGCCATAACCCAGCGCCTGCGCGGCCAGCAGCAGGTGCGCCATCGCGCCGCCGATGCAGGCCCATTGCTCGTGCGCCGGTACCTGGGGATGGCCCAGGTCGAGTCTGGCGATCACCGCCAGCGTGACCGGCGCTTTCAGCGCGCGGTCGTGGTCCAGCGCGGCGCCCTCGGCGTCCTTGCCTGCGGCCCGCGCGGCTTGCTCAAAAAGGATGGCCAGGCGGGCCCGGGCCTCACCGCGCACCGCGCTGAAGCGGAAGGGCACCAGTGCCCCATGGTCCGGTGCGCGCAAGGCCGCTTCGGTCAGCATGAGCAGCTCGGCGTCGCTCGGGCCGGGGTCGATCAGATGCTTCGGACCCGTTGAATGGCGGTCGAGCAGGGCCTGCAGCAGCGGGTTCGGGTCGGCGTTGTTCATGGTCAGCGGTTCAGCCAGCGCCTGGCAGCGTACGACAGCGCATCGACCAGCGCCACCAGCGCCATCATCGCCAGCAGCACGGTGCAGCTCTCGTGCATCTGGAACAGACTCAGGTGGTAGGACAGCATCTGCCCCAGCCCACCGGCGCCCACCACGCCCAGCACCGCGGCGGCACGGATGTTGTTTTCCCAGCGGTACAGCGTGTACGAGATGACCTGCGGCCAGATCTGCGGCAGCGTGGCAAACAGGAACACCCGCAGCCGTCCGACGCCGCGCGCCCGCAGCGCGAAAGCGGGCTCGGGCGGCGCGTTCTCGATGCTTTCGGCGAACAACCGGCCAAGCACCCCGCTGGTGTGCAGCGCCAGCGCGAGCGTGCCGGAGAACGGCCCGAGCCCGGCGGCGATCAGCAGCAACACCGCCCACACCAGCTCGGGCACCGAGCGCAGCACGTTCAGCGCGGTGCGGGTCACGCCACGGAGCAGCGAGGCGGTGACGCTGCGCTGGCCGTCGTGCCCGCGCGCACTGGCGCCCAGCGACAGGGCCAGGCCACCGAGCGCGGCGAGCAGCGTGCCGAGCAGCGACATGGCCAGCGTTTCCAGCGCGCCATCGAGTGTGCGGCGCAGAAAGGCCGGTGCGGTTTCCGGCGGGAAGAAGCTGCTGGCGAACTGAGCCATCGCCTGCCGCGCTTCTGGCGACAGGAAATCGGCAGCCCGCAGGTCCAGGGTCGCGAAGCTGGCCACCACCAGCGCGGCGATGCCGAAAGCAACCCATCGCGCTGCGCGACGGGCGGGGGGTGGTGCCAGAGTTGATGCGCTCATGCCATCGCCTTTCTCAGCACCGCGCTGAGGCGGTCCGACAACGCGACCAGCGCGATGAACACCAGCAAGATGCTGCTGACTTCATTCCCTGAGAACATCTTCGCGGCACTGTCGAGCAGCTGGCCCAGCCCGCCGGCGCCGACAAATCCCAGCACCACCGAGGCGCGGATCGCGCATTCCCAGCGGTACAGGGTGTAGCTGACCAGCTCGGCCGCGCACTGCGGCAGCGTGCCGAACAGCAGCGCCTGCAGCCGGCCGCTGCCGTTGCGCAGCAGCGCCTGCGTCGGGGCCGGATCGCTGCTTTCCAGGATCTCGGCGTACACCTTGCCCAGCATGCCGCCGTAGGCGATGCCGATCGCCAGCACGCCGGCCGTCGGGCCCAGGCCCACCACGCGCACGAACAGCAGCGCCCACACCAGCTCGGGCACCGAGCGCAGCACCACCATCGTCCAGCGCAGCCCGGTGCGCACCGCGAACGGCAGCAGATTCATCGATTGAGCCAGTGCGCTGACCGACAGCCGTGCGGTCGAGCCCAGCGCCAGCGGGACCGCGATCAGCCAGGCGAGCGTCATGCCGGCGGTGGCGATGGCGATCGTGCGCCAGGTTTCTCGCAACAGCAGCCCCAGGAACTCGGCGTCCATCCGTGGCGGCACGAAGCTGGCCAGGAAATGCCCGGTCGAGCGCAGGCTGCGCGCATCCAGCAGCACCCAGGGCTTGAATTCGGTCAGCACCGCCAGCGGCCACAGCAGCGCGGCGAGCAGCAGCACCGTGGCCCAGCGGATGGCGCGAGCCGGGTCATGGCGAGCCAGCGCGGCATCGGCCATGGCATAAGCAACGGTGGACGACGCGCTCCGGCTCATGTTGGAAGAGTGGACGAGGATGTCACGCGGGCATCGATCTCAGCGACAGATGATGGCCACCGGGACCTCGTGCAGGGGTCGAAGGGCGTGGTTGCCGTCTTCGCTGGGTTCGGCCGCCGAGGCGTCTGCCAGTCCCGATGTGCCGTACAGCGCGCTGACCTGCGCGTCGGTGAACGCCGAGGCTGCACCGTCGTAGACGATCACGCCATCGCGCAGCGCGACGATCCGCGGGAATCGTCGCCGCGCCACCTCGACCTGGTGCAAGCTGCACACCAGCGTGCGATCGGCGCTGCGCGCGGCGGCGGTCAGGCTGTCGATCACCTGCTCGGCACGGGCCGGGTCGAGCGCTGACAGCGGTTCGTCGATCAGCCACAGATCGGCATCGGCTACCAGCGCCCGCGCCAGCCCGACGCGCTGGCGTTCGCCGCCCGACAGCCGGTCGACACGCTCCCACAGCTTGTCGCCCAGGTCCAGCGTGGTCAGTGCAGCGTGTGCGGTCGCTGCCTCCCTCGGGCTCCACAGCGTGCACAGGCTGGCCCACAGCGACTGCGCCGGCAGCCGCCCGGCCAGCACCGCCGTGACCACGCGCTGCCGCGGTGGCAGTGGGGGCACCTGTGGCGCGAGGAACAGCCGACCACGCAGCCGCTGGCGCGCACCCGTCGACATCGACCACGGGTCCGTGCCGAACAGCGTCAGCGTGCCTGAAAGCGGCGGCACCGCGCAGGCCAGCGCCTGCAGCAGGCTGGTCTTGCCGGCCCCCGAGGAGCCGATCAGCGCGAGCTGCTCCCCGCGCCGGATCTCCAGCGACAGCCCTCGCAGCGCCTCGGCGGTGGCCCCTGGCGCGGCGGCCGCGCGCAGATCGCGCAGCGAAACGATCACTTCAGCAGACCGGCGTTCTCGGCGGCTGCGCGGATGCCGCTGTAGTTCTCGGCCTGGGTGGGGATGAAGCGGGTCGCGCGCTGCAGGCCGAGGATTTCCTTGCCCTGCGGTGTGCTGGCGTCCAACACCAGGAAGGCTTGCTGCAGCTTGTTGCGCAGATCGGCGGGCATGTCGGCGTGCACGGTCCAGTTGTAGTCGTAGTACGGCGGCGTTGTGTAGAACACCTTGACCACGGCCGGGTCGACCTTCTTGTCGGTGACAAATTTATCCCACACCGAGATGTTCAGCGCGCCGGCATCGACCTTGCCGCTGGCCACCGCAGCGATCGTCGCGTCATGTGCACCGGAGAAGCTGATGCGTTTCAGGTCGAGGTCGGGGTTGACCTTGGCGGCCAGCAGAAAGCTGCGCGGCATCAGGTGGCCCGAGGTGCTCGACGCAGAGCCGAAGCTCAGCGTCTTGCCCTTGAGGTCTTCGAGCTTGTTGATGCCGCTGGTCGCGTCGGTGATGAAGACCGATCGGAATTTCTCGTCTTCCTCGCGCTGCACCAGCGGGATCACCTTGCCCTCCGACCGCACGCTGGCCTGCACAAAGGTGAAGCCACCGAACCAGGCCAGATCGACCTTCTTGTTGACCAGCGCCTCGACCGCGGCGGCGTAGTCGGTCACCGGCGTCCACTCGACCTTCACGCCCAGCTTCGCCTCCAGGTAGGCGCCCAGCGGTGCGAACTTGCGCGCCAGTTCGGTCGGTGCTTCGTCCGGGATGGCGGTGACGCGCAATACCTGCTGTGCGTGCGAGGCCATCGCGAACGTGGCGGCCGCGGCGATCAAGACCAGCGAGCGCGCCCAGCGGGCGACGCGGTGATGGGTGGGATTCATGGGAAAAGCTCCTGGGGGTGACGGCGCACCGTGTGGACAAACCCAGGAGATTAACGGCGTTGCGGGAACGCCCGATTTTCAAGCACGTGCGGTCAATGCAGCCCCGGATCCGACTCGATCGCGTCGAACAGCGCAAAACCGCTCATGCTCGACTTGGCGCGGTACATCGCGGCGTCGGCGCTGTTGATCAGCCCGGCTTCATCGCGGCCGTCATCGGGAAACACCGCGATGCCGATGCTGGGTTTGACGATCAGTTCAAGGTCCCCGACGGGGATGGGTTGCGCAATGCAGTTCAGCATCAGCCCGGCCATGCGCTCGACGTTGGCGCGGTCGCCTGCGACAGCCGATCGTCGAACAGCAGACGGTTGGGCAGGCCGGTCGTGGCGTCGTGCAGCGAGCGTCGGGTCGCTTCCCGCTCCTTGTCCTGCGAGACCTCCAGTTCGGCCTCGACGTCGGCCAGTGCGGTTTGAGCGTGCGCCAATGCGATCTCGGTCCGCCGCAGGTCATCGATGCCGTCGGAGAGGATCTCTGTCACCAGGTGGAGATCGTCAGCGCAGGCCTGCACCGTGCTCTCGACGGCCTCGCCCGTCTTCAGGGCCTTGTGCGCTGACAAGGTCGTCGCTCCCTCGGCGATCTTCTTTTTCACCGCGTTGTTGGCGGCAGACAGATCCTCGGCACAGCCCTCCACCTTGGCCTTGACGTCTTGACTCTGCTCCAGCGCCTGTTCCAGCGAGGGGGCGGGCCTGTCGGCGGGGATCGGATCGTCTGGGGTCAACTCGTTCTCCAGAGGCGGGGTCAGGTGTATCCAGGCGCGTGAAGTTCGCGCAGGGGATTCGCGCTTCATTCTCGCGCAGCGTCACTGTGGTGAGGGCGCATGCCAGTCAGCGCTGCCGTTTCATGGGAAGACAGCCGCCTGCGGTACCCTCCAGCATGAACGACACACCCGCCACCTCAGAGCCCAAGACATCGCTGGGCAGCCTGCACGACCTGGCGGAAGCGATCGGGCCTGAGCCTGTCGCCGAGCCCGAGCGTGAGCGCGTGCTGCTGCACATGCCGGTCGATGTGCGCAGCCTGTCGCTCGCCGTGCTGGCCGGCCTGGCGGTGCTGTACACGCTGCAGTGGGCCAGCGTGGTGCTGATCCCGTTGATGCTGGGGGTGACGGTCAGCTATGCGCTCAGCCCGCTGGTCGATCGACTCGAACGCGCGCGGCTGCCACGTGCGGCTGCGGCAGGGCTGCTGCTGCTGTCCATCATGGGCGGCATCGGCTCGACGGTGTATTCGCTGAGCGACGATGCCTCCGCGTTGATCGAGTCGCTGCCGGAGGTGGCTCAGAAGATCCGCCAGACGGTGCGCGCCAGCCAGAGCCCCTCGGAGTCGACCATGGACAAGATGCAGAAAGCCGCGACCCAGCTGGAACAGGCGGCTCAGGATGGCGGTCTGTCGGGCGCGACCACCTCGCGCGGCATCACCCGGGTGCGCGTCGAACGGCCGCAGTTCGACATCAAGGACTACCTCTGGACCGGCACGCTGGGCCTCGCTGCATTGCTCGGGCAGGCGACGATGGTGCTGTTCATCAGCTTCTTCCTGATGGCTTCGGGCAACACCTTCCGCCGCAAGCTGGTGAAGATCGTCGGCCCCACCTTTGCGCGCCGCAAGATCACGGTGCAGGCGCTCGACGAAATCACCGCCCAGGTTCAACGCTACCTGCTGGTCCAGGTAGCGGTGAGCCTGGGCGTCGGGCTCGCGACCTGGCTCGCCTTCCTGGCGATCGGCGTTGAGCATGCGGCGGTGTGGGGTGTGGTGGCCTTTGTGCTGAATTTCGTGCCCTACATCGGCTCGATCGCCATCACCGCGGCCTCGGCCATGGTCGGTTTCGTGCAGTTCGGCAGTGTCGACATGGCCTTGTTGGTGGCCGGTGTGTCGCTGCTGATCCACACCGTGTCGGGCCACCTGATCACGCCCTGGCTGACCAGCCGCACCTGTCAGATGAATGCGGTGGCGGTGTTCGTGGGTGTGCTGGCGTTCGGTTGGCTGTGGGGCATCTGGGGGCTGCTGCTGGGCACGCCGATGCTGATGATGGTCAAGACGGTTTGTGACCGCGTGGACGATCTGAAGCCGATCGGCGAACTGCTCGGAACCTGACTGCCGGCTCACGAGCGACCCTCTGCGTTGCGCAAGGGGTCGCCCTCACGGCCTCAGGTGTTGCTGCCCGCCGGTGACGAGGTGCGCAGGGTGTTCGATCCATCGCGCCGGGTGTCGTCGGACAGACGCAGCGTGTCGCCGTCGACCACCACCGCGCTGCCCACAGACATCGCCTGAGCGCGTCGGAACGAGCGCGTGCTGCCGTCGTCCATGCGAACCGTGACGTCGTAGGCGGTTTCAGTGCGCACCCGCTTTTCGACCTCATTGCCGGCAAAGCCGCCGCCGATCGCGCCCAGCACCGTCATCGCCGTCTTGCCGTTGCCGCCACCGATCTGGTTGCCCAGCAGGCCGCCCGCGACGCCACCGGCGACCACACCGATGCCGCTGCCCTGGCCCTTCTGCTGCACCGCATTGACCGACTCCACCACACCGCAGCTTGCGCAGGCCACGGTGCGGGTCGTCCCACCGGGCGCCTGCGCACGGGTGTTGCCACCGCTGGAGGTCGCGGGGCGAGCGGGCTGCCTTGGCAGCGTGGTAGTGCTGGCGGTCTTGGCCGCCGGCACCTCGGCCATGGGCGTGCCCAGCGAGGATGTGGCCGGGTCGGGTGGTGCAGACGAATCGCCCGATTGCATGACCAGGGCACCGGCCAGTGCGGCCGTCACCAGGCCCAGCGTGCCGAAGCCGATCCAGACCGCACGCGGAATCGCCGAGTGGGCAGGCGTGATGGCAGCAGCTTGAGGATTTGTGGGGTTCATTGGGTTTCCTGTCATGGGGATCAGGCAGCGACTGGGGTGACCGCCACCAGGTGTTCGGTCAGGAACCAGGCCTGCAGCTCATTGGTGCGCAGCACATTGCTGACCAGCAAGTCGTTGGTGCCGGAGTCGCCGGTGTCGGCCACGATCTCGGCGTTCTTGCGGGCTGCGATGATGATCATCTCGTGCGCCTCGGCCAGCCGCGACAACTGCACCACCGCTGGCTCGCGACCGCGTGGTGGGCGCGGGATGCGCGTGATTTCGGCCACGTCGGCAGCCATCGCCAGCGTCACACCGCCCAACACCTGGATGCGTTCGGCCACCAGATCGACCAGCTCGGCCTGCGCTTCGTAGTGCTTGTCGAACAGCAGGTGCAATTGATCGAAGGTGGGGCCGACCACCTGCCAATGGTGCTTCTTGTACAGATCGCGCAAGGTCATGGTGTCAGCCAGGGTCTGGTTCAACAGCGCGACGCTCTTGGTGCACACCGATTCGGACAGTCCGTTCGGCAGCTTGACGATGGTGCCGTACGCCTGTGTGACGACGCCTTGCTGGTTCAAGTTCGGGGCCGCGCTGTCAGGTGCGCTGCGTGACTCGGGGTGTGACTTGGACATGGAGGGCTCCTGAAAAGTGTGGCGTCAGTGTGCGTGGCAGCAGCGTGCACCCGGCATCGGAGGCCGCCGCGATGCACGATCGGTGTAGTCCTACAGCCGCTGGAACATGTCAGAGAAGCCTCGCTGCCGTTGCTTGAGGCCTGCTGCGAGCGATATTCCGACCAAGCCAAGGAAGTTTCAATCCACGCGCGCCTCGTGAGAAGCGCGCGACCTGTTCACGCGCGATCAACGCCGCACGCTCGAAAAGTTTCAATCCACGCGCGCCTCGTGAGAAGCGCGCGACCCTAGAGCGTGCGTCGTGATGGTGGCAACTAAGGTTTCAATCCACGCGCGCCTCGTGAGAAGCGCGCGACCGCCGTGGTGGTGTCGCTCAGTTCCTCGGCGAGAAGTTTCAATCCACGCGCGCCTCGTGAGAAGCGCGCGACTTCGCTTCTTCTTCAGATCCTGCGCCAGCTTCTTGTTTCAATCCACGCGCGCCTCGTGAGAAGCGCGCGACCACCCACGCACCGAGTAAACCGGCGCGGAGCCTGTTTCAATCCACGCGCGCCTCGTGAGAAGCGCGCGACGTCACACGCAGACTTTGCAGGTTCCCATTGATGGTTTCAATCCACGCGCGCCTCGTGAGAAGCGCGCGACCATCGCACATCGCGGTGCCAGGGAGACGACGATGTTTCAATCCACGCGCGCCTCGTGAGAAGCGCGCGACTCCAGCCGCCCGTAAGCCAGCCGATGGCTTTGGCGTTTCAATCCACGCGCGCCTCGTGAGAAGCGCGCGACCTTCCAGTTGTCCCATAGGTGCCTCCATAGGAAAAGTTTCAATCCACGCGCGCCTCGTGAGAAGCGCGCGACGGCGCAGGACGCGAGAGACAACCTGCGGGAAACAGTTTCAATCCACGCGCGCCTCGTGAGAAGCGCGCGACAGCAGGCCCACTGATCGCTGGATGTGTTCGTGTTGTTTCAATCCACGCGCGCCTCGTGAGAAGCGCGCGACGTGTTGAAGGCAATGGCAAACCCGAGCACGCTTGTTTCAATCCACGCGCGCCTCGTGAGAAGCGCGCGACCGGGATTCGTTGGCAGAGGGGCGCCGACGGCTATGTTTCAATCCACGCGCGCCTCGTGAGAAGCGCGCGACGATCACCAACCTCGACAGCATCCTTGATCGACTGTTTCAATCCACGCGCGCCTCGTGAGAAGCGCGCGACGGGCCGGTATCAGCTCATCAAGCCGACATGGTTGTTTCAATCCACGCGCGCCTCGTGAGAAGCGCGCGACTCCTGGTCGCCCGTGGTGCCCACGTCGCGTGACTGTTTCAATCCACGCGCGCCTCGTGAGAAGCGCGCGACCAGATGGGCGAGCTGTACCCGTAGGGGTCGAGGAGTTTCAATCCACGCGCGCCTCGTGAGAAGCGCGCGACCTTGATGCCGTTCGCGGCCACATCCATCAGGCTGTTTCAATCCACGCGCGCCTCGTGAGAAGCGCGCGACGACGATGGTTTATCAGCTTTTCGATAAGCTCAACGGGTTTCAATCCACGCGCGCCTCGTGAGAAGCGCGCGACGCATGATGGGTGCCTTTGGGGTTTTGCTTGGTATGTTTCAATCCACGCGCGCCTCGTGAGAAGCGCGCGACCTCATGAGCGTATGTCACCGCGCCTTGAACGTGGTTTCAATCCACGCGCGCCTCGTGAGAAGCGCGCGACGTAGTGCGGCCTTGGCTTGGAATGGGGTGACGGAGTTTCAATCCACGCGCGCCTCGTGAGAAGCGCGCGACCTGCGGCGGGCGCTGCCGCCTCTGCTGCGAATGGTTTCAATCCACGCGCGCCTCGTGAGAAGCGCGCGACGTTGGCGCTGATCGAAGCTAGGGCCGCATTGATGTTTCAATCCACGCGCGCCTCGTGAGAAGCGCGCGACGGCAACCAGTTGCAGGGTGTCTCACGCATCTGGCTGTTTCAATCCACGCGCGCCTCGTGAGAAGCGCGCGACTGTCGGCCGCCAGTTCCTGCAGGGCGCCCTCGTTGTTTCAATCCACGCGCGCCTCGTGAGAAGCGCGCGACTGGCCCCATCACCACAGGAGCCGAAGACATGAGTGTTTCAATCCACGCGCGCCTCGTGAGAAGCGCGCGACGAACTTACCGGCTACCGGCAGCACCGCCGCCAGTTGTTTCAATCCACGCGCGCCTCGTGAGAAGCGCGCGACGCGAGAGTGCGAGTGGCACCAGCGCCAAAGAGAGTTTCAATTCACGCGCGCCTCGTGAGAAGCGCGCGACGCACCGGCTGCTCGCTCATGCGGCCCTTTTGCAGGTTTCAATCCACGCGCGCCTCGTGAGAAGCGCGCGACGCAGCAGCTCCTGGATGTTGCCCAGCTCGTTGCCGTTTCAATCCACGCGCGCCTCGTGAGAAGCGCGCGACCTGGGGCGTCAGCTATGACGCGCTGCTGGATCTGTTTCAATCCACGCGCGCCTCGTGAGAAGCGCGCGACATCGGCGAATTGTTCCCGGCGGAAATATTGAGAGTTTCAATCCACGCGCGCCTCGTGAGAAGCGCGCGACCGGAAAGTACACGCGGCCCACCATCCAACCATTGTTTCAATCCACGCGCGCCTCGTGAGAAGCGCGCGACTATGGAAGCGCACGGTGCGCTCCCGAATCTGGGAGTTTCAATCCACGCGCGCCTCGTGAGAAGCGCGCGACTCACTTCCCGCGCCAGCGTATGCGGTGCCGGATTGTTTCAATCCACGCGCGCCTCGTGAGAAGCGCGCGACGGCAGCCGTACTGATCAAGCCCACCGCCATGGCTGTTTCAATCCACGCGCGCCTCGTGAGAAGCGCGCGACGGCAAGCTCTGCGGCTGCGTGGCGGGCATCGTTGTTTCAATCCACGCGCGCCTCGTGAGAAGCGCGCGACCAGCCAGCGAGTAATCGTCGGCCGATGCAATCTCGTTTCAATCCACGCGCGCCTCGTGAGAAGCGCGCGACCCGCATGTCCAAACGCGGCCACGCGCTCAGATCGTTTCAATCCACGCGCGCCTCGTGAGAAGCGCGCGACCCCCGATCTCGGAGACGACCAAGGCCGACGAGTCGTTTCAATCCACGCGCGCCTCGTGAGAAGCGCGCGACCTGTTTGCCGCCTGAGAGAACCCCATGCCATCACTGTTTCAATCCACGCGCGCCTCGTGAGAAGCGCGCGACCGAGGGGTGTGGTTTGACCAGATGCACCAGTGCCAGTTTCAATCCACGCGCGCCTCGTGAGAAGCGCGCGACCCGCGGGCGTCGCGCTCGAGCAGTCTTTGAATTTGTTTCAATCCACGCGCGCCTCGTGAGAAGCGCGCGACGATTGGCCCTTGCCGTCGATCAATTGGCCGGTGCTGTTTCAATCCACGCGCGCCTCGTGAGAAGCGCGCGACTGCTGGACAACGATGGCGCCTCGTGAGAAGCGCGCGACTCGCCCCGGCTATGGCCGCCGAGATCATGTACATGTTTCAATCCACGCGCGCCTCGTGAGAAGCGCGCGACAGCAACCCGGCCTGCAACAGCGCGGCCTTGGCTTGTTTCAATCCACGCGCGCCTCGTGAGAAGCGCGCGACGCTTGCCGCCTCACCAGCCATGACCGAAGCCGAAGTTTCAATCCACGCGCGCCTCGTGAGAAGCGCGCGACGCTCCGCCCTATCCGCGCCAGCCGCACCACAACGCGTTTCAATCCACGCGCGCCTCGTGAGAAGCGCGCGACATGATCTTGCCAACGTACTTGCCGGTTTCATTGATGTTTCAATCCACGCGCGCCTCGTGAGAAGCGCGCGACGACACCTTCTCAACGTATCGGTCTAGGGCTTCGGAGTTTCAATCCACGCGCGCCTCGTGAGAAGCGCGCGACAGCACCGCGAACTACGGCGCGCATGTGTTTGAAGGTTTCAATCCACGCGCGCCTCGTGAGAAGCGCGCGACAGCCGCGCCCGAGAACGCCGCGAAGCCGCCCGGATGTTTCAATCCACGCGCGCCTCGTGAGAAGCGCGCGACGACGCGACGTGGTAATTGCTGCGCCCCGTAAGCTGTTTCAATCCACGCGCGCCTCGTGAGAAGCGCGCGACCAGCACGGCAGGCGCCTCTTGCGGCGCCGACGACAGTTTCAATCCACGCGCGCCTCGTGAGAAGCGCGCGACCAGGTAGGCCACGAGCCACGCCAGTATTCCGAGGTTTCAATCCACGCGCGCCTCGTGAGAAGCGCGCGACATGTCAAGAAAATGGTCGATGACAACACCGAAGAGTTTCAATCCACGCGCGCCTCGTGAGAAGCGCGCGACTTTGCTGCGCTTATCCGCGCTAGGGGCAACTGATGTTTCAATCCACGCGCGCCTCGTGAGAAGCGCGCGACTGTAAACGCCTGTTGAGACGAACGTGGCAACGCGGTTTCAATCCACGCGCGCCTCGTGAGAAGCGCGCGACAGGCACTTGTTGACCGCTGGGACACGCCGAACTGGTTTCAATCCACGCGCGCCTCGTGAGAAGCGCGCGACGTGCGCCGATGGTGATGTCGGCGTTGTGGCTGGTGTTTCAATCCACGCGCGCCTCGTGAGAAGCGCGCGACGTGCGGCCATCAGTCGCCCCGCGAGCTGGTGAAGCGTTTCAATCCACGCGCGCCTCGTGAGAAGCGCGCGACACACATCGAAGCGGTGGATGGGCGCCGAGGCGATGTTTCAATCCACGCGCGCCTCGTGAGAAGCGCGCGACGTGACCTTGTGGGCCACCTTGTCCACGAACGAGAAAGTTTCAATCCACGCGCGCCTCGTGAGAAGCGCGCGACGCTTTGATGGTCAGCCAAGCCTGACGATCAACGAGTTTCAATCCACGCGCGCCTCGTGAGAAGCGCGCGACGGTCGCGCACCCGGCGCAGGCCGCGCGAAGGGTCGTTTCAATCCACGCGCGCCTCGTGAGAAGCGCGCGACCGTACAAACAACGCTCACAACCCACGCCAACAGAAGTTTCAATCCACGCGCGCCTCGTGAGAAGCGCGCGACCGGCCTGGCCATTGGCGCCGGTGCCGCCCTGCTGGTTTCAATCCACGCGCGCCTCGTGAGAAGCGCGCGACGGGGTGTCATGAGATTCATGCCGCCCGGTCGCCTGTTTCAATCCACGCGCGCCTCGTGAGAAGCGCGCGACCCCGCCCACACACTGACACTGACCCACCAACGATGTTTCAATCCACGCGCGCCTCGTGAGAAGCGCGCGACTGAGGCCACAGAACAAACGCAAGCGGAGTGGGAGGTTTCAATCCACGCGCGCCTCGTGAGAAGCGCGCGACACACCATCGAAAGCATGTTGCCGCAGTTGATGGTGTTTCAATCCACGCGCGCCTCGTGAGAAGCGCGCGACTGCTTTCGTCGACGGTGCGCAGCGTTGTAGGCGATGTTTCAATCCACGCGCGCCTCGTGAGAAGCGCGCGACTGCCTACGACTGGTACAACGACACGCCTTACGAAGTTTCAATCCACGCGCGCCTCGTGAGAAGCGCGCGACTCGTCAGGTCGCCGCCCCGATCCTCGTCATTCGAGTTTCAATCCACGCGCGCCTCGTGAGAAGCGCGCGACCGGCAAACACCGACGACTACGCGGAGGCCACGAGGTTTCAATCCACGCGCGCCTCGTGAGAAGCGCGCGACCGGCGATCGGCAATGCGTTGTTCGCCCCCACGCAGAGTTTCAATCCACGCGCGCCTCGTGAGAAGCGCGCGACGGCCGAGCACAGCCTGCTGGTGTGTGAAATCGCTGTTTCAATCCACGCGCGCCTCGTGAGAAGCGCGCGACTCTTCGGCCGCGTGGTCGACGGCATCGACAACCTGTTTCAATCCACGCGCGCCTCGTGAGAAGCGCGCGACTGCAACCACTCACCATAGGTGCCACCAGCAGGCAGTTTCAATCCACGCGCGCCTCGTGAGAAGCGCGCGACGATCCCGTTGATCGTCGGCACGCGATCCACCAAAGTTTCAATCCACGCGCGCCTCGTGAGAAGCGCGCGACAGGTAAGCCGTTGCCGATGGATCGCGCCCAACTTGTTTCAATCCACGCGCGCCTCGTGAGAAGCGCGCGACCGTGCTGTGGTTTTGCCTTGCTCGATTTACCGACGTTTCAATCCACGCGCGCCTCGTGAGAAGCGCGCGACGTTAGGCCAGAGAAAGCGCGTGGCTTCGACATTGTTTCAATCCACGCGCGCCTCGTGAGAAGCGCGCGACCGTCGTCGCCAGCCCGGAGCCGACCGACAGGAGGTTTCAATCCACGCGCGCCTCGTGAGAAGCGCGCGACGACTGCGCGGCGTGCTGTTCCGCACCCATCGCTGTGTTTCAATCCACGCGCGCCTCGTGAGAAGCGCGCGACCTGCATCGTGTGCTTTGCCAACACCGGCAAGGAAGTTTCAATCCACGCGCGCCTCGTGAGAAGCGCGCGACGTGATGACCGGACACGCGCATTGCGGCGCATCGCTGTTTCAATCCACGCGCGCCTCGTGAGAAGCGCGCGACTGGCGGGGTTCGCCATGATCGTCTCGACCGCAGTGTTTCAATCCACGCGCGCCTCGTGAGAAGCGCGCGACCTTCGACCGCCCACTGCATGTCGCTAATGCGCTGTTTCAATCCACGCGCGCCTCGTGAGAAGCGCGCGACCTCGGGGCGGGGTGGCTGGCAGCGGTGCCAAATAGTTTCAATCCACGCGCGCCTCGTGAGAAGCGCGCGACTGGCTGTTCCGCCGAGTGCGGTGGTGTTGATCTTGTTTCAATCCACGCGCGCCTCGTGAGAAGCGCGCGACAATGAAGACCCTGGATCATTCACACTGTCTGACGGTTTCAATCCACGCGCGCCTCGTGAGAAGCGCGCGACGCCATCGTTTCAGGCTTTCATCGACTACATCAAGGTTTCAATCCACGCGCGCCTCGTGAGAAGCGCGCGACGATCGTCACTGCGCCACTACTCGACGCAAAAAGCGTTTCAATCCACGCGCGCCTCGTGAGAAGCGCGCGACGCGCTGCGCGCGCCTCGTGAGAAGCGCGCGACTCGCCCCGGCTATGGCCGCCGAGATCATGTACATGTTTCAATCCACGCGCGCCTCGTGAGAAGCGCGCGACGCCAGAAAAAGGACGTGTGGCCCGCGTCGAATTGGTTTCAATCCACGCGCGCCTCGTGAGAAGCGCGCGACTCGGCTGTCGTTGTCATGCTTGTTTCTTCCATACTGTTTCAATCCACGCGCGCCTCGTGAGAAGCGCGCGACCCACTTCGACCGGAGCGCCGAACGACGGGCACTTGTTTCAATCCACGCGCGCCTCGTGAGAAGCGCGCGACCTGGCGGTGAGGCCGCTGCGTGCCTCGCGTAATTGTTTCAATCCACGCGCGCCTCGTGAGAAGCGCGCGACGCCCAGCACGCCGAGCTGGCCTGCCCCATAGTTGTTTCAATCCACGCGCGCCTCGTGAGAAGCGCGCGACCATACAAGCCACCCGTCACCGCGCCGCCAAGAATGTTTCAATCCACGCGCGCCTCGTGAGAAGCGCGCGACACCGGGGCTTCTGTACGGGTGGCTGGCGAAGCCATGTTTCAATCCACGCGCGCCTCGTGAGAAGCGCGCGACGGGCAATCGCTTCGTCGACGCCCTGCAGCTTGATGTTTCAATCCACGCGCGCCTCGTGAGAAGCGCGCGACACTCCTCGACCTGGTAGCCGTGGTGGGCGAACTTGTTTCAATCCACGCGCGCCTCGTGAGAAGCGCGCGACACCAGCTGGCTCTGCACGTCGGCCTCGACGTCGTAGTTTCAATCCACGCGCGCCTCGTGAGAAGCGCGCGACGACAGCGCACGGCATGGCGCCATGGCTCTTCAAGGTTTCAATCCACGCGCGCCTCGTGAGAAGCGCGCGACAAGTAGGCTTTGATCCGGCTGCGCAGGCTTCCCTGTTTCAATCCACGCGCGCCTCGTGAGAAGCGCGCGACCAGGAAGCCCTTCGGCTTGTTGGTGCCGTTGCCTGTTTCAATCCACGCGCGCCTCGTGAGAAGCGCGCGACGATACGCCGCTAGGAAGGCTGAAGCGCCACCTCATGTTTCAATCCACGCGCGCCTCGTGAGAAGCGCGCGACATCCCGCTGAGCGAGGGCGGCAAAGACACCGAAGAGTTTCAATCCACGCGCGCCTCGTGAGAAGCGCGCGACCTTCAGCGGTGTGCTCGACCAGACCGCCATCACCGTTTCAATCCACGCGCGCCTCGTGAGAAGCGCGCGACACCTGCAAGTTGCCTATGAAACCCGCGAGGCAGAGTTTCAATCCACGCGCGCCTCGTGAGAAGCGCGCGACCTGGTGCCCACGGTGACGACGTTGGCAACCGAGCGTTTCAATCCACGCGCGCCTCGTGAGAAGCGCGCGACGGTCTTCGCCTCGTGAGAAGCGCGCGACGGGTCTTCGCCCTCGTACTCAACGCCCCCGAGCTGTTTCAATCCACGCGCGCCTCGTGAGAAGCGCGCGACGATTGCCAAGTGCGGTTCATGCAGCGCAGAAAGCGTTTCAATCCACGCGCGCCTCGTGAGAAGCGCGCGACGCGGTCCGGCGGCGGGCGCCGTGCGTGCGCTGCTGTTTCAATCCACGCGCGCCTCGTGAGAAGCGCGCGACTCGTCGGTCGGCAAGCTGATGACCGAGCCAAAGTCGTTTCAATCCACGCGCGCCTCGTGAGAAGCGCGCGACGCGGCTCAGGTAAACGTCGCAACACCATCGGACGGTTTCAATCCACGCGCGCCTCGTGAGAAGCGCGCGACGGGCGCTGCTGATGGCATCGGGTCACTCACGGCCAGTTTCAATCCACGCGCGCCTCGTGAGAAGCGCGCGACATTGCCAAGTGCGGTTCATGCAGCGCAGAAAGCGTTTCAATCCACGCGCGCCTCGTGAGAAGCGCGCGACGTTGGCGCCTCGTGAGAAGCGCGCGACGGGTCTTCGCCCTCGTACTCAACGCCCCCGAGCTGTTTCAATCCACGCGCGCCTCGTGAGAAGCGCGCGACGCGGTGGCGTGCGCTACACGCAGGGGGTGTGATGTTTCAATCCACGCGCGCCTCGTGAGAAGCGCGCGACAGGGCGTCGCCCAGGTGCCGTTTCGTGTGATGAAGGTTTCAATCCACGCGCGCCTCGTGAGAAGCGCGCGACTGCCTGCCAGTGCGCAAAACTACATCACCAATGGGTTTCAATCCACGCGCGCCTCGTGAGAAGCGCGCGACCGCGCGGCAGCGGAGGTGCGCCGACCTCGGGGCGGTTTCAATCCACGCGCGCCTCGTGAGAAGCGCGCGACTCCGCGCTGTGCTCCGTCTCGGCATGGCTTGCATTGTTTCAATCCACGCGCGCCTCGTGAGAAGCGCGCGACCCGGCAGCTTCAACGGTGGCTTCGTCAATCTGCCGTTTCAATCCACGCGCGCCTCGTGAGAAGCGCGCGACCAGCCGCGACGTTGTACTGAATGACCCGATCGAAGTTTCAATCCACGCGCGCCTCGTGAGAAGCGCGCGACTGGCAGGCAGCACGAGCGTAGAGGATCGCTTGATGTTTCAATCCACGCGCGCCTCGTGAGAAGCGCGCGACTGCGCACTGCTCGCCAATCGTTGGGCCAAGAGCGGTTTCAATCCACGCGCGCCTCGTGAGAAGCGCGCGACTCCATCCGCGCAACTGTCTGATTTCCCTCCGCGAACCGATCGTCTCGCGCGAACCTGCGGGTTGAGCTTTGCTTTACGCGCGCAGATTTGCATTGAACCGATCACTTTGTGAAGGACAGCAAGCACTTGGATAGCGCGCGAACCTCTGGACAACCTGACGGTCACTGGAGGTTCGCGCAAACGATCATAAAACCAGCGGGCCGTCGAAGTCCGTGGCTTTGAACTTGCCGTACTCGCGCACTTCGCAGCCGCGGGTTTCGGCGATTCGGTACAGGCGCAAGCAGTCTTGCTCCAGGCTGATTTCAGCGAGCAGCTTTCGCTCCAGCGCCTCCAACTCGGCCAGCGTCACTTGGCATTCGAACACCGATTTCTGAACCCTCTGGCCAGTGCCTTCGCAGACCTTGGCGACACGGCGAAGGCGGCGTCGGCCCTCGCGGGTTTCGGTGTTCACGTCGTAGCAAACGATCACCAGCATCGCAGCGCTCGTTCTATGGCTTACTTCACAGCAAACGGAAGATAGGCCAGAGCTTCGCCGCGCACATGGCGCGCTAGTAAGCGGGCCTGCACCAATGGCACCACGCCAAGCGGCAGACTTTCAGCCAGCATCGGGTGGGTTAGCAGTTCTTGCTTGCGCTCTTGATAGGCGACCACCACTGCCTTGCGCGCATCGGTCTCCAGGCTGACGGCGCCGCCTTCGCGCAGCACAAAGTCTGTAGCGCGCAACTGTCCACGGTTGACCATGGTCAGCGCCAGTCGGTCGGCGATCGGGCGAAACTCTTCCACCAAGTCCAAGGCCAGCGCCGCCCGGCCAGGCCTCACCGCGTGCAGAAAGCCCAACTGCGGGTCAAGTCCAGCTGTTTCACAGGCCGAACGGCAATCGTTCATCCACATCGAGTACAAAAACGACAGCAGCGCATTCATACGGTCACGCGGTGGCCGACGGCTGCGGCCGTCCATGGTGAAGTCGGCTCGCAGATCGGCTCTCACGATCAGGTTAATCGCGTCAAAGTAGGTGCGCGCTGCTTCGCCTTCCACGCCACGCAACACATCCAGCGTGGCGGCTGGCGGCAAGGCGCGCAAGCTTGCGGCCAGGTCTTGCGCGGCCCGCGTCAGCAGCGCTTCCTCAGCTGGCTGCTTGGCTTCACGTGCGCCACGCAGCAACACCTGTCGCTGATTCTTCAATTTACCGGCCACCATCGCACGGGCCGTTTCGAGCGTGAACTGGGCGTTATCGACGGCGCGGTGCTGCGCTTGTCGCAGCAGCACATTGCCCGACACGGCGCCTTCCAGCCGCGCCTTGAAGCGACCATTGGCATCAAGCAGCACCAGCGCGATTGCCGCGTCGGCCAACCGGTGCATCAGTGGCGCACTCAGGGTCACATGCCCGAAGCACACCACCGCCTGCAAGTGGTGCAGCGGCACCCGTAGCTTGGTTTCATCGTCGACCTGCACGCGCAGCGTGTCGTTGTCGAGCCGCAAATAGCTGTCGGGCAGCGTGACGTAGAGCGTATTGAGCAGTTGCATGCAAAGCCACCTTCGAGCGAGTCAGGCGTCAGGGTCGAACAGCGTGCTGTGCACGGACGGTTCGCGCAAGCGGGCGACGGTCTCAGGCTGGCAACGATCGCGCAGCGAACAGCCTTTGCATCGGCGCGCGTCGTCAGTCGGCAGCGGCAGCAAGCCGCTGGCGTGCATGGTGCGCACCGCCGCCGTAATGCTCAGCACCTGCGTACGCAACGCATCGTCGATCGACACCACGCGCCGGCGCTTCGAGCTGGCGTAGTAAATCGCGCCTTCGCACACGGCGCGGCCGGTCATCTCTTCAAGACACAGCGCCTGCGCGGCCAGTTGCACATCGTCGCAAGCGCCGATGTCGGCCGCCTTGTTGCGCGAGCCGTGCTTGTATTCCACCGGGTAGGGCGTTCCGTCGGGCTCGAACTCGACCACGTCGGCCTTGCCGATCAAACCCAGTGCGTCGCTCCATAGTGGCAGCGCGCGCTCGACTCGAAGGCCAGCCCGTACCTCAACGCCGGGTTTGTCCACGGTGCTGTGCACCGCCTGGCCGCGCAGCGTGTGCAAGTTGTCGTCGAACGCCTGCTCCAGATGAATCAGCCCGCACTGGCGCGGGCAGTAGGCCCAATGCTGCAGGGCGGAAAGGGGGAGGGGGTCGATGTCGTCCATAGAACGCTTGGGACGTTGCAGGATTAAAATTTGAATGAGTTGATGCCTAGGGAGAGCGCCATGTCCACCTCATTGGATGCCGTGACCGCCGATGCCTTGAAACTGTCGCAAGGCGATCGCGCCGAGTTGATCGAGCGCTTGGTCAACACCGTGTTGCCGACGCCACCCTTGCATCCGGCTTGGGAAGCCGAGATTGCCCGGCGCATTGCAGACATGGATGCTGGCCTCACTGAGTCCTACTCTGGCGAAGAGGTGATGGCCGAGTTGCGCGCCATGATTGAAGCCCACCGCCCGAAGGCGTGAATTACCGTATCGAACGGGCTGCCCGCCAGGAGTTGCTGGAAGCCGGGCGCTGGTATTTGGCTGATGGCGGTGCCGCCGTCGCGGAGCAGTTTGAGTGGGCCGTCCAGCGCGCACTGGACTTGCTGCTGTTGATGCCCAAAGTCGGTCGGCCCAGCTACGTCGGCACCCGAATCTGGTCGTTGAAGCGTTTCCCCTATACGCTGGTGTATCGCGCGAAGGGCGAAACGATTTCTGTGATTGCTGTCGCACATCAGAGCCGAGAGCCGGGGTATTGGCAGGGGCGGTAAAGACTTCAAGGTCAGAAACCTTCGATGACCTCCGGTTCGAGACCTGCAAGCGAAGTTTTCAGCAAACCCGCATCGAATGAACCGTCGTTCTGCAAGAGCTTGCGCAGTGAATCATGAACTTTTGCTGATGAGTATTGCCCTGGCTTGCAGTTGTGCCGCCACCAGACCACTGCTACGACTTCCATACTTCCATCCGGTCTTGCCGATGAGGCGTCGTTTTCAAACAGCCTCGGCAGGATGCCTTTGATCACGGCGGCGTCGGTATCGCTGAACCCTGTGCGTTCCGCAAGTTGTGGGTTGATGCTTCCGTAGCAGTCGTATACGCCGTGATCCACGCGATGCTTCATGCCCATGGTGTCAGAACCTCGCTTGCTCCCGTCGCCCTCGCCGCTGACGCTCTTAGTGATCTGCGTGCTGGTGATGCTGACCGGCTCTTTGCTGAATGCCGATTGAATGGTCAACGGCCCACGCACCGGAATCGACACGCCACTAGCATCGCCGTCCTTGCCGAATGCAAACACTTGGCCGAAGGCGCGAACGTCAAACCACTTGACGCAAGCTGCCTTTGCTGTTTCTTCCTTCTTCGCTCCCTTGCCGAACGCCTTTTTGCCGATCCCGTTGGTCTCTGATTCGGCACGGTTGCGCAAGCTGGTCTCGCCGTCGATCTTGCGGTCGTCCGACTGCACGAAGATGGACTGACCACTCTCCTGAAGCCGGTCGCGCAGCTTCCGTTTCAGGCAGACATCGGTTATTTCTCCGAGGCCGCCATAGTCGGTGCGCGGGCGGTTGCCATTGAGCGGATCGCCATTGGGATTGGCGTGTTTCACGCGAAGTACGAGGGCGAAATCGATCTTGTTTTGTAGGGTCGTCACGGTGTGGTCCTTGTCAGTCAAATCGTGGTGTCAGTGGGCTTTTCTTGGTCAGGCTCTTGGTTTTTGGGCCGCAGTTCCATTCGCTGGCAGTGATAGCCCAGCAGGAATTCGCCGGTCAAGACGCTGTCGCTTGTGAAGCCATCACCTTCGAATGCCGCCATGACGTCGTCGAGTTCCTTCTCCATGGCACGCAGGAAGGCTGGACGCAGGTTGCGCAGTCGCGTCTTGTAGGGAACAAGCGCCAGTTCGATGTTTCTCCAAGCTGACGTAGGTCGATCGGCAAAGCGCTGCATCAGGCGTGCGGCCGTCGTGTCACGCTTCTCACCGGAGAGGAAGAGAGCACGCTCTTCGATGTGCTCTGCAATCGCCAGCAACCGCCCATACAGGTAGTCCCGGTTCGTTCGTTCCAGTTCCAGCGCCATTTGATAGTTCCTCTCGGTGTGTTGACCTCTGAACAATGCACAGGCGATGCCCAGGCATTTCTCCCATTCCCATCGTTCCAGTCCTACTCGGTTGATCGCCCGTCGCTTTGTGGCCTCCACCAGATCGGACGGAATCGCTGCGCCGTCGACGATGCAAGGAAGCAAGCGTTCGCGGGCTGCCTTTTCAAGCTTCTCGTCCAGTCGACGGCCGTACGCAGCCTGTGCGATGTCGCGAGGAGCTGGCGCGCCGATGAACTTGGTGTCTTTGCCGAAGTTTTGCGGCCATGCGACTTTGAAGTGCCAAGACTCGATCCGCTCCAAAAACTCCGAGCCACGAATCTCCCGGTAGTAAGTGATGGCCAGTCGGCCCGGAGTCGCCGAATCGAGGCCCATCACAACAACGTTTTCTGCGGGGTCAAGCGTCGCGCGATAACCGTTGATTGCTTTGTTCAGTCGAAGCGCAAATGCTTGACCCGTCTGGGCCGACTCGATGGCGTCAGGGGTCTGGCTGGAGTCGATGCCGAGCAGGTCGTAGGTGCTTGCCATCAGGTCGGGTGTGCGCTTCCCCGAAACGGCCCAACTCACGATGGCTTGATCGCCGTTGCGTGAGCCTTGCCGGGCAATCAACCAGCGCAAGGCGTTGTGCGCCTTCTGCGTTACCTCGAAGCCGACACTGGCGGCTTCACCGGCTTCGATGAAGCGGCCTCGGAAGGTGTAGCCCGTGTTGTCGTTGGCTGAGATCAGCTTGGCTTTGTCGCCAGCGTTGCGCAGCTTGGCCGGGTGTTGCACGGCGAGCGTGCCTTGTTCACCGCGCACCATGCAGTAACCACGGCGGGTCTGCGTGCTGGCGTAGTGGGCGATCCATGCTTCGATCAACGCTTCGTCCTGCCATGTACCGGATGCCGAGTTGTCAGCTTCTTCGACGCGCCACCGAACGAAGGCGTCCTCCGGTACTTGCCCAGCAGGCAATGACTTGTAAATGGCTGGGGCTTGAACTTTCTCGCCCACCCACTCTTTCAGCAACTTGCCATCTGTTGCTGGCGGAAGAATCTTGGATGCAATCAAGTCTTCGATGACCCGTCCGCATTCAACGTAGTGGTGGATGGCATCAAGTTTGGTGTGACCATTTTCAGAGGATGTCCAAGCATTCAATGAAGCGAGGTATTCGCGATGAGGTTCGTCGGGTTCCGCTGCGAATCCAGATGTCACCTCGCCGCCAAATTCGACGAAATCTCCTGCCAGATACTGAAGCTTGTCGCACAAGGGATGGTTCACCGGCTTGCTGCCGGCACGCCCGCCCGATTCCTCGGTGCATGGGATCAGCGTCGTGCCTGCGCCTTTGTCCAGTACCGAAGCCCGCCTGAAGTTGCCTTGCCCGTCGAGAACGATCTCGATGTGTGCCTGCTGCGTTGTGTGGCCGATAGGCATCAGCACGGGAGAGCCCTCGGGTTCCCTGCCTTTGCAAGACTCGTAGGTGTCATAAAGCGTTTGCAACCAGCTCATGGCGAGACCTCAAGCCGCGTAGCCTCGGTGTCTACGTCGAGCAGGTTGCCACCCAGACCGAATGGCTTGATCGTCATTGTTCGGACGGATTTCCGGCTCGGACAATGCTCTGGACGAGGGAAGCTGAGCATGCCGTCCACCATGGTCGGTCGCCAAAATCGTGCACGCAGTTCGTTGCCGCCGCATTCGTCCGGGTAGTCGAAGCCATGAAACATCAGTCCGAATGCCAGTTCTCCGGAACCATCCAACGCGCCGATGCCCGATCCGAACTCACACGGCTCGACATAGCCTTGGCAGTCGCGTGTGCCAAGAAATACGTCTTGCCGTCCACCGCGATCCAGCATGCGGCGGGCGATTGCCAGGTGCTTTCCTTCAATGCGATCTACCTTCAACGCTTCGCGCTGTTCGTTCCACTCGAAGTGGGCACGAACCTGATACTCGACATCCGCAAGGAAGGTGTAAATCGCCAAGCTGTTGCCGCCACTGAATTCCATTGGCTTGGTGCCCTTGGTCTGCGTACGAATGCGCTTCATCACGCGCACGTCATCGATCACCCAGACCAAGGTGGGCTTCCAGTAGATCGACTTAGCCACACCTTTCAAGGCTTCGTAGGTGGGTACGTGATACGAACACTTTTCGCCACCTATCCTGGTGAGCGGATCGGTAAACAGCGCGTAGCGCCCCCACACCTTGAATTCGAGGCTATTTCGATGAGATTGAGGCACAGAGCGTCTCCATCTGAGAAACGGGTTCGGTGGACAGCCCGAACCTCGGGCTGTAGTAGCGGGGATCGAGGCAAAGAATGCGGGTGTCGGGTTTGACTTCGTGCAGGGCACCAGCCTCTTTCAACTTGCGCAGAACATGCGGGAACACGTTGACGGTGTACTGCTGAGCGGCACGCAACAGATCGAACTGTTTTTCTACTGCAAACGCAGCGCACAGATCGTTGATTAATTCATTTCCACCCTCACCGTGCGGCACGACGATGCCTTGCGTGGGCGCGTCGATGGCCTTGAACGCTTTGCCAGCGGTCATGAACGCCTGTCGAAAAAACAGTCTGGGTGCAGCGTGCCGGGCTGTGTGTTCGTCTACGGCCTGCTTGTTAACCGACAGCAAACTGAGCAAGTCGTCGTCGTGGCCCAGTTCCTTTGCAGAGACCGAGTAACTCATGTCTTCTTGGCGCTCGAAGAAATAGTGGCGGTAGTAGTCAGCAAGCGCTTCTGGACCAAGCAAGTTGTCGTTGTATCGCGCGGGGTCTTGTGCGTAGTCATCCAGCACACGCTGCGCTTTTTCGCGGCCGATCAAAATATCGGGCAGCTTCTCGAGGTTCTCTTGCTGTGGATTCACGATGTGCACGATTCCCGGCTCAGGTTGACCGTTGCGGTTGCAGCGGCCAGCCGCTTGAGCGATGGAGTCCAATCCCGCCAGGAACCGAATCACCACACGAAAGTCAATGTCCACCCCAGCTTCGATCAGCTGGGTGCTGATGCACAGGATGGGATCTCCTTGCGTCAGCCGCAATCGCGCCTTCGCGAGTTCTTCCTTCCGATGGGCAGGGCACATGTCGGTGCTCAGGTGATAGATCGAATCGCTGTCGAGCGACGCATTGGCGATGTCGAATATCTGTCGCGCTGCGGCCTTGGTGTTGACGATGACAAGGCAACTGCCCGCGCGGCTCAGTTCTGCAAGCGCCAGATGCGTGACTTCGTCCTGTGTCCAACCGCCAGCTTTTCGGCGATCGAGTACATAGACACGTTTCAACTGCTCGAACATGCCATGCACGTCGGGCATCAGTTCATGCTGCTTGGCAAGGCGAATAGCTCCACGGGCCGCCAGACTGCCGTCATGCAGTAAAGGTTGTGTGGCGGTACACAACACCACGGTGCTGTTGCATTGCTCCGCCAGGAAGTTCACCGCGTTGTTGAACAGATGAACGCACGGGATCGGCAGGGTCTGCACCTCGTCGAATACGAGCACGGCGTTTGCCAACTGGTGCATGCGTCGCGCACCGCGCGTACCCGCGCCGAACAGCGATTCGAGGAACTGGACCATGGTGGTGTAGACCACCGGTGCATCCCAGTTTTCGCACAGAATCTTTTCGCGCCAAGTCTGCTGCTCGGGCATGACGCTGCCATGGTGTTCCAGCACGACGCGTCCGCGGTCTTCTGGCGCTGACGCAGGCTCCAGGATACTTCGAACCACCTGTGCGTTCTGGTCGATGATCGACGTGAACGGGATCACGTAGACGATACGGTCCAACTTCCTACGCTCTGCGTGATGCATTGCAAACCGCAGGCTTGCGAGTGTCTTGCCGCCACCAGTGGGCACCGTCAGCGTGTAAATACCGTTTGAGCGTGACGCGGCGTCCCGGCAATGGTTGGAAATGTCGCGGCGCAAGCCATCAATGGCGCGTATCGGGGGCATCGCATCCAGATGAAGCTCAAGACGTTTCAGTAAGGTCGACCAACCGATGTAGGCTCCTGTTGGACGAAAGCGTGAGGTACGAGCGTGTTCAAAATTCGCGGTGTCGATGCGATCGGCGTCGACCAGGCAACTGAACAGGAATCGAACGACCAGGCCGAACTGTTGGAAGGTGCAATGTGCCCCTGATCCTTTGGCTGTGCTGTTGGTCTGCGCAACAAGAGCCAGCAGGTTTGTCAATTCATCGATCAACCCTGGGTCGGTAAGCAATTCAGTGCAACGTTCGAGTAGCGCTGGGTCTGCTACCCGTTGAGCCTCGTCGAGGTGAGCTTTCTCGTCGAGCTTGTTCATGCGCCTGGTGAAGCCGTCCTCACCAAAACGAGCCTCGTCGGCAGCGATGCAGTCGATCAGACCCGAGTGATGCGACGCGATGCACAGGGAGGCGACTTGAGCCGCGACCAAGGACATCGGGCTCTTTCCATCAAGGGCGCGCCAGACCATTTGCGCTCCGGCGGTCGAGTGATCGACCTTGCCTTTGAGGCTGGTGGAGTCGACCCAGTCTTCATCCTCGTCTTGGTTCAGCACGCCGATGGCTGATTTCAGGTAAGTCTGGAACGCTTGGCTGTACTTTCCCAAATCGTGAAGCAGACCGATCAGTTCGCCCAGCTTGCAGAGGTTCAGCTTGCCGGCAGACTGTTTTGAAAGCGCTGACACGCCCATGAGATGAGCCGAAAGTGTCTGCCACTCGTCATCTTCTTTGCGGTGGTGCGCGGCGAAGGGTGGGATGAATGCCATTGGTGCGTCGCTGGATACAGGGTGTGTTGATGACTCAGCAAGGATCAACGGTACCGATGCACAAGCTCATGGGATGAGCCTGCTGGAATATTTTGAGACCTATTTAAAGTCCATCGGCGCCGTCCTACATCCAAAGGTCCGGGTGTCACGGAGTCTTCGCCGCTCATGTTCGACACACTGCGGCGTGAGCGCCGCAGTAGACCCTCTGCCGACAGCGAGCACGATTGTTGCGTTGCGACATACAACCACAGGAATACTCATGTTCATCCGCATCGGCTACGACATCGAACTCACGCTGACCGCCCCGACGGCACTGATCTATCTGCTGCGTGTGCACCCAAGCCGCGAGCACGATCTGCTGGGGCCCGAGAATCCGAATCTGCAGCCCGGCCTGGTCTCGACCGATTACTTCGACGCCTTCGGCAACCGATGCGGACGCATCCAGGTCCCGCCTCAGGTGTCGACCGTTCGGTTGACCCATCAGGCGATCGTCTATGACACGGGCCTGCCCGATCCGGTGCATGGCGACGCCTGCCAGCATGCCCCCGAAGAATTGCCGACAGAGGTGCTGCAATTCTTGCTGCCCAGCCGCTACTGCGAGGTCGACAGCGAACTGCTGGCTTTCGCCTGGTCGCAGTTCGGCGGCAGCCCGGTGGGGTGGGGGCGTGTGCAGGCGATTTGCGATTTCGTGAACCAGCGCATCCGCTTCGACTACAACCAGGCCCGATCCAACCGCAGCGCGCTGCAGGGCTTCCACGAGCAGACTGGCGTGTGCCGCGACTTCGCGCACCTGGCCGTCACCTTGTGCCGCTGCATGAATATCCCGGCACGTTATGCCACCGGCTACCTCGGCGACATCGGCATTCCGCCGGTGCGCTATCCGATGGATTTCAGCGCCTGGTTCGAGGTGTATCTGGGCGGTGCGTGGCACACCTTCGACGCGCGCCACAACACGCCGCGCATCGGCCGGGTGGTGATGGCACGCGGCCGCGATGCCGGCGACGTGCCCATCACGATGACCTTTGGCCCGAATGCACTGACCCGCTTCGAGGTGACCACCGACGAGGTGCTGTGAGCGCGGTTCGGGTCGCCCCGGAAGCCAGCCGTCAGTGGCCGGTCTTGAGCGCCGGCGGGGTCAGTGACAACCTCGCTGTGCTCTGCATGGGCGCGTAGCACAGACCGGCGTCGGCGCACCCCTGGCTGTTCACGGTCAGAACCAGGCTCTTGGCTGCCGATTCGACCGGCAGCCGGATCACGACGCGACCGCGGTGGGTTTCAAGCTTCTTGCCGAAGGTTTCATCGAACTTGATCTTGCCCGGCGGAATCACGGGCGCACCGAGCTGCACCGTGGCCGGGGCGACAGCAAAGGCGAATCGCTCGCGGTAGAGGTAGTAGCCCTCGGCCACCTGGAACACCACTTCGATGTGATGCGTGTCGAGCGCCCTCGCTTCGAAGCGAAACGCCTCTTCGGGCGTCAGGAAGTCACTGGCGGCCAACGCTGGCGTGCCGCAAAGGCCGTGCAAGGCGAGCAGTCCGGGGGCGAGGCAACGAAGCAGGAAAGCGGTCATGGTGTGAGGTGTCTGCGGCCGGCATGATGTGCCTGGCCCACGGGAGTCGAAGTACTGAGTCGCGGCAGACCGCACTGTCTTTCAACCGATCGATCGCAGGCGTGGCCCCGCCTGCCACGGGCGACGCTCAGTCGCTGAAGATCAATTGACGGGCTTTCGCCGCCGCTGCCGTGCCCTGGCGCTGCGCGATGTCGGCGATCACGCGATCAGCGACGGGCAACAGTGCCGCGGCGTCGGCTGCTTTCTCGACCGCCAGTGTCAGGCGGAATCCACTCAGTCCGAGCTCGCTCGAAATCAGGTGCGTCAGCCGCGCCGTGAGTTGTGCGTAGTCGGGCGTGGAGCGTTTGTCGATCACCACATCCATTTCGCGGTGGGTGTCGCCTGCCACGGCCATGTTGGCTGCATCCACGCGGCTGATCAAGCCGAGCTGGGCCAGCAGGCCGAAGTCGGCGGCGGTGATGCCCGCGATGCTGTTGAGCAGCAGCTCCTGGGAACGGTGACCGTCGATCAGCAACAGCAAGGTACGGCGTGCCCGCTCGCGCACGAGCGACCGCATGCTGATCTCGGCGCGGCCGATGTCGGTCTTGATCCAAATCATGCCCATCTCCGCTGACCCAAGGCGAGCACTTCCCGCCGTGCGCAGGTGCTCTTCACTGGCGATATCGGCTGTCAGGACGCCAGCCGCAGGCCCGAGTCGGTTGCGATGGCAACGGGATGTAAGTCTCAGGTCGTGCGATGGTGTCGGCGACGCTTCACCGCCTGCGCGGCCCGGGTCACCGCCTGCGCTGCAGCGTCACGCAGCTCCGGCGACGGTCCGCTGCTGCGCGTGGGCGTTTGCGTGCCCGATGCCCAGCGATCCGATGCGGCGATCGCACTGAGCGTCCAGGCGACAGCGATGAACAGGCCAACCCCACCGATCGCGCAGATCGCCAGCAGCACACCGTGTTCCCAAGGGTGCGTCACTGCCGCGAAGCCTGATGCGGTCAGCAACGCCAGTGCGAGCGCGCGCAGGCGCCCGGCAGTTCCGAACATCGAACCCAGTGCGGTGCCGTAGCTCAGCAGGAACACGAGCGCCAGCAGATGCTGAGTCAGCGTCAGTTGAACCAGGGTCTGGTGCAGTTCGCTCATGGCCGAATACTCCTTGCCGTGCAAAGCGAGCGTGCGCGCGTGGGCCACACATCGCAAGTGGTGCCGGGTTGGCAATCCGTGTGTCCGTGAAGCGCGTCACAGCAGCCGCCAACTCGCCCGTCCAGTACATGAGATGAGACTAGCCAGGCTTTATTTCAAGCACGTGGTGCAGGGCCATTCAACTGCGCAAGCGGCCTGGTCCGGGATGGCAATCGGCGGGCCCGCCCCTGCTGTCAGGGCGACGACATCGGCCAGGGGCGCTGCGTCGGCCGCATCTGCTCCCAGGCCTTGGCCAGCTGCAACACCCCGAGGTCGTCGAAGCGCCGACCGATGATCTGCAGCCCGATGGGCAGTCCCTCTGCGGTGTACCCCGCGTTGATGCTGGCCGCAGGCTGCTCACTCATGTTGAAGGGCAGGGTGTACGCAATGTGCTCGAACGGCCGAGCGGGGTCGTTGGTCGGGCAGGGCAACTCGGCGGGAAAGGCCGGAATCGGTGCGACCGGCGACAGCACGAAATCGAAGGGCTGGCACGCGGCCACGGTCGCAGCGCGCATCGCGAGGGTCTGGTGGTAGTCGTGCATGAGGTCGACGCCACCGACGTTGGACCCGCCTTCTGCCCAGGCAACGATGAAAGGCAGCACCCGGTCCTGCCCTTCGGCGTCGAATGCCTGAAGGTCGACCCACGCGCGAGTGCGCCAGAAGCGATCGATGCCGTCGGCCATCCCGCGGTCAATGAACGGTGCGAGCGGCTCGACGATGGCGCCAGCCTCCTCGAAGGCTCGTGCGGCTGATGTGATCGCCGCAATGACCTCTGGCAACGGTGGCAAGCCCCAGCCAGCGTCCAGCATCAGCCCGATGCGCAGGCCGCGCAGCTCGCGCCCGAGTGACATCCAATCGATGTGTTCGGCCGGCAGACTCATGTGGTCGCGCCAGTCGGGTTGACTCAGCACGGCCATCAACAGCGCCGCATCACTGACACTGCGGGTGATGGGGCCTGCCACCCGCGCGGGGTAGGGCGCACCGATCGGGACGCGGCCGTGGCTGGGTTTGAGTCCGAACACACCACACCATCCGGCGGGCAGCCGGATCGACCCGCCAATGTCGGTGCCCACCTGCAACGGGCCATAGCCGGCCGCTGTGGCGGCCGCCGCCCCGGCACTGCTGCCACCGGGTGTCCGCTGCAGATTCCAGGGATTTCGTGTCAGGGGGTGGAAGCTGGACAGTCCTGACGAGAGCATGCCGAGATCCGGCATGGTGGTCTTGCCCAAAATCACCGCACCGGCTTCGCGCATGCGGGCCGCGGGCGGCGCGTCAGCGCGTGCTGGCAGCAGCTTGGTGGCTGAACAACCCAGTGGAATCGGTACGCCGAGGGTGGCGATGTTTTCTTTCAGCAAGGCCGGTACGCCGTCGAGCAGGCCGAGGGGTTCGCTGCGCTGCCATCGGCGCTCAGACGCCTGCGCCGCAGCCAGCGCGCAGTCCGGATCGACCGCATAGGTCGCATTCAGGAGGGGCTCGCAGGCCGTGATGTGCGCCAGCACATCCGTGACCACATCGACGGGGCTCAGCGATCGGCGGCGATAGGCAGCCAGCAGTTCAAGGGCACCGAGCTGATGCAGCGCGGGCATGGGCGTTGGTGCCTCTGGTGTTGTTCGAGTCGGTCAGGTGTAACGCCCCTCGTTTTCAGCGAGTTCGCAACCTTCTATCAGGAACAGGCCGTCGGGTTGGCGCTCCAGCGTGTAAGTGGCCAGCCACGCAGCGCCTTGGGTGTCGGTCATCTGCACGCCCAGCACCACCACCCCGTCGATCAACTGTGGTTTGAGAAACGCCACCGACGCGGGGCGATACACCACCGCATAGCGTTTGCGCACCATGTTGATGAAGTTGTCCGGTGATCCCAGGTGTCTGCGCGCGCCGGGTGTTGCCAGCAAGAAGGCTCGGCGCGCGTCGTCGGCAGCAAAGGCATCGAGCTGCGCCTGCACCACCGCGCGCGCCTTGACGGCCAGAGCCGCCGGTACCTCTTCGGCGAACGCCGCTCCCGTGGCAAGGCTCAAGCCGACGCCGAGTGCGATCAGGGCGCGACGGCGGATCAGGACGGTATTCATGGCAACTCCAGAGAGCGACGTTCGGCCAGATCATGCCGCGAACGCGCAAAAAAAACATCTGTTACGTCCCGGCGTCTGTTCCGGATGCGTAAATGCGCACGCTGAGCGCGTTTTCAGTGGGTTTCAACCCCTGAACGCGGGGTGTCTGAGCCGGCAAGTGTCGTCCTGAAACTGTTACAAATGGACTTCCACGCCCAGCCGTTGAAACAGCGCCTAGACGCGCCGCTTAAAAGGCGCCGGCACCTCCGATCTGATGATGCAACCAACGGCTCGATATCCACGCTCGCATTTGTCGCTGTCCGCGATCGCGGATCGGCGCGACAGTGCCAGCCGCGCCATGCGTCGCCGTGATGATCGTGATCCGGTGGCGGAACTGCAATCGTTGCTGGACAAGCTGCCGTCGCTGGTGGTGCGGCTGCACCGTTCCGAGGCGGGACATTGGGCGGTGCCCTACGCCTGCAGCGCCTTCATCCGACTGTGCGGCATCTCGATGCAGGTGTTGCGTGCCGATGCCCGCGCTCTGGTGGATTGTGTGCACGCAGAAGACCTGCAGCGCATCGAGCGCGACTGGAACCAGGTGCTGGCCTCGGCCCAGCCCATCCATGAGTCCGTGCGCCTGCGTCGCCGCCACGGGCCGTGGAGCCGGTTCGACGCCAGCGCGCTGGCCGACCCGGCACCCGATGGCGGTGTCTACTGGAATGTGTTGCTGCGTCCGCAAACGTCGCCGGCGACCCTCGATGCAGATCTGCAGCAGCGGCACGAGCGCTGGCAGCTGGCGACTGCCGCCGCCGGCATCGGCGTGGTGGAGTTCGACGTGGCAGGCGGCACGTTGCAGCTCGACGCCGTCGCCTGCCGGCACCATGGCCTGGCCGAGGCGCCGCATGTGGTCGAGGTGGATGCCTGGATGGCGCTGGTGGTGGAGGCTGACCGCGCTGCAGCGCGTGCCCTGTGGCTGCCAACTGCGCTTGCGGAAGACCAGATGCGCGTGTCGCTCGGTGTCGATGCGGGCGCGCCGCACGGCCTGAGAACGTTGGAGTTCGTTCTGCAGGCCGTGGCTGGGCAGCAGCGGTTGGTGGGCACCTGCATGGACGTGACTCAGCGGCAATCGATCGACGCACTGAAGCGAGACAAGCTGGACGCCGAGAAGGCCAGCCGCAGCAAGAGCGAATTCATGTCGCGCGTCAGCCATGAATTGCGTACGCCTTTGAATGGCATTCTCGGCTTCGCGCAGCTGATGGCCTTGGACAGTGAAGCGCCTCTGGCGCCCGCGCAAGCCCAGCGCCTGGAAGTGCTTCGGCATTCCGGCTCGCGGCTGTTGTCGCTGATCGACCAGTTGCTCGAGGTCTCGCGCATCGAGCAGGGTCGACTGCGCCTGCGCCATCGGCCGATCGACGTGCGACAGCTGGTCGAACGCTGCGCGGACGAACTGACGCCGCTGGCCCAGCAGCGTGGCATTGAACTGATGGTGCAGATTGCGTCGGATGTCCCGGCAGTCCGTGCCGATGCCGACGCGCTGGAGCAGGTGCTGACGAACTTGCTGTCGAATGCCATCAAATACAACCGACCGAGAGGTCGGGTGCGGGTGCGCTTCGAAGCCGCAGAACAGGGCGTGCTGACCGTCGATGACACCGGCATCGGTATGACCGAGGAGCAACTCGGAAAGCTCTTCGAGCCGTTCAACCGCCTGGGCGCCGAGCGAACCGACGCCCATGGCAGTGGGCTCGGGCTGGCGATCACCCGCAAGCTCGTGCGCGCCATGGGCGGCAAGATCGATGTGCTCTCGCGCCCTGGCAAGGGCTCGCGGTTTGCGGTTTCGCTGCCGCTGGCGAAGGCCGGCAAGACCAAGCCGGTGCAGGACGTGCAGACGCAGCCGGAGTTTCCGTCGCTGTGGGACGGCGGCGTGGAACAGGTGGTGCTTTATGTGGAGGATGACGAAGTCAACACCATCCTGATGGAGCAGATTTTCCGCTCTCAGCCGAACTGGCGGCTGCTCACCGCGGCCAACGGGACCGAGGGCCTGGAGCTTGCCGACAAGCACGAATTGTCCTTGGTGCTGCTCGACCTGAACCTGCCGGGCCTGTCGGGCTTTGAGGTGCTGGAGCGCTTGCGGGCGCAGGAGCACACGCGGCATCTGCGCTGCATCGCCCTCAGCGCCGACGCCTTGCCGCAGCAGATCCAGCAGGCCGTGGCGGCGGGCTTTGACGACTACTGGACCAAGCCCATCGACGTTGCGGTGGTGATCGGCAAGCTGAAAGACGAATTCCGCTTGCTGGCGGAGGCGGGTTGAGACTCGCCCTACAGGAAAAAGCGGTATCCAGATGTATCTCCGCCCTGATAGTCTCAACCGGTTGTTTTTCGCAGTTTCAGCCGTGATGGGTGGCAGGAACCCACGGCGCCCGCTCAATTTCCAGGTCACGGTACCGATCTTTCGATCACGCCACGCCTGATCGGCAGGTTCGACGCCCGCATCCATGCCTCTCATCCCTGCCCAGCAACGCTCTGCCTCGACACCGGCCCGCTGCCGCGTGCGCGCTCGTGCTCCGGAGTGGCCGCGGTGACGGCCAAGCGCACCGTGCCCTACGCGATCTCAGGTGCGGGCACAGGCACCACGCCAACCAAGACGCGGACCGCGGCAACGCGCACCCCTCCGGCCGGTCCGTCCGCGAAACAAGGCGACGTTCCGCCTGCCGATATGTCGCCGCTGATCGACGGCTTGCTGGACGCTGCCTGGCTGGTCGAGCCGCAAACCCTGCGTGTGCTGGCAGCCAATGCGCAGGCCGCTGCGCTGATGGGCATCGACGTGCCATCGCTGTGTCGTACCGATGCGCTGGCCTTGGCAGCGACACCCCAAGATGTGGCGTTCTGGGAAGCGGCCCGCAGCGGTGTGATGGACGTCGCAGACGTGCAGACCGTGCTCAGCGGCTCCGACGGGAAGCTGGTGCCTGTGCTGCGGCGCGTCACCCGCATCAACCCCGGGGCGTTGTCGGATTCACGTCACGGTGTTTACCTGGTCGTCATGCGCGACCGTGGTCCGGAGCTGCGCGCGCAGGCCGAACTGGAGGAGCGCCTGTCGGAGTTGCGCGCCACCCTCGACTCGACGACCGACGGCATCCTGGTCCTGGACCTCGACGGCCGGATCGTCAACTTCAACCCTCGCTTTGCCGCACTCTGGGAGTTGCCCGAGGCTTTGTTGGCCGAGCGCGACGATGCTGCCGTGGCGGCCTGGATGCTGCGTCGCGTGGCCGATCCCGTGACTTACAGCAAACGTCTGCAGGGCCTCGCCGAGTCGTCTGCACTGGAGGGCACAGACCTGCTGACGCTGCGCAACGGCAGGGTGTTTGAACGCCGCACTCTGCCGCAGCGCAACCGGGGTCAGACCATCGGCCGCGTCTTCGCCTTTCGCGACGTGACCGAGAGTCATGCTGAATCACATCGATCACCGCCATCGTCCAGCAACGATGCGCTGACGGGACTGCCGAGTCGCCAACTGGTGGCAGATCGGCTCGACTATGCGCTGGCGCTGGCGCAGCGAGAGGGCATTGCCTTTGCGCTATTGCACCTGAACCTCGATCGATTCAAACCGATCAACGAGGCGCTCGGCCCAGCCGCTGGCGATCGTTTGCTGGTCGAAGTGGCCAGGCGGTTGACCACCACATCGCGGCAGGTCGACACCGTGTCCCGGCTTGGGGATGACGAGTTTCTGATGCTGCTGCACCAAGCCGACATGCAGCGCGCTGAAGGCGCGGCCCGTCGTGTCGTTGAAGCGCTACAGGCCCCGTTTGTCGTCGACGGGGTGAATCTGACGGTGACCGCCAGCATCGGCATTGCGCTGTATCCCGGTGATGGCAACACACCCGAGGAGTTGCTGCATGCCGCAGATGCGGCCATGGTCGACATGAAAGCCGCGGGCGGCGGGGGCTTCCGCCTGCATCACCAACGGGCTGGCGCGACCGTGGTCACCCTGCGCACCCGGATGAAGCTCGACCAGTCGATGCGCCAGGCGCTGGCGGCCGGCCGGTTCCGGCTGCACTACCAGCCACAGGTCGATCTGAAGAGCGGCGAGATCGTCGGCGCCGAGGCATTGATACGCTGGCGCGACCCCGAACTGGGCGATGTATCTCCCACCGAATTCATTTCGGTGGCCGAACGCAGTGGGTTCATCGTCGCGATCGGCGCCTGGGTGCTTCAGCAGGCGGTGCAGCAGGCCGCGGTGTGGCGTGCGCAGGGCCGGCAACTGCTGATGTCGATCAATGTCTCTGCGCTGCAGTTCCAGCAGGCCGACTTCGTCGACAGCGTCGCCCGCGCCTTGGCCGAGGCAGGGCTGGAGCCGCAGTGGCTGGAACTGGAGCTGACCGAGTCGATCCTGGTCCAGGACGCCCAGGAAGCATTGCACCGCTTACAGGCGCTGGCCGAGCTGGGCGTGAAGCTGGCCATCGACGACTTCGGCACCGGCTATTCCAGTCTGGCCTATCTCAAGCGCTTCCCGATCAGCCGGTTGAAGATCGACCGCAGCTTCATCAAGGGGCTGCCGGAAGATGAGGTCGATGTGGGCATCGTCAACGCCATCGTCAACCTGGGCAAGGCGCTCCACCTCGACATGGTGGCCGAAGGCGTCGAGACCGAAGCGCAGCGTGTGTTCATGCTGAAGACAGGCTGCACCCAGTACCAGGGCGGGCTGTGCGCGCCGGCCCTGGACGCCTTGTCGTTCGACGCGCTGCTCGATCGTGGTCCCGACTTCGAGCAGGACCTCCCGGACACGGGCGATTGGATCGAAAGCAGCTCCTGAGCTGACCTTTGTCAGGTGCACGCACGCGACGTGCACGTCAGAGAAATCGCTCCAGCAGACGACGCGAGCGCCGGTCCAGCGCGCGGCGATCGCGCACGATGAATTGAATGCCATGGCTGTCGGTGATCCGCAGCACGCCCGCGTTCAGGCGTCGGATGTCCTCCTCGCCTTTCAGCATGAAGCTGGCGTTCCCCCGATCGGTCTCCACCTGCCAGAGGCTGGGCGTCGAGAACGTCGACACCGAGACGATCCGGTGGATCACCGGGGTGAATTCGCGGCTCAGCAGCTCCTCGGAGATCAAATCGCGCAGCGGCGCGGCCAGGTCATCGAGCGCGTCGACCCAGGCGACTTCGCGGCCCTCGGCGTCCACCAGCGACAGTCCTTCGTTCGGCGCCGCGATCGGAAAGGCCCGTACCGGCACCACGGCCTCATGGCGCACCGCATCGGGCGTGGTCAGCACCAGCTGCCCGTGGGCGTCACGCTCCAACTGGAAGGGCGCCGCGCTCATGCGGGCAACCCGCTGTGAGGCACCCAGTCATCAGCCGCTGCTTGGCGCGCTTGGGCTTCGTGCAGACGCCAATAGGCGCCGTGCCGCGCCATCAGCTCATCGTGGGGGCCGACCTCGACGATCTGGCCGCGGTCCATCACGACCAGCCGATCGGCCTTGCGCAACGTGGACAACCGGTGCGCGATGGCGATCGTCGTGCGGCCCTGCACCAGGTTGTCGAGCGCGTTCTGGATTTCCTTTTCGGTCTCGGTGTCCACCGATGACGTGGCTTCGTCGAGGATCAGGATGCGTGGATCGATCAACAGCGCCCGTGCGATGCTGATGCGCTGGCGCTCGCCACCAGAGAGCCCCTGGCCGCGTTCGCCCACCAGTGAGTCGTAGCCCTGCGGCAGCCGCAGGATGAATTCGTGCGCGTGCGCGGCGCGCGCCGCAGCGACGATGTCCGCGCGACTGGCGTCCGGGCGGCCATAGGCAATGTTTTCGGCGATCGTCCCAAAGAACAGGAACGGCTCCTGCAGCACCAGGCCGATGTGGCGCCGGTAGTCAGCCACGCCGTACCGACGAATGTCGATGCCGTCGACCTTGATGGCGCCGTCGGTCACGTCGTAGAAGCGGCAGATCAGGTTGACCAGCGTGCTCTTGCCCGAGCCGCTGTGGCCGACCAGCCCGATCATCTCCCCGGGCTGGATGTCGAGCTGCAGCCCACGGATCACCGAGCGGTTGCCGTATCGAAATCCAATGCCCGCGAGTTCGATGCGGCCCTGCGGCTGCGACAGGGGCACCGGCGCCGCCGGCTCGGGCACGTTCGAGACGTGGTCGAGGATGTCGAAGATGCGCTTCGCACCCGCCGCGGCCTTCTGCGTGACCGAGACGATGCGGCTCATCGAATCGAGCCGACCATAGAAACGGCCGATGTACGCGATGAAGGCCGTCAGCACACCGACGGTGATCTCGTTCTTCGACACCTGCCAGATCCCGAAGGCCCAGACCACCAGCAGGCCGATCTCGGTCAGCAGCGACACCGTGGGCGTGAACAGCGACCAGGTCTTGTTCAGTCGGTCATTGACCTGAAGGTTGCTCTGATTGGCCACCTTGAAGCGCTGGGCTTCGCGACCTTCCTGCGCGAAGGCCTTGACCACACGGATGCCGGGAATGGTGTCCGCCAGCACATTCGTCACTTCGGACCAGACGCGGTCGATTTTCTCGAAGCCGGTGCGCAGACGGTCGCGCACCGTGTGAATCATCCAGCCGATGAACGGCAGCGGCAGCAGCGTGACCACCGCCAGCCAGGGATTGATCGAGAACAGGATGACCGCCGTCATCACGATCATCAACACGTCGGTGGCGAAATCGAGTGCGTGCAGCGACAGAAAGACGCAGATGCGATCTGTTTCGCTGCCGATGCGCGCCATCAGATCGCCGGTGCGCTTGCCGCCAAAGTAGTCGAGCGACAACTGCAGCAGGTGCTCGAAGGTCGCGGTGCGCAGGTCGGCGCCGATCCGCTCGCTGACCAGCGCCAGCAGGTAGGTCCGCGCCCAGCCCAGGCCCCAAGCCAGCACCGCTGCCAACAGCAGGCCGCCCAGGTAGAGCGCCACATGCATCGGATCGATCTGCTGGCCGTTCTGGAACGGGATGAGGATGTCGTCCATCAGCGGGATGGCCAGGTACGGCGGCACCAGCGTGGCGGCGGTCGACGCCAGCGTCAGGGCGAAGCCTGCCGCCAGCGGCTTGCGGTAGGGGCGGGCGAAGCGCCACAGCCTGAGCAGCACCCAGGTCGAAGGCACGGTCTGCACCTCGCGGCTGCACACGGGGCAGTCGTCGTTGTCAGGCGGCAAGGGCGCCTTGCATGACGGACACAGCGCGGGCTCATCGGCGCTCGGATCGGCAGCAGCCAACCCGCCCGAAGCGGAGCGCTGACGCTGCTGCAGTTCAAACAAGGTTGCCAGGCGCATTGCGTAGACGTTCTGCGCCAGCGTGAAACGCCAAACGGCCAGCCTGCCACGGTCGTCATGCAACGCGAGGGTGCCGACGCCTCCGTGGTCGTTGTGCCGGAGGTGAAGCCGCCCGGCATCGGAGTCGTCCAGTCGCCAACTCGTCCACGTGGACCGGATGGCGTCTGGCTGCTGCTGCAGCGCCAGCAGCCTGCGGTCGGTCAGCACCAGCTGGCCCTCGGAAAAATGCAGTGTCGGCGTCAGGTCAACCGGCAGTGACGCGAGCGCGTTCTCATCGGACTCCAGCGGTACAGCGTCCGAGTTCATGGCGGCGGGCAACCCTGGAGTGAGGACTTGACTGGAATGGGAATGCTGCATGTGACGGTCGCACCGTTGGCGGGACAGATGACCTGACCATCGAACGGGGCCCGCGATTCTCGCCGAGCGGCCCGCCTTGAGAACCCCATCCCTCCAACATGAAGAAATTCGACGACATACGCCTGCTTCGCGTCACCTACTTGCGGGGCCCCAATATCTGGACCTACCGCCCCGCGCTGGAGACCTGGCTGGATCTGGGCGAACTGGAAGATCACCCGAGTCACCTGCTGCCGGGCTTCAACGAGCGTCTGGTCGCGCTGCTGCCGGCCCTGGTCGAGCACCACTGCGGTGTGGGTGAGCGAGGCGGTTTCCTCGAGCGACTGCAAACAGGCACCTGGGCGGGCCATGTGCTCGAGCATGTGGTGATCGAACTGCTGAACCTCGCCGGCATGCCCACAGGCTTCGGTCAGACCCGCAGCACCTCGCAGCGTGGCGTCTATCGCATGGTGTTCCGTGCGCGCGACGAGCACGTCGCCCGAACGGCGCTCGCGGCCGGTCACCGCCTGATCATGTCCACGATCAACGACGTGCCCTTCGATCTGACGGCTGCCGTCGAGCAGATCCGCGAGAAGATCGACGACTGCTACTTCGGCCCCAGCACGGCCAGCATCGTGGCTGCAGCGACCGAGCGGGGCATTCCTCACATCCGCTTGAATGCCGGCAACCTGGTGCAACTGGGCCATGGCGCACGGCAGCGCCGCATCTGGACGGCTGAGACGGACAAGACCAGCGCCATCGCCGAGGGCATCGCTGGCAACAAGGATCTGACCAAATCGCTGCTGAAGTCGTGCGGCGTGCCAGTGCCTGAGGGCGAGGTGGTCGACGGCCCCCAAACCGCCTGGGAGACTGCCCTGGACATAGGCTTGCCAGTGGTGGTCAAGCCGTTGGACGGCAACCACGGCCGGGGGGTCTCCCTCGAGTTGACGGAACGCGCCGATGTCGAGGCCGCCTTCAAGGTGGCCGAGGCCGAGGGCAGTGACGTCATCGTCGAGCGGTTCATTCGTGGCGACGAGCACCGCCTGCTCGTGGTGGGTGGCAAGTTGGTGGCCGCAGCCCGGGGCGAAAGCCTCTGGATCGTTGGCAATGGCCGCGACAGCGTTGTCCAGCTGATCGACAACCAGCTCAACAGCGACCCCCGCCGCGGCGAGGCCGAAGCATTCCCGCTGGAGACCATCATCCTGGACCGGGAGCCGGCCATGCGACTGCTGCTCGAGCGCCAGGGGCTGTCTGGCGACTCCGTGCCGGTCGATGGCCAGCGTGTGCTGGTGCAGCGCAACGGCAACGTCGCCATTGATTGCACCGATGATGTCCATCCCGACGTGGCCCATGCGGCGTCGCTGGCCGCTCGTGTGGTGGGCCTGGACATCGCCGGCATCGACATGGTGGCTGAAGACATTTCCCGGCCGTTGCATGTGCAGGGCGGCGCGGTGGTTGAAGTGAATGCGGGGCCCGGTTTGCTGATGCACCTGAGGCCCGCAGAAGGCACGCCGCGACCCGTGGGCCAGGCGATCGTCGACCACCTGTTCCCCGAAGACGAAGACGACGGCAAGAGCGGCCGCATCGACATCGTCGGCATCGCCGGATCAGTGGGCACGCACACGATGGCCAGATTGGTGGCCTGGTTGCTGCACCTGAGTGGCCGCCGGGTCGGCCTGGCCTGCCGCGACGGGTTGTTCCTGGGCAACCGCCAGATCGACCGCAGCGACGGCGCGCGCTGGGAGGCGGGCCACCGGCTGCTGATGAACCGCAGCGTGGACGCGGTGGTGGTCGAGAACGGTGCACCATCGGTGTTGAATGATGGATTGGCGTACGACCGCTGCCATGTCGGGGTGGTCACCGATCTGACGCTGGCGCCCCATGACGCCGCGGTGTTGGCGACCCATGATGTCTTTGGCTCCGATCAATTGGCCAAGGTGCTCCGCACCCAGGTCGATGTGGTGGCGACCAGCGGCGTCGCGGTGTTGAATGCCGCCGACTCCCGGATCGCCGACATGGCCTCGCTGTGTGACGGCGACGTGATCTTGTATGCCGGTGACAGCGACAACCATGCGCTGGCAACCCACCGCGCGGCCGGTGGGCGCTGTGTCTACCTGCGAGACGGCTGGGCCGTGCTGGCAGCGGGCTCGGCCGAAACGGTGTGTGCCCATGTCGAGCATGCCGTCCGCCGGTTCACTGCGCCTGCGAACGCGGCGCTGCCCGTGGCCGATCCAGCCGAGGTGCTGCTGGCCTCCATCGCCACGGCCTGGGCCCTGGGCATCTCGCCTGAGCTAATGGCGGCCGGCATCGAGACGTTTCCGGTGGCAGTCGCCACCGGCGTGATCGCTGCGGTTCAAGCCACGCCCGAGGCGGCGCCGAACGCCTCGGCAGCGTTGTCGGTGGCCGCATCCACTGCGCCGCAACTGGCCTCGGTCTGACCTGGTATTAGCGCTTGGCCGAGGGGTCGGGCAGAAAGCACTTTCGATGAAAGTCACCCGCGTCCGCGCGCTCCGCGGCCCCAATCTCTGGACTCGCCACACCGCCATCGAGGCGGTGGTGTCCTGTACGGCACCCGAGTGCATGCTGGAAAACATGACCGGATTCGAGGCCCGTGTGCGCGCGCTGTTTCCGGCGATCGGCGCCTTGCAGGCGTCCAGCCAGCAGCAGCCGAAGTCGCTGGCGCACGTCCTCGAGTCGGCAGCGCTGGCCTTGCAGGCGCAGGCCGGCTGCCCGGTCACCTTCAGCCGCACGTCGGCCACCGTGGATCCCGGGACCTACCAGGTCGTCGTTGAATACAGCGAAGAGGCCGTCGGCCAACTCGCGTTCGAGCTGGGTCAGGCCTTGGTCAAGGCCGCGGTTCACAACCGGCCGTTTGATGTTGATTCAGCCATAGAGCAACTGCGCGCCACCCATGAAGACGTGCGCCTGGGCCCCAGCACGGGCGCCATCGTCGATGCCGCTGCGGCGCGGGGCATTCCCTGGCGCCGACTGACGCAGGGCAGCCTGGTGCAGTTCGGCTGGGGCTCGCGCCAGCGCCGTATCCAGGCCGCAGAGGTCGATGCCACCAGCGCGGTGGCCGAATCCATTGCGCAGGACAAGGATCTGACCAAGACCCTGTTGCTTGCCGCAGGCGTGCCGGTGCCTTATGGCCGTCCGGTGTCGAGTGTGGAAGAAGCCTGGGCCGTGGCCTTGGAAATCGGGCTGCCCGTGGTCGTCAAACCGCAAGACGGTAATCAGGGCAAGGGCGTCACCGTCAGCATCGTGAACCGCGAGCACCTGGAGGTTGCCTACCGCGTGGCCGCCGAAATCGGCGAAGTGATGGTCGAGCGCTTCCTGCCAGGCAGCGACTATCGGTTGCTGGTGGTCGGTGACCGCATGGTCGCCGCCGCAAGACGCGATCCGCCGCAGGTGCTGGGTGATGGCGAACACACCGTGCGTCAGCTGGTGGATCAGGTCAATGCCGATCCGAAACGCAGCGATGGACATTCAACCTCGCTGACCAAGATCCGCTTCGACGACATCGCGGTGGCGCGTCTCGGTGAGCAGGGGCTGACGCCTGAGTCAGTGCCCGCCAAGGGTCGCCGTGTCGTGCTGCGCAACAACGCCAACCTGAGCACCGGCGGCACCGCGACCGACGTCACCGACAGCGTGCATCCTGAACTGGCAGCGCGCGCAGTGACCGCGGCCCAAACCATCGGGCTGCACATCTGCGGCGTCGATGTGGTGTGCGAGAGCGTGCTGCGCCCGCTGGAAGAACAAGGCGGTGGCGTGGTCGAGGTCAACGCGGCGCCGGGGCTGCGCATGCATCTCGCGCCCTCCTATGGCAAGGGCAGGCCGGTCGGTGAAGCCATGATCGCCAGCCTGTACCCCCACGGCGAGGACGGCCGGATTCCGGTGGTGGCGGTGACGGGCACGAATGGCAAGACGACGACCGCCCGGCTGATCGCCCACCTGTTTTCGACCAGCGGCCTGCGGGTGGGCATGACCAACACCGATGGCGTCTATGTCGAAGGGCGACAGATCGACAGTGGCGACTGCAGCGGTCCCAAGAGTGCGCGCAACGTGCTGATGCACCCCGATGTCGATGCCGCCGTGTTCGAGACCGCCCGCGGCGGCGTGCTGCGTGAAGGGCTGGGCTTCGACCGTTGCCAAGTGGCGGTGGTCACCAACATCGGCAGCGGCGATCACCTGGGCCTGAACTACATCACCACCGTCGAAGACCTGGCGGTGCTGAAGCGGGTGATCGTGCAGAACGTGGCGCCGGCCGGCTATGCCGTGCTCAATGCCACCGACCCGAACGTGGTCGCCATGGCCGCCAACTGCCCAGGTGAGGTGATCTTCTTTGCGGCTGATCGCCAGCACCCGGTCATGGTCACGCACCGTGCGCAGGGACATCGGACGGTCTGCGTCGAGGGCGAGTGGCTGGTGGCATCGCAGGGCGCCTGGCGCGAACGCGTCGCGCTGCGCGACGTGCCGCTGACGCGCAACGGTGTGATCCGTTTTCAGGTCGAGAACGTGATGGCTGCGATGGGCGCCGCCTGGGGTGCGGGTTTGGCCTGGGATGCGGTGCGCCGCGGCTTGGCCAGTTTCTCGGGCGATGCCGACAACGTGCCTGGCCGCTTCAACGTGATGAACTATCGCGGTGCCACCGTCATTGCCGACTACGGTCACAACCCGGACGCGATGCGCGCATTGGTTTCGGCGGTGGAGGCGTTGCCTGCGCAGCGGCGATCGGTGGTGATCAGCGGTGCAGGCGACCGCCGCGACGAGGACATCCGAGCGCAGACGCAGATCCTCGGCAACGCCTTCGACGAGGTGCTGCTGTACCAGGACGCTTGCCAGCGCGGGCGAGCCGACGGCGAAGTGATCCGGTTGCTGCGCGAGGGCCTGGAAGGCGCAAAGCGCACGCGGCAGATCGAGGACATCCGCGGCGAATTCGTCGCCATCGACCGTGCGCTCGATCGCTTGAAGCCGGGTGATCTGTGCCTGGTGCTGGTCGATCAGGTCGATGAAGCGCTCGCCCATTTGGCCCAAAAAGTCGCTGCAGCCTGACGCGCTCCAACCCACTCCTCCAGGCGGCACCCCCGAAAGGGGGCCATCGCCAGATGGATTCTCTTCCGCTCGCCTGGAACAGATCATTCGCGCCCAGACACCCGCTGCGCGGGCCGAGCGGGGGGCGACAGATGAAATTCGAAGACCGAGTCGATGGCGACTACCGGATCTACGCCGGCGCGTTGGATGTTCTGCGTGGCGACGGGTACATCGCTGCGGTGGTCGTCAACCGCATGAGTCGGCAGCACCTCAGAGGCCAGGAGGTTTTTCGCGACGAAAGTCTGGCTTGCGGTCACCGATGGCCGTCCGCGGATGAGGCTCTGATGTTTGCGCTGTGCAGGGCGCGAGAGTGGATTGGTCAGCAGGCTCAGCAAGCGCCCGAGCGCGGCGACCAACGCACCATGCAGGCCTGAGGGAGCCTCCGAATTGATTGACCAGCAGGCCTGCCAACACCAGGCCCACGCCTGACCACTGCGCCAGGTTGAGCTGTTCAGACAGAAAGAACCAGCCAGCCCACAGCCCGACCACGGGCACCAACAGCGAAAACGGTGCGATGCGTCCGGCCGCATGCCGCTGTAGCAATCGCATCCACAGCGAGTACCCCACCAGCGTGGCCAGCAGCGAGAGGTAGGCCACGGCCGCCCATTCGCTCACACCCATCGCCGCCACCGAGTACCAACTCGCCTCGACACCATCGAGCCCGATCGCCAGGGCGAGGAAAGGCAACACCGACACGGCGCTGCTCCAGACGATGAACTGGAACGGGTCGATCGGCGTTGCACTGCGCCCCATCAGACGCACGAGCAGGTTCGAGCCTGCCCAGGACAAGGCGGCTGCCAACGTCAGCACGAAGCCCAGCAGCGTCATCTCACGTGGGCCGTTGCCATGGCTTGCGGCAATCAGCCCAAGCCCCGCCGCAGCGATCAGCAATCCCAAGCCGTGGTGCAAGCGGGCTCTCTCGCCCAGAACCGGAACAGCGAGCAGCACGGTGAACAGCACCTGCGCCTGCAGCACGGTCGAGGCCAGCCCCGAGGGCATGCCGAAGTGCAGGGCGGTGAAGAGCAGGCCGAACTGCCCGAGTCCCTGCAGCACGCCGTAGCTCACGATGAAGCCCCACGAGGTGCGCGGTCGCGGAATGAACCACAGCAGCGGCAGTGAGGCCAACGCGAAGCGCAGGGCGCCGAGCATCATCGGGCTCACGGCGGACAGTGCCCGCTTCATCACGACGAAATTCAGTCCCCAGATGATCACGACCGTGAGCGCGGCGAGCAGGTCTCCCCGCGACAGGCCACGGCTCATCGGCGGGCCAGGAAAGCGTCGTACAGGGTGACGAATTCGTCCTCGCGCTCGAAGTAGGGCAGGGCCCCCGTGGGCATGATGTCGAATGTCCAGTTCGAACGATCGGTGTAGGCGGACTTGTGGCGGTAGTCGGTGAAGTCGCCGCGCACGCCATGAACCATCCACACCGGCATGGCCAGCGACTGATACACCCGCGTGATGTCAGCGCTGAACAGATGGGCGCTGACGAACCAGTACGGCGCGAACTTGGCGCCAGGTTGGCGCGTCGTCAGCACGTCGTAGTCCAGCAGCCCTTCGTCGATGTTCGAACTGCCCCAGGTCTTCTTCAGGAAGTAGCGGATCACCGAGCGCTTGGTCAGCCAGCGGTAAAGCCCGTCACTCCACCGGGGGTTGAAGAACATGCGGCGCAGCCAGGCGATGCCGCGGTGGCTGCCGGGGGGGGCATTGAATGGCGCGCCGCGGTTGAAGCCGGTCGGGCTGACCAGGGCGACGCTGCGAAACCGCGCGGGGGCCTCCTGAGCCGCACGTGCGGCGTATTCGCTGGACAGCGAGACGCCGATCACATCGATGGCCACATCACCATGCACGCGCTGGATCTCGGCCACCATCGCATGCACCGCATCGGTCATCAGCCGGGGCAGATACGGACGATCGCTGCGCTCAGAAAATCCAAAACCCGGCAGATCTGGCGCGTACACCGGGCGCTGTTGTCGGTAATGCTCGAAGAGCGGCTTCACTTCATAGGCTGACGCCGAGGCATTGATGCTGTGCAGCAGCAGCAACGGCCGGGTGTCGGTACGGGCCGTCGCATCAACCGTCGGCCCAGCAACGTAATACGACAGCCGACCGGCGATGCCGTCGATCTCCACGCGCTCGCCGGATACCGCTGGCGGCAAGGCGGGGGCGTTGTGCAGGCTTGATGTCGGTGGCATCAGCACCACCGAGGCGAGCGTGCGGAAGCCGCCGTCATGGCCGCCTGAACACCACCACATGCTGCCAAGGCAGCGTGCGGGCAGTGCGTTCCCAGACCAGCGCCTGATCGGCGGCTTCCAGCCGAACCTGTTGTTCCGTCATCTTGTGCAAGGTCTTGATCGGAACGCTGAAGTCTTCGCCTCGGTACTCGACGAACACCACGCGTCCGCCGGGTCGCACCGCGCGCACGATGCTCGCCAGCACTTCCTGCGGATACGCCAGCTCGTGATAGACGTCGACCATGATGGCCAGATCGACCGATGCCTCGGGCAGTTTCACATCGTCCTCGGCGCCCAGCACCGGAACGATGTTGCCGTAGCCAGGTCGCTTCGCGGTCGTCTCGAGTACGTGCAGCATCTGGGGCTGTACTTCGACCGCAAAGATCTTGCCTTGGGGGCCGACCTGCAGGGCCATGCGCCGCGAGTAGTACCCGGTGCCGGCGCCGACATCGGCCACATTCATGCCAGGCTTCAACGCCAGTTCTGCCATCAGCAGGTCGGCTCGTTCTTCCTTCTGCCGCTCGGTCCGCTCAAGCCACGCGGCACCATCGAACCCCATCATCCGGGCGATTTCGCGCCCACGGTAAGCCTTGCCGATCCCATCTGCGCTCGGCGGCACTGACAAGTAACGCTCGGCCGGCGGCGCAGGGGTTGCTCCTGTCGAGCCGAGGTCTGACAGCGGGACCAGCAGCAGGATCAGCACGGACAGCCATGTGCAGCGCATGAAGGCTGGTGTTTTGCCCATGATCAGCAATCCGATCTGACGTGGTGGCTGAAGAAGCGCCACATCTCGCGTGTGGCATCGGGGCCGCTCGGGTCGGTGTAAGAACCTTGCGTACTCCCGCCCGACCAGGCGTGCCCGCCGCCATGGACGACCCAGTGCTCGGCTTGTGGGGGCTGCTCTGCTGCCGTGAGGTAGACCGTGCGTGTGTAGCGGCGGCCCTGCGCCGACACCCCCTGCGCCATCACCGAAGCCGTGGCGGAATTGGCATCGCCCTGCTTCGCGTCGCCCAGCGCCACCGCGACGGCTTGTGTGCCATTTCCAGGGTGGACCACCGCATCGCCATCACCGTGGAACACGATCGTGGGCCTCGGCGTGTGAGCGTGGGCCGCACTCGGCGCCGAGGTAGGCGTCTTGGGTCCATTTTTCATCGCTGACAAGGCCGATATCAGATCGTTCGCGACGCCACTCGCCAGCCCAGAGTGAATGCCAACCGCGACGTAGAGGTCCGGATAGGCCTGGCCCAGGATCGCGGCCATCGCCCCGCCGGCGGACAGCCCAGCGACATAAACACGGCGCGCATCGAGTCCGTGCTGCGCGATCACGGCACGCGTCATTCCGGCCAGCACCGCCGCCTCACCGTGGCCGCGCAACTGATGGTTGGGCTGGAACCAATTCCAGCACCGCTGCGGGTTGGCGTCCTGGGCCTGCGCAGGGTAAAGCACCGCAAAGCCCTGCTCACGCGCCAGCGCGCTCATGCCTGTGCCGAGCGCGAAGTCGGCAGGCCCCTGGGTGCAGCCGTGCAACATGACGACCAGCGGCGAGGGCGAGCCCATTGGCGAGTTCGAAATATTGGGTGGAAGGTAGAGCAGGTAGTCGCGGGTCAATCCGGCTTCGCTGTGGGAGCCGGTGAGCGTCGAGCCATCGACCTGTGCTGGGGTTCGTGCCGCAGGGGGAGTGTCGAGCTCGGCAGTCTCTCGCGTCGTGACGCAGCCCTCGATCACTTCACCGTCTGGGGTTGCGGCCGATGCCTGAGACTGCGCGGAAGGCGGGCGCCCCAGCGCTTGCTGAATGGTCTTTGTGGCTTCTGTCAGCTTGCCCATGCGGGTCAGCCGAGTCGCCTCCGTCATCCAGCGTTGGAGGGCTTCGGGCATGGTGACTTTCGGGAGAGCGCTCATTTCAGCCGCCCGGCCAGCGCGCGTTTGACTTCGGGGCTGGCGTGCAGCGCACCGAGCACCTCGAGCGCCTCGATCGTCTCCAGCGCCAGTTCGGGGGTCACATCATCGGCAATGGATGCCAAGCCCACGACCCGCAGGGTCAGCTTCTGCCGTGAGCGCTGCAGGTTCTGCAGGTCTTCGCGGCTGATGTGCTGCAGGCCCAGCACGAGCATCTTGCGGGCCACCACCTGCTTGAGCGCATCGCTGTGCTGCGTCAGCTGGTTGCGGATGGCGGTGCGGATGAAATCGGTGCGGTTGCTGTAGAAGCCTTCGCTCACCAGCAAGTCGACCTGCCCCAAGTCGACATGTCCGAGGTTGATGGTGATCTTCTCCGAATCCGTGGTCCTCGCCATGCGGCCGGGCCTCGCCTGCAACTCGCTCTGAAGCTTGCGCGCGCTGGCCTTGGCGCGTGGCTCCGGTGTGCGAGTGGCGACAGTTGAATTCATGCGACTCACTGTAGCACCATCCAATAACCATCCAGTGGGATGGTAAATGTTCGTTGTGAGTCCGCGCCTGGCCTGAGAATGCGCCGACCGTGCCGACCCCGACCTTTCCATGAATTCCACGGCATCGCCGACGCCCTGGTGGTCTGCGCTGTCAGCGCTGAAGCGGGATCGCTTGTTCTGGCTGCTGCTGCTGGTGCTCGCTGCGCTGACGCTGGCCCAGCCGCAAAAGCTGGGCGACTATCCCTCGCTGGTCGATTGGCCGACGATGGCCGCGTTGACGGCGCTGCTGGCGCTGACGCAGGCGGTGGAGTCCAGCGGGGCGCTGTCTCGTCTGGGCCGATGGCTGGTGGCGCGCCTGTCGACCGAGCGAGTGGCCGCGATGGGCCTGGTCACGGCCTCCGCGCTGCTGTCTACGCTGCTGACCAACGATGTAGCGCTGTTCGTCATCGTGCCGCTGACGCTGGGGCTGTGCCGCATCAGCTCCTTACCCGCCACGAAGCTGATCGTCTTCGAGGCGCTGGCGGTCAACGCGGGCTCGGCCTTGACGCCGATCGGCAATCCGCAGAACTTGTTCCTGTGGCAGCTGTCGCAGGTGTCGTTCGCCGAATTCACCTGGCACATGACGCCCTTGGTGGCGGTGCTGTTCACGCTGTTGCTGGGGCTCACCGCACTGGTCTTTCGCAGGACACCCCTGAACGTCACCGCCCCTGACCTTGCGCCCGCACTCGACCGCCCGCTGCTGGGGGTCGCGCTGGCGCTGTACGGGCCCTTCCTGTGGGCGACCGATCGCGGCGACGCCGCCTGGGGCTGCGCCGTTGTCGTCGGCGTGCTGCTGTTGATGCGGCCGCGCGTGCTCGCCCGGGTCGATTGGGGTCTGCTGCTGGTGTTCGCGCTGATGTTCATCGACCTGCGGCTGATTGCCGGTCTCGATGCGGTTCGTGGTGCGATGCGCAGCCTGGGTCTGGCCGACCCCCAGAAACTCTATGCCGTTGGCATCGCCGCTTCGCAATTGATCAGCAACGTGCCGGCCACCATCGCGCTGGCCGAGTATTCGCGTGACTGGCGGGTGATGGCCTATGCGGTGAACGTCGGTGGCTTCGGTGTTGTTGTTGGCTCGCTCGCGAACCTGATCGCGCTGCGCATGGCGGCCGACGCCCGCGCCTGGCTGAGCTTCCATCTGTACGCCGTGCCCTGCCTGCTGGTGGCCGGCGCGGTCGGGTATGGCTTGCTGTTCGCCGAGCACCTGCCTGGGCCTTGAAGCTCGGTTGCCCAACCCCATATCCACCCTCCTGAGCTAGTACTCACCTCCGCGACCATGACCAAACAAACGCTCTCCTTCCAAGCCGAAGTCAAGCAGATCCTGCACCTTGTCACCCACTCGCTGTACTCCAACAAGGAAATCTTCCTGCGCGAGCTGATTTCCAATGCGTCAGACGCCTGTGACAAGCTGCGCTTCGAGGCGCTGAACCGGCCCGAGCTGTATGAAGATGCGCCGAACCTCGACGTTCGCATCAGCTTCGATGCCGAGGCGAAGACGCTGACGATCCGCGACAACGGCATCGGCCTCAGCGCGGACGAAGCCGTGGCCAACCTGGGCACGATCGCCAAGAGCGGCACCCGCGAGTTCATGTCCAAGCTCGATGGCGACCAGAAGAAAGACGCGCAGCTGATCGGGCAATTTGGCGTCGGCTTCTACAGCGGCTTCATCGTGGCGGACCGGATCACCGTCGAATCGCGTCGTGCGGGCACGGCGACAAGCGAAGGCGTGCGCTGGAGCTCCGAAGGCACCGGTGACTTCGAGATCGAGACCATCGAGCGCGCCGAACGCGGCACCGATGTGATCCTGCACCTGCGCGACGGCGAGGACGAGTTCCTCAGTGGCTGGAAGCTGAAAGCCATCATCAGCAAGTACTCCGACCATGTGTCGTTGCCGATCCTGATGCGCAAGGAAGAGTGGGATGCCGAGGCCGGCAAGCAGGTCACCCTCGACGAATGGGTGCCGGTCAACAAGGCCGCAGCGCTCTGGACGCGCAGCAAGAGCGACATCACCGAAGAACAGTACAACGAGTTCTACAAGCAGATCAGCTACGACACCGAAGCGCCGCTGGCCTACACCCACAACCGTGTCGAAGGCCGCAGCGACTACACGCAGCTGCTATACATACCGGCGAAGGCGCCGTTTGATCTGTGGAACCGTGACAAGCGCGGCGGCGTGAAGCTGTACGTCAAGCGCGTCTTCATCATGGACGACGCCGAGGCGCTGATGCCGGTCTATCTGCGCTTCGTGAAGGGCGTGATCGACAGCGCTGATTTGCCCCTGAACGTCAGCCGCGAGCTGCTGCAGGAAAGCCGCGACGTACGCGCGATCCGTGAGGGCTCGACCAAGCGCGTGATCAGCATGCTCGAAGCCTTGGCGAACAGCGAAGACGAGGCCGAGCGCGCCAAGTACAAGGCCTTCTGGCGCGACTTCGGTCCGCTGTTGAAAGAGGGTGTTGGCGAAGATCATGCGAACGTCGAGCGGCTCTCGAAGCTGCTGCGCTTCGCCTCGACGCATGCCGACGAAGACGTGTCATTCGCCGATTACCTGGGCCGAATGAAGGAGGGCCAGGAGGCGATCTACTACGTGACGGCCGACAGCCTGGCCGCGGCGAAGGGCAGTCCGCAGCTGGAGATCTACCGCAAGAAGGGCGTCGAGGTGCTGCTGCTGACCGACCGTGTCGACGAATGGATGCTCAGCCACTTGCACGAGGTGGAAGGCAAGCCGCTGCAGAGCGTGGCCAAGGGCGCGGTCGATCTGGGCGCGCTGCAAGACGAGGAAGAAAAGCGCCAGGCCGAGCAGGCCGCCGACGCCTTCAAGCCGGTGATCGAGCGGCTGAAGGCGTCGTTGAAAGATCGCGCGAAAGATGTGCGGGTGACCACGCGCCTGGTCGACTCGCCCGCTTGTCTCGTGGTGGACGACGGTGACATGAGTGGCCACTTGGCGCGGCTGCTGAAGCAATCGGGGCAGACCGGCTTGCCGTCGTCATTGCCCACGCTGGAGATCAATGTCCAGCACACGCTGGTCAGCTCGCTGGAGCAGAGCCCGCACTTCGACGATCTGGCGCAGATCCTCTTCGATCAGGCGGTGTTGGCCGAAGGCGGCCAGCTCGAAGATCCGGCCGGTTATGTCAAGCGTGTCAACCGGCTGTTGACGCCAGCCTGACTCCAGACCTCACGGCGCGGCAACTTGCTGTCTGAGTTGCTGCGCCAGTTGCTGCCAGTAGCCGCTGGTACCAAACCACGGAAAGCTGGGTGGGAAGGCCGGATCGCGCCAGCGCTTGGCCAACCAGGCGCTCTGGTGAACGATGCGCAGCGTGCGCAAGGGCTCAATCAGGGCGAGCTGGCGGTCGTCGAAGTCCATGAACTGCTCGTAGCCGGCGAGCAGTGAGCGAAGCTGCAGCTTGGCCGCAGCCTCGTCGCCAGGCAGCAGCATCCACAGATCCTGGATGGCCGGGCCCATCAGGCAGTCATCGAGGTCAACGAAGTGCGGGCCGGCATCGGTCCACAGCACGTTGCCGACATGGCAGTCGCCGTGCAGGCGGATCGGGTTCAGGTCACCAATGCGGTCGAACGCGCGCTGCACCTCGGTCAGCGCCGCGTTGACGGCATCGTGCCATTCGGGTTCGACCTCCGACGGGATGTGGCCGTGCGCGAGCAGCCAGTCGCGGCAGTCCCAGCCGAATTCGGCCACCGTCAGGCTGCGGCGGTGCGCAAACGGCTTGCGCGCGCCCACCGCATGCATGCGGCCGATGAAGCGGCCGATCCATTCCAGCGTCGCCGGCTGTTCGAGTTCCGGCGCACGGCCGGCCTTGCGCTGGCTCACCGCGAAGCGGTACATGCCTTCTGCGATCGATACCGTGCCCAGCGTGGGCGGCGCACCGCTCAGCGTGACCTGCAGCGGCGACTCGGGATCGGCCTCGAAGATCAGCGGCGCCGCGACCGGGATCTCCTCGGCTGCCAGCTCGGCCGAGAATGCGTGCTCTTCGAGGATCTGCGCGTAGCTCCAGCGTTCGGGCCGGTAGAACTTGGTCACCACCGCGGTGCCATCGATCAGGAACACCTGGAACACGCGGTTTTCGTAGGAATTGAGCTGCAAGAATCGCCCGTCGCTGCGCAGTCCGACACCATCGAGCGCATCGAGCATCAGCTCGGGCGTCAGCCCGGAGAACGGGGTTGGCGAAACAGCAACAGCGGGCGAGGACTCAGGCACGCATCGATCGTATGCGATCGATCAACGTCCGCTGGCCAGCCGCACTGGCGACCGCCGCCAACGGGCGCCGTCAGACGCTGCATCGGTCACGGCAGCGCCCTCGTCAAGGGGGCTCGGGCCCGAAACCGGTGGCCAGTCCGTGAGGTCAGGCGCGGACTCGCTGGCCGACTCCGAGCCGGGCCGGTCGTCAGTGGTGAAGAACGAGTCGAGGAACACGTTCTTCGGGTCCTGCCCGTTCCCAGGCGTCTCCGTGAGAGGCGCCGTGGGCGTGAGGTCGGCCGACACGGCAGAGGGCGCCAGCGCTGGCGTTGTTGCGAACACAGGCGTCGGAGCGATCGTCGTGCTGGGCGTGGGGGCGCTGATCGTCTCGCCGGCGGGCTCGGCAGCGCCAACGCCCATCGTGAGTGCGCGCAACTCGTCAATCGACGGCAAGACATCAGCGGCATATTGAACCCGTTGAATGCCGCAGGCTGCCAACACCGAATCCTTGATCTTTGTGCTGCGCCGTGAATGGCTGCGATTGCCGTCGAGATCGATCACCAGCAGCACATGGCCATTCGGATTGCACAAGGCAAACGACACATGAGCGGCGCCTATCAGTTCGTACCAGTACGTCACTTGCTCGGGGGTGGCCGGCTGGCACAGTCGCACCAGCGCAAGCTTTGGCAGCACGATGCACTTGGGGAATGCCAATCGAAGCTGGTTGTAGAAGCGCCGCTCATGGGTGTTGAGTGCGCGCCGCGCAGCCAGATTCCAGTGCGTCGGCAGTGGAGACAAGCGCTTGCGGGGTGGCGCCCAGAGCCAAACCGCCAAGCCGCCCATGGCGGCCCCGGCCAGCAGGGTGGCGATCACGATCGACAAGGCAGAAGCGGCATTCACGGGTCAGTCGACCATCAGAGAGTGAGTAGGGCGTGGCTCGGGGCATCAAGCGCTCCGTGCATCGCCGATGCTATCGCTCTCGAAAGGGGAACTTCTCGGAAAGTCACGCCAGCCTCGCCTGGACTTCAGGGATCACTGACCTGATTGGACTCGTTGTGGCTTGCTTGGCTGTGTTAATATCGCGGGCTTACCTGAATTTTCTGCCATCAGGTGGTGCGGCTGAGCCCAGCGCAATGAGTTTCCCGAGAGGCTGCCATTCCAGAAGCAGTTCCAACGGCAATTCAGGACAGCGAATTTTGTTCGCGCATGTCCACAAGGCAAGTTTCTCGTACAGGAATAACCATGAAAACCTTCAGCGCCAAACCGGCCGAAGTGACGCATGAGTGGTTTGTGATCGACGCGACCGACAAGGTCCTCGGCAG